>Ga0209288_10000335_pt1 | contig 14531 bp, 10 predicted proteins | sample PPLLaktember2015_4_FD_187261 | JGI IMG/M metagenome (GOLD analysis project Ga0209288, IMG submission 187261) | Freshwater sediment microbial communities from Prairie Pothole Lake near Jamestown, North Dakota, USA - PPLs Lake P8 Core (1) Depth... | ecosystem: Environmental > Aquatic > Freshwater...
CGGCGCGCGCCAGCCGCTCGGCGACCGGCCAGCCACGCAGCATGCCGAGGATGAATACCGCCGAAAAGCCGTCGCCAGCGCCCACGGTGTCGACGAGATTCTGCAGCGGCAGATCGAGTGGTTCCGCTGCCATCACCCGAGCTTGTTGTCGGCGATGTGGTAGTGCGGATCCTCGCGCACGTCGATCTCGACCATGTCCTTGGCCTTGGTCAGCAGCTCCAGGCAGTCGGGGCTGAGGTGGCGCAGGTGCAGGCGCTTGCCGGCCTTGCGATAGCGTTCCGCCAGGGTGTCGATGGCCTCGACCGCAGAGTGATCCATCACCTTGGCGCGGGCGAAGTCGATCACCACCTCGTCGGTATCCTCGGCCGGGGTGAACTTGGAAAGGAAATCGGCGGTGGAGGCGAAGAACAGCGTGCCGTAGAGCCTGTAGACCTTCCAGCCGTGATCCTCGACGCCGACACTGACGTCGATGTGCTTGGCGTGCTGCCATGCGAATACCAGCGCCGAGATGATGACGCCGGTCACCACCGCGATCGCCAGATCGGTCAGTACCGTGATCACCGTAACCGCCACCACCACGAAGGCGTCGCTCTTCGGCACCCGGCGCAGGGCGTTGAGGCTGCCCCACTCGAAGGTCTTTTCCGCCACCACGAACATCAGGCCGATCAGCGCGGCGAGCGGGATCAGCTCGATCAGGTCGGAAAGGAACAGGATGAAGGACAGCAGGAACAGCGCGGCGGCGATACCGGACAGGCGCTGGGTGGCGCCGTTGCTGACGTTGATCATGCTCTGGCCGATCATCGCGCAGCCGCCCATGCCGCCGAAGAAGCCGGTCACCACGTTGGCCGATCCCTGTGCGACACATTCGCGGTTGGGCTTGCCGCGGGTGTCGGTCATCTCGTCGATCAGGTTGAGCGTCAGGAGCGATTCGATCAGGCCGATGGCGGCGAGGATCAGGCTGTAGGGAAAGACGATCTTCAGCGTCTGCCAGTCGAACGGCACGTCGGGAATAAGGAACTGCGGCAGCCCGCCCTCGATCGAGGCCATGTCGCCCACGGTCTTGGTGTCGATGCCGCCATAGATCACCAGCAGCGAGACGATGACGATGCCGGCGAGCGTCGACGGTACTGCGCGTGTCAGCTTCGGCAGCAGGTAGATGATCGCCATGGTCAGCGCGATCAGGCCGAGCATGGTGTACAGCGGCATGCCCGTCATCCACACCGGATTGCCCCCGGCGTCCGGCGTCTTGAAGTGGCCGAACTGCGCCAGGAAGATGACGATGGCCAGGCCGTTGACGAAGCCGACCATGACCGGAAACGGCACCATGCGAATGAACTTGCCGAGCTTGAAAAGACCGAAGGCGATCTGCAGCACGCCCATCAGCACCACCGTGGCGAACAGGTATTCGACGCCGTGGGTGACCACCAGCGCGACCATCACCACCGCCAGCGCGCCGGTCGCACCCGAGATCATGCCGGGCCGGCCGCCGAAGGCAGCGGTGATGATGCCGACGATGAACGCGGCATAGAGGCCGGTGAGGGGATGGACGTGGGCGACGAAGGCGAAGGCGATGGCCTCGGGAACCAGCGCGAGGGCGACGGTGAGGCCGCTCAGCACGCACAGCTTGACGCGCGACAGGGAATAGTTGGGGCAGGCGGGAAATTTCATCGAGACGGTTCTGAAAACAGCTGCCCGGCCCGAAGACCTGGACGGGCGTTTGAAGGGCGGGGCAAAGGGTATGGCAGGAAACCCGGCCGCGGCATTGCATTGGGCGGGTCGATGTGACGGGCGGAAAGCCGGGGGAAGGATTACATCGGAACGATAAGCACTGTTATTTGAGCGGATGTATTTTCCCACAAAACCCATTGGGTCCGATTTGGCTCTCAAGTCAGGAATCTGCCGCCCCCCAACGCGGCATGCGTGATCGCCTGCGCATGTAAAAAAAGCCAGCCGGGCAGTCCCGACTGGCGTCGCTTCGAATTAGGCGAAGTCTGGATTACTGGCGGTTGGCGATGGCCTGCTGCCTCATCATCATTTCCAGCATCATCTGCATCATGTCCATGCGTTTATCCAGCCTGTCGAGGCGCTTGTCGGCCATGCTGGAGTTCTCACCCATACGACAACCCTTGTGATGCGCCATGGCGTCATTCGAGCAGTCGAAAGTGTCCTTGCGGGCGAGTGGCGCAGGAATGGTTTCCCTCAGTCGCTCACTCCTGCCGAGGTTTGACATCCACTACGGGACGGCAGCTAAAGTTTCCCTTACTCGGCCTAAATAATTCAGACATTTCTTCCACTGCTTCCCGCCGTTAGCGTACGCCTTAGTAATTTCTTACCTTTTCTCCTTGTTTGCCATGAGATTCAAACAAACACAGTCGAATACCTTTGGGAAAATTTCGTCTCTCCCACATGCACGCGAGGCGTGCGGGTCAAAAAATAAGAGCCGGCCGATCCAACTTGTGCTTCTGATGGTGAAAGGAGAGGTTTAATGGCTTCGGTTTATCGGGACGTCGTAGCGCTGGTGGACGATGCGCTGCACAGCAAACTTCACGAGCATCTGCAGGGAAAAGGCTGGAAACTCCACAGGGTGGCCCGCGTCGATAATCTCGCCGCACTTTTCGAACAGCATGAGTTTCATGCAGGGCTGCTGCAGTTGCAGCGCGTCGGCAACAACAAGCTGTTTGATCTGGTGGGGCGGCAGCAATCCCTGCAGTGGATTGCGCTGATGGATCATTCGTCTTGGCATCCTACGCCTCAACATCGCAACTTTCTGGCGGGCGTTTACGATTTCCATACCCTGCCGCTCGATCACGACAGGCTGGCCGTCTCGCTGGGGCACGCCTGGGGCAAGGGTCAGTTGCTCAAGCAACCCCTGTCCCGGCTTGAGACGCTGGAACAATTCGGAATCGTAGGAAGCAGTCCGACGATGCTTTCATTCTGCCAGGCGCTACGCAAAGCCAGCAGGGCGGATGCGCCGGTGCTGATCGGTGGCGAGAGCGGCACCGGCAAGGAACTGGCCGCCCACGCTATCCACAACATGTCTAACCGCAGCCAAAATGCCTTTGTGGCGGTCAACTGCGGTGCTCTGCCCACCCATCTCATTCAGAGCGAATTGTTTGGTCACGAAAAGGGCGCGTTCACCGGCGCCCATCAGCGCAAGATCGGGCGTATGGAGGCCGCGCAGGGCGGCACCCTGTTCCTAGATGAAATCGCCGACCTGCCGCTCGACATGCAGGCCATCCTGCTACGCGTACTACAGGACAAGGTGATCGAGCGGGTGGGTTCGACCCAGCAGATACAACTGGATATCCGGGTCATCGCCGCATCTCACATCGATCTCCAGGATGCCGTTGCCGAAGGGCATTTCAGGGAGGATCTGTATTACCGACTGAATGTCATCCATCTCATAGCCCCGCCGCTGCGCGACCGCCAGGGCGACCTGGAAATCCTTGCGCAGGCCTTGTTGCAACAGTTCTCATGGGAGTCCGGCGGCAAGGTCAAGGGCTTCAGCAAACAAGCCTTGCGTGTGATGAACCAGTATTCCTGGCCCGGTAACGTGCGTGAACTGATCAATCGTATCCGGCAGGGCGTGGTGATGGCCGAGCATCCTTTTCTGACCCCAGAGGATTTGGCAATGGAGCGGCGGACATCCTGCCCGGGACGCCTGACCCTGAGCGGAGCGCGAACAAATGCCGAGATCGACGCCATTCGTTCGGCATTGCGCCGCTGCCAACACAATGTTTCAGAGGCAGCCCAGGAGCTGGGGATTTCGCGCGCCACCTTGTATCGCCTTCTGGAACGCCATGCACTGCCCGGCCCATTCAGAGACAAGCATGCCGCGAGGAAATGAGCAGGCCAGACAGGCAATCCAGACGGTGATGCGCACAAAAAATCTCGACAAGGTTCCGCTATTCCACCGCAAGCCGAATGCACGGCGACAGTGGCTTTGCGCGTCATCGACCCGGACAAACAGACAGCCGTTAAGAACGCGGTCTTCTTTACCGATCTGAAGGCGCTTTAGGCGATCGAGCCCAGCCGCCTATTCACAAAATCGTTGTTTGCATTCAATGGGGAGGGATGGCATGTTGAAAAAAGAAAGGATGGTCTATGCCGGTCTTGTTTTGGCCTTGAGCGCCCAGACAGTTCATGCCCAAGACGTGAGCCAGATTACTCGGGATGCCACTGCGCCTCAGCCAGACCTGGGCAAGTTGCGCCAGCAGGTCGCTGAGCAAGCCCAGAAGCTGACAGAACAGCAGCGCCAACTGGATGAATCGCAACGACATCTGAGCGCCTTGAAAAAACAGCTTGAAGTACTGCAAAAACAACTGGGAGCCGCACCGACCAAGCCTGTCCAGCCGGAAAAGGTGGCGCAATCACCCAGCAGCGGCCAGGCTCGCGAGCCCACTACCGTCCGTCCGGTCGGCCAGGCTCCTGTCCGCCCCCAGGACACCCGTCCTCCTGAAATAGCGCCCCTGCTAGCCCAACAGCCCGGCGTTCTCTCGCCGCGCGGAGGCTTCACCCTGGAACCTTCCCTGCAGTATTCATACTACTCGTCGGACCGGGTTTCCATCGTCGGCTACACCATCATTCCCGCCCTGGTCATAGGCCTGATCGACGTGCGGACCGTGCATCGCAGCACCGCCGTGGCCGGTCTGACTGCGCGCTACGGCCTGACCAACCGCCTGGAAGTCGAAGGGCGGCTCCCGTACGTTTACCGCAATGACGAAACCATCAGCCGTCCGATCGACTTGACACCCTCCAGTGCAGCCACCGTCTTCAGCGCCGATGGTTCCGGGCTGGGCGATATCGAACTGGCCGCCCGCTACCAGATCAATACACCGAAGCCTGGCGACCCCTATTTCATCGGCGGCCTGCGGCTCAAGACCCGCACCGGCGAAGATCCGTTTGAGGTCGACTACCTTGCGGCCGGTCCCAGCCTGCCAACCCTGCAAACCTCGCTTCCCACCGGTTCCGGCTTCTACTCGTTGCAGCCCAGCCTGAACTTCATCTACGCGACCGACCCCGCGGTTTTCTTCGGCGGCATCAACTACCAGTGGAATATCAAACGAGACGTCGACAAGGCGGTCGCAGGCACTTATGTCGGCGAGGTCGACCCCGGCGACGCCTTGGGAATTGTCTTCGGCATGGGCCTGGGACTGAACGAGCGCAGTTCGTTCAGTATCGGCTACGAGCATACCTGGTACGGGGAAAGCGAGCAGAATGATGTCGTTCCCAACGGCACGACCAGTTTCCAGACGGCGAGCCTGCTGCTGGGCTACACCTATCGCCTGAACAGGAAGTCCGCACTGAATCTTTCGATCGGGGCCGGACTGACGGACGACACCCCCGATACCCAGTTCACCATTCGTATGCCTTACACGTTCTGATACCTTGCCTGACCCCACCTCCGGGGAGGGTTGTTCTTCCGCCGTGCTTTAAGGACGGCGCCTGCCCGCTCCCCGGCAGCGATCGTCGCATCGCTCACATCCACCTTGATTGGCGTCAGGCAGCCTTGTGCGCAATCCTGCGTTGATCAGGGGCGAATCACGAGCGGCGTATTCAGCATTTGGGCCAACCCGGCATTCAGTTCGATGGCCCGGGCCAGGGCCTCGTTGGACAGGGTGACATTGAGCGTCGTCATGTTTTGGATGACCTGGTTATCCAGGCTGTTCTGAATGACCAGGACATGGTTGTAGGCCTGAAGAATCTGTGCCTGAGCACCCTGGAGTGCCTGATTCACTTGCTGGTCGACCCGCGCGGGCAAGGCCACACTGTTGCCCGCCCCGTTTTGAATCAGCGTGACCTGGCTTCCGGCATTCGGGTTGGGCGCGCTGACACTGGCAATCTGCGGCGGTGGGTTGGCCGCGGTGCCGACTGTTTCGCCCGACGCCGGCGGAGCGACATAAGTCGAGCCCGCGGCAACGGCCGGCGGTGGGCTGGCCGCAGCGCCGACTGTTTCGCCCGACGCCGGCGGAGCGACATAAGTCGAACCCGCGGCAATGTCCGGCGACTGGCTGGCCAAAGCGCCGATGCCCTGGACCGGCGCCGGCGGAGCCGTATAAGTCGAGACCGTGACCGTCCCCGGAGACTGGATCGCCGTAGCGATATTCGGCACCTCGATGCGGGTGAGGGTCAACAACTCGCCATTCAGATAGCTGACGCGTTCGAGGCTGAACGCCAGGGAGAGCAGTTGCCCGCCGATGTATACCTCGAACCCGCCGCGCAAGGCCGCCAACTCCCGGTCGCTGACAGCGGAGTAGCCGGCGAAATCCCCTGATTCCAGGGCGGTACCCGACAAGCCCTGCATAGGGACCATGGCCAACAACGCGCCGGTCCAGGCGGGATGCGGTTTCAAGAAAGCATTCATCATGATTTTCTCCAGACGCCTAGTAATCCCCGGGCGAACGGCGCAACAGGAGTGTGCTGGCCAGGCTGCTCGTTCCGAGAACATCCCCAACGGGTGCTTTTTCCCGGACTTTCCAATCCGCAGGATGATTGAAAACGACTTGTTCCTTGCGACCGTTGATGACGAAGAGGATGCGGTTGAGGCGCATCTTCTCGAATTGCTCCAGGGGAATGGAACGCGACCCCACCGACGGGTCTGCGACCGCCACCATTCCGTCCTTTATTCCCCTGATCACAACGAAATGGTTGTAGCCGTTATCGCGGATCAAGACGATGGCGGGAATCCCCACCGCTGCAAGTTTCTCCAGTGGCGCCGTGTACCCGTCCGCCGCATAACCGATATCTTCCAGGTAATGCTTGATGTCGAGCAGTGAGAAGCCTTCACGGCCGATCTTGGTCTGGTCGCCTTTTTCCCACATCGCCCTGAAAACGGTTTCTTCATCGACGGGGTGGTTGTACTGATAGGTCAGCAAAGTCGCCAGTGCGGCTGAGCCGCAGCTGTAGTCGTGCTGCTGGCGGATAGTCGTCGTGAAGCGGCGCTCTTTCAGACTGGTGACTTTGACGTTCAGCAGGCTGCCCCCCATGTCGGGAATCATCACCTCCCCGGCCCTGGCCGGAAGAAAAATGGCCGACACGACAATCAGTAGCAGGCCGCCCGAAACTTTCATCGATCGACCCTCTACTGAAATTGCAGATTAAGAACGGTAGCGTTCTGAATCAGGACGTTGTTACCCGAATTCTGAATGACGGTCGAAAAACCCGACATGCCCGCAAAGGAACCGTCCGTCACAAAATTGCTGCCGGTGACATTGGATACCGCTTCGTTGTTGTACAACTGGCCGTCCACATCGTTGCTGTTGAAAACCGTTTGCCGCCCTCGCAACTGATCCAGTTGTTCATCCGCCAGGGCTGCCGAGCCGAGCATCGACGCGTCCTGATCGGAGACAGCCGGGTACTCGCCTTGATCCGCCCATGCCGGCGCTCCGCTCGTCAATAGCCAGACAATGAAAAACAGGTTGTGACGCTTCATGATCCATTCTCCTTTCGAACCCGCCGGAGCCTGGGCCCCGGCGGGTTCGCCCACGGTACTTACTGAACCGTCAGGTTGGCCTGCACGGTGATGCCCTGTTGAGTCAGGGAATTCATCCCGCTGTTCTGGCTGATGGTGACAATCCCCGCACTATTCGACAGACTGCCGTCGATGGAGTTGGAAGCATTGAAGACGCCGGCGTTGCCGCCAAACGAGCTTCCCCCGTTGCCGCCCACACCGCCATAACCGGTGGTGGCCGCGGCCATCGCTTCGCTGGTGGCACTGCCGCCCAGCCCGCCTGCGCCGCCGACCGCGCCTGCCCCGCCCGTGCCGCCTTCACCTGTGCCGCCGGTTCCGGCCGCACCTACCGCACCTGACCCACCGGTGCTGGTACCGGTCGCGCCTACCGCGCCGGTTCCGCCGGCTCCGCCGGTACCGGTTGCCCCTACTGCGCCATTTCCTGCGGTGCTGGTGCCGGTCGCACCGGTGCCGGTGGCGCCGGTACCGGTCGCGCCCACTGCGCCACTACCTGCGGTGCTGGTGCCGCTGGCACCGGTGCCGGTCGCGCCTGCTGCACCGCTGCCTGCGGTATTGGTGCCTGCCGCACCGGTGCCTGCTGCACCGGTGCCGGCCGCACCTGTCGCGCCCGCCGCACCTGCGCCGCCCATGCCGGCACCTGCCGTGCTGGTACCGCCCGTGGCGCTGCTGCTGCCTCCGGTACCTGCGCCGGACGCGCTGGTACTGGTCGAGGAACCGCTGGTCGACGTGCCGCCGCTGGCATCGCCGGCCACGCTGTCGGTCGGACCGTTGGCGCCGTTGGTGGCCGTGCCGGTGTCGCCGCCTTCGCCGCCCGTGTTGTCATTGGCAACCGAAACAGGCACACCAGCGCTGACCGCAGTGGAGCTACCGCCATTGGCATTTGCCGGCCCGCTTCCGCTCAGGCTGCCGCTGTGGCCGCCATTACCTTGAGCTGCTTCGCCGCTGTAGGCCGAGGCTTTACTCTCGCCACCGTGGCCATGTGCGCCGTCGCCGCCGTCGCCGCCGTCGCCGCCGCTGCCGAATCCGCCGATCCCGAGGCCGCCAAGGGCATCGCCGTTGCTGCCGCCGTCACCGCCGGAACCGCCATAGCCCTTGCCGCCCGACGCGGTGCCGGAACTGCCACCGGACCCGCCGTCGCCGCCATCGCCGCTACCACCAAAGCCCCAGCCGCCGGCCACATTGCCGGAATCGCCGCCGTCGCCGCCTGCCCCGCCATGGCCCATGCCGCCATTGCCGCCGTCGCCGCCTGAGCCGCCGTGTGCCATGCCGCCATTGCCGCCGTCACCGCCGTCACCGCCAAAGCCGGCGCCGCCGAAGCCGCCCCAGGCACTTCCGCCGTTGCCTCCATGTCCACCTTCGGCACCGTTGGCGTTGGCAGTACCGCTGTGGGAGCCCGCAATGGCATGACCGCTGCTGCCACCCCTGGCACCGTCTCCGCCGCTGCCGCCGCCCTCGGCGGAGTTGCCAATGTGATGCACCTGGTTGTCGTGGACCGAGCCGTCCAGGATGGTGATTGCCTTGACGCTGGCATTGAAGGAATTGCTGTTGAGGTTGGCCGTGGAACCGTCATTGGCCATCGCGCCCGAGCCGAACTGGTGGGTGTGTTGACTGGCGTCGCTCCAACTGCTGTTGTCGCTGTTGTCCTCGGAATTGGCGTTGGTGTGGGTGCTGTTGTCGCTGTTGTCCTCGGAGTTGGCGTTGGTGTGGGTGTTGGTGCTGCTGTCGTTGAATGATCCCTGGAACGCCTTTGAATACTCATTCGCGGCAGATCCCGTTTGCGCGCTCTGGTCGGAGTTTGCGGTTGCAGTCTGCGTGATCGAGTCATTGGTATCGGCGCTGTTATTGGTGGTGGGGTTGGCCCAGGCCTGAGCCGAAACCCCGAGTGCCATTGCGATGGCCGTTGTGAGTAGCGTTTTGTTCATGATGAAACCTCCACTAGAGTTAGACGTGATCAAAATGGGACACGAAGCCCCAGAATGGTGGGCTTCAGGAGGCCTAAAGCAAGCAATATGCCAGCACATCTAACCAATTGAAATAATTAAACATTTCGTCTTAATCCCAGGCCAAAGACCTGATTGCATGGCTGGAATCTGTTTCATTTCATCAACAACATTGCATGAAGAAGCACATAACAACCAAAAAATATCTTTAATATTCATAGGCATAGCCGACAACACCTCCCTACTGAAAACATGTCTCATGTACGAGAATGACCTGCGATCGCTGCGCAAGCTTTATCGTCATAGAGCCGAAATGCCGCAGCGCCTTGTCAGCTCGAAGCTGCCCTGATCCGGGCAGCATATTGCCCAGTCAAGTTTCGCCGCCATGGGCAGTCAAGCTAGCTTGCCTGGATTTTTGAGATGCGTGGGATCACCCGGCTTGTAGATGGCGATTTTTGATTTCCCCACTGATCGCATCTAGCCCAATTCAAGGCGCATAGCCTGGCAGGATATTCAAGGTGGCGTCTGATCCACGCCGGCCTCGGGTTCATGGCGACAGCAAGTCACGCTAGAATGGCCGCCTATTCCGGCCCCCGCCGCTTCGCCTTCCTACTCCCGATCGATGACGCTTTTCTTAGCTGTCCTGACTCCCTTCGTCGGCGCCGCCCTGGTTGCGCTGGCGTCGCGTCTCGGGCGCTCGCATTCCGCCTGGGCGGCAGGCGCAGTGACGCTGGGGTCGATGCTCTGGCTGGCGCCCTCGCTGCATCTGCCGTTCGATGGCACAACGCTGATCCAGCGACATGAATGGATGCCGGCGCTGGGGCTCGATCTCGCCTTCCGCCTCGACGGCCTGGCGCTCTTGTTCGCCGGGCTGATCCTCGGCATCGGCCTGCTGATCGTGCTGTACGCCCGCTACTACCTGTCGGAGCGCGACAGCATGGGGCGCTTCTATTCCTACATGATGCTGTTCATGGGCTCGATGCTCGGCATCGTGCTGTCGGAAAACCTGATCCAGCTGCTGATCTTCTGGGAGCTCACCAGCCTGTCGTCCTTCCTGCTGATCAGCTACTGGCAGCACCGCGAAGAGGCGCGCCAGGGTGCGCGCATGGCACTGGCGGTGACCGGCATGGGCGGCTTCGCGATGCTCGGCGGCTTCCTCCTGCTGGGCCACATCGTCGGCAGCTACGAGCTTTCCGTGGTACTGGCCTCGGGCGACCTGATCCGCGCCCATCCGCTGTACCTGCCGACGCTTCTGCTGGTGCTGCTCGGCGTGTTCACCAAATCGGCGCAGTTTCCCTTCCATTTCTGGCTGCCGCACGCGATGGCGGCGCCGACGCCGGTGTCGGCCTATCTGCATTCGGCGACCATGGTCAAGGCGGGGGTGTTCCTGCTGGCGCGGCTGTATCCCGCGCTGTCCGGCACCCCGGAATGGTTCTGGCTGGTGTCCAGCGTGGGGCTGGCGACGCTGCTGCTGGGCGCCTACACCGCGTTGTTCAAGCACGACCTCAAGGGTCTGCTGGCCTATTCGACCATCAGCCACCTCGGCCTCATCACTCTGCTGTTCGGCCTGTCGACGCCGCTCGCCGCGGTGGCCGGCGTGTTCCACATCATCAATCACGCCACCTTCAAAGCCTCGCTGTTCATGGCTGCCGGCATCATCGACCACGAGGCCGGCACCCGCGACATGCGCCGCCTCAACGGTCTGTGGAAATACATGCCCTATACCGCGACGCTGGCGATGGTGGCCGCAGCGGCGATGGCCGGCGTACCGCTGATGAACGGCTTTCTCTCCAAGGAAATGTTCTTCGCCGAGCTGGTGCACGTTTCCGGGGGCCATATCGGCGGATGGCTGCTGCCCACCCTGGCGACGCTCGCCGGCGCCTTCGCGGTGGCCTACTCGATCCGCTTCATCCACGATGTGTTCTTCAATGGCGAGCCGGTCGATCTGCCGCACACGCCGCACGAGCCGCCGCACTGGATGAAGGTGCCGGCGGAAATCCTGGTGGTGCTGTGCCTGGTGGTCGGCATCGCCCCCGCGCTCACCGTCGCGCCGCTGCTGGCGGTGGCCGCGCAAGGCACGCTGCAGACGGCTCTGCCCGAGTACAGCCTGGCCATCTGGCACGGCTTCAATCAGGCGCTGTTGCTGAGCGGGCTGGCGACGCTCGGCGGCGTGACGATCTATCTGTTGCGGCGCCCGCTGTTCGCCTGGCATGAGCGGCATATCGACAAGTTCGACGCGCGTATCCCCTACAACGCGCTGCTGGATGGGCTCACAGGCCTGTCGCGCAGCGTCACCCGGCTGATCGACAACGGTTCGCTGCAGCGCCAGGTGTTGCTGATGCTGGCCGCCGCGCTGATACTGGGCGTCGTGCCCTGGCTAGTGGGCGACACGCCACTCACCGGTGGGCGCGACGGTCTGCCGCTCGACGCCGTCAGCCTGACCGCCGCCGGTGCGCTGATCGTCGCCACCTTCGCCACGGTCTGGCTGCATCGCCAGCGCTTCGTCGCGCTGATCACCATCGGCGTGGTCGGACTGGTGGTATCGCTGACTTTCGTCAAGTTTTCCGCACCGGATCTCGCCCTCACCCAGCTTTCGGTCGAGATCGTCACCATCATTCTGCTGCTGCTGGCACTTTACTTTCTGCCTCAGCATGCCGAGCCCGAACGCAGCCGGGCTCGCATCTGGCGCGACGCGGGAATCGCCCTGATGGCCGGCGGCGGCACCGCAGCCTTGGCGTGGGCGGTCATGACCCGCCCCTACGAAACCATCTCCGGCTATTTCCTGGAGAAAAGCGTGCCGGGCGGCGGGGGCAGCAACGTCGTCAACGTCATCCTGGTCGACTTCCGTGGCTACGACACGCTCGGCGAGATCACTGTGCTGGCGCTGGCCGGGCTCGGCATCGTGGCGATGCTGCAGGGCCTGCAGCTGCCTGCGCCGAGTCGCGACGACGCCGGCCGCACCTGGGACGCCGACGCCCATCCCGCGATCATGGCCACCCTGACACGCATCCTGCTTCCGCTGGCGCTGCTGGTGGCGGTTTTCATCCTGCTGCGCGGCCACAACCAGCCGGGCGGCGGCTTCATCGCCGGACTGGTGACGGCGGTGGCGCTGATCGTGCAATACCTGGCCAATGGCGCCGTGTGGACCCATCAACGCATGTCGGCCAATAGCCATCCGCTGATCGCTTGGGGACTGGGCATCGCCGCCTTCACCGGCCTCGCCAGCTGGCTGTTCGGCTACCCCTATCTCACCTCGACCCACGGCCACCTGCACTGGCCGGTGGTCGGCGAATTCGAGCTGGCGTCGGCGATGGCCTTCGACCTCGGCGTGTTCCTGGTCGTGATCGGCGCCACGCTGATGATCCTGACCAAACTCGGCAGCCTGCATCACGCGCCGGACCACAGGAAGGGCAGGCACTGATGGAAGCGCTGATTGCAGTGGTCATCGGCGTACTCACCGCGGGCGGGGTATTCCTTGCGCTGCGCGGCCAGACCTTTCCCGTGGTGCTGGGACTGACGCTGCTGTCCTACGCCGTCAACCTGTTCCTCTTCATCATGGGCCGGCTCGCCATCGGCGTGCCGCCGGTGATCAGCGCTGCCGCCGAGGCCTACACCGATCCGCTGCCGCAGGCGCTGGTGCTGACCGCCATCGTCATCAGCTTCGGCATGACCGCCTTCGTCATCGTGCTGGCGCTGAAGGCGCGCGGCGAGCTCGGCAACGACCATGTCGACGGCCTGCAGCACGAGGAGGACAGGAACCGGTGAGCGGCTTCATGCATCTGCCCATCCTGCCTGTGGTGCTGCCGCTGTTCGCCGGCATCCTGCTGCTGGCGCTGCGCAACCGCAGTCTGGCGCTGCAGCGCGGCGTCAGCATGCTTGCCGCGCTGGCGCTGGTTCCGCTGGCTTTGGCCTTGCTCGGCACGACCGCCGACGGCACCCACCTCGTCTACAAGCTAGGCAACTGGATGGCGCCCTACGGCATCGTTCTGGTGGCCGACCGCCTGGCAGCGTGGATGCTGCTGACCACCGCGCTGCTGGCGGTGTTCGCCCTGCTGTTCGCGATCAAGGCCCCCTCCCCGTCAATCGGTTTGGGCGCACCTTTGCCGCCCTCTCCCGCTGACGCGAGAGGGCGGGGAGAGGGAATCGGGGAAGGGGCGGACGCTGGGCCTTTATGCCCGTCAGGGCCCACACCGACGGCTTCGTCTCCCCCACCCCAACCCTCCCCCCAAATGGGGGAGGGAGCGGACGCTGGGCCCACACCGACTTACGACAGCAACGGCCGACACTTCCACGTGCTGTTCCAGCTTCAGCTGTTCGGCCTCAACGGCGCCTTCCTCACCGGTGACCTGTTCAACCTGTTCGTCTTCTTCGAGATCCTGCTGCTCGCTTCCTACGGCCTGTTGCTGCACGGTGGCGGCCGCCTGCGGGTCAAGGCGGGACTGCATTATGTGGTCATCAACCTGGTCGGCTCGACGCTGTTCCTGTTCGCCGTCGGCACGCTGTACGGCGTCACCGGCACCCTCAACATGGCCGACCTGGCGGTCAAGCTTGCGGCCACGCCGGCGGAGCACGCGGCGCTGGTGCAGTCGGCCGCGCTGCTGCTATTCGGCGTGTTCGCGCTGAAGGCCGCGCTGCTGCCGCTCTACCTGTGGCTGCCTGCCGCCTACGCCCACACCAGCGCGCCGGTGGCTGCGCTGTTCGCCATCATGACCAAGGTCGGCGCCTACAGCATCCTGCGCGTGTACAGCCTGATCGCCGGCGACAGCGCAGGCCCGTTGACCCAGCTGCTCGACGCCTGGCTGGCGCCCCTGGCGCTCGCCACCCTGGTGCTGGGCATGCTCGGGGTGATCGCCAGCACCGCGCTGCGGCAGCAGGCCGCGTATCTGGTGGTGGTGTCGATCGGCAGTCTGCTGCTGGCCTTCGGCCTGGGCAGCACCGAGGCGATCGCCGCCGGCCTGTACTATCTGCCGCACACCACCTTCGCCAGCGCCGCGCTGTTCCTGCTGGCCGATTCCATCAGCCGCGCACGCGGCGAACTCGCCGACCGTTTCGAGTCGGGTCCCGCCATGCCCGGCGCGCGCGTGATGGGCGGACTGTTCTTCGTCGTCGCGATCGCCCTC
>Ga0209288_10000340_pt1 | contig 14482 bp, 13 predicted proteins | sample PPLLaktember2015_4_FD_187261 | JGI IMG/M metagenome (GOLD analysis project Ga0209288, IMG submission 187261) | Freshwater sediment microbial communities from Prairie Pothole Lake near Jamestown, North Dakota, USA - PPLs Lake P8 Core (1) Depth... | ecosystem: Environmental > Aquatic > Freshwater...
ATCACAGCGCCTTCAACCGAGGGTAGTTATCCAGTGACAGCGACCTTCCCAGGATATGATCCAATATCAGCTACAGTGACGGTCGCTAAAGGTGCTGGAGTGCCTGGTTTCGAGATGTTAACGCTTCTCGCAGCTATCGGAGTAGCATTCTTACTCCTCAGACGCAGACGGAACTAAACACAAACACAAAGGGGTCACACCCCTTTTTTCTCTCTTTTTTTAATGTTTTTTTCAAAACCCTTTTAACCCCCTTGTTTTTATACTCTATCCTGGAGTGAGTGAGTCTGAAGATCAGTATCGTAATTCCCGCAATCAATGAGGAACGAGGCATCGGAAAAACCATAGACGCAGTCAACAAAGACTATTTCAACAACAAACACTGGGATCTTGAGATTATTCTTGTAGATGGAAATTCTAAGGATAAAACAAGGGACATCGCCGCAAGTAAAGGAGCAACAGTCCTCCTTGAGAAACGAAAGGGATACGGGAGAGCCTATAAAACCGGACTTGCACATGCAACTGGGGATGTTATCGTCACTGGTGATGCTGATGCAACCTATCCATTTCATCTTATCCATGAATACATTGAGATGCTATTTGACCAGCATCTTGATTTTCTGACGACGGATCGTTTCGCGGCACTCAAACATGGATCGATGTCTCTGAAACACCGGTTTGGGAACCTGACGTTAGCTTGGGCGCTTTGCATCCTTTTCTTCGTCAATATCAGGGATTCTCAATCAGGGATGTGGATTTTCAAACGAGACGCTCTTAAAAAAATTCAGCCCTTAGAAAACTTCAACGACGGGATGCCGTTTTCAGAAGAAATAAAAATAGAGATGTTCACAAACAAACACATTAAAGCAAAAGAGATACCATCGACCCTTTCTGCTAGAGAAGGTCAAGTTAAACTCGAAAGCTTCAAAGACGGCATAAAAAACCTCAGATTCCTATTTGTAAAGCGAGTAACCTCTTCGAAAAGCAACTGAGACGGAAAAGATATTCAACGTCTTCTGCTATCTTGTTTCTTTGAGGAAGACTTATGGATCCTTTGATGACCATGTGGGTATTTTTTATTGGATGTTTTATTGGAATCATCGTTGGGGTAATGCTCTCCTATCGAACAGCAGTAACTCCTTTGCACCAGACGATCTCAAAACTCACGTCACAAGATCAGAAATTTCATGAGATGATGAAATACTACCCCTATGACGCTGAAGGGTTCCGCTTCCTTGGTGATCCGGTTGATGGGATTCAATTTGAAGAGGAAGCGATTCTATTTGTCAGATTTAAAGAAGGGGACATACCACGTACAAAACAACAAGATCACGTCAAGAACCTTGTGGAGGACGGAAAGGTCCAATGGTATGAGTATACAACGAAGTGAATATCACATTCTCCTTATGAAAGACCTTACAAAGGAGTTTCCTATCAACTAACATGATTTTACTTTAACCTACGACGGAGAGTTCTTTTTCGATGTTTTTGCCTTTAAAACGTTCCAGGTTGAGGCTCTCAAGTACCTCGGATGTTTTTCCTTCAGCAATCAGATCGGTGAGCAGCTGAGAAACCATAGGCGATATCATAAACCCATGACCACTGAATCCGTTACATTGGACAAATCCTTTTATTTCTTTTATCTCACCAAGGATTGGTCTTGCGTCAGGAGTCACATCATAGAACCCGGTCCAATGTCGTAGCAGATTGACATGGTTTAGCGCTGGAGCATACCTGGTCAGGGTGCGCGCCATATGCTGTAGGAACGCAAACGTCGGCATGGTTTTGTACCCACCTTTCTCCTCAGGGATTGGAATGCCACCAACAATCTGTCCTTCTTTCTGCTGACTAAAATAAATCCCGTCTTTAAAGGAAATGACCATCGCTTCAAACAACGGCTGGAGTCGTTCCGTTGCCATGATCTCCTTCCGGAACGGGGTGAGAGGAAGTTTAATGTTGACTAAATCTGCGATAGTTTTCGAATCAATCCCTGCTGCATTCACCACCACATCAGTCTGAATCGACCCTTTATCAGTCATCACCGACCGAATCGCTTTTTTTGACGTTTTCAGATTCATAACCGTGGTATGTGTGTTGATTTCAGCACCAAGGTTCCTTGCCGCATCTGCATACGCAAAGGTCGTTCTGAAAGGATTTGCATGACCATCTGTTGGACAGAACGTCGCCCCGATCGCCTTCATCCCTTGGACGTCAAGGATAGGAACAACGTTGGTTATTTCCTCAGGTTTTAAGATATCGACCTTTAATCCTAGAGAGCGTTGCAGGGCGACATTTTTTTCTGCTTGGTTCATTTCTTTTTCATCATGAACCGCGATCAGATACCCGCCTTGACGAAACTCAATATCCTGACCAAGCTCACGACTTAACCCTTCAAACATCTTGACACTTTGGATCGCTAGAGACGCATTCTCATGTGTGGACCATTGCTGTCTGATTCCTGCGCCACACGCGCCAGTCGCACCAGAGGAAAGATAATTTTTCTCTACAACGACAACGTTTAACCCTTTTTTCGATAGTTTATACGCAAGAGAACATCCGTTCACGCCACCGCCAATGATAACGACATCTGCTTTATTTTCCATCTTTCTCACTTGCCAACGTTCCAAGGGATACAGGAATCAATGGAGGGCGTACCGTCGGAAGTGGTATGTTTGCTACCTTCTTGCCTGTTTTCTTTTCAAGGATACGAGCAACGAGTTGAATACAGACTCGTCCTTGACACGGTCCCATACCTATCCGGAGTTTCTTTCGGAGTTCCTCTATATCGGTATATCCCTGGTCTATTGCATGAATCACATCCTCTTCGCTGATATCTTCACAGCGACACACGATACTTCGTTTCATAGGTTAGATCCTTATGTTCCTGATCTCCATGGCTAAATCGCTGTCTATCTCTATGGTAATGACCATGGTTTTTCCTTGTTTGATTACTTTTTTCACAAGAGCATCGCAACGAACTGCACCCGTCCTATCTAATGCTTTTACAGTATCTCCTCCATGCGGGACAGGGACAAATTCATAGGGGAGTGTCACCAGTGCTTTCTTCCCTGTTACTTTTACGACAAAAATCGCTAAACCCGGGCAGACGCCGACACATTTTGTACACCCGATGCATTTCTCAAAATCATTCACCGGTGGTGCATTGATGTCTTTCATGGAGATTGCATGGACCGGGCAGGATTCTACACAGGGGTTACAGGGTATCTCCTGTACACATTCAAGGATAGCGACTCCTTTCTGCAGATGTTTTTCTGAGGGGATCTGTAAATCCTTAGCTGAAAGGATACCGTTTTTCTCATATTGGCGCATGGTGTTTCTGCTCCATTTTTGCTATTTTTTGTTTTGCGATTCGTGGTTTTTCTCCAAAGGGACCGGCACGGAGTTGAGAGAGTTCTTCGCGATAGTGTGTCAAAAGCTTCTTGTTCTTTGAGCATCCGAGTTGGATGGCTGCAGCAAGACCTGCGATTTTTCCTTCGATCATCGCTGTCGAGGCTTCTTCGATACCTGAGGCATCGCCTGCCACGTATACGCCTTTGACGGAGGTCTGCATGGTCTCGTCATGGAGGGCGACATACCCTCCTGCTTCAGGGATGAATTCATGTTGGACTCCTATCTGACTGAGTAACCTGGTTGATGGGGTCAATCCAACTGCAAGACAAATCGTATCACATTTGATATATTCCTCCGAGTCTTTAATTGGTTTCCAATGTTCATCAAGTCGTACGACAACAGCACCTTCCACTTTCTTATCCCCACACACTTCTTTAATCGAATGGGACGTCTGTATCGGTACACCACAGCGTCGAAGTTTCGCCGCATGCACATTGTACCCCCCGATGACTGGTGCTGCTTCCACGACTCGATCAACTGCTATTCCTGCCTGCAACAACTGATACGAAACGATTAAACCGACATTCCCAGCACCCACCATGAGCACCCGTTCACCAGGTTTCACCCCATAGACGTTCATAAGGGTCTGAACCGCGCCAGCCCCATACACCCCGGGAAGGTCGTTTCCTGGGAATAACAGCATATTTTCCATAGCACCACATGCGAGGATAGCCGCGTCAGCTCGCACATCATACAATGTGCTTTCATACTCGCAGCGCTGCACAACACCAAAACGATGCTTCTTTTCACTTTCATAATAACCGATGACCGTCGCATCGGTCATCACCTGGATTTTCCTTTCTTGTTGAAGTTTCTGTACATCAATTTCCAATTCTTTTGCAATATCAATCCCACGGGTCCCTGCGCGTTCTTGTTTCGATCCAAAGAATTTATGAGTCTGTTTAACCAATTGACCTCCAACACATTGATTTTCATCGACGAGTAACACAGAAGCACCCTGTGTCGCACTCTCGAGAGCCGCGCACAGACCAGCCGGGCCTGCACCAACAACTAAGACATCGACCGTAAGAGTTTTTTTAGATTCTCCAACAAACTCTGCATCAGGTAACGACGCAAGTTTCTCCTGCATCTCAACGATAATCCCCTCCTTTAAAGGAGCAATACAAGTTCGGACATTCGGAATGCCGTTCACCCGCATCAGACAAGAGGAACATTTTCCTATTCCACAAAAAAAACCACGAGGACTATCAAATTTTAAACTGGTTGTTAACGTTCGAACCCCTGCAGCATGCAACGCAGAAGCAATGGTATCGCCATCCTCACCAACGATTTTCTTTTTTTCAAAGGAAAAGGGAAGCTCCTTTCGTTTCTTAAAATCAATAATCGGATGTGACCGTATGCGCACACTGTGCCCCCTATACTCCTGGAATATACTACCTTTTATAAGTATTACCTAGGAAAAAATTATTCTAAATAATTTGGACATCCTTGATCTGATGATGACGTTGAGCCATTTTTCGAATCATATTGATATTACGTCCGCCTTTGCCAATAAGCTTTGACTTATCTCTCGGATTGACTTCTATTCGTGCGACACTTGTCCCGTCGTTTTCTTCAAAGCTGACTTTCGTCACATTATATGGTTTACAGAGATTCTGAACAAACCTAGTTTTATCCTCATCGAATTCAACAAACTTCACAATTTTCTTAAAAAGCATCCGCAGCTTCTCAAGATTCTTTGCTTGGCTTCCAATTGCAATACCAAGCTGTCCTTTCTCAACAATGAACACAACCCGGTCGTCCTCGACAACGCAGTCTCTAATGCTTGCTCCTGAGTACTTCGATGCAAGATTGATGTATTGAACGGTCTCGTTTGAAAGAACTATCTCTGACATTCTTCTTATTTCCTTTTTTTCACAAGCTGCAAGATATTTGATTCGCCTTCTTCAAGGACTGCAAAGCAGGATACCGCGTAGTTCTTCCCGCAGGTATACCCCAGCTCAACACCAGTGGATGCAAAATTAAATAATGGTATTTTCTGATCGTTCGCAAGAGTTGTAATGGTTTTTGCTAACGGGCAGTTATTTGCCATGACAACCAGCTTTGCTGTGCCTTTCTGTACCGCTGCTTTCGTCTGTTTTTCCCCAAGAATAATTGTGCCTTTCTTTGTTACATCCTTTAATGCTTTATTTATGTCTACCATTTACTTCCCCTTCTGTTTTGGTTTTTTCGGACTCATGACTAGTTCAATTGCACCTGTCCCAAGGTTTACTGGTTGTCCTACGATGATGTTCTCAGCCACACCGTTCAACTCATCTGATTCTCCTCTTTGGCTGGCAAGTAACAGATGGTTGACGGTAATCTCAAATGCTGCTCGTGATAGAACGGAGCTTTTCTCACCACTGACACCATGACGACCGATTGCTCGGACGGTCCCATCAGCAGTCATCACATCAGCAACAAGCATGATATGTCTCAAATCGACGTTTAGTCCTTGCTCGGAGAGAGTGGAATATGCTTCCTGGATGATCATATTTCGTGCTGCTTCTATGCCGAGTTCTCTGGCAATCCCGTGGATATCATTCGTGGTAGTCCGGTACGGGTCAACACCTTCGATATCTAACACTTCTTTCAGGTTGCTGCCTTCACTGTACACCACGTAACCTTCATTTGGTTCTTTTCGGATGATGACTCGTTTAATCCCATCGATTCCCTTGATTTTCAGGTTTTTTAATGTCTCATTCGTGTTCTGAAGGATCTTATACCCGGGTTCATCCAAGGTGACTTTTATGTTTTCTTTTTCGATTTTTGCAGATATCTTTCGAACGGATTGTATGCGTTCTAAAAGATCATCAATCGTGATTCCTTTTTTTTCCATTGTTTTCTTATTGGGTTTAATGGAAATATAAATGTTTACAAGATCCATTTCAATATCAGCAACATCGGTAAGTCGGGTGATCTCAATTTTATTGGCGATTTCCTTTGCTAAATCTGGGTTGATACGGTATTCATCCCTAAGATAGATGTTCATCATCGGTGTAGAGGGAGTGGACCTCGCATCGACGATTTCGATTAACCGTGGTAGACCTAAGGTAACATTAATTTCTGCGACACCGGCGTAGTGGAAAGTTCTCATCGTCATCTGGGTTCCAGGTTCCCCGATGCTCTGTGCACTAATCATGCCACATGCCTCTGTCGGGTCGATTCGATTTTTCGCGTATTCCGCCAATGCTTTCTCGATGATGTTTTTTATTTTCCCTTCAATTTTTTTATCTCGTGCCGCTCGCTCAACAATACCATCGATGATAGAAATAGGGAGGTACTGATTTTTCAATAGTTTGTTTATTTCCGTTCGTATCGTCTTGTATTCTTTTGGTTCTTCTTCTTTTTTTGTCGGTGGTGGAACGAATGTTCGTTCCGGTTCTTTTTTCTTCTCTATTTTTCTCTCAACTGCCACAGGTTTCTTTTTTGTTTCACTTGGTTTTTTCTTCTCGACAGCACTTTTCGTTTCCTTTATTTTTTTCTTCAGTTGAGCGGGTTTACTTTTTAATACTGGTTTCTTGGTTTGTACCACAGGTTTCTTCTTCTCAACTTTCTTAGGGGTGGTGATTTTCTTTTTTGATGCGGGTTTGGCCATGTGATTAATCCTCCTGTTTGACATCATAGATGATACGGTCAAGATCCACTGCTTTTCCTGTCGTGCTTCGTGTCGGGTCAACCCCGTCATCCCCGTACATGAACTGAATGATTTCACCACCTGTATGACGGACTGTGCCATCGCTTTCCACTTTAAGGTCTTCTAAAGCATTGACAAGACGGCGCTGCATATATCCTGATCGGGACGTTCGTACTGCGGTATCCACAAGCCCCTCTCGACCTCCCATTGAATGGAAGAAATACTCTGTCGGGTTCAAGCCGCTTTTATAACTGTTCGCAACAAACCCTTTTGCACTCGCCCCCAGATCTCCTTTTTTGAAATGAGGTAATGTCCGGTATTTGTAACCTCTTGATATCCGTTCTCCTCTCACTGCCTGTTGTCCGACACAACCTGACATCTGTGACAGGTTCAGCATTGATCCTCGAGCCCCTGATTTAGCCATGATGACTGCGCTGTTGTTCAACCCAAGGTATTTACTTGCGATTTCACCAGCCATGTCTCTTGCTCGGCCAGTGACACGCATGATCTCCATCTCGAGGGTTTCTTCGAGACTTCTACCCGGGAGGGATTCTAGTTCACCATGCTCATAGGCTGTGACAAGGGTGTTGATTTTGTTCTGTGCTTTCTGCAACCCTTCTCCTATCTGCCGTTTCGCTTCAGTTGGAATATCCTCATCATCGATACTGGTGGTAAACCCGATCACCGTCACCACCGCGATCCCCATTCGTGTGACATCATCGATGAAGATCCTGCCCGCTGCAGTCCCATGGTCTCTGATGATGCGTTCAACGATTCTTCCTTTGAACGATCCGATGCTGTTTTCATCGACGATTCCTTGTTTCAGTTTGCCGTTTTTCACAATGACATAGGCGCCATTCGGGCAATCAGCAGCCTTACAGACTTCACAGTGAAAACATGCTTTTGCTTTATACTCAATACTGAGATTCTTAGGGAGTAATACGCTAAAGATGTCCCGTCCGTACACAAGGCTTTCGCCATTCATCTCATGAACCTCAGGGAATTTTCCTTTGTACTTGAACGTCGCTAGTATCTCTGAGGTTTTTTCTTTTGAAAACATTTTATCGTTATAGGTGAGAAGGAAACACCCTGAGATATGATCATGTAACCCACCAATGATGACTCCTCCAAAACGAGGGGACATGAGGTTCTCCTGTACTTTCATAAGAATCTCTGCCTCCGCTTTTGCTTCTTCCCCTTGTAGAAGATGCAGGTTCATCTCATCACCGTCAAAATCAGCATTATATGGGGGACAGACAGAGAGGTTAAAACGGAATGATCGGTTCGGCATGACCTTGATTCGATGTGCCATCATCGACATCCGATGTAGCGATGGTTGACGGTTAAACAACGCGATATCCCCATCCATGAGCTGTCGTTCGATGACGAAACCCAGCTCAAGTTTTTCTGCGATATCGTCTGCGTTCTTCTCTGTGACTTTCATGCGCTGTTCGACACCCTCACGGTATCGTTTCATATAGTTCACCCGAGGTCGGTAATTATCGCCAGGTTTCTCTGCTAAGGCTGTTTTTTTAATGAGGTTTTTACACCATTCTATATTTTGGGTTGTGACTCGGACAGGTAATGTAAGTTCTCTGGCGATTTCCATGGGAACACCGATTTCATTGATACTGAGATTTGGATCAGGGGAAATAACGGTTCTTGCTGAGAAGTTCACTCGTTTGCCTGAAAGGTTACTTCGGAACCTCCCTTCTTTTCCTTTTAATCGTTGCGCCAGTGTTTTGAGAGGTCTGCCTGACCGGTGTCGTGCCGGTGGGATTCCCGAGGTTTGGTTATCCAGATAGGTGGTCACATGGTATTGGAGCAGTTCCCAGAGGTCTTCGACGATTAACTGAGGGGCTCCTGCATCCCGGTTTTCCTGTAACCGTTGATTGATTCTGATGACATCAACTAGCTTATGAGTCAGGTCATCTTCTGATCGTTCACCAGACTCGAGGGTTACCGATGGTCGAACGGTGACAGGCGGAACTGGTAGCACGGTCAGCACCATCCATTCTGGTCGTGCAGATTTTACATTGATATCGAGCAAAGGAAGATCTTCGTCAGGGATTTTTTCCAGCCATTCACGAATCTCAGTTGGGGTCAGTTTCTTACCGTTTTCCCGGAATGATGTCGGTTTGTCCAGATCGATTTTACCACTCTGCGCTCCACACCGTGGGCATCCTTCTGTTTTTGTGGCACTGCTGATAATCATCTTAAACACATAGGCGTTGTCGCGTCCCTCTGAATTGTTCTTTATGATGTTTTTCCGGTGCTCCTCCAGCTCTTTATCTGTAAGGAGGATTCGTCCGCATTTACGACAGGTCGCCCGGAGAGAATTCCGGATTGTCTTGACAAACCCGACATGGATAACAGGCATCGCAAGGTCGATATGTCCAAAATGCCCTGGGCATTTGTCCTTTCCGACTTTCAAACCACAGGTCTTGCATCGTAATCCTGGTTCAATGACACTTAAGCGTTGATCCATCAACCCCATCGTGATAGGGAACCCATCATCATCGTAGGTATCTGCGGTGATCACCTTTGTTGCACTCATCTTGCGGATTTCATTTGGTGATAGTACTGAAAATTCAAGCGCCCCGATTTTTTTTGTGATATTTCTTCCTGCCATCTCTTTTACCCCCTACACCAGCGACTCTAGTTTAATCCGTGGTACAACCACAAGTGATTTCAATTCATCAATTAAAAGTTTGAACGCATAGCTCATCTCTACAGGATGGATATCTGCTTTATCCCCGCAGATGGAGCAATGAAGCCGACCGTGTCGGTCGATCATCGCGATATGACCACAGGTGTTACAGACATATTTCATTGTGATATCTGATTCATCCAACAATCGGTCTTTGATGACCATTGAGGCTCCATGACCAATGAGGCAGTCACGTTCCATTTCTCCAAATCGGAGACCACCTTCTCTGGCTCGTCCTTCTGTTGGTTGTCGAGTGAGGATCTGCACAGGTCCTCGTGACCTTGCGTGGATCTTGCCGGCAACCATATGATGCAGCTTCTGATAGTAGATACATCCGACAAACACATCACATTCCAATGGTCGACCGGTGAGTCCATCATAGAAGATTTCTTTTCCAGCGTGGTTGAATCCGTTGTTCACGAGTGCTGCTCGTAGTTGCTCTTCGGTTTCTCCGCTAAAAGCGGTCCCATCGACGATTCGTCCTTCAAGTGATCCGACTTTTCCGCCGATCATCTCAAGGACATGGGCGACTGTCATTCTTGAAGGGATTGCATGTGGATTAATGATCAGGTCAGGGGACATCCCCTCTTCGGTGAAGGGCATGTTTTCTGCGGATACAACGTATCCGATGACGCCTTTCTGACCATGTTTTGATGCGAACTTATCACCCAGTTCAGGGATTCGTTGTTCTCTGACTTTTATCTTGACCATGCGTGATCCATTTACTGACTCGGATAACATGACCTTGTCGACAACCCCACCTTCACCATGTTGTACTGTCACTGATGTCTCTCGTCGCTTTTGTGGTGTCAGAAAATCAGTGGGTTCTTCAAGGAAACGTGGTGGTGATGTTTTTCCGATGAGAACATGTCCGCCATCCGCACAGCATTCAGGGGAAATCAACCCATCTTCACCAAGATTGTTATAGGCATCTTCACTCCGAACACCTCGACAATCAGGATTGGGGATTTCAAAATGGTCCTCTTGACCACCAGGATATCGCTTCTCTTCGCTGTTGTAGGTTCGGACAAAGGTGCTACGACCGAGTCCTCGTTCGATTGCTGATTTGCTCATGATGAGAGCATCTTCCATATTGTACCCTTGGAATGAGGCGACCGCTACAATGTAGTTCTGTCCAGCTGGTCGCTCCCGGAATTTGATGTAACGAATCGGATGTGTCTGCACGAGCGGCATTTGTGGGTAATGCAGCAGATGACCACGAGTATCTGGTCTGATTCGGTAGTTCGATGCACCAAACCCAAGGGATTGTTTTCCCATCCCAGCACCCATAGTAATTCTTGGTGATGAATTATGTTCAGGGTACGGGACAAGCGATGCACCGATCCCAAGGATACACATCGGGTCAAGCTCCATATGAGTGTGATCTGGGGTGAGATTTTCAAATCGTAGCGCGATGAGTGCATTTTCCTCTTCTTCTGCGTCTATGTATTCCACGGCCCCATCGTTGATGAGGTCTGTCCATTTTTTCTTGCCTTCTTTTAACTCAGTAAAAGTTTTTTGGTTCACGAGAAGTTTCCCGTTTTCAGCGACAAGCAATGGTCGGCGTAATCGTCCGCAATCACAGTTGACGATTACATCGTTTCCTTCAATATCATAGGTCACATTGATTTCATTACTCAGAAGTCCTTTCCTTCGTCGTTCTCGCAATTTCTTCACAAGGTCTGATCCGTTCGGATGCATCCCGATAAGGTCTCCGTTGAGGTACACTCGAGCGCCGGTGACGTGTTTTGTCAATTCCTTTATCCCGAGTTCCCGTAAGACGGTTTCAACTTCTTTTTCTCCGAATCCTTCTGAGATTTCTACCGTCAGTGCAAGATTTTTTACCAACCCGCAGTTCGGTCCTTCTGGTGTTTCATTGGGGCAGAGACGTCCCCATTGTGTGGAATGCAAATCTCGAGCCTCGAAATGTGGTTGTGACCTGGTCAAGGGTGATGTCACACGTCGTAAATGGCTTAGAACCGCTAAATTACTGGTTCTATCAAGAAGCTGGGAGACTCCAGCGCGACCACCTACCCAGTTTCCGGTCGCAAGTGCATGATGAATACGTTGGCTCAGAACATCAGAGCGTAATGATGATGCGATTTTGATTTCTTTTCCTTTTGCATGGATCCGTTCAATCTGATATTTTAAATCTTTACACAGGGCGGTAAATGCGACTCGGAAGAGATCCTCCATAAGATCCCCGGCAAGTTTTAAACGCTTGTTCGCGTAATGATCCTTGTCGTCCTGCTCTCGTTTTCCAAGGGCTAGCTCAAGGACAGCCATCCCCATGCGAGCAACAAAAATAGCTTTTTTCAGACGATCATCTGGGTCATTGCCCAGATGAGCAAGAAGGTGTCGGTCCATGATGGTCTCGACCCGTTTCACCCGGTATTCTTTTGCCTGTCCGCCTGCGAATTTCTTTCCAAGGTACGCCACTGCCTCTTCTTTTGTGGCGATACTATATTCCTTGGCGCATTCCTCGATATTTGCAAGAACGTATGGCTCCATTTTCGGGTCGACACAGATGACATCGACGATTTCTTTGTCGTTCTCCATACCTAATGATCGTAGTAGGACAATAAGTGGTATTTGCCCATAGGTGGTTGGCAGGCTCACCATGAGCATGCCATCCTTTCTTTTTTCCACAACAGTTAATGCCCGGTATCCTTCCCTCTGGGAGAACACCTTTGCAACTTCAACATCTGTTCCATATCGACTTGATCGTTCAACAAGAACCCGGTTTGGAGCAAGATCCTCAACCGTGATTAATACACGTTCTGTTCCATTGCTAATGAAATACCCACCTGGGTCCAATGGATCTTCCTGCAATTGCTGTAGTTCCTTTCGATAATCCTCATCGGAGAACGAGCGATCCATTTTTTCTTCTAACACTTTTTGAGAAATGTTACATCGTAGGGATTTTACCATGATTGGTAGCTCGCCAATACGAACCATTTCAGGCTCGTACTCCACCTCGTTCTTCACTGGGATGAACTCAAGTTCAATAGGCGCCTCATAGGTCAGATCTCGTAACCGTGCTTCCATTGGCGTCAACGGTCGTTCTGTTCCATCTGCCTCTTTTACCTGTGGAAGACCAACCTTTATTTTGCCAAATTTAATTTTATATCCTTCTATCTCCGGGTAGATATACCCTCGTTTCATTCCTTCTTCTTCTTGACCGATGATTGTTCCATCTACAATTCGCTGCAGACGATGTCGTAAGAAATCATCATAGGAAGCGATCTGATGGTTGACTATACTTCGTTCTTTATAAAACGCATCAACGAGTTCTCTCATAAATACTCCTCATAATCCCCTTTTTTTACATTTCTTCACTTGCCGTACTGAATTCCTCAGAAGGCTCAGCGAAGGTAAAACTCTCAGAGGTGTCGCTCTCAACAACTAACCGATAGGCGGTCGCATATTTCGCTGTCGGGCTTTTTCTTGTAATTTTAACTATCTGACCAGGTTTCGCTCCCGCAGAAATCACTGCGGGGTCATTTGCCATAATACGTGGTAATTGATCTGTTTTTATATGGTATTTCTCCAACAGTTCCTTTTTCTCTTTATCAGATAAAATAGTATGTTCCGGAACCAGCTTATGTCCTAAGATGTCGTAATATTTTTTTGGCGGGGCTGCGATACTACATTCCTCCTACGTTCCTTGGTAGGAAAGGCGGGCCTGAAGGGATTCGAACCCTTGGCCACCTGGTTAAAAGCCAGATGCTCTACCTAGCTGAGCTACAGGCCCAATGATGGGCCACAGTTTTTACTGATTTTATATAGTATACGCTATATCGAGTAACGTTGGAACGGCTTACCCGTAATACAATTTCCCCTATAAATAATTTTACCTCTTATTTTTTTCAGTGATCCCTCGTTTTTTTTTCATGAGGCAAAGTTTTTAATTCACATTAAAAATACATCACATAAATGAAAATAAATGAGATCTTTTATTCGCTACAAGGAGAAGGACTCCTTGTTGGTACTCCGAGTGTTTTCCTTAGGACGTCTGGATGTAATCTCCGATGCACCTATTGTGATACGATTTATGCCTATGATGAAGGAACTGATATGATGATACAAGAGATATTTGATGCGGTGAGGAAATTTCCATGCGATCAGATTTGCATCACTGGCGGCGAGCCACTCGCGCAGAAAGAGACTCCACAGCTTATAATATATCTGCTAAGGAAAAACTATAAAGTCTGTCTGGAAACCAATGGAAGTTACAGTGTTAAAAAACTTGCAGGGAAGAAATCTTTGATCATCTCTCTTGATATGAAATGTCCTTCTTCTGGCTCCCATGAACATATGGACATGAACAATATCAGCTTTCTTTCAAAAAAAGATCAACTCAAATTCATCATAAAGAATAAAGAAGATTATCTCTATGCAAAAAATATTCTAAACAAATATCATCCTGTCTGCTCTGTTTTTTTCCAGCCGGTCTGGAAAACAAACCCAAAGAATCTTGCTTCATGGATTCTTCATGATGGATTGCCGGTCCGATTATCAATGCAGCTTCATAAAATTATTTGGGGAACAAAAAAAGGGGTCTGACCCAGTCATATTCGTATCGTTATTTTCTAGAGATGAAACGTAAACACAAACTATATACATGAAAAGCGCATTCATGGTTGAAATTAAGAGACATTAGTGAGAAAAACAGAAGAAAAGATGAGGTGAAATAAAAAATGCAACCATCAAATATGGCATATGAT
>Ga0209288_10000341_pt1 | contig 14466 bp, 10 predicted proteins | sample PPLLaktember2015_4_FD_187261 | JGI IMG/M metagenome (GOLD analysis project Ga0209288, IMG submission 187261) | Freshwater sediment microbial communities from Prairie Pothole Lake near Jamestown, North Dakota, USA - PPLs Lake P8 Core (1) Depth... | ecosystem: Environmental > Aquatic > Freshwater...
CACGAAGGGCAAGCGCTACGCGCTGCCGAACTCGCGGATCATGATCCACCAGCCCTCGGGCGGCGCGCAGGGCATGGCGTCGGACATCGAGATCCAGGCCAAGGAGATCCTGTACCTGCGCGAGCGCCTCAACCGTCTGATGGCGGAGGCCACCGGTCAGACCGTCGAGCGCCTGGCGAAGGACACCGACCGCGACAACTTCATGTCCGCGGAAGATGCGGTAAGCTACGGACTGATTGACCGGACGCTCTCGAGCCGTATCGAGGCGACCCCGGCCGCGTGATGCCCTGCCGACGGGCCGCGCGCCGCGGCCCGGTCGGTCTCCCGTCGGAGAGAGCATGTCAGAGAAGAAGGGTTCGAGCGAGAAGCTGCTGTACTGCTCGTTCTGCGGAAAGAGCCAGCACGAGGTCCGCAAGCTGATCGCAGGCCCCTCGGTCTTCATCTGCGACGAGTGCATCGAGCTCTGCAACGACATCATCCGTGACGAGACCCAGGCCGACACCCAGGCCGCGGTCAAGTCCGGACTGCCGACGCCGCACGAGATCGCCGCGATCCTCGACCAGTACGTGATCGGTCAGGACAACGCCAAGAAGATCCTCTCGGTCGCGGTCTACAACCACTACAAGCGGTTGCGCCACAAGGGCAAGAAGGACGATGTCGAGCTCGCCAAGAGCAACATCCTCCTGGTCGGCCCGACCGGCAGCGGCAAGACGCTGCTCGCGCAGACGCTGGCACGCCTGCTGAACGTTCCGTTCGTGATCGCCGACGCCACCACGCTCACCGAAGCGGGCTATGTCGGCGAGGACGTCGAGAACATCATCCAGAAGCTGCTGCAGAACTGCAATTACGAGGTCGAGAAGGCCCAGAACGGCATCGTCTACATCGACGAGATCGACAAGATCAGCCGCAAGTCCGACAACCCGAGCATCACCCGCGACGTCTCGGGCGAGGGCGTGCAGCAGGCGCTCCTCAAGCTGATCGAAGGCACCGTCGCCTCGGTGCCGCCGCAGGGCGGGCGCAAGCACCCCAACCAGGATTTCGTGCAGATCGACACGACGAACATCCTGTTCATCTGCGGGGGGGCGTTCGATGGCCTCGAGAAGGTCATCCGCAGCCGCTCGGAGAAGAGCGGCATCGGCTTCGGCGCCGAAGTCCGTACCCAGGCCGAGCGGGCCGTGGGCGCGGTGCTGCGCGAGGCCGAGCCCGAGGACCTGATCAAGTTCGGCCTGATTCCCGAGCTGGTCGGCCGCCTCCCGGTGGTCGCCACGCTGGACGAGCTGAACGAGGCCGCGCTGGTCGAGATCCTGATCGAGCCGAAGAATGCGCTCGTCAAGCAGTACCAGCGGCTGTTCTCGATGGAAGGGGCCGAACTCGAGGTCCGTCCGGCGGGTCTGCAGGCAATCGCCCGCAAGGCGCTCAAGCGCAAGACCGGCGCGCGCGGCCTGAGGTCGATCCTCGAGCACGTGCTGCTCGACATCATGTACGAGCTGCCGAGCATGCAGAACGTGCAGAAGGTGGTCGTCGACGAGAACGCCATCGAAGCGGAAGGCAAGCCGCTGATCATCTACGGCGACGCGCCGAAGGTCTCCGGCTCCAAGTAGGGCCCGCACCCCGACGCGGCACCGCCCGTCGGGGCAGTCCCTCTGACACGGCCCGTCGACCGACCGTCGTCGTCGGTCAGCCGTCCCGCAGCCGCGCTTGCGGGCTTTCCCCGATATCCCCGATCGTCGTTCCAGCAGAGCATCGTGTCGTGCCGCGCGGAGCGGGGTGCCTGATCGGCCCTTGCGGTCCCGTGGACGGCAAGCGCGGCCCCTTTGATTGGGCGTATGCTTGAAACGAAGCAGGTCGGCCGCAGATGCCGATCACACGCCTCCCGAGAGGAAAACTCCGAATGTCCGACTCCACTCCTGCCTCCCAGTCGTTGCCGCTGCTCCCGCTCCGGGACGTGGTGGTGTTCCCGCACATGGTCATCCCGCTGTTCGTGGGACGTCCGAAGTCCATCAAGGCCCTCGAGGCGGCGATGGAAGTCGGCAAGAGCATCATGCTGGTGGCGCAGAAGAACGCGTCCAAGGACGATCCCGTCGCGGCCGACATCTACGAGATCGGCTGCGTGTCGAACATCCTGCAGATGCTCAAGCTGCCGGACGGCACGGTGAAGGTGCTGATCGAGGGCTCGCAGCGCGCCCGGATCGCCACCATCGACGACAGCGGTGCTCACTTCACCTGCGAACTCACCGCGATCGAGGACGGCGACGATCCCGGTGCCGAGGTCGAGGCGCTCCGGCGCGCGATCCTCGCGCAGTTCGATTCCTACGTGAAGCTCAACAAGAAGATCCCGCCCGAGATCCTCACCTCGCTCAACGGGATCGACGACGCGGGTCGCCTGGCCGACACCATCGCGGCTCACCTGCCGATCAAGATCGAGCAGAAGCAGCACATCCTCGAGACCCTGTCGGTCGGCGAGCGGCTCGAGAAGCTGCTGGCCCAGATCGAGACCGAGCTCGACATCCTTCAGGTCGAGAAGCGCATCCGTGGACGCGTCAAGCGTCAGATGGAGAAGTCGCAGCGCGAGTACTACCTCAACGAGCAGGTCAAGGCGATCCAGAAGGAGCTGGGCGAGGGCGAGGACGGCGCCGACATGGAGGAGATCGAGAAGAAGATCAAGTCCGCGCGGATGCCTGCCGAGGCGAAGAAGAAGGCCGACGCCGAGCTCAAGAAGCTCAAGCTGATGTCGCCGATGTCGGCCGAGGCCACGGTCGTGCGCAACTACATCGACGTGCTCGTCGGGCTCCCCTGGAAGAAGAAGAGCAAGGTCGACAACGATCTCGCCAAGGCCGAGACGGTGCTCGACGAGGACCACTACGGCCTCGACAAGGTCAAGGAACGCATCCTCGAGTACCTCGCTGTCCAGCAGCGGGTCGAGAAGGTCAAGGCGCCGATCCTGTGCCTGGTCGGCCCGCCCGGCGTGGGCAAGACCTCGCTCGGTCAGTCGATCGCCCGCGCGACCAACCGCAAGTTCGTGCGCATGGCGCTCGGCGGGGTCCGTGACGAGGCCGAGATCCGCGGCCATCGCCGCACCTACATCGGTTCGATGCCCGGGAAGATCCTGCAGAGCCTCTCGAAGGTCGGTGTCCGCAATCCGCTCTTCCTGCTCGACGAGGTCGACAAGATGGGCATGGACTTCCGTGGCGACCCGTCGTCGGCGCTGCTCGAGGTGCTCGACCCCGAGCAGAACCACACGTTCGTCGATCACTACGTCGAAGTCGACTACGACCTGTCCGACGTCATGTTCGTCGCGACCGCGAACTCGCTCAACATCCCGCCCGCGCTGCTCGACCGGATGGAGGTGATCCGGCTCGCCGGCTACACCGAGGACGAGAAGGTCAACATCGCCCAGCGCTACCTGCTGCCCAAGCAGCAGAAGAACAACGGCCTGAAGCCGGGCGAGCTCGTGGTGTCCGAGGCCGCCGTGCGCGACATCGTCCGCTACTTCACCCGCGAGGCGGGCGTGCGTTCGCTCGAGCGCGAGCTGTCGAAGATCTGCCGCAAGGTGGTCAAGTCGCTGCTGCTCAAGAAGGACGAGAAGAAGATCGCGGTCACGCCGAAGAACCTCGACAAGTTCCTGGGCGTGCGGCGCTTCTCCTACGGCATTGCCGAGAAGGAGAACCAGGTCGGGCAGGTCACGGGGCTCGCCTGGACCGAGGTCGGCGGCGAACTGCTCACGATCGAGGCCGTTGCCGTGCCCGGCAAGGGCAAGACGACGTTCACCGGCAAGCTCGGCGACGTGATGCAGGAGTCGATCAAGGCGGCGATGACCGTGGTGCGTCGGCGGCAGGCGCGTCTCGGCATCAAGGCCGGCTTCCACGAGAAGCTCGACATCCACATCCACGTTCCGGAGGGCGCCACGCCCAAGGACGGCCCCTCCGCGGGCATCGCGATGACGACGGCGCTGGTGTCGGTGCTGACCGACATTCCGGTCCGTGCCGACGTCGCGATGACCGGCGAGATCACGCTGCGCGGCGAGGTGCTGCCCATCGGTGGTCTGAAGGAGAAACTGCTGGCGGCGCACCGCGGGGGCATCAAGACCGTTCTGATCCCCGAGGAGAACGCCAAGGACCTGGCGGACATCCCGGACAACGTCAAGAACAAGCTCGAGATCGTTCCGGTGAAATGGATCGACCGCGTGCTGGAACTCGCCCTCGAGCGGCATCCGACGCCGTTGACCGACGAGGAGATCGCCGCGGCCGCCGCACCGGCCGAACCCGTCAAGCCGGCTGCGCCGACCGCCGGTGCCGACGAGGTGGTCAAGCACTGAGCGGCGCGTGACTCGGGCGCGCCAGCGAGCGCGCCCGATTTGCACGGCCCGTCGAAGCGGTGCTAGAATTGCGGTCTTCGCTGGGCGCTGCGGCGAGGGTGCTTAGCTCAGTTGGTAGAGCGGCGCCCTTACAAGGCGTAGGTCGGGAGTTCGAGCCTCTCAGCACCCACCACCAGCGAGATGCAGCAGCAGGCATCTGTAAGCAGCACCAAGCAGCACCAAGGAGTGGTAGTTCAGTCGGTTAGAATACCGGCCTGTCACGCCGGGGGTCGCGGGTTCGAGTCCCGTCCACTCCGCCAGACTGAAAATGCAGAAGGGGCGAACGCGAGTTCGCCCCTTTTTGCTATACAACGGGGCCCGCCGACCGTAACCGGGCCCGACACCGGACCGCGCCATGTTCGATTCCATCCGCAAGCATCAGCGCATCCTGCAGTTCATCCTGCTCGTCCTGATCCTTCCCGCGTTCGTCTTCTTCGGGATCTCCGGCTACGACGGCATGCTGTCGGGCGATCGCGGTGTCGCCAAGGTCGGTGACACCGAGATCTTCCAGCCGGAGTTCGACGCCGCCCAGCGCCAGCAGATCGATCAGCTTCGGCAGATGCTCGGCGACGGAGTGGACACCAAGCTGTTCGACACGCCCGAGGCCCGCGCCGAGATCCTGGAGGGGCTCATCGCGCAGAAGGCGATCGCCGCCCAGGCGAGCGCGCGCAACGTGATCGTCACCGACGAACGCGTGCGTCAGACGATCCTCGGCATCCCGGGGCTCAAGCGCGAGGACGGCGGATTCGACGATTCCCGCTACAAGGCGCTCGTCGCGTCGCGCGGGCTCACCCCGGCAGGCTTCGAGGCCATGGTGCGCGGCGACCTCCAGGTGCAGACGCTGCCGGACGCGGTGACCGCCTCGGCCTTCATGCCGAAGACCGTGCGCGAGCGCCTGGTGGCGCTGCAGGAAGAGCGCCGCGAGGTCCGGGAGCAGCGCTTCGCGGCCGCCGACTTCGCGGCTCGCGTGCAGCCCACCGACGCCCAGCTCGCCGCGTACCACGAGGCCAACGGCCGTACCTTCGAGACGCCGGAGTCGGCGAAGGTCGAGGTGGTCGTGCTCACGCGCGATGCGCTCGCCTCGCAGATCAGCGTGTCGCCCGAGGACCTGAAGACCTACTACGAACAGAACAAGGCGCGGTACGGCACGCCCGAGGAGCGTCGCGCCAGCCACATCCTCGTCAAGGCGGGACCGGACGCCAAGGCGAAGGCCGAGCAGCTGCTCGCCCAGCTCAAGGCGGATCCGGGCAAGTTCGCGGCGCTGGCCAAGACCGCGTCCGACGATCCGGGCTCCGCGGCACAGGGCGGCGATCTCGGGTTCTTCGCACGGGCCTCGATGGTCAAGCCGTTCGCGGACGCCGCCTTCGAGATGAAGCAGGGCGAGATCCGGGGTCCGGTCGAGTCGGAGTTCGGGCAGCACGTCATCCTGCTGACCGGCATCAAGCCGGGCGCGGAGAAGACCTTCGAGCAGGTCCGTGGCGAGCTCGAGCGGGAGGTGCGCCTGCAGCAGGCGGGCACGAAGTTCGCCGAGGCCGCGCAGGCGTTCACCGACATGGTCTACGAGCAGTCGGAGTCGCTCAAGCCGGTCGCGGACAAGTGGAAGCTCGAGATCGTCACGGTCGACAAGGTGGGCCGCACGCCGTCGCCCGACGCCCCGCGGGGCAGCCCGCTCGCGAGCGCGCGGCTTCTCTCCGCGCTCTTCGGCGACGAGGTGCTGCGCAACAAGCGCAACACCGAGGCGATCGAGATCGCACCGGGTCAGCTCGCAGCCGCACGGATCGTCGAGCACCGGGCCTCGCAGCGCCGTCCGCTCGAGGCGGTCAAGGACGAGGTGCGCAAGCTCGTCATCGCCGAGGAGGCGGGCAAGCTGGCCCGCGCGGCCGGCGAAGCACGCCTGGCCGAGCTGAAGGCGGGCAAGGGGGCCGACGCGACCGGATTCTCGCCGGCCCGCGCCGTCTCGCGCAACGCGCCGGGAGGTCTCGCCCAGCCGGCGCTCGAGGCGGTGTTCCGCCTGGCGGCCGATCCGCTGCCCGCGTTCGCGGGCGTGGACCTCGGCAGCGAGGGGTACACGGTCGTGCAGGTCGTCAAGACCCTCGCGCCGTCGCCCGAGGAACTCGCCCAGAAGCTGGGCGCGTACGCGTCGCAGATCGACCGGGTGGCCTCCCAGCAGGACGTCGCCACCTATGTCGACGCGGTGAAGTCGCGGACGACGATCGTCCGGCACCCCGAACGGATCGGTGCGAAGGCCGACGCGAAGAGCGAGCCGAAGCAGCCCTGACGGCAGGGCAGGGGGCGCTCAGCCGGCGGCGCCCACCTTCGCCAGCGCCTCGGCGCCCCGATCGAGGGCCGCGTCGTCGGTGCCGTCGAGCCTCACCAGCGGCGCCTCGTCGAGGCGCCCGAAGTTGCGCTTCATCGATCGGTCGTAGCTCGGGTCGTAGTGCTCGAGCAGGAGCCGCTCGACGAGCTCGAGCCATCGGTCTTCCTCGACCAGCCGTCGCCACTCCCGGATGCGCTCGCTGCCGTGCAGCGGCACCAGGTGCTCGAGCAGGCCGAGCAGGCCCGGCACGTCCTGGCGGAAGTGCTCGTACTCGCTCAGCAGGAACCGGCTGCGCACGCTGACGTCGGCCTCGACCACGGCCACCCGCGAGGCGCGGACCGCGAGGATCAGGGCCTCGGGGACCTGAACCCGCCCGACCTTGCGGCTCTCGGATTCGACGAAGACAGGGCGGCTCGGATCGGCCTCGCGCAGCCGGTCCCAGATCAGCGTCTCGAAATGCTTCTGGCTGGGCTGCGGCGCACCGGGCAGTCCGCCGAGCACCGAGCCCCGATGACGGGCGAGACCCTCGAGATCGAGCACCTGCTCGCCGCGCGCGGCGAGCCGTTCGAGGAGGCGGCTCTTGGCACTGCCGGTGCGGCCACCGACCACCACGAAGCGCAGGGTCGCGGGCCTCGTCGCGAGATCCTCGATCACGTGCCGCCGGAAGGCCTTGTAGCCGCCGTCGATCACATGGGTACGCCACCCGACGCGGGCCAGCACGGTGGCGAGCGAGCCCGATCGGTTCCCGCCGCGCCAGCAGTAGACGAGCGGGCGCCAATGGCGGTCTCGCTCGGCGAACAGACGATCGATGAGGGCGCCGATGTTTCGCGAGACGATCGCCGCACCGAGGCGCTTGGCTTCGAAGGCGCCGCGCTCGGCATTGCAGGTTCCGACGAGGGCGCGCTCGTCGTCGTCCAGCACCGGACCGCTGATGGCTCCGGGCAGGTGATCGTCGGCGTACTCGGAGGGGCTGCGCGCGTCGACGACGGTGTTGAATTCGCGCAGGCGCGCCACCACTTCGGAGACCGGCAGCGCGATCGGATCCTTCATGCCTGACCTCGCTGGACCGCGGATTCTAGCGGCATGCCGTAGAATCTCCCAACGGAGCGCAGCCCATGAAAGTCTTCAACCTCGCCTGCGAACACGACCATCGCTTCGAAGGCTGGTTCGGGTCCGCCGAGGACTACGACTCGCAGCACGCCCGCGGTCTCGTCGAATGCCCGGTCTGTGCCAGCACCGGGATCCGCAAGCTGCCCTCCGCGCCGCGCCTGAACCTCTCGGGCGCCGCGGAACCCGCCGGACGTCCGTCCCGGCCCGGTTCGTCCGGTCCTTCGGGAACATCCGGTTCGCCGGGCGCGGCCGGCGTCCCGCTGGACCCGCGGGCGGCTCAGGCGCTGTTCCTGAAGATGGCGCGCAACATCGTCGAGAACACCGAGGATGTCGGCGATCGCTTCGCCGAGGAAGCACGCCGCATCCACTACAACGAGTCGCCCGAGCGCGGGATCCGTGGCGTCGCCAGTCCCGACGAGGCTCGCGAGCTGGCCGACGAGGGGATCGAGGTGTTCGCCTTTCCGCTGCCGGCCGTCCTGAAGGAGCCGGTCCAGTGAGCGCGCGCGCGGGCCGGGCAGGGCACCGCGCGCGTTGAACCGTTCGCACCCGAGGCGCCCGAAGGCGCCACGGGTGGTGCGGGCTCAGGAGCCGCGCGTGATCGGCATCGCCTCGAGGTCGTTCTTGCTCGGGATGGTCGAGTGCTTGCCGAGCTCGAGCTTGGCGATCGCGGCGCGGTGCACCTCGTCCGGGCCGTCGGCGAAGCGCAGCGTGCGCTGATGCGCATACATGTTGGCCAGCGGCGTGACCTGCGAGATGCCGGCACCGCCGTGCGCCTGCATCGCCCAGTCGATGATCTGACAGGCCATGTTCGGTGCGATCACCTTGATCATCGCGATCTCGGCGCGGGCCACCTTGTTGCCGACGGTGTCCATCATGTGCGCGGCCTTGAGCGTCATCAGCCGGGCCTGGTCGATCATGCAGCGCGACTCGGCGATCCGCTCGTGCCAGATCGAGTGCTGCGAGATCGGCTTGCCGAACGCGACCCGCGACATCAGCCGCTTGCACATCAGTTCGAGCGCGCGCTCGGCCGCGCCGATCGAGCGCATGCAGTGGTGGATCCGGCCCGGCCCGAGGCGGCCCTGGGCGATCTCGAAGCCGCGGCCCTCGCCGAGCAGGATGTTCGAGACGGGCACGCGCACGTCGGTCAGGTCGACTTCCATGTGGCCGTGCGGCGCGTCGTCGTAGCCGAACACCGACAGGTGGCGCAGGACCTTGATCCCGGGGGTGTCGGTGGGCACGACGATCATCGACTGCTGCTCGTGGCGACCGGCGTCAGGGTTGGTCTTGCCCATCACGATCAGCACCTTGCAGCGCGGATCGCCCAGGCCCGAGCTCCACCACTTGCGGCCGTTCAGCACGTAGGTGTCGCCCTCGCGGCGGATCGCGAGCTGGATGTTGGTCGCGTCGGACGAGGCGACGGCCGGCTCGGTCATCAGGAACGCGCTGCGGATCTCGCCGCGCAGCAGCGGGTCGAGCCATTCGCGCTTGATCTCCTCGGACGCGTAGCGCTCGAGGGTCTCCATGTTGCCGGTGTCGGGCGCCGAGCAGTTGAACACTTCGGAGGCCCAGTGCACGCGGCCCATGATCTCGCACAGCGTGCCGTACTCGAGGTTCGTCAGGCCTTCGGGGACCCGCTTGGAGAACGGCAGGAACAGGTTCCACAGGCCGGCCTTGCGGGCGACGGGCTTGAGGTCCTCGATGACCCGGGTCGGCACCCAGGCGTTGCCCGCGCGACGGTTCGTCTCCACCTCGTGGTGGTACGCATCCTCGTTCGGGTAGATGTGCTGGTTCATGAAGTCGATCAGGCGTGCCTGAAGCTCCTTCACCTTCGGGGTGTACTCGAAATCCATTGCGTCTCTCCTCCTTGGGTCGTCGATCGGTTCGATGCTGATTCGGGAAGCGTTCAGCGCACCTGCTGCGCGAAGGCCCAGGCCATCTCGGCCAGAGGCCGGACCCGCTTGCCCTGCTCGAGCGCCTGGGGGCTCGATGCGGTGCCGTCGAGCGCGCGCTTGACGATGCCCTGCAGGATGCCGGCGAGGCGGAAGCAGTTGTAGGCGAGGTAGAAGTCCCAGTGGCCGATGCTCTGGCGTCCGGTCCGCGCGCAGTAGCGTCGCATGTACTCCGTCTCGTTCGGGATGCCGAGCGCGGCGAGGTCCAGTCCGGCGATGCCGCGGAACTGCCCGGGCGGGATGTGCCAGCTCATGCAGTGGTAGCTGAAGTCGGCGAGCGGGTGCCCGATGGTCGAGAGCTCCCAGTCGAGCACCGCGAGCACCCGCGGACGGTCGCGGTCGAACATCATGTTGTCGAGCCGGTAGTCGCCGTGGACGATGGCGCTCTCGTCCCCTTCGGGGATGTGCTGCGGGAGCCATTCGATCAGCCGGTCCATCTCCGGGATCTTCTCGGTCTCGGACAGCACGTACTGCTTGGACCAGCGGCTGATCTGGCGGGCGAAGTAGTTGCCCGGGCGGCCGAAGTCGGTGAGGCCCACCGCGGCCACGTCGACCTTGTGCAGGGCCGCGATCACGCGGTTCATCTCGTCGTAGATCGCATCGCGCTCGGCGTTCGAGACGCCGGGCAGGGACTGGTCCCAGAGCACGCGGCCCTCGACGCAGTCCATGATGTAGAAGGCGCGCCCGATCACGGACTCGTCCTCGCACAGGCCGTAGACGCGCGCCACCGGCACGTCGGTTCCGGCGAGCGCGGCGAGCACCTTGTACTCGCGCTCGACCGCATGCGCGGAAGGCAGCAGCTTGGCCACCGGGCCGGGCTTGGCCCGCATCACGTAGGCCCGCGAGGGCGTGCTCAGGCGGAAGGTGGGATTCGACTGACCGCCCTTGAACTGCTCGACGGTCAGCGGACCGGCGAAATCCTCGACGTTCGCGCGCATCCACGCGTCGAGCGCGCCCACGTCGAAGCGGTGGCGCTCGGCCACGGGAGTGGTGCCGACGTTCTGCTCGGCCAGGTCGCTCATCGTCCCTCCATCGTTTCTGTTCGTGCCGGGGTCCGCCCGGTCCTAGTCGGCGTGCAGCAGCGAGAGCCCGAGGCGCGCGCGGCGTCGCATCCACGGGCTCGGGCGGTAACGCGGGTCGCCGGTGCTGGCGTGCATGCCCTCGAGCACCGCGGCCACGGTCGCGGCACCCAGCGTATCGCCCATCGACAGCGGTCCGGTGGGGTATCCGAGGCCCAGGCGCACCGCCAGGTCGATGTCGGCGGGGCTGGCGATGCGCTGCTGGGCGATCTCGCAGGCGACGGCCACGACCATCGCGACGATCCGCTGCGCGACGAATCCGGCGGAGTCGCGCACCAGGCTGACCCGGGCCCCGTCGGCGGCGAGCAGGCTCCGGGCGGCCTGGGCGAGCGTCGGATCGGTGGCCGGCGTCGCCATCAGCACCCTGCGCTTGCAGGCCTTCGCGGCGAACGGGAACAGGGTGTCGACGGCGACCGTGCGTTCGGCGGGCAGGCCGGCGTCGGCACAGGCGGCGGTCGCATCGAGCCCGAGCGGTGCGAGGAGCACGAGGCTGTCCGCGCGCGGCTGCGATGCGTCGTCAACGGTCGCGCCGAGCGCGGTCACGAGTTCGCGCAGCGCGGCCTGCCTGGGGCCGGGTGCGGCCCAGACGCGGGCGAACGGCGCGGGGCCCGTCGAGACCGGCGCGGCCTCGGGCACGGCGACCGCAGTGCCGTTCTCGTACCGGTAGAAGCCCTCGCCGGTCTTGCGGCCGAGCAGCCCGCCGGCGACCCGCTGCGCGGCGAGCGCCGACGGCCGGAAGCGCGGCTCCTCGTAGAACTGGCGATAGATCGACTCCATCACCGGATGCGAGACGTCGAGTCCGGTGAGGTCGAGCAGCTCGAACGGTCCGAGCCGGAAGCCCGCACCGTTGAACACCACCTGCTCGCGCATCACGCGGTCGACGGTGGGCACGTCGGCGACGCCCTCGGCCACCAGCTTCAGCGCCTCGGTGCCGTAGCCGCGGCCCGCGTGGTTGATCAGGAACCCCGGCGTGTCCTGCGCGACGACCGGCGCGTGGCCGGTGCGGCGGGTGAGGGCGACGAGCGCGTCCGCGGTGGCGGCCGACGTGCGGGCCCCGCGGATCACCTCGACCACCTTCATCAGGGGGACCGGGTTGAAGAAATGGTAGCCGGCGACGCGCGCGGGGTCCGAGCACGCGGCGGCGATGGCGGTGACCGACAGCGACGAGGTGTTCGTGACGAGCAGGGCATCGGGCCCGGCGACCGCCTCGAGCTCGACGAACAGACGCTTCTTGACGTCGAGGTTCTCGACGATGGCCTCGATCACCAGGTCGCAGCCGGCGAGCTCGCCGAGCGCGCCGACCGGCGACATCCGCCCCATCGTGGCCTCGAAGGCGTCACGGGCGAGCTTGCCCTTGTCGACCTGCTTGCCGAGGGTGTCCGAGACGGCGGCGCATGCAGCCTGCGCGGCGCCCGGCGCGGCGTCGAACAGCCGCACGGCGTGCCCCGACTGCGCGAACAGCTGGGCGATGCCGCGACCCATGGCGCCGGTCCCCACGACGCCCACCACGAATGCTTCGAATGGCTTCATGTGACCCGATTCTACCTTGGAGGCACGGGCAGCAAGGGCAGCAGGACCGCCAGGATCGGTGCCGCGAGCAGGGTCGACCAGACCACCGCGGCAGCGATCGACGCCGTGTCGCTGCGGTAGCGCTGGGCGAACAGGAACACGTTCGCGCCGATCGGCAGCGCCGCCGTCAGGATCACGACCGTCAGCGCGAGGGGCTCGAGACCGAGCACGAAACGCCCGATCGCGGCGGCCAGCACCGGGAAGGCCAGCAGCTTCAGCGCGCTCATCGCGAGCGCCGGCCGCAGACCGGTGCGCAGGCCGTCGCGCCCCAGGGAGGCGCCCAGCAGCACGAGGCAGAGCGGCGAGGCGGCGGCCGCGAGCAGTCCGAGCGTGGCCTGGGCGGGGGCGGGCAGGGGCGGGCCGAGCGCGCTCCAGGCCGCGCCGGCGATGATCGGCAGGATCACGGGGTGGAGCACCGAGCTGCGCAGGGCCCGTCCGACCGCGACCAGCGGTGCGCCGGTGGCCGCGGCGATCTCGAAGACGAAGGTCGCGGTCGTGAGCAGGAGCAGCGAGTGCAGCGCGACGATCGACAGCAGCATGGCCAGCGCGCTCTCGCCCCAGCCGAGCGTCACCAGCGGGATGCCGATCATCACGGTGTTCGAGAACGAGGCGGCCAGCCCTTCGACGGCCGCGCGTACCGGAGGCACCGAGCGCCACCGGACCGCCACCACGGTGCCGAAGATCGCGAGCGCGGCGCCGAAGTAGGCGGTCGGCACGCCGGCCTGCAGGGTGCCGAAGTCCGTGCGGGCCATCGCCAGGAACAGCTGGGCGGGGACGAACACCCGGAAGGTGAAGTCCGTGAAGCGGCGCACGTCCTCGTCGGCGATCAGCCCGGCGCGATGCGCCGCCCAGCCCGCGGCGATCAGGCCGTAGACCGGGAGCACCACGTCCAGCACCGGTCCGGCGAGTTCCACGCCGCGCAGTGTAGCGGGCTGCGCGACCGTCCTCCCTTGGTACCATCGCCGACCGGAACGGGCGCCGCCCGTCGTGCAGACAGCCCGTCGTCACGTCGGGTGCAGGAGACCCTCTCGATGATCACCCTGGTCGGATTCGCCGTCAGCAACTACTACAACAAGGTCAAGATCGCCCTGCTCGAGAAAGGCGTGCCCTTCGAGGAAGAGCTGAACTGGGCGCAGAAGGACGAGGCCACCCTCGTGTCGAGCCCGCTCGGCAAGGTGCCGTTCATGAAGACGCCCGATGGGGCGCTGTGCGAGTCGCAGGTGCTGATGGAGTACGTCGAGGACGCGAATCCGGGCACGACGCCGCTGCTGCCGGCCGATCCCTTCGCCCGTGCCAAGGTCCGCGAGCTGGTGACCTTCATGGAGCTTCACCTGGAGCTGGTCGCGCGTCGGCTCTACCCGCAGGCGTTCTTCGGCGGCACGGTGGAGCAGTCGGTGATCGACGCCACCCGCAAGGAGCTCGAGCGCAACGTCGCCGCCTTCGCCCGGCTCGCGAAGTTCGCGCCCTTCGTCGCCGGCGACACGTTCACCATGGCCGACTGCTCGGCGATCGTGAACCTGCCGCTGATCTCGGGCGCCACCAAGGCGGTGCTGGGCGCGGACGTGCTGGCGGCGACCCCGGCGCGGGAGTACGTCAAGCAGATGAGCGAGCGGGCGAGCGTGCAGAAGGTCAACGCGGACCGCAAGGCGAACCTCGAGCTGCGCGCGGCGATGGCCGCGAAGAAGTGACGCGCCGATGAGCGACACGGGGACGCCGCAGGCGGCCGAGCCGGTCATCGGCTGGTCCGATGCGTTCGTCCTCGGTCACGAGCCGATGGACGCGACGCATCGCGAGTTCGTCGCGCTGGTGCGGGCGATGCAGACCGGACCCGAGGAGGCGCTGCCCGGACTGCTCGAGGCGTTCGAGACGCATGCGCGGCGTCACTTCGCCGACGAGGACCGGTGGATGGTCGAGACCGGCTTTCCGCCGCGCGACTGCCACATCGACGAGCACGCCGCCGTCCTGCGCTCGGTGGTCCAGGTGCGCGAGGTCGTGGCCCGCGGCGAGACCGGACAGGTGCGTCGGCTCGCGGATGCGCTCGCCGACTGGTTCCCCGGGCATGCCGACTGGCTCGATTCGGCGCTCGCG
>Ga0209288_10000345_pt1 | contig 14334 bp, 16 predicted proteins | sample PPLLaktember2015_4_FD_187261 | JGI IMG/M metagenome (GOLD analysis project Ga0209288, IMG submission 187261) | Freshwater sediment microbial communities from Prairie Pothole Lake near Jamestown, North Dakota, USA - PPLs Lake P8 Core (1) Depth... | ecosystem: Environmental > Aquatic > Freshwater...
ATAAAAACACGTTCTGCTTTTTCCTTAAATTCCTGAAATGAATTACTAGTATCAACAAGTTCATCTACAGATTGCTGATTACCTGAAAACATAAATTCTATATCTTTTGCAGTAATCTCTTTTTTATCGACTATGATAATAATACGCTCAACAATATTTCTTAACTCCCGCACATTTCCTGTCCAGGATTGATTTTGTAAAATTCGAATTGCATCATCGGAAAACTTTGTAACTGGTTTTTTATGCTTCAATGAAATATCATTTGTAAAACGATCAACAAGAATTGGAATATCTTCAGATCTTTCACGAAGTGGAGGAACAATGATTGGGATTACATTTAATCTATGCAGAAGATCTTCTCTAAAATTTCCTTTTTCAATTTCTTCTTTAAGATTTTTATTTGTGGCTGCTATCAATCGCACATCAACATCAATCTTTTTTCCACCCCCAACACGTTCTATTTTTCCATCTTCGATAGCTCTTAAAACTTTTGCCTGAGCTTGATGTGACATATCGCCTACTTCATCTAAAAACAATGTTCCTTTATTTGCAAGCTCAAATCTGCCAATTCGCTGTTGAACGGCTCCAGTAAAGGAACCTTTTTCGTGTCCAAATAATTCTGATTCGATTAATTCATTTGGAATTGCAGCACAATTAACTTCAACAAAAGATTTATCTTTACGCTCACTTTTTCTATGGATAGCTCGAGCAACTAATTCCTTCCCGGTTCCATTTTCACCCGTTATTAAAACACGAGTATCTAGAGGGGCAACTTTATCTATCATCTTTAAAATATTTTGGATCGCCTTACTTTTGCCAAGAATTTCACCATCTCCGATCCAAACTTTTTTAATTACCTCATTTTCTTCTTTTAGATTTGCAGTTTCAGTGGCATTGCGCACACTTATTAAAAGCTTATCGCGATCAATTGGTTTTTCAAGGAAATCGAATGCCCCAAGTCTAGTCGCTTTAATGGCGTTTTCAACACTTCCGTGTGCAGAAATGATAATAACTGATACTGCTGGTTTTTGTGTTTTTAATCTTTTAAGAACCTCAAAACCACTCATCTCAGGCATTTGGATATCCAAAAGAACAGCGGAAAAATCCTTTGCTGAAAATTTATCTAATCCTTCATTTGCACTTGTTGTAGAATCAACAGCATAACCCTCATATTCTAGAATCATGTTTATGCTTTCGCAGATTTGAAGTTCATCATCAATAACTAAAACTGATTTCATATTTTAACTCTTAAAAATCTAATTGAACGTATTAAAAATATTTGTGATGGTAATAAATCTTTATTTTCTTTAAGTAAGTCTCCGAACAATCTCCCGTATTCATTTACATCAAGATCGCGCAGATCAACAGTTGATTGCACTTTAAAACTTTCTTCAAACGCTTCCACAAAATAACCAATTAGCTTTCCTATGTCAAAGATATTTGATTCATATGATAAAAATGCACTTCCGAAAAAATGCGCAAGTTTATCTTTGTCACCATAATTATTCTGAGGTGAATCAAAGAACAAATAACGTGGAAGATTTTCATTCTTTTTCAAAAACGTTTCTTCATCAGCAGAGCTTAAGGGATAATAAACTATAGAGTTAATAATCGGAATCTGAATGGGCACTTCATTATACGGAACTGTTGCAAGCATTAAAGCAATAAGTGCATCCCCATAGTCATATTCAGTAAATCTTATAGCTTCACTAAAAATAGAATCAGTTGCAGCAACATCTCCTATATTATTTTTCAGATTACTAAAATGATCGGAAGCTATATAGCTGGAAATATAATTTACTGTTTTGGATAGATTACTTTGCTGAGAAAATGAATTGAGAGAAATAAAAATAAGTAAAAGGAGAATTCGCAATTATTATTTCTCAGAGACTTTACGAAGTTCTTTCGAGAGCTCAGTCAATTTTGATAGGTAGAACTTTTTAATTCTACGTACAATTTCTCTTGTAATTTCTTCACTATAAATATGTGAAGTTTGATTTCTATCCTCAAGCATATCAAGGAAAATTTCTTCATCTTTAATCAATCCAAAACGAAACGATTCTTTTAAGGCCTCTTTTGGCGATTTAGTTGTTATTCCTTCAGCAAGGAGGAACAGCCTAAGTGTTTTCCACAAAAGTTCGAAAGTAAACTCAAATCTTTGAATTACCCCATCATTATCTAATTGATCTTTAGCTTTCTTAATCCCAATATTTAACTTCGATAAAGCTTTGTTAAATTTTTCTATAGAATAGTTCAATTCATCTTTCATAAATAAGTTTCCCTGTATTGAGAATAATACTTTTGAAAGATTTCTCCACATCATTTAGATACACTAAATCAATTTTATGCAATCCGATAATTTTATCAATTTTTTCTAAGAATTTTCGTTTTGTACGAAAGTCAATCTTATCTGAATCAATTGCAATGTCATAGTCAGAATTAAAGGAACTTGTACCTTTGCCACGTGAACCAAATAGAATAATTTTTTTAGGATTATATTCGTTTATGATTAGCTTAAGTATGATATGTAGTTTGTTTTCTTTCATTTTATAATAATTTATTCTTACACATACAAAATTAAAGAAAGATAGATCAAAAATCTTATTATGTCTGTATTATCCCAGGATTAAACTTAGGTATCTCAGGATTATTATTTGCAACTTCCAAACACATTGAGATCCATTCACGTGTCTGGGATGGATTTATTATTTCATCAATCCATAATCTTGCTGCTGCGTGAAGCGGAGTGCTTTTTTCATCATAGGATTTTAGAATATCATTCAGCAATTTCTTTTTATTTTCATCACTGAATTGGTGTCCGCTTTTTTCTTCCTGCTTTAATTTGATATCAAGTAAAACGCTGCTTGCTTGATTTCCGCCCATAACAGAAATCTTAGCATTTGGATAAGCAAAAATAAATCTTGGATCATAAGCTTTACCGCACATTGCATAATTACCAGCACCAAAACTATTGCCCGTAATAATAGTAATTTTTGGTACAACTGAATTTGCAACTGCATTCACCATCTTTGCACCGTCTTTAATTATTCCGCCATGCTCTGCTTTACTGCCAACCATAAATCCTGTTACATCTTGCAAAAAGAGTAAAGGAATTTTTTTCTGATTGCAGTTCATAATAAATCTAGTTGCTTTATCTGCAGAATCAGAATAGATAACTCCGCCAACTTGCATTTCACCTTTTTCAGTTTTAACAACACTTCGTTGGTTAGCAACAATACCAATAGCCCAACCATCAATTCGTGCATAAGCTGTAATTATTGTTTTTCCATAACCAGCTTTGTATTCATCTATTTCAGAATTATCAACAATGCGGGATATTAATTCGTAAGTATCATACGGCTTAAGCGTATCTTCCTGAAGAATTCCTAAGATTTCTTTGGTTGGATATTTGGGTGCTCTACTTTCTACTCTATCAAATCCTGCAGTTCGGTTCTTACCAAACTTTTCAACTAAACTTCTTATTTGTGAAATACACTCTTCATCGTTCTTCATTATGTAATCTGTAACACCGGAAATATTTGATTGTACTTTTGCACCACCGAGTTTTTCGTTATCGATTACTTCACCAATTGCCGCACGAACAAGATGCGAACCGGCGAGGAACACAGAACCTTCACCTTCCACAATTAATGCTTCATCACTCATTATTGGCAAATATGCTCCGCCTGCAACACAAGGTCCCATTATAGCAGCAATTTGTGGGATACCTATTGAAGACATTTTAGCATTGTTGCGAAAGATTCTTCCAAAGTGTTCTTTATCAGGAAAAATATCTTCCTGAAGAGGTAGGAAAACTCCTGCGCTATCAACTAGGTAAATTATTGGAATATGATTTTCCATCGCGATTTCCTGAGCACGCAAATTCTTTTTTGCTGTTATAGGAAACCACGCTCCGGCTTTAACAGTTGCATCATTAGCTACAATTACACAATCTCGGGTATGAATTTTTCCAATTCCATAAATCGTTCCGGATGAAGGAGCGCCGCCATATTCTTCATACATTCCATAAGCAGCAAATGCGCTTAATTCAAAAAACTTTTTGGGATCATCTATAAGAAGGTTAACTCTTTCACGTGCTGTAAGCTTTCCTTTGGCTTTATGCTTTTCAATTGCCTTCTTTCCACCGCCTTCTTTTACTGTTTCTTTAGCAGCGGCAAGCTTGCGTAATAATTCTTTTTGATAATCTTCTCGTTTAAGAAAAATTTCATTTTCAATTATTTGCGAACCGATTTGTTTCATCTTTGATCCTTCAACAAATCTCTTGCAATAACAATTCGTTGTATTTCTGATGTGCCTTCTCCAATTGTGAGAAGTTTTACATCTCGATAAAATTTTTCTACTGGATATTCTTTAATAAATCCATATCCGCCAAAAATTTGTACTGCTTCACTTGCAGCTTTTTCAGCAATCTCACTTGCAAATAATTTTGCTTCAGCAGCCTCTTTTGTATTTGGTATTCCAGCATCTTTCATCGAGGCGGCTTTATATGTTAACATTCTTGCTGCTTCAATGTTTGTTGCCATTTCTGCTAACTTAAATTGTATTGCCTGAAAATTAAAAAGCTGTGTATTAAACTGCTTTCGTTCTTGGGAATACTTTAAAGAAGCATCCAAACAGCCTTGTGCCAAACCAACACTGCAAGCAGCAATAGAAATTCTTCCTCCCTCTAATACTTTCATTGAGTTTATAAATCCCATTCCTTCTTCACCTAAAAGATTTTCAACGGGTACTTTACAATTCTCAAAAGCTAACTGAGTAGTATCGCTGGCTCGCATTCCAAGTTTGTTTTCTTTCTTTCCAATGATCAAACCTTCCATTCCTTTTTCAAGAATGAATGCAGATATTCCTTTTTTGCCAGCATCTTTGTTAGTGATTGCCATAACAACATAAGTTTCGCCAACTGTACCGTGTGTTGTAAACTGTTTACTTCCATTTAAAATATAGTGATCACCATTTTTTACTGCAGTACTCAATAATCCAGAAGCATCACTCCCCGAAGCAGATTCTGTTAAACCCCAGGCGCCAATTTTCTTTCCACTTGCAAGGTCCGGTAAATATTTTTTCTTTTGTGAATCGTTACCAAAAAGATTTATATGATTTGTGCAAAGTCCATTATGTGCAGCAACAGAGAGCCCAACAGAAGGATCAACTTTTGAAAGTTCTTCAATAATCAAAGCATATTCGATGTAACCCAAACCTGCACCACCAAATTCTTCAGGAACAAGAATTCCAAGGAAACCAAGTTCGCCAAGTTGCTTCATTATTTCCATAGGAAATTTTTGAGCTTCATCATATTCCATAATAACAGGACGAATATTTTTATCAGCAAAGTCTCTAATCGTATTTCGAATTATGTTTTGGTTTTCTGTAAGTTCGATTAAGAATGGTTTATGTTCCATTAAAACTCCTATTTAATTTTATTTCTAAAATTTTCTATTATTTCTTCTGCAATCTGGTAGGGCGAAAGATTGCCTAAGATTACTTTTTGCAAAGATGAGTTTAAAGAGTTTTCACCAGTCTCTCTCCATAACTGATCTTTTAATTTATGCTCAACAATTTCTTTAATTCTTACTTTAGCTTGTATTTCTCTTTTTTGATGAAAAAGATTTTTATCCATCATAAAAGATTTGTGTCGATCAATTTCATTTGCTATTTCTTCAATACCTTTATTTTCAGAGGCAACTGTTTTGATAATATTTGGAAGCCAGGAATTTTCATCGTGATCTTTTATCATTAAGATTGTTTGAAGAGCTGTATATGCTTGTTGTGAACCAGGTCTGTCACTTTTATTGAGCACAAAGAAATCTGCAATTTCCATCAACCCAGCTTTCATAGCCTGTACTGAATCTCCACTTTCTGGAACAAGAACTACAATTGTTGTATCGGCAGCTTGAGCAATATCAAGTTCAGATTGCCCAACACCAACAGTTTCTAAAATAATTATATCAAAACCTGCCGCATCCAGAATATCAGCAGCATCAATTGCTTTTTTGGAAAGCCCTCCAAGGCTGCCGCGGGTAGCCATACTGCGTATGAAAACTCCACTATCCATACCTATGTCTGTCATTCTTACTCTGTCACCAAGTAATGCTCCGCCGGTAAACGGCGAGGTTGGATCGACAGCTATAATACCAACTTTTTTATTTTGTTTTCTGAAATTCTTTGTTAGTTGATTTGTAATAGTGCTTTTACCAGCACCGGGTGGACCTGTAACTCCAATACGATATGCATTACCAACTTGTTTGTGAATTTTCTTTAGATATTCCGATGCTGAAGAGTTATCTGATTCGATAATAGAAATAGTTCTAGCAATTGACCTTCTGTCTTCTTTATAAATATTTTCAATAAGAGTATTATAAATCATATCAGGTTAGATTATTTCTAAAGAATTCTACTGTCGCTTTTAAGCCATCTTCTAATTTTGTAGATGGTCGCCATCCAAACTTATTAAATAATTTATCTGAGGTGATTACGCTTCGCAACTGTTCACCCGCAGCGGTTGGTCCATGCTTTTCTTCTTTGTTAGCTTTTGTAATATCGTTGATATAATGAAAGAGTTGATTGACATCTGTTTCAATTCCAGTCCCTATATTATATATTTCTGATGAATCATCAGTTAAGCCCAATAAATTTACTCTAACAACATCACCAACAAAAACATAATCTCGTGTTTGTTTGCCGTGCCCATTAATAATTGGTTGTTCGTCTTTAAGAAGTTTTGTAGAAAAAATTGCAACAACTCCAGCTTCACCAAAAGGATTTTGTCGCGGTCCATAGATATTCGCATAACGTAAAATAGTATAATTCAAATTATGTTCTGAGTTATAGAAATATAAATATTTTTCTACTGCAAGTTTAGAAATGCCATAAGGTGATTTTGGTTGTTGATTATGCTTTTCATCGGCGGGGAAGTAATCTTGTTCACCATAAACTGCTCCGCCGGTTGACGCGAACATAAATTTCTTAACTTTATATTTAACACAATTTTGTAATAAGTTAATAGTTCCCAGAATATTTGTTGTTGCATCAAACTCTGGATCTTTTACTGATCTTCTAACATCCATTTGTGCAGCGTGATGATTAACAACATCAAACTTTTCTGTTTCAAAAAGTTTATTTAAACTTTTATCACAAATATTTGCTTTAACAAACTTAGCTTTGATATTAATATTTTTTTCATATCCGGTTGAAAGATCATCAAGAATTACTACTTGATGACCATTTTCAATGAAGGCATCAGCAATTTGAGAAGCTATAAAACCTGCTCCGCCTGTAACTAGTATTTTCAATTAACTATCCTTATATAATTTATTTGTGTTAATGTAATCTAAAACTTTTTCGGGAACGAGATAATAAATTGGTAAATCGGCATGAACACGATTTCTTATATCTGTAGCACTAATTTCGATACCACGAGTTTGCACAAAGGCTGCAGCATCAACATACTTATCAACAAAATCTAATGGATGAGATGATTTTCTTTTAAGAACAACAACTTTTGCTAATTTTAAAATTTCATCCGGCTCTTTCCAGGTATGGAATTGAAAAATATTATCATATCCAATTATCAATTCAATATCATCATATGTTTTATTGAATTCTCTTAGTGTATCAATTGTGTAAGAAATAGTATGTTGCTTAATTTCATAATCAGAACATTCAAAAAAGGGAATATCATCGAGCGCAATATTAAGCATATTCAATCGATGCTGTGCACTTGATGCTTTTGCATGCTGTTTGTGAGGAGAAATGTAAGCTGGTATAAAAATTATCTTCTCAAGATTTCTGATTTCTTTTACCGATTGTGCGGTTATTAAATGACCATTGTGTATTGGATCAAATGTTCCGCCGAAAATTCCAACTTTACTCATTTAAGCAAATCCTTGTATTCAACAAATAAGTGTGTAAATCGTTCGTGCATTTCCTGTGAGCAGTACTCAATACTTTTCTTTTGAGATAATTCTAAATAAAGTTGCTTGTAGTCGGAAATACTTCTTACAAGTAAAATATCATTTACAATATGCATAAAATGAGCACTAGATTTAATTCGGCCTAAAAAATTATTAAAATCAAATCCACTAAATATTAAACTATTGATAATCTCTTCGGAGTAATTATTAAAACCAAATACAGCAATAGTATTATCTTTATTTTTTGCAATTACCAAGGATTCATTTTCAATATTAAGCAAATTAAAATATTGTTCATAATCAGCAGGCCTTACATCAATAACATCAGAAAAAACAATAAGATTATTTTTGTACAATAAAAATTCTGTTGATGATAATCTTTCAAAAGTTATTTTCTTTTTAGAAATATCCGAAAAAATAATTTTATGGTTATTAGTTAATGCTTGTGAAAGACTATCTTTTTCATTCTCGTCCCAAATACAATAAATATCTATTTTATCTTCTTTGCCTTTAAGGTTCTCAAGAATATTTAAGTAAAGTGTTGTTGTAAGAAACGCAAGATCTTCTTTATTAAATCCATTAAAGTTACTGTATAATTCTTCTGCTTTAGAATGATAGAATGGTAAAATATAAATTGCTTTTGAATTCATCTATTAGGTGTTTTGTAATAACTTTTTTATAAAATCTCTATAGTTATCAACATCCATTTCATAATAAACTCTGCTTGCGCCATTAGAATTTTGCAATTGTGCTTTTCTAAATGCTAAGGTTGTTGCTGCTTTGATATATGTTTTTCTAGTACGTTCATCTAACCAGCCTTTTCGTTCTCGCTGTGGAGAGCTTAATATAACTAAATGTGATTCAGGAATAACTCCGTTTTCAGATTCTTCTTTAAGCTCTTTGAAAATAGTTCTTCTTTCGCCTTTAATTGAAATTATATAGGCTGCGATAAAAATAAAAACAGAAGCTATCATAAATAAAAAACCAATTGGGGCAGTTCTATCATAACTTAAACTGGAATTCCAAATTGAGTGAATCAGCATAGCACAAATTAATCCTACAAAAGCGTAAAAAATCTTTTTAGGAGAGGATTTAAATTTTGCCATCGCAAGAAATGCCCCAAGTGTTGCAGTGGAAACACAATGCATAACTCCGGTGAAAAGACTTCTTACTATAACTAACATCATCAAGTTTATAATTGACTCACCGTAAGTAACGAAGTATAAAAAATTTTCCGTCATACCAAACCCAAGACCAATAGCACCGCCATAAACTATTCCATCTGTAATATTATCAAATTTTTTATTTGCGATTGTGATAAGCAAAAAAAGTCCCTTAGTAAATTCTTCAACAATTGGTGCAACCACAATTGCACCAAATCTGTTTAATTGCAAACTATCTTTAATAAATAATGATGCAATAAGAGTAAAAAATAAACTGACAATCAGGGCTAGAACTATGGCACCAAGTGCCCCCCAAAGATAATTTATAAAAACAAGTTTAAATGGTTCTCTATCATATCTGTCAAACTTCCATATCAATACTACATAAATTGACATAGGTACAATTGCAGCTAAAGCAGAAAAGATTATTAACATTTATTTTTAACAATTATAACTATTCTTAAATTTCCGCTTCAAATTATTGATTTAGAAGTGAAAAAACCAAAATTATTTTAGACCAAATATGTAAATTAGGATTGTCTATCTCTTAAAGGACTGCTAGTAGTTTTTATTTTATCTTTCGAGTAATTAATAAATAGTGATCTATTTGCTCAAAAAAAATTGTATAATCTCGAAAAATAGCTCAATTGTTCAATATAACTGAATATTGGGGTCTAACATCGTTTGATTATATAATGGTTCAGATATATATTAAGCCTCGTTTTTTGCGTGATTTTGCAAGATGATTATAAAAATATCAAATTTAAGTGAAGGGGAACACAATTTTGTTTTTGAAGACAAAATTGATGTACTGGATTTAGATAGACCGTTTTATGGGAAATATAAATCTTCTGTAATTCTTAACAAACTACACGATCAGTTAATACTTTCAGTAGTATCAGATTTTAAAGTAAAATATGATTGCGACCGTTGTGGAGTTCAGTATAGAACATCTTTAAAAAGTGATTACAAAATGATTTACTTAATGAATGAAGTTCCAGTAGAGACAGAATCGCTTAATGTAAGTTATCTCAGCAGAGATGCCGATAAAATTAATATTAAATCAGATGTTCGAGAATTTGCTTTACTATCAATTCCAATGAAAAAACTTTGTAAAGATGAATGCAAAGGATTGTGTTACAAATGTGGTAAAGACCTGAATAAAGAACAATGTAACTGCAGCACCGAAGAAATTGACCCGAGGTGGAAACCTCTTATGAACTTGAAAGATAAATTAAATCTCAATTAATTATAATGGAATGATATTATGCCAAATCCAAAACGTAAGATGTCGAAGAGTCGCAGAGATAAACGCAGAACTCACTATAAAGCAGTAGCGCCTTCGTTAAGCACTTGTGGTAATTGCGGTGAAATGAAGCTTGCTCATCGTGCTTGCCCTTCCTGTGGATACTACAACGAACGCTCTGTGTTTATTCCAAAAAGCTAAATATTTTATAGCTTACTTATCTAATGTCTGAATCAGAAGCTAAAAATTCTAAATGCAGAATTATTGTTGATGCAATGGGGGGCGACTTCGCCCCTCAAAATGCTGTTGTTGGAGCTATTAATGCTTACCATGAAAAAAATGACTTTGAACTTTTTTTAGTTGGTAAAAAGGATGCGATACTTTCTGTAATAAAATCCAATAAACTTTCGTTTGATAAGGACTATATTATTCATGCTGATGAAGTTATCGAAATGGGTGATTCGCCTACATCTGCTTTAAAAGCAAAACCAAATTCTTCAATTGTTAAAGGTGCTCAGTTAGTCAAAGAAGGTAAGGCTGATGCTTTTGTGAGTGCAGGCAATACTGGCGCTATGATGAGTGCATCAACACTAATTATGGGAAGAATTCCAGGTGTTGGTCGCCCAACAATCGGTGCAGAAATGCCAAATGTTTATGGTATCTGTTATTTATATGATGTTGGTGCAGGTAAAGATGCAAAAGCTTCACATCTTTTTGAATATGCAGTGATGGGAACTATCTATGCTAAAGAGATGGGCGGAATTAAAAATCCATCTGTCGGTTTACTCAGTATGGGTGAAGAAGAGGGCAAAGGAAATGAAGTTTCAAATGACACATTTAAATTGCTTAAAGGGTCTAAACTTAATTTCATTGGAAATGTTGAAGGCAGAGATATAATGACAAAACAGGTTGACGTTGTTGTCTGCGATGGATTTATTGGAAACATTATTTTAAAATTTGGAGAATCTGTTCCGAAGCTGCTTAAATATCTGCTAACAAAAACTGCTGAGGCGAGCATTTTTGATAAGTTAAAAGTGGGATTATCTAAAGGGACATTAAAAAAATCGTTAAAATCTTTGGATTACCAGGAACATGGCGGAGTTCCATTGTTAGGCGTTAACGGAATCAGTATTATCGGACATGGCTCAAGTTCTCCAAAGGCAATAAAAAATATGGTTTTAAAAGCTCGTGAGATGTACAATAAAGATTTGTTAAAAAAAATAGAAAATTCTATAAAACAATATTCACAAAAATAATTAGTGGAAAATTGATGCCAGAAAAAAAATGTAATGCGATGATAACCGGAGTTGGCATGTATACTCCTGACAAAATTTATGATAATAAATATTTTGAGTCTATCGTAGAAACTAATGATGAATGGATAAAAACTAGAACCGGAATTAGTGAAAGAAGAATTTTAGAAAATGGTGCTACAAGCGATTTAGCTGCCAATGCTGCTTTTGATTTATTTGAAAAACATAATGTTAATCCCGAAGATATTGATGCAATTATTGTTGCAACTGTTACACCTGATATGTTTTTTCCTGCAACTGCATGTTTGGTGCAAAACAAAATTGGTGCAAAAAATGCCTGGGGATTTGATCTCTCTGCTGCTTGCTCGGGATTTCTCTTTGCATTACAAACCGGCGCTGCATTTGTTGAATCCGGCAGGTATAATAAAGTATTGGTTATTGGCGCAGATAAAATGAGCGCTATTACAGATTATACAGATAGAAATATTTGTATTCTTTTTGGTGATGCTGGATCTGCAGTTTTGTTGGAGCCGACTGAAGATAAATCTTTGGGGCTACAAAATACTATTCTAAGAGTTGATGGAAGCGGTAAGGATTCTTTATATATGCTTGGTGGTGGTAGTTTAAATCCTGCCTCTCATGAAACCGTTGATAAAAAATGGCATTACATTTATCAGGATGGTAAAGCAGTCTTTAAAGTAGCGGTTAAAGGTATGGCAGATGTTTCTGCAGAATTGATGAAAAAAAGTAATCTTAATTCAGAAGATATTGCTTATCTTGTTCCTCATCAGGCAAATTTAAGAATTATTGATGCAACTGCACAAAGAATGGGCATAAGCAAAGATAAAGTGATGATAAATATTGACAGATATGGTAATACAACAGCAGCAACGATTCCATTATGCTTAACGGAGTATTATCGAGACGGAAAAGTAAAGAAAGGTGATAATCTAATTTTAGCAGCCTTTGGTGCAGGTTATACATGGGGTGCAATCCATCTTGTTTGGGCAATTTAATTTTTAATTATTATAACTATTTCTATGTCAAAAAAAGCATTTTTATTTCCAGGACAGGGATCACAATATATTGGTATGGCTAAGGATTTATTTGATAAATCTGTAGAAGCCAAGGAGATGATTAAAACAGCTGATGATGCATTAGGTATTAATTTATCCTACATTATGTTTAACGGACCTGAAGATCAATTAAAACAAACAGAGTTTACTCAACCTGCGATCTTTTTACATAGTGTAATTATTGCAAGTCTAGTCCGTTCTCTTCAACCTGAAGCATCTGCAGGACATTCGCTTGGTGAATATTCGGCTTTGGTTTCTGCTAATGCAATTCAGTTTTATGATGCAATAAAATTAGTTAGATCAAGAGGTAAAGCCATGCAGCAAGCAGGAATTGATAATCCTGGAACTTTAGCTGCAATTGTTGGCTTAGACGCAAATAAAGTTATAGAACTATGTAATGAGGCTTCAGCTGTTGGAATTGTACAATGTGCAAATTTTAATTCTCCAGGTCAGATCGTAATATCTGGATCTATTGATGGTGTCAGAAAAGCAATGGAATTATGTAAAGCTAACGGCGCAAAATTAGCAAAAGAACTTGTTGTTAGCGGTGCGTTTCATTCGCCATTAATGCAATCAGCAAAAGATACTTTACTCGATGCTTTAGTTTTTACCTCATTTTATGATGCAAAATTTCCTGTTTATGCAAATGTTACTGCCAAACCCGTGACCAAAAAAGATGAAATAAAAAATCTATTACATCAACAGGTAACTTCTCCGGTAAGATGGGAAGAAACAATTAGAAATATGATAACAGATGGTTTTGATGAATTTTATGAAATTGGTCCTGGCAAAGTTTTGCAAGGATTAGTTAAAAGAATAAATCCTGATGTTAAGTTAATCGGGATTGATAAATATGAAGATTTGGAGCAGTACTTATAATGGAAACTAATAGTCATCCAAAATTTTCTAAAGAGATTAACGGTGTTTATATAGATCCACAGATTTTTACTTTTAAATTTTCTTGTAAATGTGGTGGTGAATGCTGCAACTATGGAGTTTATACTGATCTTAAAGAACACGAGTATATTTTAAGCATCAAGGATAAAATCATACCTCTAATGGATGAAACACAAACCAAAGTTATTGATGAATGGTTTGAAGAGCCTGAAGAGGATGAGGATTTTGAATCAGGTGTAGCCGTTGGAACTGAAATAACTAATGGCAAATGTACTTTCTTAGATAAAAATGGTTTATGCACACTTCAAAAACTTGCTATGATTGAGGGAGAGCATAAATGGAAGTACAAACCTATATACTGTGTCCTATTTCCACTTACTATATTTGAAGGTGCATTTACCATTGATGATGAACATATTGATAGATTAAAAACTTGTAGTAAAGATCCACTTAAAGAAACTACAATCTATGAAGCCTGCAAGGAAGAAATAATTCACTTCTTTGGACACGATAATTTTATTGAACTTGAAAATTATAGAAACGAATATCTCTTAGAATATTATTCCGGAGTAGAAAAGCAATGACAAGTAAAGTGGTAGAATCACATAATAAACGTGCTATAGTTACTGGTGGAACAAGAGGAATTGGCAGAGCAATTGTTAAAGAACTCGCCTCAAGAAGTTGCTGCGGTGTCTTATTTTCGGATGTTGCTTTTGTTTATAATAGTTGTGATGAATGTGCCGATGAATTATTGACTGAGATTGATTA
>Ga0209288_10000353_pt1 | contig 14144 bp, 10 predicted proteins | sample PPLLaktember2015_4_FD_187261 | JGI IMG/M metagenome (GOLD analysis project Ga0209288, IMG submission 187261) | Freshwater sediment microbial communities from Prairie Pothole Lake near Jamestown, North Dakota, USA - PPLs Lake P8 Core (1) Depth... | ecosystem: Environmental > Aquatic > Freshwater...
TTGTGTTTAACACAAAGGAAATAACAACTGCAATAACAATAGAGTACAATCCAACTTTTAATAAACCTTTATGAGAATTATTTTCCTGTAAAGATTCAAATCGTATTGTTAAATCCATCTTTTTATTTTTAGCAATCTCAATAATTTTTATCAAACCAAAAGAAGAAACATAAGCCAGAAAAGGAACAACAAAACTTAAGTTTCTAAAATCACTGCTGTATTTAAACATCCACAAAACTATAGGGGGAATAACCATTATTATGCTTATCCATCTTGCTCTTTTATTCAGCAGACTGAATACAATTGTTAAAACAAAAAACGCAACAATTGGCAACCCTAAATTGTAATACATCAAATTTAGTGCGTTTATAAGAATATCAGAATAATTTTTTGCCAACCATTCGGGCTGATGAAGACTGCTGACCATTACTTCTGGTTTTAAGTAATACCAGAATAAATTTGCTCCAAGTATAGTTACTATGGATAAAAATAAAAGAATGTAATCAGAAATTTTTAGAGATTTATAATTAACAATTAAATGATATAAACATAGAATCGAGATAAACAAAAAAATGTAAAAACCTGCTAATTTTGTTCCTGCTGCGGTCGAAGCAAATAGAAATATTAAAAGGTATTCCTCCAATTTATATTTGTTCTCATTACGTTTTAGGTAAGCGTATAAAGATAAAAAGGCAAAAAACGAAACCGGCAAATCTCCATTTCCATCTGCAATAAAAACAAGATTATAAATAATCGGTCCAAACAATCCATAAACAATTACAGCAATAAGATAAACATATTTTCTTTTTGTAATTGCTAAATCCCAAAACATTAATACATTACCTAAGAAAAATAAGGGCATAATGCTTTTAGGAAAGAAATGAATGTTCGATCCACCAATCAATAAATAACTAATAGACCAGTTGGACGGAATTAATTGTGGAAAATGCGAAGACTGTATCGGCAAAATATTATGTGCAAAATCTAAAGCCCATGTATTCCAGTGTACATTGTTAACAGTATCGGTAAAATAAAATATCGTCCCGATGTTTGAAATAAATAATGAAAAGTAAAAAAGGATAATCGTTAAAGAACCAACAAGTAAGCTTTTAACAGCAAATGAGTTTTGAGTAAGAAGGGTTTTTAGAGATTTGTAAAGTACATTAATATCTGATTCTTCTGCGATTAGAATACGTTTTTTAATTATTAGAAAAATTGAAAAGATAATCTCAATCAAAATTATTGATAACATTAAAGCTGAAATATAAATTTTAAATAGAACCAGAATGGTAACAAGAGAATAGTTGGCAAATAAACTTAATGCAAAGATGTAAACATATTTTTGAATTATACTTTGAGTCTTGATTTTAAAAAAGTATAAAATCAATAAACCAGGTAGGAATATGGTTTGTACTAGGGCTATAAAACCAAGCAAGAACATATCAATTATTTCAACTAAATTTAATTGACATAAAAATACAAAGAATTTGATTGCCCTCAATCATTTAGTTATTTTTAGCCCTCAAATTCAATAAGTAGTTATCTGGATATTTATGCAAGTTAAAAGAAGAACACATACCTGTGGCGAGCTAAGCGAATCAAACATTGGCGAAAAAGTTATACTTAACGGCTGGGTTGATAGAAGAAGAGATCTTGGCGGAGTTATTTTTATTGAAGTTCGCGACAGACACGGAATTACACAAGTTGTATTTGAACCAACATTTAATGAACAAGCTCATACTTTAGCAAAAGATTTAAGAAATGAATTTGTAGTCGCCATTGAAGGCGTCGTTCGTAAGCGTCCTGCTGATACTGATAATCCAGATCTTGCAACGGGACATATTGATGTGATGGTAAATAATCTTATAATCTTGAACGAAGCTGAAACGCCGCCATTTGCAATTAAAGATGATATAGACACACACGAAGATCTAAGATTAAAATATAGATATTTAGATTTACGAAGACCAAAGCTTCAAAAAAGCTTGATTTTAAGACACAAAATGGCTCAGATTACTCGGCAGTACTTTGATGAAAACGGATTTATTGAAGTAGAAACTCCTGTTCTGATGAAAAGTACACCAGAAGGCGCACGAGATTTTCTTGTTCCAAGCAGAATGCACAAAGGAAAGTTTTATGCTCTTCCACAATCTCCGCAAACATACAAGCAATTACTTATGGTTGCGGGAATGGATCGCTATTTTCAAATTGTAAAATGCTTTAGAGATGAAGATTTACGTGCAGATAGACAATTAGAGTTCACGCAAATCGATGTTGAAATGTCTTTTATCGATCAGGAAGATATTTTTACAATTGTTGAAGGATTGATGAAAAGATTCTTTAAACAAGTTTGGAATCGTGATCTTCAAATTCCACTTCCAAGATTATCCTTTGATGATGCAATGGAAATATATGGAAGCGATAAGCCTGATTTACGTTTTGATCTTGAAATGAAAACTCTTAATAATGTTTTTGCGAATACGGGATTTAAGGTATTCAAAGAGGCGATTGATGCAGCTGGAGTTATAACCGGGTTATTAGCCCCTGGCTGTGGTGATTATACACGCAATCAATTAGATGTTCTTACGGATTTTGTAAAAGGGCACGGTGCGAAAGGATTGATTTGGATTCGAGTGAAAGAATCCGCCAAAGGGGTAGAACTTGAATCACCAACAATGAAATTTTTTAGCGATGATGAAAAACATAATCTAACAAAGGCACTTGACGCAAAAGCTGGAGATCTGATTTTTATTCTATCCGGATCAAAATTGAAAACTCTTAATACTATGGGTGCATTAAGATTAGAGATGGCTAAAAGATTGAATCTGATTAAAGAAGACTCCGAACCAAAACTACTTTGGGTAACAGATTTTCCTTTATTTGAATGGGATGAGGAAACCGGTAGATTTTACGCAATGCATCACCCTTTTACCTCTCCTAGAATGGAAGATTTACCATTTATGTCGTCAAATCCAGAAAAAGTTAAAGCCCGTGCATACGATTTAGTGCTAAATGGTAATGAAATCGCTGGTGGAAGTATTAGAATTCACAATTCTGATTTACAAGCAAAAATGTTTAAAGCTCTTGGGATTTCTGATGAAGAAGCTCAATATAAATTTGGCTTTTTAATGAATGCATTTAAATATGGTGCCCCACCTCATGGTGGAATTGCATTTGGATTTGATAGAATGGCAATGATTTTTGCAGGTGAGCGCTCAATACGTGATGTAATAGCATTTCCCAAAACTGCCAGTGCCGTTTCTTTAATGGATAATTCACCAGCAACTGTAGATGAAATACAGTTAAAAGACCTTCATATTAAAGTTAGATAATTTTGATTATAGACGGTTGACGTTTAGAGCAGCCCCAACACTTCGGTCTTTAGCCTAACAAAGCGTAAATATTACCGATACAATTTACCTAACGGTAATAATTTCCCGTCATTATTGTAGTCATTTTTAACGCTCAAATTAATATTTTTCTGTTTGGCATAGTATTTTATACTTATAAGGACGTTAAGGTTAATATATTGATGTTCTTTTAATATTTTATTAAGTTTTTACAGATTCGTAAGAAATTTTTACAGGTATAGTAATTCTTACAGGTAATACTTGCCAGTAAATAAAGTTAAACTAAAGGTAATTTATATAACTTTATAAATTATAAACATTTAAGTCTGGCATAAAATTAGAATTTTATTATTTTTTGAGGTTTTACAATGGGTCAACAGCAATTACTTCTTATAGTTCTTGGGGTTATAATTGTCGGGATAGCAATTCTTCTTGGAATTGCGATTTTTAGACAAAGTTCTATAGATCAGAAAAGAGATTTGCTTATTAATGAAGGTCTTACTGTTGCTAATAATGCAAGGGAATATTTTCATAAACCCACTCCTTACGGCGGCGGCGGGTATAGTTTTACTGGCTGGGTGATTCCTTCACAAATGGTAACAAGTGCTAACGGTTCCTATACGGCAACTGTAAATCCGACTAGTGTTGAAATTATTGGCATAGGAAATGAGCTGGTTTCTGGTACGGATTTGGTTGAAGTACAATTTATAGTCACAAGTGGTGCGGTAGAGACAATAATAATTCACTAATAATAGTTCATTAAATAATTCTTTCACAACAAACTAAAAGGAGACTCTTATGGGTCAACAACAACTTCTCTTAATCGTTCTAGGCGTTATCATAGTAGGTATCGCTGTAGTAGTTGGTATCAATTTATTCAATGCTAACGCAGAAGAATCAACCAAAGATACTTTGGTATCTGAAGGTACAAACTTAGGGGCAATGGCTCAGCAGTACTTCAAAAAACCAGTAGCTCTTGGTGGTGGTGGTAATGATTTTACTGGATTTGGATCTGCTCCATCAGCCGGAACTCCAGGTCAATTGTTGCCTGCTAATTTACTCGACACACCAGCAGCAGATTGGGTAATTACCTCTACAAGTGCAACACAATGTGTTATTACCGGATCTCCTAAACTGACAGATTACACTTGGGACGTAAGTGTTACCGTAACCCCTACAGCAATTAATGCATTGGTAGTGGGTTCATAATAAGCAAATCAAGAGTTACTATTAAATTGTGATAGTAATTAAAACATTGATTATTTTGAGGCTGGTAAATAGAAAATTTTTACCAGCCTATTATAATTTTAAAGGGAATATATGGTAGAGTACAAATTCACGGCTCAAAAACTTAATGGGCAATCCATCACCGGTACATTAACTGCAGATTCAACTGCCGATGGTAAGAAAAAAATTCAGAGGCTTGCCGAAAAAAATCAACTTAAACTTGTAACAGTTGAAAAAAAATCCACTTTTCTTTATAAAGCTAAAAAGGGTAATGATAAGCCAATACGTGGTGAACAAAAAGCTTTTAATAAAAAAGAAGTAGAAGATGCATTAGCTCGCCTTGGTTACAAGGTAGTTTCCGTGAATAAAAAACTTTTAGATTTTCAGGCAAAACCACCAGTTAGTGAAATTGTAACTTTTGTAAAAATCAGCTCTGAATTGCTTGATCAAAAATTAGCTTATGGAGAGATATTAACTCTTCTAATTAACGACACACAGAATCTCGCTTTAAAAAACACTTTAAAAGAAATTAATAACGAATTAAAAAAGGGAGCAGATAGTCAGGTAACTTTTCTAAAGTATCAGGATATTTTTGGAAAGTTTACTGCTTATATGCTTGGTCTTGCTTCTAAAAGTGGTAATATGGCAGAGATATATAGAGCAACTGCAAAATTTTTAGAGAGGAATCAAGAATTTAGAAAAAATATGCGCAGCGCATTGATTACACCAATGGTTACTGTGTTTGTTCTTTTTCTTGCAGTAATTTTTTATGTAGGATATATTTTTCCTGAAACTGCAAAACTATTTGTACGCTTTGGGGTTGAGTTACCACCCATGACAGCTTTTACTTTAAAGATAAGTGATTTTTTATTGGGAAATCCTTATTTGGTTGCCGGCGTCTGTATAATTCCTCCAATTGCACTTTGGCAATATTCAAGGACGAATAAAGGTAAGTATATAATAGACCAGTATATTTTGAAATTACCTGTAATTGGTTCGCTGATACACAAAACATTAATTGAAGTTTTTTGCAGAGTGTTTTACACACTATACAGTGGTTCCGCAGAAAGTATTGAACCGATTAGAATTGCAGCAGAGGCATCTGGCAATGCTTACTTTGAAGACAAAGTAAAAAATGTAGCAATACCGCTTATGGTTAAAAAAGGTGTCGGTGTAACTGATGCCTTTGAAGCATGTGGAGTTTTTACAGAGACTGCTCTATCCAGATTTCACTCAGGTGAAGAAACAGGAACTATAAAAAACACAGCACTTCAGTTAGCCAACTACTATGAAACTGAAACAGTTTATAAATTAAAGAACCTGATTGAGCTTATACAAGTTGGCATAGCTATGTTTATTATGATTGTAATGATTCTATTAACGCTGGTATCTGCAGAAACAGCGACTGTTAGACCAAAGACTCCTGGTACTGCAGTTAATATGCATATAATTCAGAGTGATGTAGCGTAGATAAATAGTCCAGAATTGTATTAGGTCGGTGCCTCTTGCAGGTGTCATTACGATTAGTCGTGAAAGAAGTAACCTTAAAGCAATTACTAGAAAGTATCAAGTTATTTCTCAAACTAAGGTCAGAATAGCAAAACAATATTGGTTTTTAAAATTTTTTTGATTGACAAATTGTTTTTATTTATAACTTGCTAAGTTTTTTTATTAAGTTTAAATGACAGAAAGAATAAGTTTGCATGATAGATACTAATCTCGAGATGACAGATAAGATTGGTTATCTTCTTTTTAAGAAGGGGATAATTGATGGGCAAGTGCTCGAGAAAGCACTTATTGCTAAAACCAATGATAAGAGTAAAATAAAAAGAAATCTTGCTCAGATATTAGTCCAGGATTTTAAATATGATCATGATGTTATTTTCCGCGAAGTAGCAATACTTTATGCCTTTAGAGAATTAGAAACCCGCCCCGAAGAAGTACCCGAAAGCAGACTTGAATCAATAAAAAGCATGATTACCGGTTCTGGCGATGGACTAAAGCAATTAATTCTTGAGCATAAAATAATTCCTTTTATGTTCGATGACAGAAATAAAGACAAGCTTATTATCGCTGCGATTGATCCAACAGATAGAAACATACCCAAAATTGCTTTTGGTTTAAATGCCAAGAAGTATGAAGTAATATTCATTAAAAAACATGACTATGAAAAACTCATAAACATAATTCTTCCACCTGAAAATGAATTTCTTAAAGCGATGGAAGAAAACATCCAGATGGATACCGATGAGCGGGAGGATGCCTCTCTAGATGAACAAGAACTTGATGCTGAGATTAATAAGAGTGCTTTAATAAATCTTGTTGAAGGTGCTTTAGTTGAAGGAGTAAGAAAAGGCGCAAGTGATATCCACTTTATCCCTCGCTCAGGAAACAAAACACATGTTATGTTCCGTATCGATGGAAACCTGCAGACATGGTATGTACAGGAGGGCACACTTCCGGAAGCAGTTGTTGCAGTTGTTAAAGATCGTTCTAGGGGAATGGATAGATTTGAAAGGGAAATGGCGCAGGATGGTTTTATCCAAAGAGAAATTGATAATATAATTATCAGATTTAGAGTTTCAATTCTACCAATGGTAGGTACTGAACTTAAAAACAAATTTGAAACCGTTGTAATAAGAATTCTGGATGACAGAAAAGTCGTCAGAGATCTTGATAAACTTGGCCTTGCCGGTACAGCAAGGAAGTCTTTTGAAAAAGCTATTAACCAACCACAAGGTATGGTTATTTTAACCGGACCCACTGGTAGTGGAAAAAGTACAACATTGGTTGCTGCACTTTACCAGGTAATATCTCCCGAAGTAAATGTTCTTACTGTAGAAGATCCTGTAGAATATGTTATTGAAGGCGCAAGACAGTTAAAGATAGGTTACAAAATGAATTTTGAACAAGCTATCAGATCTATCTTACGACATGATCCTGATATTGTTCTTGTTGGTGAAATGAGAGATAAAGAAACTGCTGAGATTGCTATAAAACTTGCTAACACGGGTCACTTAACTTTTTCGACACTTCATACAAACGATGCACCAAGCGCAGTTTCAAGACTATTTAAAATGGGGATAGAGCCATTTCTTATTGCTTATGCAATTAATCTTATCGTGGCACAGAGGTTGGTTAGAAGACTATGTCCAAAGTGCAAAAAAAGGGTTGTAAATTTTGATGAAGCATTGATGTCAGCTGCAGAATTAAATATTGCAGAGTGGCGAAATTATACTATTTATGAAACTGCAGGATGTGATGAATGCAATGGTACTGGATTTAAAGGAAGGCTTGCAATACACGAAGCGCTTTATTTTACAAAGGAAATTAGACAGCTTATTGTCAAAGCAGGTGAGGAAGTCGATGAAGAGAGTTTAAGGTTACAGGCGCGTAAAGACGGATCATTAACACTGAGGGAAGCTGGATTAGAAAAAGTTAAAATGGGTCTCACGTGTATCGAAGAAGTTCTTGCAAGTACCAGCGAATCGTAAAATTTTTTACTGAAGTGTAATTTTTACTTAACATTTATATCAAAATGATATAAATATTACAGTTTTTACCTAAAACTATTTCTTATAAACTGGTATAGTTTTATCTAACGTATAGCGGCACTTTACATTTTTAAAAGGTTTAAATTGAACATTGCAGAAGAGAAAAAAATATTAGAGAGTTTTTGCAAAACTATTCCTCCAGCCAATTTTGGCCCGGATAGAGTTCACTATATTCTTGAAAACATAGATAAGTTAAAAGAAAACGAAAAGCTTTTACTTAGAAAGTTTTATAATAAGCTCCTTACTAATATGATTGAGAAGGAAGCTTCTGATATTGAGATTGGCGGACATGGCAACGTTGGTTATGTTTGGATGCGAATTTATGGAAATAAAGAACGTGTTAAAGAAATTTCTCAGTTCTCTACTGACGAATCAGCCACAATCATTATCAATCTTCTTAATACAAGTCAAAGAGAACAACTTGCAAAGAAAAGAAATCTTGATTTCAGTTATACATTCTTGTATGAAAGAAGAAATATAAATGTTAGATTTCGTTCAGATGCCTTTTTTGATCTTGATACTCTTGCCATGAATATGAGAGCAATCAATCAAACTATTAGACCTTTATCTTCCCTAGATTTCCACCCGAATATTGTTAGAGCATTAAGTCACGGATATATAAAGTTTGGATTGTCATTGATTACAGGAATTACAGGATCGGGTAAATCTACAACGCTCGATTCAATTATTGATCATCATAATAAAATTGATCCTTGCCACATTATTATTATTGCTGCACCTATCGAGTATGTTCACACATCTAATTTATCATTAATTAAGCATCGCGAGGTTGGACGAGACGTTCTTTCATTTAAAGAAGGTATTGTACAATCTTTACGTCAGGATCCTGATATTGTTGTAGTCGGTGAAATGAGAGATCCAGACACTATAATGGCAGCATTAGAAATAACCGATACAGGGCATAAAGTTTTTTCTACACTTCACACATCATCTGCGGTTGAATCCATCGATAGAATTATTGCCGAGTGTGATCCTACTGAACAGGAAAGAGTTAGAAATAGATTAGCCGACGTTTTAATTTCTATCGTCTCACAAAAACTGGTTCCAAGTCTTGATGGAAAGCGTGTACTGGCAAAAGAGGTTTTACTTGTTACGCCAAGTGTAAAGGCTGCGATTAAAAATAATAACACAAGCGAAATCTATATGATGATAAATCAAGGAGGTGCACAAGGTATGTTAACAATGGAACAAGACCTAAAACGTTTGTATCTTGCAAAGAAAATTTCATTAGAAACGGCAATTACTTATGCCAACAATAAAACAAGAATTCAGCAAATACTGGCGGCCTAAATTATGAAAACAATAGCCTGCATATATTGCGAAGGCAACGATACCAAACTTGCTGTCGTTAGCCAAGAAAAAAATGGAAACAAATTAAAAATTGTTAGTACTGCCTCTGTTGATGTAGTATCATCAAAATCTAATTTGCAACCAACCGCAGGGTTTAACCTGGAAGGAGAAGGACTTCAACTTGAAGGTGTTGAGTCTAAAGATACCTCACTTACAGGAGATATTGATGCACCAAGCATAAGTTCTATTGGTGCGGCTTTAAAAGGAGTAAATCTTAGTAAACTTGAGTTTATTCCTGCATTAACAGAACCCGCAATATATTATCATCCATTTGATGGAAAGAAAGATTTAAAGGGCAATAAGCTGCTCGATGAAATTCTTTCTGATATCCGCCAATCTAAGGGTGTAAACATAGAAAAGGAAAGCATGGATTTTATCGAGCTTTCCGACGGATCACTTTTATCTGCTTTTATAGACGGACCAGTTGCGTGTGTTAATCTTACAGACAACATAGCCGGATACTTTGGAAAGAAGTTTTTTAAAGTTCCAACTATAAAAAGCGCAGATATTGCTTTAGCATATTATGTTGCCAAGCGAAAAAAATTCTTTCCCGATGACCAGAGTTTAATTGTCTACATTGGTAAGGAATATAGTAAGCTTATTTTCTTACAAGGCAGAAAACTTAAGCACATCGGAACTACTCTTGATATTGGAACAACTAATCTTCACACATACGATGTTTATTTCTCAAAAATTTTACTTGAAATGGAGAACGGCGGAGTAAGTTCTTTAGATAATATTATTGTTTGCGGTGAGGATGATTCAGAAAATCTCATACTCTCTTTTTACGGAACATTTCCGGAAGCTAATGTTAGCAGGTTAGAGTTTGATGATGTGGATATCTCAGAAATCAATGAAGAGACAAAAGCAAAGTTTTCTTCATACAGCGTTCCTATTGCTGTTGCTACCGAATATTTTGATGAAGTTGCAAAAGAACATAAGGGTATAAATCTATTACCAAAATATATTTCTGAAGAGCAAAAATTCTTTCAGTTTTCATGGCACAGTTTTGCAGTACTTCCGTTTTTATTTATAGCCGCCTTTCTGTTCACTCTAAAAGTACTTCAAAACAAAAAAGAATTATCCAGGCTTGACCAGGAAATAGCTCAGAAAAATTTAATAATCAGACAAAACCAGGAAACGTTGAGCAAAATTGCTGAGATAGAAGGTAAGATTAGCAGTTTTGGTCAGACTCAGGCGATTTTGGATTCTGCTGCCTCTGGTACCGGTGTTTGGAAAAATGTTTTAAAAGATGTTGCTGGTTTTTGTGGAAGTAAGCAAAATATCTGGATATCCAATATTGTTAGAGATAATAGCAACACCATTAAAATTGAAGGATACTCTTTATCAAAGTACTCTCCCACAGATATGGCATATAGTTTACAAAATGCAACGCTTAACAATATGATGAGCGAAGCACTTAGAGAAAAGAACGCTTTTAAATATAATTTAACATTTGATATTACTTCATATCAGAATAAAAAATGAATAAAAAATTACGCAGTACTTTAGTTCTACTTACTCTTCTCTTTATAATCCTTATTGCAGGGGGAGCATATCTTTATTTTGTTCAAGGTAAAGATTTGAATGAAAAGAGAGAAAAGTTACAAGAGCTTCAGGCAAAAGCTTTGGATCCGCAAGAATTACTGGCTCAATATCAGGGTCTTTTGGTTGAATCCAATCGCCTTGATTCTATTCTTGCTAACCGGGAATTTAATATTCCACAAAATTTATCATCCATTAAGTTTTATAATTTTGTAAATAATATAACCAATGGATTTTCGGATAAAGCACAGGTGAATATTGAATTTCTAGAACAAAAACAGGAAAAAGAATTTTTCTATCACGAGTATAGACTATCCGGCTTCGGTTATTTTAATGAAGTCTATAATCTGATATTTGCAATTGAACAAAGTAAGGAATTAAAGAAGGTTACTAATGTAAGTCTTGGAAATTTGGTAAAGACCAAGGAAGATGAGGTTCCTGTTTACCTTGTTAACTTTAGCTTAAACGCAAAAGCATATTTTTCAACTGATAATCGATTTGCTCCAGCAACATTTGTAGAAAATAATCTTGGCGCACCAACCTTATATGATGCTTTCTATCCACTGATAAGAAATGAAATTCCTCCAAACGTTGATGAACTTCTTGATGTACAGGGGGCTACTTTGCTTGCCTTAATTCCTGAAGGCGCCTTTATTGCAGATAGCAAGGGAAACACATTTTTGATATGGGAAGGTGAACAGGTTTATTTAGGATATCTTACTAAGATTGATTATCAAAACAGCAGAGTAAGTTTTATTCTTAATAAAGGCGGAATAATTGAGAAAATGGATCTTGAGTTAGATCGAAAAGAATTACAAAAGAAAAAATAATGAGAAATAATATGAAAACATTTATATACTCACTGCTTTTAATTTTTATGTTTGTCGGAAGTACCTTCCCACAAAAGTATTGGGAAAGACGACTTAAAGATTATAACAATCCTGATGAGCTTGTTACACTTTCGCAAGCACTTCCTTTTAACGAAGCTGTAGCCTTGTTGAGCAAGGTTAGTGAAAGCACAACAGGAAAAAGGATTGTATCAACAGCTGTTTCTGAAAATCCTATTGGTATCGAAATAGAAAGTATGCCATATGATAAGGCGCTGTTTATGATAGTGCAATACAATGGTCTTGTTATGGAAGAGAAAGAAGATGTAATTATTATTAAGAACCTAGTAGGTGAACAAGTTATGCCCGGAGATATTTATGCTTCTGTTGATTCAAGAGAAGTTAAAATATCTGCTGTCTTTTTTGAAGTTGATGTGCAAGAAACAAAAGATAGAGGAATTGACTGGAAGTTCTTGCTTTCACAAAATGGATTGGATTTTGGAACTGACCTTCTTACGCAAACGACCAGCCAGACTGCAGCTAAAACAAATCCGTCACAATATGTTACTAATGTTGCTGGTGATTTTAAGCTTGGAGATTTTTATGGACAAGCGACAGCAATGTTCAGATTTTTTGAATCTGAAGGTCTTGGAGAGATAATCGCTTCCCCTAATATCATTGTTAGAGATAAGAATAAAGGTAGAATTCAAGTTGGTTCTGACTTTTCTGTTATAACCAAAGATTTTGCTGGCAATACAATTGAGAAATTCTTCCCCACAGGCACCATCATTGAAGTTACACCACATGTTTATAATGAAAAAGGTATAGATTATGTTCTTCTAAATATAATGGTAGAAAAAAGTTCATTTGTGCTAAATGAAAAATCAACAGAAATTAAAAAGTCTACCGCTACAACACAGGTTCTTAATCTAAACGGCGAAGAAAGCATACTCGGCGGTCTTTTCGTAAATGATCAAACCATCACAAGAAATGGAATTCCATTTCTTAAAGATCTTCCCTGGTGGGTTTTTGGAATCCGCTATCTAACGGGTTCTGATCAAACTATAAATAGAAAAAAAGAATTAGTTATTCTTCTTAAAACGGAATTGTTACCAACATTGAAAGAGAGATTGGAAAACCCGATAAAGAATCCTCTTAATACAGAGATTTCTAAACAGAATGATAGAATTAAATATTACCAGTTAGAATCTAAAAGTTCACAATATAATGATAAAGAATAGCCCAATGCAATCAATCCTAATTGTTGATGATGATTTGAACCTTTGTACTGTTCTAAAAGAAGAACTTGAGGAAGTTGGATATAATTCCAACTATGTGAATAGCGGCTATGAAGCTTTAGATTTTCTAAAAAATAATCCTGTCGATTTGATTTTGCTCGATCTTAAAATGCCCGCAATGGATGGTTTTGATGTACTAAAAGCAATCGAGCAAAATCAAATTAAAGCCAAAGTTATAGTATTAACTGCTTATGCAGATGTTAAGAGCGCAATAGATTCTGCAAAAATGGGTGCTACCGATTTTATAAGTAAACCGTATGATTTTGATGAGCTTCTGATAACTATTACGAAAGTTTTGCAAAGAGAATGATGATACATGAAGATAAACCACCGAATAATTCTTGTTAACCTGCTAATAGTAGCAATTGTGCTTGGTAGTGCCGCAATTGCTTTCTACTCAATAATGTACAATACTTTAACTACCCAACAATCCAAAATTATAGCTAGCTCCTCAAGAAATTTTATCTTTACTTATCGATCTTTTATAGATGATATTGATGAGGAATTCTGGACTATAAAAAATAGTAATCCTGAACTGTTTTTCGAACGACCTATTATAGCCGGAAATCTCAATGATTTTTTTCTTGAAGCAAGCACATCTGATTCTACTATAATTCTTCGACATTCTGAAAAAAGTTTTATACAAATACCCACCCAAAACTTTACAATTGATGAGTTTATTAAGTTAAATCCTTACGCCATAATTAATGTTAAAAATATATCCAACGATCGAATTTGCTATTTTGGAAAAATAATAAGTAATGCAGTATTGGATGACTTTTCAAAAAGGATTGGTTCGGACGTAGCTTTAATTTGGGATAATTTTACAGCTGAAGTTTCAAATTCACCTTATAACTACCAGTATACTTTTCTTTTAAGTAAAGCACACGATTATCTTAAGAGGAACAATGATTTAGGTGTATTTGTTGGGGATAGTGAAACTTCCGATATTATTGCTACCTCATATAGAAC
>Ga0209288_10000355_pt1 | contig 14112 bp, 12 predicted proteins | sample PPLLaktember2015_4_FD_187261 | JGI IMG/M metagenome (GOLD analysis project Ga0209288, IMG submission 187261) | Freshwater sediment microbial communities from Prairie Pothole Lake near Jamestown, North Dakota, USA - PPLs Lake P8 Core (1) Depth... | ecosystem: Environmental > Aquatic > Freshwater...
CGGTTTCATCAACGAACGGCGTATCCGTGAACCGCTCGAACTTGCCAACCGCAATGCGATGGCAGCGCAGGCCTATGCCAGTGGCGTGATCCGCAATGCGCAGGTTATCGAATCGATGGGCATGCTCGATCATATCCATAAACGCTGGCAGGAAAGGCAGAACGGTTTTCTTCATCATCAGGCGCTGGCTTCGGATTATGCGGGAAACAACGCCTCCCTTTCAAAAATGGCCCAGGGGCTCGTGAGCTCGCTGCTGCTCGGGTTCGGCTGTTTTCTTGCGATTCGCGGGGAGCTGGGCGGGTCGGGAATGATTGTCGCTTCGATTCTTGGAGGCAGGGTGCTTTCCCCTCTTGTGCAGGTTATCGCCGGCTGGAAGCAGGTGGAGACCTCTCGCGAGGCCTTTGTGCGGCTCGATGCCCTGTTTCAGGATTTTCCATTACCCGAAAAAACCATGCCCCTGCCGCCACCTGCCGGCGCTCTCTCGGTTGAAGGGGTTATTGCCGGGCCGCCGAAAAGCGGGGTACAGATTCTCAAGGGGATCAGTTTTCGGGTTGCGCCGGGCGGAACGCTGGCCATAGCAGGCCCGTCGGCTTCAGGGAAGACAACGCTTGCGCGTCTTCTCGTAGGTATATGGCCGGCCATGAGCGGCAAGGTCAGGCTCGACGGCTGTGACGTCCATGCATGGAACAAGGAGGAACTTGGCCCGAATATCGGCTATCTGCCTCAGAATATTGAACTGTTCGAAGGGTCGATCGCCGAAAATATCCGGCGATTCGGCGCTCCCGATACGGAAAAGGTCCGACTTGCCTGCAGGATGGTTGGGCTCGAGTCCTTCATTGCCGCGCTGCCCGAAGGCATCGATACGCTGGTGGGCGATGGCGGGGCCTTTCTTTCCGGCGGTGAACGCCAGCGGGTTGCCCTTGCACGGGCTGTTTACGGCATGCCGAAGTTCGTCGTTCTCGATGAACCGGATGCAAACCTCGACCAGGCGGGCGACGGCGCGCTCCTGCATACCATCGGCGCACTCAAGGCACACGGCTGTACCGTGATTGTGATCACCCACCGAAGGCATATTCTCTCGGCGGTCGAGTATATGCTCGTACTCGCCGATGGCAGGATTCAGAAATCGGGCAGGTGCGAAGAGGTTCTTGCTGCATTGCAGCCTGAAACTCCCGTCAACGGCGCAGTCGCGCCGGTGCAGGTTGCCGGGGAGGCGGCATGAAAAGGGTGCGGATGAAGGGAAGCGCTCTCGGAAAAAGCATTGCCGCTTTCAGAAAGGAATTTATCTGGGTTGGTATTTTCAGCCTGATTGCCAACCTGCTGCTTCTGACGCCCACGATGTACATGCTGCAGGTCTACGACCGCGTTCTTGTCAGCCGGAACGAGCTTACGCTGGTCGTTCTCAGCCTTGTGCTGATCCTGTTTTATGCGGCCATGGCTTATGCCGAATGGCTGCGTTCGAGACTGCTTGTCCGTATCGGCGTCAGGCTCGATGAGGAGCTGAGCGCTCTGGTTTTTCACTCGAGCTTCGAATCCTATCTGCGCAATGCCGCCCAGAAGTCGCTCAATCCGCTTTCGGATCTGGTGACGGTTCGCCAGTTTTTTACCGGGAACGGCATCATCTCTTTTTTTGACCTTCCCTGGATTCCCGTTTACATCCTCGTAACGTTTCTGCTTCATCCGTATTTAGGCTGGCTTTCGGTGCTTTTTGCCGTCGTCCAGCTTGCTGTTACCTATACGGCAAACCGCGTGGCGGTCAAGGGGATCGAGGGTGAAACGAGCTCGGCGGCCAACAGCAGCGCATTTGTGCAGAGCAAGCTGCGCAACATCGAAGCAGTTCACGCCATGGGGATGGTTCCCCATATGCGGGAGCGATGGGTTGATTGTCACGAAGCCTCGCTTGCGCAGAACGACGCTTCCCGGCAACGGTTGCACCGCCAGCAGTCGTTTTCGAAGTTCGTGCGTTACTGCATGCAGTCCTTCACCCTCGGCGCCGGTGCGCTGCTGGTAATCGACGGCAAGCTGACGCCTGGCGCCATGATCGCGGGCAATGTGCTGATGGCCCGAGCATTGCAGCCGCTCGATCAGCTTATCGCCACCTGGCAGCTTTTTATTCAGGCCCGCATGTCCATGAAGCAGCTCGACGAGCTGCTTGACGAATATCCCCGGAGCACCCGGGGGGCAGTTCATGGCGACCCCAGGGGAGCCCTCAGCCTCGAAGGGCTTTCGGCAACTGCAGCGGGTCGTCCGGCACCGATTCTGCAGGATGTGACGCTCGACATTCCCGCAGGCAAGGTTGTTGCGGTGCTGGGTCCTTCCGGTTCAGGCAAATCCACGCTCGCCCGCTGTCTTGTCGGGGTCTGGCCCGAAGTGCAGGGCAAGGTGCTGCTGGATAACGAGCCGCTGCAGAGCTGGGACAGGATGCGGCTTGGTCCGCATATCGGATATCTTCCGCAGGATGTCGAGCTGTTTGAAGGTACGATTGCCGAAAACATAGCCCGGTTTACCGATGTTGATGCCCGGAAAGTTATCGAAGCTGCCCGCAAGACAGGCATTCACGAGATGATCCTTCGTTTTCCCAGGGGTTACGATACCGAAATCGGAGAGGCCGGCGGGATGCTTTCGGGCGGACAGCGACAGCGAATCGCTCTTGCGCGGGCGCTCTATGGCGATCCGGTTTTTCTCGTGCTCGATGAGCCGAACGCGAATCTCGACGACGGCGGAGAGCGCTCGCTCCTTAAGGCCGTTCAGGAGCTGAAAACCGAGGGAAAGACGGTTGTGCTCGTTACCCACCGGGTTAACATTCTCGGAGTCGCCGACCTGCTGCTGGTGCTGGAAAACGGACGCGTAGCCCGTTTCGGCCCTTCCGATGCGGTTGCCGGAGCCATGGCTTCACAACGCCGCCCCTTGCCTGCAGGCGCAGTCTGATTTTTTAACCGATACAAGAACAGTGTAATCATGGCATTTCGAAGAGCGAAGAGCACTATCGACACGGTGGGCCCCGAAACGGGCGATACAGGCAGCCAGAGACCGGCCAGAGCGAAGTTCAGCCCCGTCCGGCTTGGAATCGTCGTGCTGATTGTCGGGTTTGGAGGGTTTCTTCTCTGGGCGGGATTCGCTCCGCTCGATGAAGGGGTACCCTGTGAGGGGATTGTGAGCATTGCGACCAAATCGAAGATCGTTCAGCATCTGCACGGAGGACTTGTTCAGGCGGTGCATGTTCGGGAAGGAGCGATGGTCAAAGCCGGGGACAGGCTTCTTACCCTCGACAGTCAAACCTCGAAAGCCCGGTACGAAGAGGTGCATCAGCACTACCTTGGCGTCCGTGCGGCCGAGAGCCGGTTGCTTGCCGAACAGCGCGGTTCGGGGAGGATAAGCTTTCACAGGGATATTCTCGAAGATCCGGACAAGCTTCTGGTGCAGCGTCTCATGCAGAACGAGCAGCAGCTGTTCCTTTCGAGAGCGCGTATCGTAAGGCTTTTGCAGGAACAGATTTCCGGAATCAGGGAGCTCGTTCGTGAAGGATATGCTCCCCTCAACCAGCAGCGCGAACTTGAAATGAAGCTTGCCGAAATACAAGCAGGCCAGCAGAGCGAGATGGCGCAGGTGCAGCGGGAGGTGCAGGCAGATGCCGAAAAGTCTGCCGCGCTTGCCGAGGAGCTTGCCATGACGGAGATCAGGGCTCCGGCTTCCGGCCAGGTTATTGGTCTCAGGGTACAGACTGTGGGCGCGGTCATTCAGCCCGGAGAAAAGCTTATGGATATCGTGCCGCTCGATGAAGCCATGCTGGTCGAGGTCCGGATTCCTCCGCATCTTGTCGACCGCGTCTATTCGGGCCTGATAGCGGATGTCCGTTTCAATTCGTTTGCCCATTCGCCGCAGCTTGTCGTCGAGGGAAAGGTTGAGTCCGTTTCCAGGGATCTGGTTACCGATCCAAGGCTCAATCCCGCCCAGCCCGGGGCATCGTACTATCTCGTTCTGGTTTCGATTACCGCCGGGGGCCTGAAGGTGCTGGGGAATCGCCAGCTGCAGCCGGGGATGCCGGTGCAGGCGGTCATCAAGACCGGAGAGAGAACCTTCCTGACCTATCTGCTCAATCCGCTGATCAAGCGGATCGCGGTGTCGATGAAGGAGGAGTGAACGTGCGGCGGTGCGTTTTATTGGATTGCAAATTTATCAGAAAAGCCGGTTAATCATGACGAGACAGCCTTTCCTGTTCCTTCTGGCCTTTATGCTGCTTTACGCTCCGCCTCTGCATGCCGGAGCCCTCGGTCTTTCGGAGGCGTGCCAGCGGGCTCTGGAGTATGATGCCCGGTATCGTGCGGCCGAAGCCGAACATGCCGTGCAGAAAGAGGAGACCGCCAAGGCCCGCTCGCGTTTCAGGCCGAGTGTTCGCATGAATGCGGCGCGAGGCAGGAGCGCCACCGAGAGCACCTCGCTGGTAAACGATTTCTCGAAAGAGCAGTACTACAATACCCTGAACTACAGCGTCCAGCTCAGGCAGTCCGTTTTCAACCTTGCGGATTTCGAGGCGTACCGTCAGGCAAAGACCGTTGTCGCCAAAAGCGACGCCGTTCTCGAAAGCGAGTTTTCGGGCCTTTTTGTCAGGACGCTCGATGCCTATATGCATGTGCTGTACGCCAGCGACAATCTGGAATTCAGCCGTGCGCACGTCAATACGGCAAAAGAGCAACTCGCACAGGCAAAACGGCGTTTTGCCGCCGGCTTCGGCACCATTACCGAAATCAATGAGGCCCAGGCGAGTTACGATATGGCTCTTGCTGAAGGGCTGGAGTTCAACAACAGCCTCGAGGTGAACCGCAGGGAGCTTGAAAGCATGACCGGCGTCTACCCCGATTCATTGCAGCGGTTTGTTCCCGAAAAAATGGTGCTTGCCGTTCCGGCGCCGCATGACGTCGAGCAGTGGATACGGCTTGCCCATGAAAACAATCCTCTCCGGGAAGCCGCCGCACAGGATGTATCGTTTTTTCGCAAACAGATCGACAGGAGCCGCGCGTCGCGCTATCCGGTTGTGGAACTCGTCGCATCGAAAACGTTTTCGGAAAGCGACAACAACTATTCGATCGGGACCCAATACGATACCTATGCCGTCAGCATGCAGATGAGCATACCTCTTTATTCGGGAGGTTTTGTCAGCTCATCGGTTCGCCAGGCTTCAGGGCAGCTGCGGGGCGCCTATGAGCAGCTCTCCCTTCAGGAGCGGACACTCGCTCTCGATGTCCGCAAGTATTATACCGGCATTATCAGCAGCATTGCCCAGATCAGGGCCTATGAACAGGCGGTAAAGGCGAACGAAATTGCCCTGACCGGCACAAGAAAGGGGTTCGGTTCCGGTTTCAGGAGCAATGTCGATGTATTGAACGCCCTGAAGAATTTTTTCGACAGCAAACGCAATCTTTCAAAATCCCGCTATCTTTTTGTCCTTAACCTGATCAGGCTGAAAGAAGCTGCGGGGGTGCTGACGAAAGATGATATCGCGGCAATCGCCGACTGGACGCGTTAGCCGGCCGAGGCGGGAAGGATACTCCAGGCCTGTTTGATGGTTTTCCGGAATAATTTCCGGATTTTTCCTGTACGGAAGTATCGGGGGTAGCTTTTTTATGCTTGAGGCCGTTCGGTCCAATACAATATCTGGTGACATCTTATGACGAAATTGAGTGATCCGGGTTCTGAGCGCTGCTTCGAAGCGCATGCCGATGCCCTCCGCTCAGCGGAGCATGCTGTTGCGCGCGTGTCGGCAGTCGATCGCAATTCCTGCATGATCAGGAGCGACCGGGGGGAGATTCCTGCCGAACTTTCGGGGAAGTTCCTGTTCAATGTCCATTCGCCGGTCGATCTGCCGTGTGTCGGCGACCGGGTTGCCGTGCAGTATCACAATGACGGCGCTTCGGCGATCATCCACGGGCTTTTTCCTCGAAAGACGTTTTTGCGGCGAAAGTGTGCCGGCACGGAAGTGGACTTCCAGATGATAGCCGCAAACATCGATATCGCGTTCATTGTGCAGTCATGCCACTTCGACTTCAATCTTGCGCGTCTGAACCGGTATCTGGTGATGGCGGCCGACGGCCATGTCGAGCCGATTGTCATTCTGACCAAAACGGACCTGATATCCGATGATGATCTGCAGGAGAAGCTTGCGGCTGTCAGAGAGGCCGGCATCTCGACCAGAGTGATTGCGCTCAGCAACCTGACCGGCTCCGGATTCGACGAATTCCGTCAGCTGCTGCTGCCGGCCCGTACCTATTGCCTGCTTGGTTCATCCGGAGTCGGCAAGACGACACTGATCAATCGTCTCTCCGGACGGGACGATCTCGATACGAAAGCCGTCAGCGGCACCGGAGAGGGCACGCACACGACGACGCGTCGGCAGCTTATCGTTCTCGAGGAGGAGGTCATGTTTATCGATACGCCGGGCATGCGGGAACTGGGCCTTCTGGGCGCCGGTGAAGGGATAAGCAAAGGGTTCGAAGATATCGCCGAGCTGTCCATGGCCTGCCGCTATGCCGATTGCAGCCATACCCAGGAATCAGGCTGCGCCGTGCTTGCCGCGATCGCAGGCGGCGAGTTGAGCCGGGAGCGTTATGAGGGTTATCTGAAACTCAGGAAAGAGTCGGAGTTTCACGAGCTGTCGTATCTCGGCAAGCGGAAAAAGGATCGGGCATTCGGCCGCTTCATCAAGACGGCCAAGAAGGATATGATACGAAGGGACTGCTGAGGGGCCGATTCCTTGCTTCCCGGAATCCGGCTGCAGCTGAACTCCGGGAAACCGGGGGTTATCGTTGTTACGAATCGGTTTTTTCTTCCGTAGTTTCAGGTAGCATGTAAACGATCTCCCAGATGTGTCCGTCAAGGTCCTGATAACCGTGTGTATACATGAAGCCGTAATCCTTCGCTTCGTTGTGGGTTCGCCCGCCCGCAGCGACGGCCTTGCGCACCAGATCATCGACACCTTGCCTGCTTTCGCAGGACAGGCTCAACAGCACCTCGGTATATTTGGTCGCATCGCAGATATCGTTGGGGGTGAATGTTCTGAACATCTCCACGGTGAGAAGCATGACATAGATATCACCGCTTACGATCATGCACGCAGCGGACTCGTCGGTAAATTTGGGGTCGAAGTCGTAGCCGAGGCTCCTGAAGAAGGCAATGGATCTCTGGAGATCCTTTACCGGCAGATTGACGAAAATTTGTGCAGCCATGGTGTCTCCTCCCTGAATGCCTGAATGGTCACCCTGTTTTCTACTCATCATCGATCATAACAATACAGCGGTCTATTCCGTTGGCCGGGTGCTTTTTTGTGTGTTATCTTTACGATTGAGAGCTGTTGTTCGCAGGCAATCGGTTTGCAATTCCCATCAACAGGCAGTTAAAAACTCCGGAGGTTCCGCCATGAAAATACCGACTCTGTTATCCGCGTCAGCACTTTTTTTTATTATGGTCATGGCGAGCTGTGCGCCAAGCTGCCAGGTAACCAACAAATCCGGAATGCCGCTTCAGAAGGTGAAGGTGCATTCCGTCGAGTTTTCCGAAAATCTCGACTATTGCGGGGATGGCTGTTCCTCCGGCTTCAAGAATGTGCCGGCCGGAAAGAGTATGATCTTCCTGCAAGTGGCCGAGGGGTCCGAATGGATGGTATTGGGAGAGTTGGGGCCTTTCGAGAAGAAGGCGCACTATTCGGTTACCATCACAAAAACCGGCGACCAGTTCTGTGCCGAATTATGGAAACGGCTGCAGACGAGCACCACCTTCAACGATGACGCCACGAAAATCTTTTCAGGAAAGTCCTGTCAGCCGTCGAAGTAGGTCGGTGCGAACCGAAAGCGGGCCGATACGCCGCAGAGAGAACCGCGCTTCTCTCTGCGGCGAGGGCGAGTCTCAGGCTTTTCTGACGAATTCCGATTTCAGCTGCATCGCTCCGAAGCCCTCGATTTTGCAGTCGATGTCGTGGTCGGCGTCGATGAGGCGGATGTTTTTCACCTTCGTGCCGCCCTTGATAGCCGATGACGACCCTTTGACCTTGAGATCCTTGATTACCGTCACGGTATCGCCGTCCTGCAGGAGGTTTCCGTTCGCATCCCTCCATACCCGGCCCGCTTCCTCCGGAAAGCCTTTCGAATTGCTCCATTCGTGGGCGCATTCAGGGCAGGTCAGGAGGTGCCCGACCTCGTAGGTGTATTCCGAGTTGCATTTGGGGCAGTTCGGCAGATCGCTCATGCTTGCTAAGTATTTGAGATGTTCAGGCAAAATTTCATGGCGGCATAATAGTGATTTTTGGCAAGACATCCATTCCGGGAAAAAGGCTCACCCTTTTGTTTCCTCTCTGTCGGCGAGCTCGCGGTAGAAATCCCCGAGATGGTGCGTACCGGTTGCCGGGGCGACGTTGTCGAGCCCGCTGACCGAGACCGCGAAGGCAAGGATGCCCGCCAGCGGCTTGTTGAAAATGCCGGTGACGAAGAGCGCGGCATCCCCTATCCACATGGGGATGTGCGTGATCCAGGGGTTTTTGCCGACAGCCTGGAACGCCATCTCGACGGTTTCGTTGAAGGTGTAGGTGTCGGGCCCTCCCGCGCTGATCTCCTTTGCAGCGCTTTCGACCGCATCGACGCACACCTTGGCGAGGTCCGCTCCGTGAATGGGGTTGACGCGGTTCTCTCCGTCGCCGAGCATGAACATGTGGCCCGAGCGCGCCGAGGAGAGGAACATGCCCATGTCGGAAAAGAAGCCCGTTGGACGGATGACGGTGCCGGGTATGGCGGACGACCGCAGGTCGCTTACGAAGAGTTCGTGGGCTTTGACGACGTCCACGTCCATCATTTTATCCGCGTTGAAAACCGAGATGTAGATGAACTTCTTCACGTCGTGCGACTGTGCGTCCTCGAGCAGCGCCCGGTTGCCCAGATGATCGATCTCTTCGCTGGTGACGCCGTCCTGCGGTTTGGTGAGGCCCATGCAGGAAAAGACGATATCGACCCCCTTGCAGGCGTCTTTCAGGGACGCCAGCTCTGCTGCGTCTCCCCTGAAAACCTCGTCGACCGATGAAGCGACCGCAGGCTCGAGATTGGGCCCTTCGGCCGCAAGCTTTTCCGGGTTTCTCACCAGAGCGCGGACAGCATAGCCACGCCGGGCGAATTCCTGTACCACATACCTGCCGAGATAACCCGACGCACCCGCAACAAGCACTTTCTGTCTGTTCATGATCGTTCGTTTTTTGTTGTACCCATCCTTTCCCTCATTGCAGCCCTAACCGCAGCGGCCTGCTAATTGTTCGGGCCGGGGGCGCCACCCTATATTATAATACGCTCAGCAATCGGGAGATCGAGGTTCATTCGCCATGGCGGAAGCCTGAATCGAGGCGAAAGCAGGGCTGCAGTCTGGCGCGTCACCCGCTTTTTTGCTAACTTCCAGAGTTGCCGTACCATGCCATGTCGTATCCGAACCAACCCCATACTCCGGAGGTCACCGCCATGAAGAACTTCTCCAGATCGATTTGTGCCGCACTGTTCCTGCTGCTGTCGGCCGGATGTGCATCGACCGCGAACAGCAATTTCAACAGCCTCCTGTGGATGCAGTCGTCGGCGGAATACAGGGCCAATGCGACACAGGCTTACAATACGGCCTTGAAGAACATCGACGCCGCACTTGGTGACCGCAGATGGACGGCCGCCAAAGAACAGAGCGGAGCGTTTGCGTCGCTGCCCCCCGCCGTGGTGATGGACATCGACGAGACCGTGCTCGACAACTCCAGGTACATGGGAAAGCTGGTGCTGGAAGGCGGCCAGTGGAGCCAGGCGACATGGGACGAGTGGCTGGCATTGAAAGAGGCGACGGCCGTTCCAGGGGCGGTCGGGTTCATCAACGCCATGAAAGACAAACAGGTGAGGGTCATTTTCATCTCCAACAGGGAGTGCCGGAAAGGCGGCAAGCCGGACTCGGGATGTTCGCAGGAAGCCGATACGATAGAGAATCTTGCCAAAGTCGGCGTACCGGGTGTTCTGCCTGAAAACGTTCTGCTGATGGGCGAAGAGGATGGCTGGACTTCCGAGAAGAAAAGCCGGAGGGAAGAGGTTTCGAAACAATACCGGATAGTGATGCTCTTCGGAGACGACTTCGGTGATTTTCTGGCGGGTGTGAAAAGCAATATCACACCAGAGGAGCGTGACCGGCTCGTCGATGAAAACAGGCAGAACTGGGGCAGAAAATGGTTCATGCTGCCGAATCCCACCTACGGGTCGTGGCTGAACGTTCTGGGCGATCCGAAGTCCCGGTATATCAGGAAATACTGAGCGGGCGGCTGAGGCAGCTCCATAGAGAGCGTGTGCGTCCTTTTGCGAAAAGTTTTTAAATTATAATTCTCTCTGACGGAAGATTCGGAAAGGAAAAAAGCCGCTGAGAAGCGGCTTTTTTTGTCAACAGCCGAGTATACATAAACTGCAGGCATGCTGCCGGCGGTTAACGGATTGCAAGTTCTCTTCTTTTTTTTTGATGAAAAAGATATTGTTTCTGTCGATCAACTACCCTCCGATGCTTACGGCGGGTTCATCGAGGGCGTCAAGGTTTGTCGCCAAGCTGCCTGAACTGGGATGGGTGCCTCTTGTGGTTGCCCCTGCCGATATCGCATGGGGTGAGGAGGACAAAAACCGGGCACTTGCGGAGAGTGCCGAATTTACCGGCATCTGGCGTACCGGGGAACTTGTGGACGCCGCGGCATTCGGGCCTGAACGATCGGAGCAGCTGGTGCAGGGCATGAGCGCAGCCTTGCCGACAGGGTCGCCGCTGCGGATGATTTCAGGCCTGCTGTCCGGCGTGAACCTCGTTTCCGGCTGGGAAAAGCAGGCGGCTTCGATTGCAGAGGCCGTCATCAGCCGCCATGATCCGGTCGATGCCATCTATGCCCAGGGCCCCCCTGCCGCACCGCTCGCCCTTGCTCTCGAGCTTTCGAAAAAACACGGTTTGCCGGTGCTTTTCGATCTGGTCGCTCCGCTCGACATGCCTTCGGCTTCAGGTTCACGCCAGAGCGATGCCGTACAGATCGAGGAGAGGGTGGTCACTTCCGGCCATGCCGTCATAACGCCGACACGCGCGCTCAAGGAGCACTTTCTGAAGAAATATTTCGGAAAGGCCACCCACGACGATATTTCCATCATACCGGATTTCTGTACGGACTCCTTTGCGCCCCCAGCCTCCGGAAGGCAGGTCTCTGCAGGCGCTCCCAGGGTGACGGTTCTGATCGAGCATGCATCGGCAAAAGAGCTGAAGCTATTTTTCTCGGCGCTCGGGCGCTATATGAAGCATGCCGGATCGTTCTCCCTGCTGCCTTCGTTTCAGGTTATCGGCGGTGACGAGAGAGAGATCATGAAATACAGCCGGAAACATACTCCGGATGTTTCCGTTTCGATTCTCCGGAGGCTTTCCGGGCATGATGAGCTTGATAGCATCCGGCAGTGCGACCTGTTCGGCGTGGTGGCCGGTCGTGAGGGGCACTCCCCGCTTACGGTTCCGGAGCGGTCGATCGATGCGCTCTGTATGAGAAAACCTCTTTTTTTTGTCGGACCCGAAGGGCCTGCAGCCCGGCTTGCCGTCGATACCGGAGGCTTCTGGGCGCCTCTGGAGAGTGCCGAGGGTGTCGCACAGCTTTTCGGCAGTGCATTCGAGTCGATCCGCAACTCGTCACAGCGGCCTCCCGGCGGGGGCATGCCGGAAAAACTGTCCGCGTTCCAGGTGTTGGCCGACCTTTCGAAAACCCTGGCTTATCTGCTTCCGGTATGACCGGAAGCGCTCCGGTCGAGCGGGGAATTCCCGTTTTCCGAAGGCATTGAAATGCGGAGCGGAGGCCCCTCGGAGGCCGCCCCGGCAGGCTCTTTGCGGCAGGAAACGGTGTCCATGGCTTTTTTATCCTGAAATGCAGAAAAATGGCTTTCCGAATTTTGTTTTTTATTCCGATTGAATTACATTGGTTGTCCTTATGGATTTTTATGATTTACATCGTGTAAAATCAGACGTTTTAAAAGAAAAAGATTTTCAGTATGCCGACGATCCAGCAGCTTATCAGGAGCGGAAGAAGTGTAAAGGCGTCAAAAACAGCGTCTCCGGCGCTGGAGAAATGCCCGCAGAAAAGGGGTGTTTGCACGCGTGTCTATACAACAACACCGAAAAAACCGAACTCCGCGTTACGGAAAGTTGCGCGTGTGCGGCTTTCGAACAAGATTGAGGTTACAGCATATATCCCGGGCGAGGGACACAATCTGCAGGAGCACTCGATTGTGCTGATCCGCGGTGGAAGGGTCAAGGATCTTCCCGGTGTGCGCTATCATATTGTGAGGGGTTCGCTGGATACGTCCGGCGTGTCCGACCGCAAGCAGAGTCGCTCGAAGTACGGTGCGAAGCAGCCCAAGGCTGGTGCGGCTGCTCCGGCAAAAGGCAAGAGATAAATTGAATTTTTAATCCGGAAGAACGAATATGTCGAAAAAAGGTAGCTACAAGAGTGTCGGTGTTGATTTTCGTTACGGGGATGAAAGTGTAGCCCGTTTTATCAATGCAGTCATGCTCGACGGTAAGAAGGAAGTTGCGGCAAAGATTGTCTACGGTGCCTTTGATATTATTGCCGAGAAGATGGCCGGCGAAGATCCTCTTGAAGTGTATCGCAAGGCGATGTCGAATATCGCTCCTGTTGTCGAGGTTCGCAGCAAGAGAGTCGGTGGAGCCACCTATCAGATTCCTATGGAAGTGAAGCCTTCCAGAAGAGGCGCTCTGGCTTTCCGCTGGCTGAAGCAGTATTCCGCGAAGCGCGGAGGCCGTTCGATGGCCGAAAAGTTCGCTGCCGAGCTGATGGATGCCGCCAACGAGCAGGGTGCGTCGGTGAAAAAGCGTGACGAAGTACACCGTATGGCTGATGCCAACAAGGCATTCGCTCATTTCCGTTTCTGAGGTAGTAGTGATAATTGCAGGTAAAAAGCCAAAAAGGGTATTATGACAAGGCTGGTTGATTTAGATAAGGTACGCAATATCGGCATCATGGCGCACATCGATGCCGGCAAGACGACAACGACTGAGAGGATTCTCTACTATACCGGGCGTCTGCACCGGATGGGTGAGGTGCATGACGGCGGAGCCACTATGGACTGGATGGAGCAGGAGAAGGAGCGCGGCATTACGATCACCTCGGCGGCGACGACCTGTTTCTGGATTCCGAAGTTCGGTAACTATTCCGGTATCAATCACAGGATCAATATTATCGATACTCCCGGCCACGTGGATTTCACCGTCGAGGTGGAGCGTTCGCTGAGGGTTCTCGATGGCGCGGTTGCGCTTTTCTGTGCGGTCGGAGGCGTTGAGCCCCAGTCCGAAACGGTCTGGCGCCAGGCCAACAAGTATGGTGTGCCGAGAATTGCCTATGTCAACAAGATGGACAGAACAGGAGCAAACTTTTTTGATACCGTCAAGGCTATCAGGGAGAGGCTCGGCGCAAACCCCGTTCCGCTGCAGATTCCGATCGGTGAAGGCGAGATCTTTGCCGGTTTTGTCGATCTGATCAGAATGAAGGGGATTATCTATAACAAGGATGACGGCAGTACCTATAACGAAGTCGAGATTCCTCATGACCTGCAGAACGAGGCGAGGACATGGCGGATCAATATGCTTGAGGCGGTTTCCGAGGTTGACGACACGCTTCTTGAAAAGTATCTGAACGGTGAGGAGATTACCGAGCAGGAAGTAAGGGCGGTGCTTCGGAAGGCTACACTCAAGGTCACTATCATCCCGGTTCTTTGCGGTTCATCGTTCAAGAACAAGGGTGTCCAGTTTATGCTTGACGCCGTTGTCGAGTATCTTGCCTCTCCGGTTGATGTCGGTGCTGTCGAGGGTCACCATCCTCGTACGGAGGAGCCGGTATCGAGAGTTCCGAATGATGAAGAGCCGTTTGCCGGTCTTGCCTTCAAGATTGCAACCGACCCCTTTGTTGGAAAGCTTACCTTTTTCAGGGTCTACTCCGGAGTTCTCAAGGCAGGCAGTTATGTGCTGAACACCATGACGGGCAAGAAGGAGCGGATCGGCCGTATCCTTCAGATGCACTCGAACAAAAGAGAAGATATCGAT
>Ga0209288_10000359_pt1 | contig 14071 bp, 15 predicted proteins | sample PPLLaktember2015_4_FD_187261 | JGI IMG/M metagenome (GOLD analysis project Ga0209288, IMG submission 187261) | Freshwater sediment microbial communities from Prairie Pothole Lake near Jamestown, North Dakota, USA - PPLs Lake P8 Core (1) Depth... | ecosystem: Environmental > Aquatic > Freshwater...
AAAAAAAAAAAAAAAATAAAAATTAATATTTAAAAAAAAAGAAAAATTAAAAATTAATCTTTAAAAAAAAAGAAAAATTAAAAATTAATCTTTAAAAAAAAAGAAAAATTAAAAATTGATCTTAAAAAAAAAGAAAAATAGAAATCTATTTTTAATTGTTTATAAAAATTAACTCTTTTACACCCGACACTAAAAAAAAAGGGTAAAAAAAAGAGAAGCCCTCCAACAGTAATGAAGAAGCGGTTTTCGCGTTAGCGAAAACGAAAACCGCTTGCGGTTTTCGAGACTTCTTCGTTACTGTTTGGGTTATTATTTCAAAAGAAAAGCTTCATAGCTAATGGGTACTGTAAGCAGATGATTTACAAAATCACCATCTCGTAAGAAATAGAAAAGTGACGCTTTTTTGCTAGAGATGAGGGTGGTTGTCAACATAACAAGTTATTTCTGCGTAGTTGTTGCGCCGGGGTATTTTTTTAACTAAATCTAAAAATATATTACATAATAATATAAAAAGTGTATGTATCTTTTGTTTTTGTGCATATAAAAGACAACTGAACATCACTTCAAGAGGATACTTTGGTAAAGAAGATAGATGCTAAATTATTACATGGGTTATTGGTAGAGTTCTGCCGAGGCCGTCCTGTGGTAAAAAACCCAAAGGGGTTTAACATATGTTGTCCTTGGCATGATGATCATAACCCTTCTTGTACAGTGTTTTATGGTACAGGTATTTTTTGTTGTTTTGTGTGCCATGGTGATCGAAAAAAAGGAAAAAAAGGAATACCTCCAGTAAAAGGGTTTATGGCATTAGGAATGTCAGAGACTCGCGCCAAAGCTATTTTTTTAGGTCAAGGATCAAGTTCTGATTGTGATGCACCTCTATCTTTTGAACGTCCTCCTTCGTTGTTGGATTTAACCGCAGTAGAAGAATTTGAGTTAAAAAAGGCAAGGACACACAAATTCCGTGAAGATAAAGTAGTTAAGCGGGAAGAGTGGCCTAAGTATTGGGGGTTTAGATCTATTGATTATTCTACCTTGATCTCTCCTTGGTTTAGAGATCGATTTAGTCCTACTAAAGTTTTTCTTAAAAAAGAAACGTTACCTCGGATTGCTTTTGCTATTGGTGGAGCTGAAGAATATAAAGACATAGATCATCCTAATTATTTACGACATGAGGTTTATCTACGGTTATCCACATCTGTAAAAGCAAAGGCTATTAACTCTATAGGACTCAATCTCGATTTGGATGTTACAGATCCTCTACCTGCTACGTTATTTGGGCTTATCAATAATAAGTTAAGACCAAACTGTCGGGGAGTTATTTTAGTAGAAGGTCCGATGGACGCTATGGTGTGTTTACAACACATACATCGCTTAAATTACGACTTAGATGTTATTGCGTTGTTAGGAACACCACAGTGGTCAAATGTTCTTATGCAGTTAAAAATGTACATAATTCCTCAGATGAAAGATACTGTACCGTTCATTTTAGCTTTTGATCATGATGCAGCAGGCAGTAAGTTGACGTGCAATGCGATTAAGGATATTCAATCGGAGTTTTATTTTTCGGAAACAAGAATAAAAATCCTAGATTATCCTGCGGATAAGAAAGACCCCGGAGACGTCGTGGACGCCAACGAATTTTCCGACTGTATTAAAAAATTAAATGTTGTATGTATATAGACATGCAAACATTAAGGTAACGAGACGTCATTCCTTTTAGAGGTAAAAAAATGAAACTGAACACTAACTATTTGTGTGCATTAACGTACACCGAGATAAATCTTAAAGACTTAGAACTTGAAATCTTATCTGCTAGTGGATTAGAAGACGAGGAAGAAAGCGGAGTAGGAATTAAAGGGATGAAGCCTTTAACTGAAACCGCTCTTAAGCATCTTTGCTCTTATCTAAAAATACCGTACCCATTTACAAAGCAAATTCGATCACAAGGCAGAAGTAATGTTTTAACTTATATTCAGCGTCAGTTATCTCAAGTTAACTTGTCTCAAGTAGTTCTTGTTGGAAATAAAGATGTTATTTTAGGTATTACAGATGATGAGAAACTTCATTATAGGGGACAAGATTTTTTAACTTTTGACGCGAAGGTTCGTGCTCATATTGGAAGTTCAGAATTACTTACCTTGGATGATGTTGTTGTTGAAGATGGCCTTGTCAACTATTATATATTCTATAAGCAGGAGTCCGATGAGATAGAAGATAATAGTAATTGGAAATGGGGATTTGTTTTTTCTTTATCTGCACACGGAGATGTAAAGCCTACGGTTTGTGCGACTGTGAAAAGAATGAGAGATGTGAGTATTGCACATCTTCCTGCAAAGACTCATTCCTACCCTTTAGAATATGCAGATACTTTCGATGAGAGATGGGAGCAGGTTGCTAAGTTTTTACAAGATCCTCCTTTACCGCAGTGGGCAATGCTGCATGGTATGATAGAAAAGATGAATAAAACGATAGCTTCCTTTCGGGAAGTAAAGGAAACGAGATCTAAACTGCAGAAATTAAAAGTAGATGCTGATGATACAGAGACATTAGAAAGAATAAATAACACATTACAGTGGAAACGAATTAATAAAGAGTACGCCATTAAAGATCTTGGTTATAAACCAACTAAAGTTTGGTTTAGTCGGGCAACTACACCGCTAACATTATTCGAAGTTTTTAATTGTGTAACAAAAGAGGCTACATCGGCACCTAATACCTTGGCATACGAGGTGAGAAAAAATTTATATTCTTATGCAGGTAGTTTGTTGATGGGAAAACCTGATTTGTATATGCTACCACCTGTGATTAACTGGTGAAACGTGAAGGAGTAAAACAATGTTCGAAGTTGCTATTCAGTATTGGAATGATGAGTGTGAAAAATTACTTTGTGAATCTGAGCCTACATATGAAGTAAAAGGTGGATGTTTATTTGTAGACGGAGGTAAAGGGCGGAGATTAGTTATCTCCATGGAGAAGATGTTTAAACTAAAAGTTAAACACCCACTTCCAGAAAAAGTTCCTCCTTTTACCTATTCCACCACCCTCAACTACGATGGAAAAGAAGAAGGCGTAGAGTTATTATTTTCTTATACTTCTGTAAATGTAAGCATTTTAGAAGATGATGGCTATCCACCCCTTGTAGTAGTTAAGCATGGTGATGATGTAGTTCGCATTGTTAATTCTGAGTATTTGAGAAGTGTTAAAGTTAATACGTACACAGAAGCAAATAAATAACCGTACTCAGTATCTGTGAAATCATCTTTGGTGCTAATATAATATTAGCACTTAATAGTACTTCTTTTGTTCTAGTGCATTAGCTAAGTTTTTCTTTTTTTTTTGATGGGGGGACTATATCTGTGATTGATAATTTGATTGAAGGTCTTTTAAATCATGAAATCAAAAAGAATTGGAAACCCCCACTTCAATTTCCTTTTTGTCCTCGGCAATTATTATTAAATAAAACATTACCTGTAGTAGCAAATACGATCTCTTTTGCTGAAAGATACAACACACACGTCACCCGCTCCTTACGTTCTCTTGTGCAAGAGATATGGGGAGAACAAGGACTCTTATGGGGCGATTTTCAATGCAAAGATGAAAATTGTGGTGTTAAATTTTATAATACGAGATTAGACGGTAAATGTTTAAGATGTGGAAGCACAGTAAGGTACATTGAAAAATTAATAGTAGATGATTCTGTAGGATTTTCAGGTCACTGTCATGCCATAGTCTATTCTTCTGAGCTGAAAGGTTACGTTGTATTTGATGTTACAACTAGGAATTCTAATATAATTGAGAAAGTAACTGTTCCCTATTCTGATGTGTATTTAAAAACTACGCTTATTTCTGTCTTTTTGTCTTCTCGCGTACCTATTGTTGGACGAGCCATTTTATGGCTAGGAAAGCCAAAACCAAAACCTTACAGACTTTGGTTCTATGAGGGTATGGGGGAAGGAGTGGTTGAAGAACTACTTAAAATTAATAGTGAACTAGAGCATAAAAATATAACTGATTTACCTCTTTATTGCTCCTCACCAGAAGATGCCGCAGCACGTTCTTGTCCTTTTGTTGATAAATGTTTTGGATGTGCGGTAACTGCAACGTAAAAAGGTTTTTGAGTTATGAGAATAATCGACGTAAAAGATCCCTTCCCTCTTTATATGCTGGTAGAGGGAACATATATAGAATCTGGTGTCTGGGCTTGTGGGGAATGTGGACAGCTTACTACACTAAAAAATCTTGCTGGAAATTGCTGTAAAGCTCCTCAGTGTCCTAGATGTGACGACTATAATCACCTGAATTCTTTTTTGAGTTAGGGTATTCCATGTTTTTAAAATCTAAAAAGAAAGAAAAAGGGAAGATTCTTCTTGTCCGCTGTGATTCGAACTGGGCAGATGAATTAAGGCAGAGCCGAAGGTTTTCGGTATGTTTATGTTTCTTGATCCAGACTATGAAGAGAATAATTAATCCAAGGATGTTTCCTGATCTGCGTCTTTGAGAGAAACAGATGGTTACACTAAGAAGCCGTCTTAAATCTCATTCCAAAATCAATATGTACATATTCACCGAATTTTAGACCGCAATTCTAATAATATTTACAAGGTGTTGCAAAATTATGTACATATTATCCAATTTACAATTTTGCGATTTGCGAATATTTTTGCACGCAGATTGTAGTTAAAGCATTAGGAGATAGAGATGAGTTGATCGTATCACTACTCCATTTTAGTTGTCCCGCGATACTATAGATACCTAACACTGCTTCTGAGAGTGCTAGGGAGTACCATTTCTCAATAACAAGTTACTTTTTTCAGGCGACCGACACGATTGAGGATTGGATTTTTGAACTGATCGAGAGTAAAAAAGATGTCGTTAATCTCGATAAATCAATTTTAATCGACGTACTAGAAAGATTAATAAAAGCTTAAGACAAAATTCTTTCATGGCTGGCTTTAAGATTAAATGAGTATAAATCTATACGGGGGTATCATATGTTTTTGAAAAAAATAGAAGCGGCTTTAGATCAAATATTATCCTTTGAGACTGAAGTTAAAGATGTATCTTTCTCTATTGATGGCTTAGTGTCTTTCTTCTCCAAGCGAAATATACCTAATAAACCTGATACGAAAACGATCACAGTAGAAGGTAAATTAAAATGGCAGATAACATTTGAAAAAGAAAACCAAGGAATTGCTGCTGTTTCTGCCTCAGTACCTGACAATCAGAAGCTGCTGTTGCGGGTTTCCTACTACGTAGACGGAGATGATGAGAAAACGAAGGAAATTCAGGAAGAAATCACGCTTAAAAATGTTACAGTTAAGATGCATTCAGAGCGTTATTTCTCGACATATAAAAATACTATGAGCCTCAATCTTCGCGTAGATGAGATTGTCTGGGATGAAGATGGGACATTAATCGAATTTCGAGCTGGCTAAAGCATAAACTTCACAAAAGAAAAGATGCCCAAACGATAAATTAGAAGAAGCATTTTTGTCTTTGTTCAAGATCCAGACAACGTCAAAGAAATAAACGAAGAGGCTGGGGGAATTAATTTTCACGAAGGGATTGAATAAGCTAGGGAACTACTTAAAGTGATCGAAAATCACACATCAAAAAAAGAAAACTCAAAAAATTTAACTAAATCAAGTGGCTATTAAAAAAGACCAATTGTTGCATGAAAATAGTGGGGGGATATCTGTCTATGGGATTTTTAAAAGGAGTGTATCGACAAATAAAATTAACTGCCGCTGAAATACCAGATTTGGATCTTGAGATATTTAAACATGCAGGCACTTTTGAACGTGCTGTGACACTACTTATTGATCAGTTAGAGGATGATCTTCACCGTCTAGCATCTAAAACAGACGCCACCATTCTAGAATTTGGGCGAAAAGAAGATCGAGTTAAAAAAATTCTTGATGCTAATGCCTTTGCCAATCGAGTTGATACTATTCTCGCATACAGATGTAAACAGTATGTTGCTATTGCCGATCTGTATAAGGTGACAATGCTGAATGAAAAAGAACGAAAGGAACGAGAAGATAAAGCATTACTATATCTGACAAAAATTAGCTGTCATAAGTCTTAATACTATTAAACGCGAATCAAACATCAAACTCTATGACTACATAGAAAAATTAAGCAATTTAACGTGGCAAGAGATGAAGGATATGCTTCAACGTGGAGAAGTGCCGTTTAGGCTTAAATAACATCAAGGTACTGACTTTCTCGTGAAAATAAGAATAAGACAAAGAGTTAATTACTCTGTCCGCCATTAGCGCCATTACTTTTTCATAGCTTCAGTCGTCGCCGACTCCGAAACCTCTATATTTTTGATTAATAGATCAACCGTGTTTTTGATTATTTTTTGTAGTAGCTCATTCGGAACTTCTACTGGGGTTACATGTCCCTTTCTTCCTAATCCTGCCATGACACAATCTACAATATGTTCGATTAGATCGATAATATTAACATCGTCGTGCTGCCCGTCTGGATGGGTTATGTGATGACGTTCCATTTTTACATGATTGTTGTACCACGTTCGGTTTTCAAACCCAGATTTAAACGAGTTATAAAAATCAGTACTAAGTGATAACTTAGTCCAATCATGGATTAGACTGGCGTGTTCAAGACCACCAATTATAAAACGGATGCCTTTTTCTACGTCAGTTATGTGATTAAGCGTAGACGACATTAATTGTTCTTTACTGGTTGTGGTGTAATCCACAGCCTTTTTATTTCTTTTGATTTTAATTTTTTCTGCCATAACTCACCTCTCGTATCTAGGTTCCATCATATCCCAGTAATTCCCATCATATGGATTTTTCTTATTTGTAAATTCTTTATACGAAGATTTACCTGCTTCCATTCGCATAAGAGTTAATATGGAAAGATAAAGATGTTTACAGATCCAAGGTGACAGATTTGGGTTTCTTTGTATGTTTTTATCTGGACTACGAAGTCCATAATTACATCGATATCTAGATGAAGCTTTATACTTTTGTGATAGGGCTTGTTCGCAGTAATAGAGAAAGTATGGACAGTGACAGTGTAACCACATTTTAGAGTCTGTTCGCATCATATACTCCTTGTGGTCACTTAGGGAGCCATATATCTTTATTGCACAAGAGTGGTAGAGTTGTGTGGCACCTTCGGTTGTTATGCGGGTACGAAGATAAATACCACGGCACTTGTTTCCGCTTACCGAAGATTTTACTCTAGAGTCAGGTGTCTCCATTCGGTCTAATAAAATACTTGCATTACCTTTTGATGCACGTATTTTAACCTTCGGCTGTCCTACATTAGTCGCAGATAGTGCTACTTTAGGCGTTATGTACATTTCGGTATCCTTATTTTGACCTTAGCTATACTAATAAATCTTAAGTTTGATCTTTTTAATTTTTTATCTTTTGTGGTAGTGTAACTACTCATCTCTAAAAATACACGATCTGTTGTCTCTTGGGTAGGGTTTGATTTATGGCTAGAAAGAAAAAAGTCCTTAATTCTAAGCATTTTTCTGGTTATATAGATGGAGACGATGCACTTAGAAAGCAGATATTTAAATATCGTCCCGCAAGTCAGCAAGTAATATTTGAACTTTTTTCTTGTTTAGATCATGAATACTATGGTTTTTTTCAGCTCTTTTGTTCTTTACCGTCAACTACGTTCTGGGATTTATTAACTGCAAGACTTTCCGCTGCAGCAGCAATTGCAGATAGAAATAGGAACTTTTGTGAAGACTATACAATATTAACTAAAGTTAGCGAAGAAAGTAGTAATAGTTATAAAATATCGAGGTCTAAAATTTTAGATCTCGTAGGTGCTTCTCACGGAATTTGGTTTTCCTTGTCTGATCCAGATTACGAAGAATCTCCAGATACGTTTTCTTTATGGAGATCTTTGCATGAGGTTAATCCTAGTCGCGTGGTATGGGAATGGTGGATAGACGCTAAATACGCAGAAGTAAAAAAGCTTTGGGACAAACATAAAAATGAAATGCATGATCCTTATGTAGTTAACCTTTTTGAAGACTGGGCACAAGATTCTATCGGTCTTTTAAAACCACGGACACATTGGTGGGTGTTTTTAAAGTTATTGACGGAAACCTGCACCGAAGTAAAAAAAATTAGAGATAAGATCGCTAATCCTTACTTAAGGCTCGTTTACACTGTCGCAAAAGGCGTTGCGGCGTATAATCAACCGGAGCAATTTCCTGATACTTATGCTATCGGATGCACAGGACTTATGCGTGGAATCGCTAAATATGCTCCTAGCATGTCTTTGGCATTCCCTACCTTTGCAGAGCGTGAAATTCGATATGAAATCTATTATCAATTAGGAAATTACAATATAATATCCCTCCCTCATCGAACTTGGCAGAGACATCGGAAATTTGAAGAAATGCGAACAGAATATCACCGTCAACATGGTAGGGAGTTAACGCTACAAGAATTCATAGTCATCTTTCATTTAGATAAAGAAGAAGTGTATGACGTATACAGTCAAATTGCGATGCAAAATCCATCCTCACTTGATCAAACCCTCTATCCAGAAGAGGATGCGCCACAAGTAGCAGCAGATGCCACACTTAAAGATAAATTAGAAGATCCACAAATCAAAGAACTTAGGGGGTTGGTGGAAGATCAAGAGATCCTACTGCTAACGTTGAAACGAATGCCCGTGCAGGAGCGTAAATTTTTCATCTTCTCTTATAACCTCTGCGAGTTAGTCCATGATGACATAAAACCAAATCAGGACGAATTGACATCCTTCTTTGTTAATCAAACTACAAAATCAAATTCCCGTGCTCTTTTTTGACCAAATTTTAGATTAGGTCGTAATTAATAATAACCAATACGTGAGCGCAGTGTTCACACAATAATGGGCGAAATTTTTATAAAGGAATTTGCTATGGGTAGATCAATGGACGATGTTCCAAATTTGAGCAGAGATCAGAAATGGGAAAATTATGTTCAAAAATGGGAATGGGACGAAACAGGAAATTATCAGTTAGCGAGATTCTTCGGAGATGTAGTTGTAGAATATATTCATACCGTTGAGTTTAAAAAAGCAGGAGCAAGTAAGCGTTATCCTGAGTATTGTCATGGGTGGGATGTTGACAATTGTAAATTTTATGATGATCGCGAAGATCGTTGCCCTTGCTGTAAGTTAAACGTAAAAGGCGCACATCGCTATTTTATGAATGCTATTGATATCGAAGCAGCGGAAGCAAAACCGGCTAACCCTAAAGCAGGATGGACTCCGATTAGAATGGTTAGTATGTCGCACACTTTATTTCAACGCCTTCGTGAACTAAAGCCTGTAAACAAAAACGTTCTTATTACAGATAGAGATGCAGGTGCCGTTGTCCAGATAAAGTACAACAAAAATGCAGAACCTGCTAATATGTACAGCGCCACGATGGATACAAAAAGCCTTCCGATCTCTGATGAACAAAAGGAATATACAGTAGTTCAAAAATATCCAGACGGTAGTGCTAAAATGGTTCGCGGTAAAAATGGCCTTCCTGCACAGTTCGAATATATTCGATGTGTCAACAGCCGAGAAACAATGGTTGCCAGTTTAAAGAGAAATGGTCTTTATGGTGATGTACCTTCAAACCACGCATTTGATAACGCACAATCTTCTCGTAGCAGCTATAACAGTAGTAGAGAAGAGACTGTAGCAAAATTAGATGCAGAAGCCGCAGTAGAAACAGTAAGTCTGTTAGATGGTATTTTTGATGGCTCTGATGATGTTGCTCCATCTTCAGCAAAAACTGTATCATCTGCCCCCTCTAAAATAAAAGAGCCATATGTAGAATGTCCTACCGCTTTCGGTAAATTCGCTAGTACAATCGATTGTTTTACTAAGTGTGGCGTAACGGAAGAATGCAGAAAAGAAACAGCACAAGCAACAAAGGTAGTCGCAGACACTCAAAAAAACACAGTATCTAAATTCGAAGATGAAGATGACGACATCGTATAAGCAAAGTTATTAGTCTGGAGGTATAGTTATATACCTCCAGATAATGGAGAGGTGCGTTATTATGGATTTAGATACCAAGTATTATGATCTGATTGATTCTTCTGGTTACCAACTTATTGTGTTTGGAGAAGAAGGGGAACAATGGACAGATGAGGTGTTAAAACTTCTAGAAGATGCGGATGTTAAATTTCATTTCTTTTCTTGGTCCCTGATACCGGAATTACGACTACAGTTCGAAATTCTACACTATCCGATTACGCAGCTTTGGTATGACGGAAATCTAAAAGTAGAGTTTACTGGTTATCATAACGAGGCATTAAAAGACATTTTGATGCAAATTAAATTTTAAGAGGTTTTTCTATGACAAATAAACTGACTTCGCAGCTCTCTGCGATGGAAGCGTTATTAGATGTTAATAAAATGCTGGATGAGAAAGCCCACGCACAAGGGTTAACGTTTACTACAATGGATCCTAATCAAAGAGTAAGCCATGGCCTTTCTACTGGTATTTATTCTTTTGATTTAATTACGGGGGGAGGATATGCAGGCGGACGATTCTCCTATCTATATGGAGATACTGGATCTGCCAAATCTACTACCTGTTATCACGGCATGAAATCTGCATTGGAAAATGAGATCATAACGTGTGTAAACGATCACGAAGCGTCAATGGATCCTTCGTATTTAGCTAAAATCGGTATTGATATGGATTCGGTAGTTGGGAGGCGAAATAAAAAAGGTACGTGGGAAGTAACTCCCAAACTTCGCTATTCGATAGGGACTACTGCAGAATCCACTTTTAAATTTATGAACCAAGTTATGAAATCCTTACCTGATAAAATTCAAATGTGGGATCCGAAAAAAGAAGAGAATCATTATTTTCTTATTGCTTCTGACTATGTGTATAAGCCAACGTGGGCACACATAACTAAAGGTCTAAAAGAGGACAAAATAATAGAGGTGGATAACTTTTCTCCGCAGATGATATTTGTAACTGACTCTCTTAAAGCCATGCTCCCAGAAGCTAGAGACGAAGATATTGATAGTGATCCTATTGCACTTCAAGCACGTTGCTTTTCAAATATGTTTCCTCTGGTGAAGTCGCTTATTGGTCGCAAGAATTGCATCTATTTGGCGACGAATCATTTGACTATCAATCCAATGGTTAAATTTGCGAATCCGGAATCGGAGCCCGGGGGGAAGGCTGTTCAGTTCTATCCAGACCTCAAACTAAAGATGCACATTAATAGAGCACAAAGTAAAATTATAGAAGAAACGCATGTAAGTGGTGATGGTATTGACCGTTATATTCTTGGAAAAGCAACAGTGCTTAAGAATAAGTCAGGTCCATGTTTCCGCTCTATAGAATTTCGTCTTTGGCTCGATGAGCAAGGAAACCCAGGTCGAGGAATCGACCCAGTTTTTGATATTTTTACCTTTCTCTCTAGTTGCGGTCTTTTAGAACAACCAACTAAGACTACATACGGTATTAAATTGAAAGGGTGGGAGTCTCAATCTTTTACTTGGAAAAAGCTTAAAGAAATGATCCTTCTTCAAGAAGAAGGGCAAACGCTCCGCAGACAAATAGAAGAGATGTTGGCAGATGGCTCTGCTCTAGAGATGTACTATAATACTTTAGCTGCGGGCGGTAAGACAGCTAAAATAAAAGAGAGCGTAGAAGAAGAAGTCGAAGTAGTTGAAATCTAATTGTTACGTCCCCTTCACTTAAGGGGGACGTATTTCTGTACGAGGGTTATTCATGACAGTTTTAAAATCGAGAGAATCATTGGCCGTTAAATACCGCCCAAAACGATTGGAGCACTTTATAGGTCAAGATGAAATCATATCTCTATTGCAAGGGCAGTTTAGATGTAAAACAGGGGTTAACAGAAGTTTCCTTGTGTCGGGCGCTTCGGGCTGCGGTAAGACCTCAATTTCAAGGGTTATTTCGCATTACCTAAATTGTGAAAACTTTGATTCTGACAAATGTACTCCATGTGGCACGTGTGAATATTGTAAGGATGTAACAAGAGGTTATTATGGCGGAGTAGAAGAGCTTAATTTTTCCGACACACGGGGCATTGATACAGTCCGTGCAGTGATAGAAAGTACTGCTTACGCCTCTCCGTATAATGCACATGTGTTTATATGTGATGAAATTCAATGTTTAACAACAGTGGCGCAAAATGCTTTACTTAAAATTTTGGAAGAACCTCCGGAAGGCGTGGTTTTCTTGCTGCTAACCACAGACCCACATCGCCTTTTGCCTACTATTATAAATAGGTGCTGCCCGCTAACTGTATCTCGCGTAGATACGGATGTAATCTCTAAATATCTTTTAAAAATATGTCAGTTAGAAAATAGAGATTATTTTACCCCTAAAAAGAAATTTGAATCGCAAGAAGAAACAGTGGCCGCTTTTGAAAAGGCATATGCGATTTTTAAAAACATCGCGATGTTTTCTAATGGTTTAGTGCGACAGGCACTTGCCACACTAGAAGCTGTTTTATCTATGATCGAAGGTGGACAACATATTGAGACCGACGATGTAGAGGCAATTAGAAAAATAGTAGGTAGGTTTGTGGAAAATCCAGAGACGGAACCTAGCTTGGCAGATTTTTTGATTCAAGGTGTCTATAGCGGTAGATATAGTACGACATTATCTTGTGTACAAAAATTAATAAACGCATCACAATCAAGTTCATGTAAATATCTGTTTGAACGTGCGCTCGATAATCACATACAGACATTGTATTTTCTAGTTGATCCTAATCGTAAATTCAGCAATTTAAGTGATACTTTCTATACACGGTGGTACTCCTCTTTGGTGGAACAAGTAAAAAAACCAAATGGATTTCAATTAACCTATCAGGCCGCTGCCGATATTGTAGGCGTGTTTATGCAGCTTCTATCTGATATGAGTACGTATGCTAATGATGAGAGGCGTTTGGTCATTGCACACACACTTAAGATGTTAGATGCTGTACATAAGCATCGTCATTTGGCATATACAAAAGCGAGTGCTTTTCATAAAGTATATGCTTCTGCACTTCTTAAGGAATAAAAGTATATGGGTGCGTTCAAAAAGCTAGCGCTATTGGCAGAAGAAAACAACCGAGAATCTATGTTACTTCTTGCCGATATATCGAGAATCACAAATCCACATCTTTCTCTTTTTTTATACACAAAGTTAAAAAAAGAGAAAGAAGCATTAGAGGTTAAAACATATATTACGAATAAAGATTTGTACGAGGACGAGGATATTTTTAAGTGAGGTTTACTATGTTTGAGAATATTGTTTTTGATGAACACGGCTATACAGATGCAGAAACAGTGTGTTCGCACTTTGCACATTCAAAGTATACTCCCATGGGTTGGTTAGCAAATGCGCGATCTTTTTTAACGAATAATGATGTAGATGTGGTATCCATCTACTTAGATAAAGAATCACGACACAAGCTTTTAGATGAAGAGAGTAAACAAAAATATCATCTCATCATGTTTCGCGGAGACAAAGAAAATCCAAAAGCCAAATCCTTTAGAGTGAATAAGGATGGAATTTTCTTGTTGTTAGCCGTGGCTAAAGCCTTACTCCCAGATGCTACAAGTAAAATAGAAAGTTTTTGTTCTCACTTTGGTTGGGATAGTAGTGGGGTTATTACTATCGGACAAAAGAAGGCAGTAAAAGCCGTACGTGTAGACACTAAACCTGCCGTGGTACAAGTAGATGCAGAAGAACTTTTGATTAATGATGAAGAGGAAGACGATCTTCTTCTTGTGGATGTAGATGATTTAGATACCGCAAATTTCCAACTCTACGTATGGAAGAAAGAAGATGTTATCCCCAGCACTCTTTTTGCTAAATTCTGTAACGTGCCAACAGGACATATAAATAGACAAATTAAACGTAGTATCTTACGTGGTGATTTGACTGAAGGCGCAGATGTTTTTTGTTTGGACATGGGGAAATCAGTCGCCTTCTGCGAGATGAACGACGTGCATCTCACCTCATCAAATGAAATCAGACATGGGCTCTACTTATTGACGCAAGTGGGAGTAAATAATCTTGCGAAATACTTGA
>Ga0209288_10000361_pt1 | contig 14066 bp, 13 predicted proteins | sample PPLLaktember2015_4_FD_187261 | JGI IMG/M metagenome (GOLD analysis project Ga0209288, IMG submission 187261) | Freshwater sediment microbial communities from Prairie Pothole Lake near Jamestown, North Dakota, USA - PPLs Lake P8 Core (1) Depth... | ecosystem: Environmental > Aquatic > Freshwater...
GGGCCAGGCACCGGCCCCACTTACACGTGCCGAGTTCAGTACCCGATTTAAAGCCTCCTTCATCGATCCGGCGTTCCGCGCCGAAGACGCGTCCATTGCGCGCCTCGAAGAGATCGCCTGGCAGGCTTACACCGAGTACCGCAAATCCCCCTTCACGCAGAAGGCGGGCCCGGGCTACGCCGATCCAGACTACGACTTGTCGTCCGAGTGGATTGCCACGAAACAGCGCATCGATGCGGCGCAACTGCGCTGGGCCGACCCGACGAGCCCGTCCCGGGTGTTGCTGATCTGCGGCTCCGCACGCAACGATGGCAGCTGCCCGGGCGAGATGTCCAAGACCTTCCGGCTGTTGGGGATCGCGCGCGAAACCCTGGATCAGGCCGACCTCCAGACCGACGTGCTCGATCTCAGCCTGCTCGCCTCCGAATACGGCCGCAAGATCCATCCCTGCAAGGGCTGCGTGTCCACCGCGATGCCGCTGTGCAACTGGCCGTGCAGTTGCTACCCCAACCACGCGCTCGACCAGACCAATGACTGGATGGCCGAGATCTACGAGCGCTGGACCGCCGCCCATGCGGTGATCATCGTCTCGCCGGTGTATTGGTACCAGAGCCCCAGCCCGTTGAAGCTGATGATTGACCGTCTGGTCTGCGCCGACGGCGGCAACCCTGATCCCACCGCGACCTCGGGCAAGAATCCAGGCAAGGCAAAACAACTTGAGATGGTCGGCTGGGACTATCCCCAGCACCTGGCAGGGCGCGCCTACGGGCTGATCGTCCACGGTGACGTGGCCGGGATCGAAGACGCGCGCCGCGCCCTGTCGGACTGGCTCGACTGGATGGGATTCATCGACGCGGGCGTACAGGCGCGACTGGACCGCTACATCGGCTACTACGAACCGTATGCCACCAGCCACGACACCCTGGATCGGGATGAATTCGTGCAGGAGGAAGCGCGCAATGTGGCGCGCGCGGTGGCGAAGGCCGTGGTCGAGCTGCGTGCCGGCCGCCTCCAGGCGGTGCAGCCGAAGCTGTCACGTCCGAGGCCAAAGTAAGTTCAGCACGCCCCGCAACCGTACGACAGCGCACAGACGCTCCAGAAACCACTGGGTAGGCTTGGAGCACTATCCGTTCGCACGGATCACCTTACAGGAGAAAAATCATGGACGAATACCGTCACCATGTCTCAGGCTTTTTCATCCATCGCGAAGACGCCGAAAGTGCGCTATCCAGGCTCGTCGAGCAGGGGCTGCCGCGCGAGCGGCTGCGTATTTTCGCAAACGACCCGGCTGCGTCCGACAGCGCCCCCGAAGAGGGCAGCAATGCAGTGTTGCAGGACGTGCTCGTAGACGCCACCATCGGAACCGTAGTGGGCACCGGCGTCGGCGCATTGGGTAGTGTGGCACTGGCAGCGGCGAGCGTGAGTCTGTTCATCGCCAGCCCCTTGGTCGCCCCCTTGATGTTGCTGGGCTGGGGGGCCAGCATCGGTGGCCTGATCGGCGCAGCAGCCGGTGCCACGCCGGGTGCCGGAGACAAGGACGGCTGGTTGTCTGACCTGATCGGCGATGCGATCGCCAGCGGTCAGGTCGTGCTGGTGGTCGAGACCCGGACGCCGCAGGAAACGGCAATCGCAGGAGAGGTCATCAAGGCTTCGGTCGGCGACTCCAAGGACATCAACATGGCATGACGCGATCACGGGCATCCTGTGAACAGCCCAGACAGCAAGGAGTCATGAACATGAACGAAATCAAAATCCTGGGCATCGTCGGCAGCCTGCGCAAAGACTCATACAACCATTTCGCCCTCAAGGCGGCGCAGGAACTGCTGCCGGACGGCGCGGTGCTGGACCTGATCGAACTGCATGGCATTCCTGTCTTCAATCAGGATGATGAAATGACGATGCCGGCTGCCGTACTGGAATTCAAGCGACAGATTCTGGCCGCCGATGCCATCCTGTTTGCCACGCCGGAATACAACTATTCAGTATCCGGCGTACTCAAGAACGCCATCGACTGGGCATCGAGGCCCTATGGCGAAAGCGCCTGGACAGGCAAGCCGGCGGCGGTGATGGGGGCGTCCAGCGGAAGGCTGGGAACGGCCCGCGCGCAATATCATCTGCGGCAAATCCTCGTCACGCTGGATATGCCCACGGTCAACCAACCTGAAGTGATGATCGGCAATGCCGCACAGCGCTTCGGCCCGGACGGCAGGCTGACCGATGAGCCGACCCGGCAGTCCATTCAGACGCTCCTGGAGGCGCTGCTGCAGCTTGCAAGAAGCAACCCGCCGTACACAAGCCAGACCGGTTGAAGTTTGCAGCACACGGGGGTTGGCCGCCGCAACGGGGCCATGCGAGCTTCCTGCTACTTACGCAAGGCCATTACCGAACACCGTACTACGTACGCCAGCGTACAGACAGTTCCTGAGCCTGCGGTTAGCCTTGCACTTTGATCGGGAGATTCTATAAAAACTGTCCAGACGGTCTCCAGCCCTTCGCCTCCGCAGTTCGAGGTGAACACATGGCGAGAGACCGACTGCGACACAGGATGCTCGATTGGCAATTCCGCCAGTCGGCGGTCCGAACCCAAGGAGATGGATATGAACACAGATATCGATGAAGGCAACAGGACGCTTTTCAAGGACAAGCTGAATGAAGAAATCCCGTCGCGCAGGATAGTATTGCGCGGCGCACTGGCGGTGGGGTGTGGCCTGCTGCTGCCAGCGGCACTTTTTGGGTGTGATTCGAAGAAAGGTGAGAGCTCAACCGGAGCCGCTCCGGACACAGACTCTGCCGCCCCGTATACTTCTTCTTCTTCCGCCCCCAGCGAGGAATCAGCCGCTCCGACGGCGACCGCGAAAGCGTCCCAGGCAAGCGTGCAGTACCAGTCTCAGCCGAAGGGCGACCAGAAGTGCGACGGATGCCTTCATTTCATCGCCGAGTCGAATTCCTGCAAGCTGGTCGAAGGCCAGATCAGCCCCGATGGCTGGTGCAGCCTGTGGGCCCAGAAAGCCTGAGTCGTCTCTTCATGTCGAACTTGTGCGCCGGATAGCGCGAGCTTCCTGATATCCGCGCCAAGGCCGTCATCAAATGTTGCCTTATGTACGACATCGTACAGACAGCATCGGAGCATGCGACTAGCCTTAAAAATAGACTGGATGATTCTATAGAAACCAAAGCCGTCCAGGCGGTCATTGACCCACCTCTCTTCAGCATGAGACTGCGCGAGGTGCACCGCTGACGGGAGGCTGACTGTGACAAAAGATGCGCGATTGGCATTCCGCCAGTCGGTGCCCAACCCGAAGGAGATTGATATGGACTGGAATATCGTAGAAGGCAACTGGAAGCAGTTCAAGGGTAAGGTGAAACAACAGTGGGGCAAGCTTACTGACGATCACCTCGACGTGATTGCAGGCAAGCGCGATCAACTGGCTGGCAAGATCCAGGAGTCTTACGGCATCACGAAGGACGAAGCCGAGAAACAGATCAAGGACTTTGAAGAGCGCAACAAGGACTAACGACCCCTAGTGTTCCGCCTGACGCTGCGCTACGCACCGCGTCAGGTCGTCGGCTTGTAGTGCGCGACATCGGTTCACTGTACTGCCCCGTCCAGCACGGGCCCCCAACTGCGCGCTTGGCCCTAGGAGCTGACCCAGTGACGCTCATTGCGGTAACCCTGTGCAGCCCGTTGGTCCATCGAACCAGCATCAAGCCGCTTGATGAGCCTTTTCTGGCGTTTCCGCAAGCATCTGCCAACGTAATGTAAAAATGAAAACGCGCCCATTGGCGAGCGCCCGGCCAGCCATTCTGATCAAGGTGCCATGATGAATCATGGCCTGCTTCAGCAACGTGCCCGACACCCGACTACAGTAAAGAGCAGTCATGGGAGTGGCTCGCGAGATGCAGTTTTTCTTTTCCGGTCGGCTCGATTGCCCGCAGCGTGCCCACCCTCGCTTGCCTGAACAGGAAAGGATAGACCGCATGGCTTCCACTCCGCTTAACCCACCCTCCCAACTCAGCGAAACACCGGCCCGCCCTGCCCGCGAGACCGCCAAAGACGCGGTTCGCACACTGATTCGCTGGGCGGGCGACGGCTCAACCCGCGAGGGACTGCCCGATACCCCGGCGCGAGTTTCTCGCCATGATCGGCCGGACCGGCGCAGGATCACTGAACAATACGTGACAGGGCCGCGCGGATCCGCAGAGCAGGTTCCTGGCGGCGGCAGTTGATAACGCCTGGCTGATACCAGGCTTGAGCCCTTAGACCGCGCTCCCCATGCCCTTGTCCTGCGTGCCTGGCGGCGGTTGCAGGCCGGCGAGCAGGCAGCCCTGCGCCAGCGGTCCCTTGGGGAACAGGGTATAGAGATGCTTGATGCCGCCTTCGGCATGAAAATGCTCATCGAGGGCATCGTGCAGGTCTCGAGCATTCATCGCGGCCTCGCCATCGCGCGCGCAGATCTCCTGCAACGCACGCACCACCTGCCAGTGTTCTTCAGTCAGTACCAGACCTTCTGTTTGGGCGACTTCCTCGGCCTGTTCGCGCGACCAGTCGAATGGGGCATGGGGAAACCCCGCAATGGGCTGCGTTTCGAAGCCCGGGCGTATCAGATTTTGGTTGGCATCGTTCATGATCATGTTCCTCGTTTCAAATTGATTTCCTCGGACCCGGGATGGCGACGACATGCCGCCCACCCGAAACCGGAATCAGGGCAGTCCTTCTAAAAATCACGTCTTGCTGCGATTGCCCCGACCTTACCCGCAATGCTACTCAGGGGAATAAGGGCGTCTGTGCGACAGCGCACACTGAGGGCACCCGCCCGGCGCCATGCTGGAAGGATGGAATCACGCAGGTAGCGACATCTGTCGCCTGTGCACGCGAGTTGCCGCAGCACCCGCGGACCCGGCCGAAAAAGCAACCGCTCCAGGTCATCCGGGACCCGGCGATCCGGACGCGGCTTCGGCGCAACGGCGGTTTTCGCAGGCCTGAGCACAGGCCCCGGAGATGCCCCGGGGGATGCTAATCCGTTCTCCTCCGGCCGGCCTATGTGTGACACCGCACAGATCGTCACGGGAAAATCCCTGATGATCCAGACTCGTCTCTGGAGCCGCAGCCGCGTGGTTTCCGCTTCGACTGCGGCGCGCCCCTGTCTTTTGGCTGCAGTGACAAAGCAGCATCCCGATCGTCGCACGCTTTTTACGGAACCCAGTCTATGCCCGAAACAGGAATCGCGGCCGCCCTTGCCGACAACGACGGCAACGCGGAAAGCAACGGCGAAACGCGGCGCCAGGAAGCCCTGCTGAAGACGGGAGCCTTGCAGAACGCGATCCTCACCAGCGCCAACTTCGCGATCATCGCCACCGACGAAAAAGGCATCATCCAGCTATTCAATACGGGTGCCGAGCACTTGCTGGGCTACAGCGCGGCCGAGGTCGTGAACAGGATCAGCCCAAGCGAGATGCATGACCCACAGGAAGTGATGGCACGCGCGCAGGCGCTGAGCCGCGAACTCGCCACCCCCATTGCACCCGGCTTCGAGGCTTTGGCTTTCAAGGCTTCGCGCGGGATCGAAGACGTCTACGAGACGACCATCATCCGCAAGGATGGCAGCCGGTTTGCGGCCATTGTGTCGATCACGGCACTGCGCGACGACCATGGCGAACTCATCGGCTATCTGCTGATCGGCGCCGACAATTCGGTCCGCAAGCAGGTCGAGGCGAAACTCAAGGAGGCGATGGCCGCGGCGGAGAAGGCCAACCGCGCGAAAACGGATTTTCTCTCCGGCATGAGCCATGAATTGCGCACGCCGCTCAATGCGATCCTCGGTTTCGCCCAGCTGATGGAATCCGGCACGCCCCAGCCGACGCCTGCACAGCGGCGCAGCCTCGACCAGATTCTCAAGGCGGGCTGGTACCTGCTGGAACTGATCAACGAAATCCTCGATCTCGCGCAGATCGAGTCGGGCAAGGTGACGCTGTCGCAAGAGCCGGTCTCGCTCGCCGAGGTCATGCTCGAATGCCGCGCCATGATCGAGCCCCAGGCCCAGCAGCGTGGCATTGGCATGAGCTTTCCGCGCTTCGAGGCCCCCTGCCATGTCAAAGCCGATCGAACCCGGATCAAGCAGGTTCTGATCAACCTGCTGTTCAACGCCATCAAGTACAACCGGCCGGGCGGCACGGTATCCGTGACGTGCAGCCCCTGCCCACCTAATTCGATCCGCATCAGCGTCCGCGACAGCGGGGCGGGATTGTCGCCGGAGCAGCTTGCTCAACTGTTCCAGCCCTTCAATCGGCTCGGCAAGGAGACCGGCGCCGAGGAAGGCACGGGCATCGGCCTGGTGGTGACCAAGCGCCTGGTCGAGCTGATGGGGGGCGTCATCGGCGTAGAAAGCAGCGTCGGTGTGGGCAGCGTGTTCTGGGTGGGGCTGGAATTGACCGCGGCGCCGCATCTCGCCGCTGTCGAAGACCCGGATGACGCGCTGCAGCAAACGCGCTGGCCGGACGGCGCCCCGCTGCGCACCCTGCTCTACGTCGAGGACAATCCGGCCAACCTGGAACTGGTCGAGCAGATCGTTGCGCGCCGCCCCGACCTGCGCCTGCTTTCCGCAGCCGATGGCAATCTCGGCATCGAGTTCGCGCGCACCTATCAGCCGGAGGTGATTCTGATGGACATCAACCTGCCCGGCATCAGCGGCGTCGAAGCGATGAAGCTCCTGCGCGCGGACCGCTTGACGGCGCACATTCCCATCATCGCGCTCAGCGCCAACGCACTGGCCCGAGACATCGAGAAGGCCATCAAGGCCGGCTTTTTCGACTATCTCACCAAGCCGATCAAGGTAGACGAATTCATGGATGCGCTGAACCTGGCGTTGAAATTCGCGAACACCGAAGCGGCCGCAGCAGCAAGAAAGGATCCAGCATGATGGTGAGCGAATCGGACATCCTCAATGCCAGCATCCTGATCGTCGACGATCAGGAGTCCAACGTGATGCTGCTGGCGCAGATGCTGAATGACGCCGGCTATGTCCACGTCTCCTCGACCATGAATCCGCATGAGGTCTGCTCACTGCATCGCAAAAACCACTACGACCTGATTCTGCTCGACCTGCAGATGCCTGGCATGGATGGCTTCCAGGTCATGGAAGGGCTGAAGACCAACCAGGCGGACGACTACCTGCCGGTGCTCGTCATCACCGCGCAGCCCGGCCACAAGCTGCGCGCCCTTCAGGCCGGCGCCAAGGACTTCATCAGCAAGCCGTTCGACCTGGTCGAAGCCAGGACGCGCATCCACAACATGCTGGAAGTGCGGCTGCTGTACAAGAAGCTCGAGCTCTACAACCAGGAGCTGGAACGGACGGTACAGGAACGCACGGCCGAATTGCGCGAGAGCGAAGCGCGCTATCGCAGCCTGACCGAGCTGGCCTCCGACTGGTACTGGGAACAGGACGAGAACATGAATTTCACCAAGGTTTCCGGACCGGTCCTGGAGATGCTCGGCATCCGGGTCGACAAGCTGTCCGGCGAGCCCGACGAGGCTCAGGTCACGGGCTGGGACGAAGCGCAGCGGAAAGCGCTGCAGGCCACCATTGCCGCGCGCCAGCCCTTCCTGGACTTCGTGTACAGCCGCGTCAATGCCGATGGCTCGCGACAGCAGTTCAGGGTAAGCGGCGAGCCGATGTTCACCCAGGCCTGCCGGTTCATCGGTTACCGCGGCATCGGGGTGGAAATCACCAGCGGGAAATAGAGCGCGACAGCGCGACGTCCAGCCATGCCCACAGTCCCGAGTCCAAACCAGAACCATCTGCTCGCCGCCCTGCCCGCGGCGGAATTCGAACGCCTGGTCGCGCACCTGGAACCGGTCCAGCTGCCGCTGGGTGAAACACTCTACGAACCCGGCGGCCAGTTGCGGCATGCCTATTTCCCCACCACTGCCATCGTCTCGCTGCACTACGTCATGGAGTCCGGCGCATCGTCCGAATCTGCGGGCGTGGGCAACGAGGGCGTCGTCGGCGTTTCCCTGTTCATGGGCGGCGACACCACTTCCAGTTCGGCCGTGGTGCAGACTGCGGGCGACGCCTACCGTCTGGAGAGCAGCAGGCTGCTGCAGGAATTCAATCGCGGCGGATTGCTGCAGCGCCTGTTGTTGCGTTACACCCAGGCACTGATGACGCAGATGGCGCAGACCGCGGTGTGCAACCGGCATCATTCGGTGGAGCAGCAACTGTGCCGTTGGCTGTTGCTGACGCTGGACCGGTTGCCTACGAACGACCTCGTGATGACGCAGGAGCTGATCGCCAACATGCTTGGCGTGCGCCGCGAAGGCATCACCGAGGCCGCCGGGAAATTGCAGCGTGCGGGTGTGATCAGTTACCGCCGCGGCCATATTTCGATACTGCATCGCGGCGGACTGGAGGAGCGCGTATGCGAATGCTACGCCGTGGTGCAGAAGGAACTGGATCGTCTGCTGTGCGACGTCCGCTATCGCCAGGGCATCGATACCGACGCCCGCCCGATGATCGCCGAAAGCAGGCCGGTGATGGGTGCCTGATCGCCAACCCGGTCGAGCAATGGCGGCCTGCGGGCTATCGAGGCTGTCGACGAGACCGAGTCGGCGGCAGCAGGCGATTCTTGATGGGCCCACTGCCGAGCCCCCCGCAAACCAGTGACCTCAATCCGGATACTCGTTGAATCGGACGGCGCATGACCAGCGCACAATGGTTCCTGCTGGTGGGCGGCCTGCTGCTGGCGAGAGGCTTGACGTCCGCGATGCTCCAGCGTCTGCCGTTTACCCCCGCCATTGTCTACCTGGCGGTGGGGCTGCTGGTCGGGCCTACCGTCCTCAACCTGTTTCATTTCAATCCGCTCAAGGAATCGGCACTGCTGGAGGTATTGACCGAAGTGGCCGTGCTGATTTCGCTGTTCTCCGCCGGCGTCAAGATGCCCGCGCCGGTCAGCCTTGCCCGCTGGCGCGCACCGATTCTGCTGGCAACGGTATCGATGGCGGCCAGCGTCGGCATGGTCGCCGCCTTCGTCTATTTCATTCTCGGCCTGCCCCTGGGCGCAGGGGTGTTGCTGGGCGCAATCCTGGCGCCCACCGACCCGGTGTTGGCGACCGACGTCCAGACCCGTCATCCCGGTGACCGCGACCAGCTTCGCTTCACTCTGACCTGCGAGGCCGGCATGAATGACGGCAGCGCCTTCCCGTTCGTGATGCTGGGGATGGGCTTGCTCGGGCTGCACGAACTCGGTGAGTTCGGCCTGCGCTGGGCGCTGGTCGATGTGCTGTGGGCGACGGTGGCGGGGATCGCCATCGGCGTCCTGTCCGGCGCCGCACTGGCCATTTTGGGACGGAAACTGCGCAGCGCGCATCCACAGCACAAGCTGATGGACGATTTCCTCGGGCTTGGCCTGATCGGCGTGGTATACGGCCTGAGCGTGTCGGTCGATGCGTGGGGATTTCTGGCGGTCTTTTTCGCTGCCGTCGCGCTGCGCCAGACCGAAGTTAAACTCGCGGGCGCCGATCTGGATAACAACGATTGGCCACACGCCGACCGGATCGAGCCGGAAGCTGAAAATGCAATCCCGGATAACGCGCCCGAACCGACCGTCAGCGAGGGATCGCTGGTGTTCAAGGAACATCTGGAAAGGCTCTCCGAATTGATGCTCGTCCTGCTGATCGGCGGCACGCTGTTTCTCGATTCCTGGAGCTGGCGCGCGGTCGGGCTTGCACTGTTCCTGTTCATGGTGGCACGGCCGGTCAGCGTCCTCGTCGGCCTGCTCGGCACACGCACGTCGTGGCCGATACGCGGCATGGTCGGCTGGTTCGGGGTGCGCGGCATCGGTTCGCTGTACTACCTGATGTACGCCATCCAGCATGGCCTCCCCGAAGATATGGCCATGGATCTGATCCAGTTGACGCTGATTGCAGTCACGCTTTCGATTCTCATTCACGGCACCAGCGTCAAGCCGCTGATGGGCCATTTTTCGCGTTTCCGCAAGCGCTCGCCAGGGTCTTAGGCTTGCTTCGTCTCGCCAGGCGGCGCGGAATGGCGCCGAATCAATTCCGGGGCAAGTCATTCCCGTCACGCTCGCAGCTTGGCAGCAAGCTGCACGACACCGGGGAAAACCAGGCCTGCGTGCGGCACCGTACAGACTGCGGTTGAGCTTGCGCGCAGCCTTGCATTTTCATCCGGGGCTTGCAAAATGCTGCCCGCGACCCCGCCCCGCCGCAGCCTGTGGCTGCGCGCGGTGCACAAGCAACCAAAGGTCGGCTGCAACCCAAGGGGACTGGCAATTCCGCCAGTCGAACCCGAAGCAAAGGAGATTGAGATGGACTGGAATATCGTGGAAGGCAACTGGAAGCAGTTCAAGGGCAAGGTGAAAACCCAGTGGGGCAAGCTAACCGACGACCACCTCGACGTGATTGCCGGCAAGCGCGATCAGCTGATGGGCAAGATCCAGGAGTCCTACGGCATCACCAAGGACGAAGCCGAGAAGCAGATCAAGGACTTCGAAGAGCGCAACAAGGACGCCCGTCCCTGATGTCCAGCCTGACGCCGTGCGTTCGCTGCGTCGGGAGCGCCGGACCCAGGTAGCGCCGACACGGCGACGTCCGCATGATGCAGCCAACACATCATGAATACGATTCCAGCGGCCGATGACGACCATCCTCAGGGTGCCGCTTATTCCTCTTCAGGATGCGCGTGCCCCCGCTGCAATGGCGCTGTGCACCGTGTTCCGCGCCGGTCCGTCGATTTGCTCATAAGCGCTTTCATGCCGGTTCGCCGCTACCGTTGCAACACAACGGGCTGCGACTGGGAGGGCAACCTGCGCGCGAAACGGCATGCCCTGTTGATGCGGGGACCGTGGTAACTCGTACCGCAGAGAAGATGGCATGCAGGACACCCAGGCGCAGCGTGGCCAATGCCTGACCACTTCACTTGCAGAATTGAGACTTGACCTGACAGGCTTTGCAGGCCGGCTATTTCGGCGGCGCGACCGAACCGGCATAGAACACTTCGCACTCTCCCCCCGGAAAGAGCCCCCCCAGTTTCTTGAGCAATTTGACTACCGGCCCGCTGAGCGTTTTGAGGGTGCTCGGCTTTTCCAGCACGGGCTTGTCGAAGTGGCCATGGATTTGTTGCTGCGCCCTGACGCAGCCCTTGGCGTCGATCAACGCCACGGTCATGTGATCGAACCGCTGGTTGACGAAATCGAGCTCGCCCTGGAGGGCGACCCGGTTCTCCTTCGTCGCCATGGCCACATCCCGCGAATGCGCAACGCCGCGCTCGACTTTCCAGTCCGAGACGACCGTCCGGATCTCGCTACGGCCCTCCGATTCTTGAAAGATGCTGGCGAAGTTGAACCCCTTGGTGACCGCCAGGCCGACCGGACCGACAAAGAACAGGGCGCCGACGTCCACCAGGTTGAAGTTCTGACTGGACTCATAGCGGGCGAACTGCTGATCGAGATCGCGGCCGTTGAGGATGAGGTTCTTGCCGCGCAGCGAGAACTCCCCCTCCATGCTCTGCCTCAGTTCGTTCACGGTCTTTCCCTGCAACGACAGGTTCGCGGCGAAGTCCATCGTGCCTTCCGCAAGAATTGGCGGCGACAGGGTTTTGAGGAACTCGCCGATGTGCAACTGCGAAAGGGAATAGCGGACGTGGTACCGGGGAACCGCGCCGGTAAAGTCCGCCCGTATGCTGCCCGAACCCTGCCCGGCAAAGGCGCGCAAGGTCAGCGGCTTGAGATCGAATATCCCGCGCTGCCCGGCAACCGACAATTTAAAGTCGGACGCAGTGTGGCTCTTTGCCCGGACCTCCGCGCAGACGATTTCCGCCGTCAAGCTCAGGTACTTCATGATGCCCGGGCCTTTCCTGTCCAAAAGCTGCAGGCGGCTCGCGTCCAGGCTGCAATCAGCGGCCTCGATTCCTTCCCCGGATTGCTTGTCCAGGTAACGGAATCTCCCATCTGAAAAGGATACTTGTCCCAGATTCAGGTCGGGCAATGGTCCTCGCGCCTGATCCAGTTTTTCGAAGTTGAACTTGCCATCGCTACCCTTCTCGATGGATATGTTCGGGTTTTCAAGCGCGATATGCCTGATGCGGACTTCCTTGTGCAACAAAGGGAGAAATTCGACCCCAACCCTGGCCGACCTTGCGGTGACGACCTCCGTCCCGCGGTTACGGACGTGCACGTCCTTGAGTGTGACAAGCACGTTTGGGACGAAGTCGAGTGCCAAAGGTCCGCCGACTTTGACTTCCATCCCCATCATGTCCGAAACGGCGGCTTCAAGCCGGGGCTTGTAGGCGTTGACGTCCAAAAAAAAGATCAGCGCGATTGCGGCGAGGACAAGCAACCCGACGAGCGCGCCGACAGCATAGGTTATGGCTTTAGCTTTTTTGGTCATTGGCCCGATCCATCCTGGTGATCATTCTAGCGCGCCCGCTTTGGGCGCTTTGTAGCAGTTCAATTGCCCACGCACGTCCCGAGTTTCATGTTGTTGCGTTTGGCCGCGCCACCACACTTTCCACTGACGCCGAGCACTCTTCGGCCTGCGCGGCGCACAGGCAGGCACCGAATATGAAAATGCTCGCGGAAAGATAAATCCACAGCAACAATGCCATGATCCCACCGAACGCTCCATAGACTGCGTTCAAGGTGGCGAAATTCTTCAGGTAGAACACGAAAAGACTTTCGGCCAACAGCAGCAGCACCGTGGCGAAAAGAGCAGCGGCCCAGACTTCGGAAAAGCGCGTTGGCCGGCTCGGTGCCAGCCGATAGAACAGGCTCAGACCGAAGAAAACCATCAGCAAGGGGATGAAGAAGCCCGCAAGGCCATAGACCCAGGAACGGAAGTCAGCCAACGGAAACAGCCAGTCCCGCGCCACTTGCGCCAACATCGGCGCCGCGATGCCCACCAGTACCGCAGCCGCCGTGATGCCGAGCAGGGCGAGGCTTTTCAGCGGCCGCCGCCACCAGCTGTATCTCGCGCTGCTCCAGGCGCGGTTGGTCGCACTGACGAGCGTCGAGAAACATCGGAGGGCGACCCAGACCAGGATGAAAAATGCGACCACGCCTGCCTGCCCCCGCGCCTTGATCACGCCGGCGACGGTGTCGAATATATAAGCCTGCATGTCGCCGCTGAGCGGGACGTAGTTTCCCACGTAAGCAATGACCTCGCTTACGGCCCGATCCCGGGCAATGAAGACCGACGCCAGGGTGACGAGGAGCACCATCATTGGAAACAGCGAGAAGAAGGCATGGTAGGCGAAAGCGCCCGCCCATTCCGCGCCGTCGATGCCGAAAAACCTGCTGGCCGCGAGACGCAATATCGCCCATCCCCTGCGTATCCCCCGGTCAATCTGTCTTAGCCGATTCATCTTGCGCGGTCTCTGGTTGAGCTCGGCGCCATACCTTCCCTCCTGGCTGATCGACGATAGAGCAGGCTATGACGTGTTGAAGCCTCCTGGCCGGCATGGCTGGCGGCGATTGCCGTCCTGCCAACGGGCAATGTTTCATTTCCACGTTACATAGGTTTCCGCCTTGGCTGCGGCAGCAAGAAGATTGATCAAGGGCAGCGCTCGATGGGCCATGCTGACCACCTGCTCATCCCCATCCTCGTCCTCGGCCGGCGCGGAAGCCTTTTCTGCCTCGATCGCGGCGGTCAGGCGATCCAGGGCCGCGGGCACCTCTTCCGCCATGATCGCGCCGGGCACGCTGGCGCTGTGCCCCATCATCTTCAGCAGGGCCAGCGCGACATCACCGAACATGGTGATGTCGGCATAAGCATTGGTCGTGAAAGTCACCAGCATGGTGTTCTCCTCAAATGAACGAAGCGCGATGGGCACCCATGCCCAATCCGCCATGCACGAACTGGAAGGCAGCATCGCCAAGCGTGGTGATCATGATAAGGGTCATGAGCGCTGCGCTTCAACCTCGAAGCCTGCCCTGGACCGTCGCTGCAGGACGTGCGCAATGTACCTATAGCGCAAAACAAACGCCCCGTCTAAGCGGGGCGGTCGTCTCCGGCAACTTGCGCGGCTCCTGTCAGGGGATGCCGACGATGAACG
>Ga0209288_10000362_pt1 | contig 14050 bp, 11 predicted proteins | sample PPLLaktember2015_4_FD_187261 | JGI IMG/M metagenome (GOLD analysis project Ga0209288, IMG submission 187261) | Freshwater sediment microbial communities from Prairie Pothole Lake near Jamestown, North Dakota, USA - PPLs Lake P8 Core (1) Depth... | ecosystem: Environmental > Aquatic > Freshwater...
AAAGCCTCGATAGATGACCGGCAACGCTGAACCGCTCCTGCGCGTCGAGAATCTGTATACGCGCTTCGATACCCTGGACGGCGTGGTGACCGCCGTGGATGGAATCGACTTCGATGTGCAGGCCGGAGAGACCCTGGGGCTGGTGGGTGAAAGCGGTTGCGGCAAGAGCGTGACTGCGCTGTCGATCCTCCGGCTGCTGCGTTGTCCGCCCGCTCGCATCGAGGGCCGGATCCTTTTCGGAGGACGGGACCTGTTGCAACTCGACGCGGATGAGGTGCGGTCCGTGAGAGGCAGCGAGATTTCCATGATCTTCCAGGAGCCGATGACCTCCCTGAATCCGGTGCTCACCATCGGCGAGCAGGTCGCGGAGGGCGTGCGCCTGCATAAACAGCTGTCCCGCCGGGAATCCTGGCAACGCGCGGTGGAAATGCTTCAGAAAGTTCAGATCCCGAGCCCGGAGACCCGAGCGGCCCAGTATCCGCATAAGTTTTCAGGCGGGATGCGGCAGCGGGCCATGATCGCGATGGCGCTGTCCTGCGGACCGAAGCTGATCCTGGCCGACGAACCCACGACCGCGCTGGACGTCACCATCCAAGCCCAGATCATGAGCCTCATGATGCAGCTCAAGCAAGAGCTGAACACGGCGATCGTCCTGATCACCCACGACCTGGGGGTTGTCGCCGAAACGGCCAGCCGCGTGATCGTCATGTACGCCGGCCAGATCATGGAAGAGGCCCCGGTGCGGGACTTGTTCAAGGACCCCCGGCACCCCTACACCCGGGGCCTGCTGGACTCCGTGCCGGTGATCGGCAGAGGCAAGCGGCCCAGTCGCCGGCTGCAGGAAATTCCGGGAATGGTCCCCAGCCCCCTGCACATGCCGGCCGGCTGCCGGTTCAATCCGCGCTGCCCGCAGGTTACGCCGAGGTGCTGCCAGGAAATTCCGCCCATGGTCATGCTCGGCGAGCACCGCCGGGTGAGCTGTTGGCGGGAAGCGGATCGCTAAACGGTATTGACCCATCGCTTGATAGAACGATTTATGGCATTGCTCGAAGTCGAAAACCTCAAAAAATACTTCCTGGTTCGAAAGGGCGTCTTGAACCGGACCGTCGGCTATGTCAAAGCAGTCGATGGTGTCAGCTTCAGCCTGAAGCGCGGGGAAACCCTGGGGCTGGTCGGCGAAAGCGGCTGCGGCAAGACCACGGTCGGGCGCTGTCTGCTGCGGCTGATCGAGCCCACGGCCGGGCGCGTGGCCCTCAACGGCCAGAATCTGCTTGAACTCGATCGTGGCGAGATGCTCAACATCCGGGCTTCTTTCCAGATTATCTTTCAGGATCCGTTTTCTTCTCTGAACCCGCGCATGAATGTCGGCGATATCATCGCCGAGCCCATTCGCAACCATTTAAGGATCTCGGCCGCTGAAACCCGGCAGCGGGTGGCGCATCTCATGCACCGCGTGGGCCTGCACACGGCCACCATGAACCGGTATCCGCATGAGTTCTCCGGCGGGCAGCGCCAGCGCATCGGCATCGCCCGCGCGCTGGCCTTGAACCCCAAGGTCATCGTCTGCGACGAGCCGGTTTCGGCCCTGGATGTATCCATTCAGGCCCAGGTCATCAACCTGCTGGCCCAGCTCCAGGAGCAGCTGGATCTTTCCTATATTTTCATCGCCCATGATCTGAGCGTCGTGGAGCACATCAGCGACCGCGTGGCGGTGATGTACCTCGGCCGCATCGTAGAAGTCGCCTCGGTCGAAGCGCTTTATTCGAACCCGCTGCACCCTTACAGCCAGGCCCTGATGTCGGCGGTTCCGATTCCTGACCCCGACCTGCACCGAAAGAAGATACTGCTCCCCGGGGATGTGCCGAGCCCGTTCAACCCGCCCCCGGGCTGCAATTTCCACCCGCGCTGTTTTGTCCGCCAGGACAGCTGCTCCCGGGAAATCCCTATTCTGAGGGATGTGGGCGACGGCCACCAGGTGGCCTGCCATTTAAGCCGATAGCTCAGTAGCAGCCCAATATCTTCAAATATTCGCTGCGATCGGTGATTTCCTTGCGCACCGCCGCCAGCTCCGGCGACTCCAGGTCGGCCTCCAGATCAATGTAGAACATGTACTTCCAGGGCTCGCCGGGAATCGGCCGGGACTCCAACTTGATCATGTTGATCTGGTTGTCGGCGAAGACGCGCAGGATGGCGAACAACGCGCCGGGCTCGTTGCGCGCCGAGCAGATGAGGGATGTCTTGGTAGCTTTGCGGGGTTCGATGGCTTCCCGGCCGACGACCACAAACCGCGTGTAGTTGCGCGGGTTGGTTTCGATGCCCTCGGCGATGACCGTCAGCCCGTAGGCTTCCGCTGCGGCGATGTTGGCGATGGCCGCATCCCCGGGGCTTTCGGAGCCACTCACACGCTCGGCGGCGCCCGCCGTGTCGCTGACGGCCACCAACTCCCAACTGTGCTGCTCCAGAAACTGGCGGCACTGCTCGAACGCCTGGGGGTGCGAGAGCACGCGCTTGACCCCGGCGAGGTCGGTGCCGGGCTTGGCGAGCAGGTTGTGCAGGATGCGGATCTTGATCTCGCCGATGATGCGCAGATCGTATTCGCGCAGCAGGTCGTAGTTCTCGTGAATGCTGCCGGAAAGCGAATTTTCGAGGGGGACGATTCCGTTGTCGACCCCTCCGGTTTTTACGGCTTCGAAGATGGACTGGAAGGTCGGCATCGGCACCGCCTCGGCCGCATCGCCGAAGTATTGCAGGCAGGCCTTGTGGCTGAAGGTTCCGATGCGGCCCACAAAAGCGGCGCGCCGCCGTGCGGTTCCGGCCCTGCGCTTGCGTCCGATCAGCTGGACCCGGTCGAGATGGGTGAAATCGAGCTGTTTGCCGATAACGGGCGCAATGACGTAGATATCCCGCATGAGCTGGCGGAACTGGTGCGGGTAGAGGCTTTGGGGGCCGTCCGAGAGAGCGTGCTCCGGATCGTGGTGCACCTCGATCATCAGGCCGTCCGCGCCGGCGGCGACGGCCGCGCGCGCCATGGGGCTGACCTTTTCGCGCATGCCGGTGGCGTGGCTGGGGTCCACCACGATGGGCAGGTGCGTCAGTTTCTTCAGTACCGGAATCGCGGACAGATCCAGCGTGTTGCGGGTGTAGGGCTCGAAAGTGCGGATGCCGCGCTCGCAGAGCACGACCTGGCTGTTGCCTTCCGAGAGGATGTATTCGGCGGACATGAGCCATTCTTCAATCGTCCCCGCCAGCCCGCGTTTGAGCAGCACGGGTTTGCCCATCCGGCCCGCGCACTTGAGCAGCTCAAAATTCTGCATGTTGCGGGCACCGATCTGGACCACGTCGATGTACTTCATCATCAGATCGGCCTGGGACGGGGAGGTCATCTCGGTGACCACCCGAATGCCGAGCGCCTCGCGCACCTCGGCCAGAATTTTGAGGCCCTGTTCCTCCATGCCTTGGAACGAATAGGGCGAAGTGCGCGGCTTGAACGCCCCCCCGCGGAACAACGCCGCCCCGGCCTTCTTGACCTCCCGGGCGATGGTGAGGGTCTGCTCCAGACTTTCGACCGCGCAGGGCCCGGCGACAACGGCAATATTCTCCCCGCCGATGACCACGTCCCCCACCCGCACCTGAGTATCCTGGGGGTGCATCTCGCGGCCGACCAGCTTGTAAGGGGTTTTCACCCGAGTCACCCCGGCGACCCCCGGGAATCGCCGCAGCTCAGCCTCTTCGACCCCGGGCTTGCCGAGGATGCCGATGCGTTCGACCTCGGTCGGCGGCAGCTCGCGGCAGTCGCAACGCTTGGCCTTCAGTCTGCGGATAAGATCCGCTTTGCCCTCGGGCGTCAAGTCCTTATCCAGTTCCAGAATCATGGTTCCTCTCTCCTCGCTGTCGTTGGATGGTACGGCTTCAAAAAAAGGAAGCCCCGAGAATAAGTCTCGGGGCTTCATGCTATGCAAAACCCCGGACAGACCGGTATCGGTCCATCCGGGGCTGTATGTCGTGCGGTTGAACTACCGACCCGGATGGACGCTTCTAAACCACCCAAAGATAGAGAAGCGTCCCATCATTCTCGAACCTAAAAGACTGGTTTCAACTTCCGAACAGCTTTAGGAAAATTTGATCCGACTGTCAAGAGCTGTTTTCAACGGGCGCACCGCGGGCGGATCGTGCTCTCAGGGTTGGATCATTTCCTTTAATTTTTGGCCCGTTGCGCTGAACACCCCGCTGCGGATGTTTTCATAGGCCGCCCGCTCGTTCCGATGCATGAGCTCACCGGGTTCGCGCTGGAAGGTATCCGCGGTGTATTCCAGGTAGCCGAAAAGGTAATTCATCCCGGCGAACGAGCAATGCTCGGCATCGATGCGGCGTGCCAGGTTCACTACCAGTTCGATGAAATGCTCGTCGAGCGGCTGCCAGAAAGAATACACATCCCGGCTGAACGCCTCCGCAGGGGAGACGCGGCTGAACTCTCGACCCCAGACCTTGTAGAGCCAAGCCTCGCCGATGGCGATCCCCTTGCCGTGGGCGCGGGCGATGTCCGCTGCCTTTAGTGCCCGTTCGGCGGCAAAGCCATGCTGAATCGGGTAGATGTGCATTTCCAGGTAGTCCAGCTCGGGGATCTCGGCCAGCGCCTTGAAGTAATCCGGCGACGTCCAGGTTCCGGCGCCGGCTCCGATCCGGACACCCGGCCGGTTCAGCGCACGCGCCACCTGCTTCACGGTCGCGGCAAACTCGGCCGGGGAAAAGGTCAGCCCGGTGTTGCGGGTCTGGGTGTCGGGTTCGGACAGCAAGGTCAGGCCGTCCGGCCGGATGTCGGCAGCGATGGCCTCGGCCATCTCCCGCAGGCCGGCGTTGAAGCGGCTGCGGCTGATGCCGCGAACATCCGCTCCGAGCTGGCTAAGCTCGGGCTCACGGAAAGCCGATCCCAGCTTGACCATGATCGTCAGGCCCCGGCGGCGGATCTCGGCGGCCAGGCTGCGGTAAAACGCACGGTATTCAGGGGCTCGCGGATGGGCACCGGTCAGCAGGGGGTATTGCAGGCTGAGAGACACGCAGCGCACGCCTAAGCGTTTCAGGCGGTCCAGCGCGAGCGTGCTCGTATTTAATGCCGATTCGTTCAACAAGGCCTCTCCGCGGTGGCTGTTGGCGACCGACAGCTCCACTCCGAAGGCCGTCCGGCTTTGGGGGTGTTCCCAGGGAAGCGGAACGAGCGGCAGTTGCCGGTGGAACTCCGCATCCAGCTCGCGGTAGACCATCTGAAAGGGCTCGGGCACCTGTTCGGGCACGGCGTGCACGGGAACTGCCTCATGAACCCGCCGGCAGCCAGCGGTTGCCACAACGGCCAGAATGATCATCGCGGCCAGAATCTGTTTGGGCATGCAATCCTCCTGACGGGCTCTTGACGCCGGAATGACTGGAATCCATCGTTCCGCTTAAGGTAAACTAGGATATCCGGCTTTACAATACCGGTCGAGGCATTAGCTTCCAATCAAGCAAACAAAATAAAGATAAAGTGATTCCAATTCCACTGGCATCAATCATGGAGACAACCGCATGACGACCCCCAAAAGAGTTTTCAGCATCGCGGCCGACCCCGAAGGCAATCCCAAGCCGCTGTCCGCGAGTGATATTCCCGAGGAACTGGCGATTCTGCCGCTGCGCAACACGGTGGCCTTCCCCTTCACCATCATTCCGCTCTCGATCGGCATCTCCCGTTCGATCCAGCTGATTGAAGACGCTCAGAAGGGCAACCATCTCGTCGGCTTGGTGGCGATGAAGGATCCCAAGGTCGAGGAGCCCGAACCGGGGCAGGTATATGAAGTGGGAACCCTTGCACGCATCGAGCGTGTGGTGCAAACGGCAGAGAAGCACCTGAATGTCATCGTGCACTGCCTCGAGCGCTTCCGGGTCCAGTTCTGGACAGCCGATCATCCCTATTTGAAGGCTCGCGTCGCGTCGGCGGCGGAGAACGTGGAGGAAGACCTCGAAACCAATGCGTTGCATCGCAGCCTGTCGGATGTGGCGCGGGAGGTCGTGATGCTTTCACCGGATTATCCCAACGAGGCCGCGGAGTTCCTGGCCCAGATCAAAAACCCGCGCTATCTGGCCTACGTGGTGGCCAACTACGCCAATATCGATATCGCCAAGGCTCAGGAAGTTCTGGAGGCCGAAAACGTCAAAGACAAGCTGCGTTTTTTAATCGGCCACCTCACGCGGGAGAAGGACGTGTTATCGCTGGGCCAGAAAATTCAGAGCGACGCGCGCGAGGAGATGGACAAGGCTCAGAAAGATTATTTTCTGCGGCAGCAGTTGAAGGCGATCCAAAAGGAACTGGGCGAGTCCGAAGAGGGCCGGCCGGAAATCGACGACTATGTCGATAAAATTCAAAAAGCCGATTTGCCGGAGGAGGCCCGCAAGGAGGCGGAGCGGGAGCTCAAGCGGCTCCAGGGCATGTCGCCGCACGCACCCGAAGCCAGCATGATCAAGACTTACCTGGATTGGCTGGCGGATCTGCCCTGGAAGAAAAAGAGCGCAGACTGCACCGAAATCGATCGCGCCCGCGTCGTGCTGGATGAGGATCACTACGGGCTCCAGGACGTGAAGGAACGTATCATCGAGTATCTGGCGGTGCGCAAGCGGGTGAACGAACTCGGTCTGAACCAGACGTCCGATAAAGAATCGGTGTCCGAAGCCATGGGGGCGATCCTGTGCTTCGTCGGCCCGCCGGGGGTGGGCAAGACCAGCCTGGGCAAGAGCGTCGCCCGCGCGCTGGGCCGCGGCTTCACCCGTATGAGCCTGGGAGGGATGCGCGACGAGGCGGAAATTCGCGGGCATCGCCGAACCTATATCGGAGCCATGCCGGGCCGTATCATCCAGGCGATCAAACGGGCGGGGACCCGCAACCCCGTGTTCATGCTGGACGAGGTCGACAAGATCGGCATGGACTGGCGCGGAGATCCCAGCAGCGCCCTGCTGGAAGTGCTAGATCCGGCCCAGAATCATGCCTTTCGCGACCATTACCTGGATGTGGACTTCGACCTGAGCGACGTCATCTTCATCACCACGGCCAACCAGCTCGAAACCATCCCGCCCCCCCTGCGGGACCGCATGGAGATCATCGCACTGGACGGCTACACCGAGCACGAGAAACTGCAGATCGCCAAACGCCATCTGGTGCCGCGGCAGCTCAGGGCCCACGGGCTCAAGGACGAGGAGATCACCTTCACGGATGACGCCGTGCGCAAGATCATTGAAGACTACACCCGCGAGGCCGGGGTTCGGAACCTGGAGCGCCGGATCGGGGCGGTCTGCCGCAAGAGCGTCGTGAAAGTCGTCGACCAGCAGTGGACCCATGTGGTCGTCACCCCGGAGCTGGTGCGCATGCAGCTCAAAAAGGAGGCGTTTGAGTCCGAGCGCTCGGAGAACATCGAAATCCCAGGCATTGCCACGGGATTGGCCGTGACCTCGTTCGGGGGCGACCTCCTCTTCATCGAAGCCGCGCGCATGAAAGGCAAGGGCAAGCTCACCCTCACCGGGCACCTGGGGGACGTCATGCGCGAAAGCGCCCAGATCGCCCATAGCTACATCCGGTCCAAGGCCGAGCCGCTGGGTGTTGACCCGACCGCGTTCGAAGCCACCGACGTGCATGTGCACGTTCCGGCCGGTGCGATTCCCAAGGACGGTCCGTCCGCCGGGGTGGCCATGGTGATGGCCATGGCGAGTCTTTTCAGCGGGAGGACCGTGCCCGGCGATGTGGCCATGACGGGCGAGGTGACCCTGCGCGGCCGGGTCCTGCCGGTGGGCGGGATCAAGATGAAAATGCTGGCCGCGCATCGGGCGGGCCTGACCACCGTGGTCCTGCCCAAGCGCAACGAAAAAGATCTCGACGACATTCCCCAGGAGATCCGCGAGACGCTTCGCATCGTTTTGGTGGAGCGGATCGACGAGGCCATGAGCGTGGCCTTCGGCACGGAAACCCGACCGGAATATTCCATCCCGTCTTGACAAGGCGGCCCGGGGCGGACAGAACGCCCTAAAAAAAAATCTGGTTTGGTAACGTAACCAAATGTTATGTCAGGAAAAAATGCCATCCCGACCGGTTGGGATGGCATTTTTGTTCGATGCGCCCGGCAGGGTGCACGAAGAGAAGAGGACTTACCCCGGCATGGCTATAAAAATCTTTATTCTGGCGGCCTACTTCCTGTTCGTGCTCGTCATCGGCCGGTTCACGCGGACGCACTGGACATCCTCGCCTACCGCCTATTTCCTGGCCGACCGGCGGTTGGGGGCCCTGGCGTATATGATCCGCAGGGGGTTCGGCAGGTCATCAGCGCTTTGAGGTGCCAGTTCTCTCTGCGGGTCGGGATCTCGGCAGGGCCACGATCAAGACGATTACGCCCAGAACGGCGCTGGCAAGGGAACCGGCCAGAATCCCCACCTTGGCCGCGCTTAGCAGCGCGCCTTCCATGGCCAGACTGGCGATGAAAATGGCCATGGTGAACCCGATGCCCGCCAGAATACCACCGCCGAAAACCGCTGCCCAACCGACGCCGGAAGGCAGTTTGGCAAGGCCGGTTTTGACCGCCAGCCAGCTGAACAGAACGATTCCCGCCGGTTTGCCGATCAAAAGTCCCAGCATGACGGCCAAGGCCACCGGATCCGCCAGGGCCGACGCGTCGATGCGGACCCCGGCGTTGGCGAGGGCGAAGATCGGCATGATCACGAAGGCCACCCATGGGTGCAGCCCGGTCTCGAATCGCCGCAGAGGCGAAATCGAGCTGCGGGCGGCGCGCTCCATTTGGCGGAGGGCGGCATAGCGTCGGTTCGAGGAACGCGAGTCGGCGCCTTGCATGAAATCAAGGGTGGTGCCGATGATGCGCCCCAGGCGCCGTTCGCTGATCCATGCCTGGGACGGTGTGAGAAACCCCAGAATCACCCCGGCAATGGTGGCGTGAATGCCGGACGCATGAAATTCGAACCACACCATTGCCGATAAAACGAGATAGACACCCAAGTTTTGTACCCCCAACTTCATGCAGGCGATGATGGCGGCGATAGCGCAGGCGCTGAGCAGAAGCGCCGAGCCGTCGAGCTGTGCCGTGTAGCCGATGGCGATAACGAGAATGGCGCCGATATCGTCGGCGATAGCGAGCGACAGGAGCATGATCCGCAGGCTGACCGGGATGCGCTTGCCCAGCATCGCCAAGCAGCCCACGACGAAGGCGATGTCCGTGGCCATGGGGATGCCCCAGCCCTTTCCGCTGGGGCCTCCGTGCTGGAGCAGGAGATAAACCGCCGCCGGCACGATCATTCCGCCGAGGGCGGCGGCGAGGGGCAGGGCCGCCCGGCGCAGGTCGCGCAGCTCGCCCTTGACCAACTCCCGTTTGACCTCTAGCCCGATCACATAGAAGAAAATGGCCATCAGAAAGTCGTTGATCCAATGCTGCAGGGAAAGCTCCAGCTGGACCGAGCCGAAGCGCAGGCCGACCGGTGTCTGCCAGAATGCGCCGAACACCTCGCCGGCCGGCGAATTGGCGATGATGATCGCGGCCAGCGTGGCGGCCACGAGCAAGACGCCGCTCGTGGCTTCGATGTGCAGGAAGCGGCGGATCGGATCGATGACGGCATGGATCGGTTCGCGGGGCAGAAGGTGGAGGGATTCGGAATCGTCAGACATGGCCTTTCCTTATATCATCGGAATGAAGGAGATTGCATGAACCGCATACCGCTTTTCCCGCTCGGTCTGGTGCTACTGCCGGGCATGTCGCTGCCTCTGCACATTTTCGAGGAACGCTACAAGCAAATGATCGCCGAGAGCCTGGAGGCAAGCGTCCCCTTTGGAATCGTCTGGTTTGACGGCCAATCCATCCGCTCCATCGGATGTACCGCCCGCGTGATGCATGTCCTGCACCGGTACGAAGATGGCCGCATGGACATCCTGACGCGGGGCGAGCGGCGTTTTTTCACAGAAGCCCTGGTGGAGGAAAAGCCTTACATCGAGGCCGATGTTCGCTTCATCGAGGATGCGGAAGAAACGGACGATTCGGAGGCCCTTAAAAGGGCGCGCGCCTTGCTGTCTAAGCTGAGGGAGACCGGCCATCTGCCCGAAGCGATCGAGGCGCTTGATTTTGCGGGCTCTCAACAGCTGTCCTTCGCCATCCCGGCCCTCGAAGGGTTCACTCACGCGGAGCGCCAGCGTTTTCTTGAGATGCTCTCCAGTTCCGAACGACTGCAAAAAGGCGTGGAGGCCTTGACCCGGATTCTCGAACGAGTGCGGGTGACGGAGCAAATCCGGAAGATCATCGGCGGCAACGGGCATCCACCGAAAAAAGCCCTCCAAGAGCTATCGGAAACAGATGGGGCCGTCGATACCTAAATCATGGCGCTCATGGGTCGGCGCGCCGTGCGATCCGGGCGGATGTCGTTTACGATCGTAACCCGGATGCTGCGGCGCCGGCCCCGCAAATCGATGTGGTCCCCGGGGTTCAACGGGCGTTTTACCTTCACAAAGCCGCAGCTGAGTCCCTTCGGCTCGAAACCCGCCGGCTTGTCGGGGCTCGCAACGCTGTAAATCCGTTCCCCATGCCGGCCGATGCCCATGTCGGTCGTGCAGGTCAGGACCGTCCCGATCGCCTGCGCCTCCAGATCCACTGCCACCGCAGGGTCTTCGACGGCGACTTTGCGCGGGTCGCTGCCGACGAACGGGTAGGTGTATTCGGCATCCGCCAGATGCCGCAGGGCCTCCGCGCCGATGAAGTTTTTGGTGAACCCGGTTCGGTCCGCATCATAAGGCAGGGCGATGAGCCAAGGGTTGTTGGCGAACGGCCAGGCGCCGATGTCCTGATGGGACAGGGGCAGAACCGCGCCGGTCCGCAGGGAATCGCGGGCGGCGAGACCGCAGGCGGTGAGACCGACGTCACGGCCTGCCGCGAGGAGCATTTCCCACACGCGCAGCACGTGGGCGGCTTGGACCAAGACCTCGAAGCCGAATTCGCCGGTATAGCCCGTCCGGGAGAGCAGGATCGGAGTGCCGTCCACAAGGGTCACGGCGCCAGCCAGCGGCGAGGCCGGATCGAAATGTCCTTTGAAGGAAAAGTAGCTCATTTTTTCGAATACCGCCGCCGGATCATTCATGACCCGCCCAAGCACTCTGGCGGCCTGGGGGCCCTGAACGTCGATCTTGCCCAGCCGGCCAGTGAGGTCGAGGATGCCGACCTCCCGGCCGGCGGCGTTGGCGGCCAGGTGGCCGGCGATGTTTGCACCCATGCCGGCATTGACGACCACCAAGAAGTCGGCCTCGGCCAGCCGGAACACAATGGCATCGTCGATGACGTGGCCGCTCGGGTTCAGAAAAACCCCGTAGACCGACCGGCCCGCGGCCAACGGGGCGCTGCCGGCACCCAAGCAGGCCGAGAGATTCTTCGAGAAGCACCGTTGCAGAAGGCCGACCGCATCGGTGCCGTTCACGGCGACCGAGGACATATGGCTCGTGTCGAAAAGGCCCGCGTTCAGGAGCACGCTCAGATGTTCGTGTTTGGCGCCGGCCGGGTACCAGAGGGGCATGGCATAGCCGCCGAACACGCCCATCTGAGCATTCTCTTGAATATGCCAGTCGTGCAGTGGGGTCTTCTTGTTCATGGAATCACCCTTCAGACGTTGGGAGGCGCTCTCAGTCAAAGGCCGGATGCCACAGATAGTAAAACCCGGACGGCAGGGCCGGGATCATGCGCGAAAGGCCCGTGTCTAAAATCACTGCGGGTCGGTCCCCCTCGTGCGACGTGGTGGGATTGTAGATGTTGTCGTCCGGGTATTCCGTGCGGCGGTAGACGATGACCTTGCTGTCATCCGGTATCTCCGCACGCTGCCGGGCCTCGGCCAGGGCGTCCTCCATATAGCCGATGCGGTCGACCAGCTTGAGGCTGAGGGCCTCTTCGGCCAGGTAGACCCGGGCTGAGGATACCGCCGCCAGCGCCGCGGAGTCGAGTCCGCGATGCGTGCGGACGAGATCGACAAAGCGCTCGGCCAGCTGGTCCGTCATCGCCTGGAAAATGACCGCCTCCTCCGGCGTGGTTGCCCGGAACGGCGAGCCGATGTCCTTGTTCTGGCCGGACTTGCTCACTTCCACGCCGACGCCGATCTTCTCCATCAAGCCGGTGACCTTGGGCCGGATGAAGATCACGCCGACCGAGCCGGTTACGGTGGTGGGATGCGCCACGATGGCGTCGGCGGGCAGCGCGATGTAATAGGCGCCGGATGCGGCGACGTCCATCATCGCCGCCACCACCGTGCGGCCGGTGCGCTCCTTGAACCGGCGGATTTCATTGTAGAGCACGTCGCTGGCCGTCACCGAACCGCCGGGGGAGTTCAACTGCAGGACGACGGCCTTGACCAGCGGGTCTTTTTCCGCCTTGCGCAGGTGGGAGACCGCCTCCTGAACCGTGCTCGGCCGCGTGCGCAGCAGCCCCGCCTCGGGATTGTCGGAGATGACGCCGCGGATCGGAAGCAGCAGGATCTTTTCGGATGCCTTGCCTTCGAGGGTGAATTCCTGCAGCGGGTCGGTCTGGCTCGGAAAAAGCTTGATTTGGGGGCTGGTGCACCCCGCCGTCGTCAGCAGAAACAAAGTCATGATCATCGCAAGCTTATGCATGGTTTTTCTCCGGCAACTTTACCACGGTTGCGGCAGCGGCCTTCAGCCGGTCCCGGCGCCCCATCAACCCAGCAGTTCGGCTTTCTTCAGGATCTCCCGGATTTCGCTGCGCTCCTTCGCGCTGGCCGGCAGAAGCGGCGGCCGCGGGTCGCCGCCGAAATAGCCCAGCATGTCGAGAGCCGCCTTCAGGCCCGGAACCCCGTAGGTGGCCGTGAGCGCCGTGTTGACCGGCAGCATGCGCAGCTGCACGCTGCGCGCGGCTTCGATGCGGCCCTGCTCCACCCGGTCCAGGATCTGCACGCAGGCCTGCGGCGCCACGTTGGCCAGGGCCAGCACGCCGCCGACCGCACCCAGGGTCAGCGCCCCGAAGAGCGCACCGGCGGTGCCGACGAGCACGCTGAAGTCCCCGTCCACGGCCGAAACCATTTCCCCGAGGGAGCTGACGTTTCCGTTGCTGTCCTTGATCCCGATGATGTTCGGATGCCGCGAGAGCCGGGCGACTAGGCCGACGCCGACATTGATGTTGGTAAACTTGGTGACGTTGTATATCAGGATAGGGATCTCCGCTTGATCGGCAACCGCCGTAAAATGTCTGAACAGCGCGTCCTCGTTCATGCGGCCGCCGTAGTAGAAAGGCGTCACCACCAGCGCGGCGTGGGCGCCCAGCCGGGCGCAGGCGTTGGTCAGCTGGATGGTCTGCCAAGTGGACTCGCAGCCGGTTCCGGCGATGACCTTCATGCCCGGCGCGGCCGACTGTACGACGGTCCTGACGACCTCGAGCTTTTCCTCCTCGCTCAGGTAGACGTACTCGCCGTTCGAGCCGAAGGCCACGTAGCCCTTCAGCCCGGTCTGGTTCCACTTGGCGATGTTGTCGGCCAGCTTGTCGTAAGCCACTTTCCCGTCGATGAACGGGGTCGTGATGGGCGGAAAGATTCCCTTGAGATCGTTGGGACGCATAATGCAGCTCCTGGGCGCGTTCAGGAAAAAAGCGCTTCGTAATGGTCGCGGCGGTTCGAGCCGGCTTGGTATCCTTATAGCGCATGCCCGGCAGGATGTCACCATCGCCGCCCATCCTTGTCAACCCCTCCGGATTAAGCTAAAACCCCCCAGACCCAATATCCGTAAAGGAGGATGAATGCAGCCATCTGTCAAGAGATATGTGCGCTATGAACATCGGGGAGCATTTTCCTACGGCGTCCTCGAAGGCGACGGATCCTTCATTGCGCCGCTCCAGGGAGGCCTTTTTGCCGGCTTGAGAGAAATCGGTGCGAAAATCGAACGGAGCGCCGTCAAAACCCTCTGGCCGTGCGAGCCTTCGAAAATCCTGGCGGTGGGGCTTAATTACAAGAGCCACCTGGGGGATCGTCCGGCACCCGTCCGGCCGGAGCTCTTCTGGAAGCC
>Ga0209288_10000364_pt1 | contig 14009 bp, 14 predicted proteins | sample PPLLaktember2015_4_FD_187261 | JGI IMG/M metagenome (GOLD analysis project Ga0209288, IMG submission 187261) | Freshwater sediment microbial communities from Prairie Pothole Lake near Jamestown, North Dakota, USA - PPLs Lake P8 Core (1) Depth... | ecosystem: Environmental > Aquatic > Freshwater...
GGTCGGCGCCGCGAGCGATCTGCCGGCCGGTGTGCGGCCCGAGCGTACGATCGAGCTCGCCGGACGGTGGCTGACGCCGGGCTTGATCGACTGCCACACGCATCTCGTGTTCGCCGGCCAGCGTGCCGCGGAGTTCGCGCGACGCACGGCGGGCACGAGCTACGCCGCGATCGCGCGCGAAGGCGGCGGCATCCTCAGCACGGTGAGCGCGACGCGGGCGGCCAGTGAGGATGCGCTCATCGAGCAGAGCCGGCCGCGCCTGCAGTCGCTGCTCGCCGAGGGCGTCACGACGGTCGAGATCAAGACCGGTTACGGGCTCGAGTTAGAAACCGAGGCGCGGATGCTGCGCGCAGCGCGGCGGCTCGAGGCGGCGCATCCCGTCACCGTGTCCACGAGCCTGCTCGCGGCGCACGCATTGCCGCCGGAGTTTGCGGCGCGCCCCGATGACTACATCGGGATGATCTGCGAGGACTGGCTGCCGCGGCTGGCGGGCCTGCGGATCGACGCCGTGGACGCCTACTGCGAGGACATCGCCTTCTCTGCCCGGCAGTGTGGTCGGCTGTTCACGGCCGCCAAGGCATTGGGCCTGAACGTTCGCCTGCACGCGGAGCAACTCTCGAACGTCGGCGGCAGCCAGGTCGCGACGCGGCACGGCGCCCTGTCCTGCGACCACCTCGAATACGCCACCGACGCGGATGCGAGCGCGCTCGCGCGTGCCGGCACGGTCGCGGTGATGTTGCCCATCGCGTTCTACGCACTCGCGGAACGTCAGCTGCCGCCGATCGAGGCCTTGCGCCACCATGGCGTACCGCTCGCGGTCGCCTCGGACTGCAACCCAGGCTCGGCCCCCGGCGCCTCGCTGCTGCTCGCGATGAACATGGCGCGGCGCCTGTTCGGGCTCACCAGCACGGAAGTGCTGCTCGGCGTCACGCGTCACGCCGCACGCGCGCTGGCCCTGCACGAACAGCGCGGCTCGCTGGCCCCAGGACGCACGGCAGACTTCGCGGCATGGTCGATCGACACGCTGGACGAACTCGGTTACTGGGCCGGCTTCAATCCCTGCAGCCTGGTCGCGAAGAACGGCGCCATCGTTCTCGAGCGCGACGTGTGAGGCCACGACGATGAGCGAAACGAACGACTGGAGCGGCCGGATCGACGCGGCCGACGGCGAGCGAGGCCGGCGCTGGCACCAGGTCGTGCGGCCCGTGGCAACGGCCGATCGCCCCGGCGTCGCGCTGCTCGGGTTCGCAAGCGACGCCGGCGTGGTTCGCAACCACGGCCGATCCGGTGCGGCCGAGGGTCCACGGACGCTGCGCCGCGCACTGGCCAATCTCGCGTGGCACGGCGGTGACACGGCGCGACTGTACGATGCCGGCGACGTGACCTGCGATGGCGACGAGCTCGAGGACGCGCAAGCGACGTATGCCGAGCGGCTCGCGGACCTGCTGCGCGCAGGCCACTTTCCCGTTGGCCTCGGCGGCGGGCATGAGATCGCCTGGGCCGCCTATCCGGGGCTCGAGCGGGCGCTGCCCGGGGACCCGCGGCTCGAGCGGCTCGGCATCGTGAATTTCGACGCGCATCTCGACCTGCGCCGGCCGGAAATTCCCGGCCGTGGCACGTCGGGTACACCGTTCCTGCAGATCGCAGAATCCCGTGCGGCGGCGGGCCGCGAGTTTCGCTACCTATGCTTCGGTGCCAGCGAGGCGGCCAACACACCGGCGCTGTTCGATCGCGCTCGCGGCCTCGGCGCCGAGGTCGTCCTCGACGTCGACGCGGGCTCGGCCGCGGCACAGGCGCGGCTGCAGCGATTCATCGCGGAATCGTCGGCCGTCTACCTGACGTTCTGCCTCGACGTGCTGCCGCCGGCCGTGGCGCCGGGAGTCAGCGCGCCGTCCGGGCTCGGAGTCGCGCTGCATCGCGCCGTGGCCCTGTTGCGGGACGTGGTCGATCACTGCGGCCATCGCCACCCCGCCAGCAAGCTGCTGCTCGCCGACGTCGCCGAATTCAATCCCCGCTTCGATCCGGATGGCCGCACGGCACGCACGGCGGCACGCCTGGTCTACGAACTCGCCGCGTTCGGCCGGTGACGGTGCTGGTCGCGTTGTCGATCCACGCGGCTGGCATACTGCGCACCGCACCGGCACGGCCGGGACTGCCGAAGGACTTCAATCGATGGCTCCGTTGACGAATCCACTGCCGGTCCTCGCGGTCGTGCTGGCCGCGCTGCTGTCCTCGGGCTGCACACGGAAGGCGCCGGAACCCGCGGCACCGGAGTCGCCGGTCGAGGCTGCGTCGGAAACGGAGGCCGCGCGCCGCCAGCACTTGCCGCCGGGCATCGACTGGTTCGAGGGCGACGTTGAAGCAGCCTTCGCGGCTGCCGAATCGGCCAACAAGCCGATCTTCCTGTACTGGGGCGCCGAGTGGTGCCCGCCCTGCGCGCAGATCAAGTCCACGATCTTCAACAAGCGCGAGTTCCAGGAACGCAGCCGGTTGTTCGTCTCCGTCTACCTCGACGGGGACACGCCGAGCGCGCAGCGGCACGGCGAGCGGTTCGGCGTCGTGGGCTACCCGACGATGATCCTGTTCCGGCCCGACGGCACCGAGATCACGCGCCTGCCCGGCGGCGTCGACGTGGCCCGCTACGCGAAGATCCTCGACGTGGCACTCGCCGATGCGCGCCCGGTGACGGAAATCCTCGCCGCGGCGGCAAGCGGTGGCGACGTGACGCCGAACGACTGGCGCTTGCTGGCCTACTACTCGTGGGGCAGCGACAACGACCGCATCCTGCCTGCCGCGGAACGGGCCGAGACGTTCCTCCGCCTCAGCGACCGTTGCCCGCCTGAACTGCAGCCCGAGTGCGCACGCCTGTATTTCGAGTATCTCGGTGCCGTCGCGAGCGGCGACGGCGGACCGATCAGCGGCCTCGATCGCGCGGCAGCGCGCCGCCAGTTGCTCGGCCTGCTGCAGTCCCCGTCCGTCGGCCAGGCGAACGTCGACAACCTGCTGTATGGCGCCAAGGTCGTCATCGAGGCTTTGTCGGATACCGGCACGCCCGAGCGTGCGCAGCTGACCGGCGCGTGGCGCACCGCGCTCGACCGCCTGGGCACCGACGCTGCGGCGCCGTTGTCCGGCCCGGAACAGCTGAACGTCGTGCGTGCCCGGATGCTGCTGGCCCGGCTCGACACCCCCGAGGCGGCGCTGCCGCCGGCACTGCTCGCTGAAGCGCGCTCGACCGTGGCGCGGATCGACGCCGCGACGACCGATACCTATGCGCGGCAGGCTGCGATCAATTCAGCCGCCGGCCTCTACTGGGAAGCGGGGCTCGACGACGACGCCAACCGCCTGCTGGTGGCGGAACTCGAGAAATCCAGGTCGCCGTATTACTTCATGCTCGACCTCGCCGAGCTGGCGCGGAAAGCCGGTCGCGAAGAGGAAGCCGTCGACTGGCTCGCCCGCGCCTACGCCGGGGCGCAGGGCCCGGCGACGCGCTTCCAGTGGGGCTACAACTACATGCTCGGCCTGCTCGAGATGACGCCGGACAACACGCCGCGTATCCAGCAAGCTGGCCTCGACGTGCTCGGCGAGCTCGACGGCGCGCCGGATGCGTTCTACCAGCGCACCCGGATGCGGCTCGAGCAGTTGAGCGCGAAGCTGCTCGAATGGGGCAAGGGCACGGAGCGTGCCCAGGTCATCGAGCGGCTGCGCAGCCGGACCGCGGAGATCTGCCAGGGCCTGCCGCCCGGGGACGAGGGTCGCGGCAACTGCGAGAGCTTCCTCAAGCCCGTCGCGCCAGCCACGCCGACGACGACGACATGACCGAGCAGATCTACGATTTCCGCAGCGACAACGTCGACGGCGCAGCCCCGGAGATCCTGGAGGCGCTCGTCGAAGCGAACTCGGGCACCGCCGCCCCCTACGGCGACGACGAATATACCCGACGCATGAACGAGCGCTTCGCGGCGCTGTTCGAGCGGCCGGTGGGCGTGTTTCCCCTGTCGAGCGGCACCGGCTCGAACTCGATCGCGCTCGCGGCGATGGCGAATCCCTACGGCTCGATCTACTGCCACGAGACCGCGCACATCAACGTTTATGAATGCGGCGCGCCCGAGTTCTTCACCGGCGCAAAGCTCGTCGGCCTGCCCGGCCGGGACTGCAAGCTCGAGCCCGGCACGCTCGACGAGGCGCTGGCGCTCGCCGGCCGTGGCAGCCAGCATCGCGTGCAGCCGTTTGCGTTGAACATCACGCAGCCCACGGACTTCGGCACGCTGTACGCGCTCGACGAGGTCGCCGCGTTATGCGCCGTCGCGCGGCGTCACGGCCTGCGCGTGCACATGGACGGTGCCCGGTTCGCGAACGCCGTGGCTGCCCTCGAATGCTCGCCCGCGGACCTGACCTGGCGCTGCGGCGTGGACGTGCTGTCGCTCGGCGCAACCAAGAATGGCGCGATCAATGCCGAGGCGGTCGTCGTGTTCGATGCCGATCTCGCGCGGGAAATTCCCTTCCGGATGAAGCGCGGCGGGCAGGTATTGTCGAAAGCGCGCTTCGTCTCGGCGCAGCTCGCGCGCTATGTCGCCGACGACCGCTGGCTCGAGCGCGCCCGGCGCGCCAATGCCCACGCGGCTGCGCTGGCGCAGCAGCTCGCGGCGCTGCCCGGTGTTTCACTCGTCGCGCCGGTGGAGGTCAACATGATCTTCCTGCGGATGCCCGACGCGGCCATGGCTGCGCTGGATCGTGGCCCGTTCCACTATTACAAGCTCGGCCGCGACGTGCGTCTCGTGTGCCGGCCCGACCAGGAACCCGCCGGCCTCGAGGCGCTGGTCCGCTGCGTCCGCGACGCGGTCATGACCCGGCACTGAGCTCGAGCACGACACATGACCAGCGCAGGAGCAGCCATCATGCAACGAGGCAATCCACGGACGAACTCCGCAACCATGAAGACGACGGCGGCCTGGCGCTTCGTCCTGGCGCTCGCGGCGCTGCTGTCGGCCTCCGTTGCGCAAGCCCAGGAAATGCAGGTCATCGAGTTGCGGCACCGACTGGCGACTGACGTCATTCCCATCGTGCAGCCGCTGCTCGAGCCCGGCGGCGTGATCACCGGCATGGACGGCATGCTGTTCGTGCGCACGAGCCCGGCCAACCTGGCACAGATCCGCGAGGTCCTGAACGCCCTGGATCGCAAACCACGCCAGCTGCTCGTCAGCGTGCGCCAGGGCACGGTCGCCGACGTGAGCTCCGGGCAGGTGCGCGGCTCGGCGACCATCGGCGGCGGCGACGTGCAGGCGGGTGTAAATCGTCCGCCGGCGACGGAACCCGGCGCCAGCGTGGGCGTGAACTACCGGACGCAGCGCGACGACGCCAACAACGTCAGTTCGGTGCGCACGCTCGAGGGCATGGAGACCTACATCTCGATCGGGCAGTCCGTGCCCGTGAATACGACCCAGGTGAGCGGGGGCTGGGGCGGCGTCACGGTGCAGCAATCGACCGATTTTCGTTCCGTGAGCACCGGGTTCTATGCCACGGCGCGACTCAGTGGGGACACCGTGACGCTCGAGATCTCGCCGCAGCAGCAGCGCTTGCGCTCGTCGGCACGCGGCCCGGTCGTCGAGACGGCAGGCGCCGTGACGACGGTCAGCGGACGGCTCGGCGAGTGGCTGGCCCTGGGCGCGGTGCAGGAATCGAGCTCGTCGGGAACCACGGGCCTGCTGGTCTGGGGCCGCCAGGCAGGCGCGTTGCAGTATTCCGCCTGGATCAAGGTCGACGAGATCCCGTAATCGATGGCGCGCCTGCTGCCACTGCTGATTTTCCTGGTGCTGGCCGTCTTCCTCGCCCTGCAGCGGCCAGGCTCGCCCTCCAGGCCGCGCGACCCGCGCGCCTATCGCCCGCGCCGGCGGTTCCGCGACTGGCTGGGCGGCAACACTCGGCGCGACGAGCCGGCACTCCTGCGCCGTGCGGAGCTGAAGGGAATCCGCGATGCCTACTCCGGCGAACCCATCGATCCTGCGCGACCTTTGGTACGCTGTGCGCACTGTCGCGTCCTTTATCATGCCGAGAGCGCCCGGGTGCTCGCGCGCGAGAACCAGGGACGCTGCGCGGCCTGCGGCGGCTCGAGCTACCAGGCCGTCACCTTGCTCGGTGATTGACCAACAGGAGACGGGCTCTTTGGACGAGATGCGCACACAGCGCTACCGACGACACGACCTCATCGACTGGTTCTCGCAGGAGCAGGTCGCCGCGGCGCGCATCGCGGTGATCGGCGCAGGCGCGGTCGGCAACGAAGTGGTCAAGAACCTGGTCCTGCTCGGCGTCGGTGAGATCGACGTATTCGATTTCGACGTCGTCGAGCTGCACAACCTGACGCGCAGCGTGCTGCTGCGCGAAGCCGACGTCGGGCGCGACAAGGCCGACGCGGTCGCCGCACGGGCGCGCGAACTCGATCCGCACGTCACCGTGCGCAGCGTCGCCGGCGACTTCTGGGATACGCTGAGTCTCGGCCGGCTGGAAGGGTACGACTGCGCGATCGGCGCTGTCGACAACCTCGAGGCGCGCCTCAGGCTGAACCAGATGTGCCTGATCGCGGGCGTCGACCTCGTCAACGCGGGCCTGGACAGCCGCTGGGTGACCGTTGAGTCCTTCCCGTTCGGCTCCGCGCCGGGCGTGGCCTGCTACGAGTGCACGCTGCCGGATACGGCGTACGCCCGGGTCGCGGAGCGCTATTCCTGCGGTGGGTTGCGCCGACGGGCGCAACTCGAGCACCGGATACCAACGACGGTCGTTACCGCGAGCGTCGCGGGTGCGCTCGCCGCCTCGACGGCGCTGCGCTTCGGCGGTGACGCGACACCGGGGCACTCGCGCCGCGTGCTGATCGACACGATCGGCGGTACCAGCAGCGTCGCGGCGATCGACCGACGCGACGGCTGCCCGGGCTGCGGGGCGTTCGCGGTTCCGCCACGGGTGGTGCGCACGCGCAATCGCTGGGCGCCCCGCAGCGAGTCCGCCGCCGACGCATCGCTGGGCGAACTGCCGCTGCGGCTCAGCGACGCGCTGATCACGGCCTATGAATGCACCGCGTGCGGGCCGCTCGCCGCGGCGAATCGCTACGTCAACCAGCGGGCCGCTGCGTTCGACGATTCGATCGCCACGTGCCCGGACTGTGCGGCGCCCTCGGTTCGTGTCGAGATCCGCGACGCCTTCTCGCTCGGCGAGCTGATGCAGCGTTTCGGTTACGGCGCGGTCCCAGTCAAGTTCGTGCTGGCCGAGCTCGAGACCGGCCCGGTCTGCATCGATCTCGAGGAGTACCCGACCCCATGAACCAACCGATCAAGCTCTACGTGCGCACGGCCGACCAGACCCGTCGCGCCGAGTTGAACCTCGATCCGGGCAGCACCGGCGCCGACATCATCCAGGCTGCGGTGGACAACTGGACGCTGCCTGCCGACACGGATTACACGCTCGTCAACACGACGACGGGCCGGGCGCTCGCGCCGGGCGAAGATCTCGCGAAAGGCGCACGCCCGGGCGACGTCCTCGAAGTCCAGCCGGTGCTGGTCGCCGGCTGACGCGCCGCCCGGCGCGATGACGAGTCCCATCCGGCTGCAATCGGACCTCGAGCGGCTGCAGGGCCTGGCGACGGCCTCCGGCGGACGCATCGCGTTGCATTCCGGGCCGACGGCGGCTTCCCCGTTCGCGATCGTCGAGCTGCGATACACGACCGCGGGCTCGGACCGCTATCCGCTCGAACGCTGCGAGCGGACGCGCATCAGCATCGCGCTGCCGGCCCGTTACCCGTTCCAGCCGCCGCTGGCCACCGTGCAGACACCCATCTGGCACCCGAACGTCTTCGTGTCCGGCGCGATCTGCCTCGGCACGAGATGGTCCCCGACGGAAGGGCTGGATCTGTTCGTGCAGCGGCTTGCGCGCCTGCTCACGTTCGATCCGCTGCTGGTCAATACGGCCTCGGCCGCCAATCGAGCGGCGGCGACCTGGTACGAACGCGCACGGCGGCAACATCCCCAGGCGTTCCCGTCCGATCGTCCGGAGTTCGAGCCGACGGCAGCGCGACGATCCGGCGCGCGTGTCCGCTGGCAGGAGACTCCGTACGAAGACGGTCGCGTACCGTATCGCTGCCCGGGTTGTGCCCGAACGCTGCGACTGCCGTCAGGCCGCGCGGGGCGCGTACGCTGTCCGGGCTGTGGAACGCGCTTCGAGGCGCACACCTGATGCGTTGGGTCGAACAGCCCCCGCAGCTGCCGCTGCAGCCGCTCGGCGCGCTGGCCCGACGCGACTCCGCGCTCGCGGAGTCCATCAGCCAGGCTGCGGATGAGCAGGGACTGCACATCGCGGTCGTGGCGGGCGCTCGCGCGACCGCGCTTCAGCATCTCGCCAGTCATCGCGAAGAATGTGGCGGCCTGCTGCTCGGCGAAGTGTTCGGCGACGGCGACGACCCGGCTCGCAGCCGCGCGGTACTCGTGACGCAAGCGGTCGCCGCCGAGGAGTTTGCGAGCACGGGGATCTCGCTGCGGATGTCGAGCGACGTCTGGGAGCGCGCGCGCGGACGGCTCGGCCCGCTCGAACTCGTCGTCGGCTGGTATCACAGCCACCCCGGGCTCGGCGCGTTCTTCAGCGCCACCGACCGGCGTACCCAGCGCGCGTTCTTCCCGCACGCATACAGCGTCGGCTGGGTCGCGGACCCCTCGACCGGCGAATCGGCCTGGTTCGTCGGCCGCGACGCCGCGCCGCCCGCTCGCGTGCTCTACTGCGTCGTTGGCGCCGGTGTCGCCGGCAGCACTGGTCCGGAGTCGAGGAACGGCGGCGCGCCGACGACCTCGACGCGATCGACGAAGTAGTCCGTCTCGCCGAAGCAGTTCGTCGGCAGGCCACGGTGCTCGGAGTAATGCAAACGCACCTGCTGGCCCACCGCCGCCTGCAACTGCTCGATGACCGCAGCGTCGCGCGCGCTGAACTCCCAGATCTGCGGCGCCACGCCGCCCACGACGTACATCGCGAGCTCGCCTTCGTGGGTCTTGCAGATCCAGCCGCGCGTCGAGAACTTCTGCAGCACGCCGGCGCGCTCGCCCTCGGAGTAGCTCCACCAGAGCAGGAACAGCGTGTACAGCGCGATCAGCACCAGCGCGCCGAACACGCTCCACCAGAAGTACGACTTGAAGCTGCGGCGTGGCGGGCGCGCGGCGGGCGGCGCCGGGGGGCTCGACGGGCTGCTCGAGGTCGGAAAGCCGGGTGCGGACATGCGGGATTCTTCCAGGGTTGCGGTGCGCGGATCATACCCGCGCGCCGCGAGAATGCAGCGGTCAGAGCTGTGACTCGATCGGCACGAGCCTGAGCAGCGTCACGGTGAGCCGCCGCCCGGCGCTGGCGTCCGGCTCCCGCTCGAGGCGCCGATCCTCGCCCTTCACGCGATCGTACCAGACGAGGCCCTCGCCCTCCTCGAGCACCACGCGGTAGCTCATCTCGGGACCGGTCGTGCGCTCGAACTGGGCGCGCAGTTGCTCGGCGAGCTCCGTGCTCTCCACCAGGATGCCCATCTCGGTATTGAGGTTGGCCGAGCGGGGATCGATGTTCATCGATCCCACGAAGACCCAGCGACTGTCGATGATCATCGCCTTGGTGTGCAGGCTGGCACCAGAGGAGCCGGTGACGCTGAGCTGGCTGCGGCCGGTCTCGCTGCCGACCTTGCGCTTCATCTCATACAGCTCGACGCCGCCGCGCAGCAGGTCGCGCCGATAGCGGGCGTAGCCGGTGTGCACGGCGGCCACGTCGGTCGCGGCGAGCGAGTTGGTCAGCACGACGACGCGCAGGCCGCGATCCACCTGTTCGACGAGGCTGGCCGCGCCCCGCTTACCGGGCACGAAGTACGGCGAAACGATGAACAGTTCCTCGTTGGCCGCGGCGGTCGCGCCGGCGAGGCCCGCGAGCACGTTGGAGGCCCGCACGCCCTGCTCCTTGGTGCCGACCTTCGAGGGATCGTCCACCAGCAGGCGAACGGCCCCGACCTTCAGCGTGGGCGCCTGCTGCAGCAGCATCTCGGCGCGCCTGCGCTCGTCGCGCAGCGCCTGGATATAGGGCATGTTCCCCGCCTCTTCGCGGTACTCGCGCGCATCGGCGATCAGCTTCTCGAGGGCCGCTGGCGGCGGTACCTTGCCGTCGAAGCGCGCGACCGGCACGGCGTTCGGGCTGTTCCAGTATTCGTCGAACGACGCGCTGACGTCGGCGACGATCGGGCCGGCCAGCAGCAGGTCCAGATCGCTGAAGTTCGAGTGCTCGGACGCGCCGAAGTACTCGTCGCCGATGTTGCGGCCGCCCACGATCGCGACCCGGTTGTCGGCGATCCAGGCCTTGTTGTGCATGCGGTGATTGAGCCGGCTGCCGCGCAGGACCATTTCGCTGACTTTGCCAAGCAGGCCGGAACGGCTGTAGAAAGGATTGAAGACGCGCACCTCCAGGTTCGGGTGCAGGTCGGCAACGACGAAGAGCTCGTGCTTCGCGCGCGCGTCGATGTCGTCGATCAGCACGCGCACGCGCACGCCGCGCTCCGCGGCTCGCATCAGTTCGGCAGCGAGCAGGCGGCCGGTGAAGTCGTCGTGCCAGATGTAGTACTGCACGTCGAGCGTGCGCACGGCGGCGGCTGCGGTCACGGCGCGGTAGGCAAATGCCATCACGTTCTGCTCGATGAGCTTGACGGCGGAAGCAGTCGGTTCTGCGCCGAGGTCCCGGCGAACCTTCGCGTCGAGCTGCCCCGCGTCGCCGGGCGGAATCGCGTAACTCGGCTCGATGCCGTCCAGCCGCGGCGCCGTGGCGCAGTGCGTCAGCCACGGCAGCAGCGCCAGCAGCGCGAGGCGCGCAACGCGCCCCGCCGGGCGCGGCGGCGACAAGCTAGGGCTGCGCGTCATCATTGCCGACGAACCCGTCGAGGCGTTCGATCAGGTAGGAATGAAACGGGTTGCTGCGCTGGCGGGTCAGCGCCCAGGTCGGCAGCGCCAGCACGCCGTTCTCGCCACGCACCTCGATGCGGCCGAGCTGCACGTGCGGGGCGTCGGCAAGCGTCTCGTAGCCGTAGAGCGGATCATCCGGAGGGAACGGCAACGCGACGTGCGACAGCGAGAATACCGTCCGCGGCCAGGCCAGGTCGAGTAGCCGCGTGACCTGCTCGCCCGAGCCTGCGGGCGCGCGCAGTTCCTTGACCTGTAACGTGTCCTGCGTCGCGTTGGTGATTACGGTGAGGCCGAAAGGTCGGGTGGGCAGCGCGAGCAAGCGCTGCGTGAGCGGCCCCGGGTCGCGCACGAGCAACGGCTGGACCGTGGCATACCGGTTGACGTCGAACAGCACGAGCTCGTGGCCCTCCGGCGCGAGATGTTCCAGCAGGGCATCGACGACTGCATCGGCCAGCACGGTCGAGTCGACCGTGGACAGGAACGCCAGCACGGGCGGAAAGCCGCGAATCGGCTGGCCATTGGCCAGCCGCTGGACGTGGCGTGTGACACGGGTCGTCAGGCGGTACGTTTCCCCCGCCGCGTTGAAGCTGAACGAGTTGTACTTGTACGGATCGAACTCGGTCTCGATGACCTGCCACGCCGCCCGCTCGAAGCCGGCCACCGAGGAAAGCCCGGTCCGCGTCCGGGCCAGCGCGGCGAACCGCGAGATCGCGATGGCCGGTGACACGAGCACGAGGCCGGCCGGCATCGGCAAGGCCTCGCCGTCGAGCACCGACAGCGTGTAGTCGACGGCCAGCGCCGCGCCATTCGAGTACCCCGCGATGTAGATCGGCTGGTCCGGTCCGACCTGGCGGCGCAGGTCGAGCATCGCGAGCCGCACCACGGCCTGCATGTCCTCGACGCGAAACTTGAGCAGGCCCGATGGCGCCGTGCCGTGGCCCGGCAGCCGGAGCCCGACCACCTCGAACCCGCTCGAGGCCAGGTGCTCCCCCACGGAGCGCAGGCTGTAGGGCGAGTCGGTCAGGCCGTGCAGCAACAGGACGGCGCCGCGTCGCTCGCCGCCGTCGGGCGCCGGTTTCAGGTGGTAGGTGCGGTTCCAATTGACGGGCCAGATGCCTGGGTCGCTGCGGCTGCCCGCACTGAAGCGGTTGAACGGGATCCGGTCCGCCGGCTCGGACCCGGCATAGACCTTGTCCAGCAATTCGGCGAACAGCTGGTCCTCGAGCTGGACGTACCCCGCGAGGTCGGTGATCTCGTCCGCATCCGCCGCCGTGAAGTCGGCCAAGGCGATCTGGTGCCAGGGCCGGGGCTCCGGACCGCTCCGCACGAAATGCCAGTACAGGGCCAGCGCGATCAGCGCCAGGCCGAGCAGTACGGAACCTGCGGCATACACGACCCAGCGCGCGAGCGAACGGACCATTGGCAATCCCGGGCGGTGCCGCGAACTGCGGCGGCGGATCATAGTCCGAAAGGCCCCCCTCTCGTAAAACCCGAATGGCCGCTGCGGCGTCCCGGGGGCAGCATCGCGACAGTGTCGCTTTCGCAGCTGGCCGTCATGTCCCGACCCCGCAACCCGCAGATCCTCGCGTACATGACGCCGTTTCCGTACTCGATCGAGATCGAGGCTCCGTTGGCGGAAGCGCACGCTTTCCTGCGCGAGCGCGGGATCCGTCACCTGCCCGTGACCCGCGCGGGGGTCCTCGCCGGAATCCTCACGGATCGCGACATCAAGCTCGCGCTCGGGCCCGACCTCGGCTCGCCGCCCGAGCGCGAGCTTGCAGTGCGCGACGTCTATCAGCCTGAATCCTACGTCGTCGACGCCGGCGAGCGGCTCGAGGACGTTGCCAACACGATGGCGGAACGGCACGTCGGTTCTGCGCTGGTGACCCGAGGCGGCAAGCTGGTCGGCATTTTCACGACCACCGATGCCTGTCGCGCCTTGTACCGCATCCTGCGCGAACGACACCCGGACCCCGGGCCGGACCAGGTCGCCTGAGACGCCGATGAACGACATGGCCGGGTCGATCAACGCCCGCTGCGCCGACCGCTTGCGCGAGGCGGCGGACCTGCTCGAGGCGCAGGGCGCCAACCCGTTCCGGGTCTCCGCCTACCGCAAGGCCGCGATGACCGTGCTCGAATTGCCCGAGGATCTCGCCGCGCGCGTCGATCGCGACGGCTTGCCCGGCCTCGAAGCACTGCCCAACATCGGTCGCGGCATCGCCGCGGCTCTGCTCGAAATGGTGCGGACCGGGCGCTGGACGCAACTCGAGCGCCTGCGCGGCAGCGCCGACCCGGTGCAGTTGCTCACCGCCGTACCTGGACTCGGTCATCGCCTTGCCGAGCGCATCCACGACGAACTGCAGGTGGATACGCTCGAAGGTCTGGAACTGGTTGCGCACGACGGTCGGCTGGAATCCGTGCCCGGCGTCGGCCCGCGACGGGCAGCGGCCATTCGCGCGAGCCTGCAGACGATGTTGTCGCGCAGCCGACCGCATCATCCGCCGCGCGCGGCCGGTGAGCCCGATGGGCCCGACGTCGGCACGCTGCTCGCCGTGGATCGCGACTATCGCGAAAAGGCCGACGCGGGCACGCTGCCGACGATCGCGCCGCGCCGATTCAATCCCGAGGGCGAATCCTGGCTGCCGGTGCTGCATACGATGCGCGATGGCTGGCATTTCACCGCGCTCTACTCAAATACCGCGCAGGCGCACCAGCTCGGCCGCACGCGCGACTGGGTGGTTCTTTACTTCTACGACGACGAGCACACCGAGGGCCAGCACACGGTCGTCACCGAGACGCACGGTCCGCTCGTCGGCCGCCGCGTCGTGCGCGGCCGCGAGACTGAGTGCCGCGCGCACTACTCCGGCTAGGCTGCATTTCTCACACCAGCTGCACCGTGTCGGCCGAGTCCGGGCGGGGAGCGCATCCTCAGGGCCGTCGCGCGACACGACGTCGCGCGCGGAGTCCCCAGGGATGGGTTCACGACGTCCCTGAGGATGCGCTCCCCGCCCGGACTCGGCCGGCCACCGTCGCCAATCGTGTGAGAAACACAGCCTAGATGAG
>Ga0209288_10000367_pt1 | contig 13969 bp, 11 predicted proteins | sample PPLLaktember2015_4_FD_187261 | JGI IMG/M metagenome (GOLD analysis project Ga0209288, IMG submission 187261) | Freshwater sediment microbial communities from Prairie Pothole Lake near Jamestown, North Dakota, USA - PPLs Lake P8 Core (1) Depth... | ecosystem: Environmental > Aquatic > Freshwater...
GCCCGGCTTTTTTATTGGGTCTGACTTGACTTAAAGACTAAATTGTGTAATCTTTTGCCCTGATCTTCCGAAATCCGTTAGCAGGGATGGTCAAATCGGCCATCGTGGTCGTAACAGGGACGTGGAAACGCGCTTGAAAAATAGAACCCTCCATATTTTCATGGTCTGCCTTCTCGGCATGATTCTGGTTTCATGCTCCGGGAACGGGCACAAACATATCACTTTCAAGGCTGAAAGACTCTATTTTCAGGCGGAGAAGGCCTATAAGGCCGCCACCATTAAGCCGGAACTGGCTGATTCATCTATGATAATTTCGACCCGGGAAGCCTACCGCGAAGTGACCGACTACTGCTGGCGACACCTGGATTCCCTGCCCCGTGATAAATATCCGGAAGAGCGCAAAAACCTGGAGCAGATCGCCTTCATGGCCTCCAACAAACTGGCCAGTTTTTTCAATCTGCAGGGGCAATTCGATACTTCTATTGTCATCCTGCGGCAACTGCTGGCCATGACGGATTTGACCGACAATGCTCTCCTGGTTTCGCGCACCAATCTGGCGCGAGCGCTTCAGTACAAAGGGGAGTGGTTGTCGGCACTCGGTATTTACCGCTCTATCCTGGATACTTTTTATCCTCCCGTGGACAGCAAGGGGGATATACTTTATCAGGTCGTCAATCTTCATTTGGAACTGATTCAGACCAACCGGCTTCTGCGCTACGATGAAGAAGCCCGCCAGGAGGAAGAAGCGGCGGAGAAATATTACCGACGCTTAATTCAGGAATGGCCCAATTCCCAGTTGGAAACCTCTGCCCGGAGAAACCTGGCGGCCCTGTTTGCCGATCGGGGTCAATACGATCCTGCTATCGAGATGCTGTCCCAGGTTAAGGATTCCACGGGCCAGCGTGATTTCTGGGCCGCTTTAAGAATGGCCGAATTTCAGGCCGATGGAAAAAAAGATTATGCGGCCGCCATCGAAATTTATAATGCCCTTTTGGCCCGTGAAAAAGATTCTTCCCTCCTGGCCAATCTTAATTCTCGTTTGGGAAAAACCTATTTTGATAGCGGCAATTACCGTCGCTGTCGAGAAATCATGAATGGTATTAAATCCGGATTCAATCAGTTTTATATGAATGACCCCATGCCTCAAAAATATATCGCCCTGGCTCTTCAAAAAGAGGGCAACTGGACTAGCGCGGAAAATGAATTCCTCTGGCTAATAACCAATTTTCCGCGGACGGAAGAGGCTTTCGATGCCTACCTGTCGGTCGCGGAACATTATGCCCTGGAAGGGAATAAGCGTTTGGAGGAATCCTGGCTTCGACGGGCCGAGCAATTTTATGATGAAATGGCCGCGCGTCATTCCGGAACCACTCTGGAGGCCTCGGCCCTTTCCTATAAGGCCGAAGTGGCGCGACGTCGAGGCGATTGGAAAAACGCGGCGGAATTGCTGGAAAGGCTATATGGGCGATTCCCCAATCAGGAAACCGGCCGCCGGGGATTGATTCGGGCGGCCACCATTTACCGGGAAAGATTGGGTGATATCAACCGGGCCGACTCCCTGCTGAAGTTGTTAAGACCTGAAATATAAAGAACTTGGGGCCTAAAAATATTGGATCTCCGGCCGAAAATAGATGTAAAAGAATTAAACCGATAAAGAATGGAGTATTATGAAGCCCTCTAGAATGATGCTGTCAGCCCTTCTGCTTTTGCTTGCGGTGGCCCCGGCTATGGCCCAGCGCGACGATTTCGGCGCTGTTGATACTATTATCGCCGAGGCATACCAGATCGACGCCAAAACCTGGGCGGTCAATATCTCACTTTTTAATGACGAGGAAATCCTGGCGATTTCTTTGCCCATGAAATTCTCTGCCGGAAAGACCAGAATCCTGGCGGATTCCACTATTTTCAAGGGTGGACGAGTGGAACATTTCCGCGTTAAGACGGCCCGGGCCGACACTGCCACCCAGTGCCTGACCATCGGACTCATTAACGACATCGGTATTTCGGTCCCGCCGGTGGCCCCGGGACGCGGCCGAATTGCCACCGTTTTTGTTTCTTCCACCGACGGCAATCCCGTCGAAAACCTGATGGTGGACACAACCACGACCCCGCCCGGCAATATCCTCCAGATGGTAAAGCCCAAAGTCGAAGAAATTATTCCTGCCTTCGTTTATCGTTCATTGTCAGTACCGACTGCCGAGGAAAAAGCCAAGAAGAATTAGTCCCAAAGGTTAACGCTTCTGTAAACCCCGCTTCGGCGGGGTTTATTTTTTTGCCGGTTAATTAAATGCGGTCGAATTTATCCTGATATATAAATTGCCACTTGATTAAGCCTCATCTTGACAAACTACCGGATTAATATTAGATTAATTGCAGCTTATTCGAAGAAATCGGATGCCCTGTTAAGAAACGAATAGGACTATGCCGTTATCAAACCAGTCCATAGGGCTTTTTTTAAAGCCAATTCATGTGAAATATTTCACAAAATTTTATAAATCAGAAATATATTTAAGTATTATCATGCATAAATTATCCCCCCCAATGTGTAAGGAGGACGAATTGTGAATTCCTCGAAAGATAAGATTCCTCTACGAGCGCTGCTGTTCCGGCTGGGAACCCTGGCCCTGGTTTTGGCCCTCGCGGCAGTCTGGCTTCTGCCGGTCGTGGCCTGGGCCGCCGGCGGCGGTAAGCCGGCCACCAAAATTTTCAACGTGGCCGATACCCGCGCCATCGAGCCCGGCGTCTCCAAATGGATCGCTGATATCTACAACAGCAGTCTCTGGTTGTACGGCGGGCTGGTGGTGGTTATGATGGCCGGTATGGGTTTTGTCCTGGGCTACGGCATGGACCGCCTGGTTCGACTATCAGGTATCAACCTCGGCAAATTGGATCACCATGAATAAGCGGCCCCGGCGCTGTTGAGAGGAAAGGCAATTTTTATGGATATATTCAATGTCTACCTTCCCATCGCAGGGCTGAAATTCAATGTCCTGCTTTTGCTTTTAATCGGCACCACGGTCGGCGTCTGCGGCGGCTTTTTTGGCATCGGGGGAGCCTGGATCGTCACCCCGGCTCTGAATATTTTCGGCTTTCCCATGCCTTATGCCATCGGTACCGACCTGGCCCATATGGGCGGCAAATCGATTGTCTCCACCATGCGGCACAGCAAATTCGGCAATGTCGATGTCCGCCTGGCGGTCTCGATGATTATCGGGACTACGGTCGGCATGGAACTGGGAGCCAAACTGGTGATGTACCTGGAACAACTGGGAATGGCCGAATCGGTGATTAGAAAAATTTACGTCGTGTTTCTTTTGGCCATCGGCAGTTATGTGCTATACGATTATCTCTCGCATGTCCGTCGTCAAAAGATTTCCGAATCTAAAAAAGAAGAAACAGTGACTTATGGGACAACGCTGGCCCAGAGGCTTCAGCGCATAAATCTTCCCCCCATGATAGAATTCAAGACCTCGCGCATCCGCTGTTCGCTCTGGTTACCGGTCCTGGTCGGCCTGGTGACCGGGGTGGTGGCCAGTGTCCTGGGCGTCGGCGGCGGCTTTATTCGCATGCCGGCTCTCATATACCTGGTCGGTTGTCCCACCCTGGTCGCGGTCGGTACCGACCTTTTCGAAGTCATGATCACCGGGGCTTATGGGGCATTCACGTACGGTGTCAAGGGACGGGTGGATCTTTTGGCCGCCATGTGGATGCTGATCGGGGCGGCTATCGGCGCCCAACTGGGCACCGTCGCCGTCAAGTACGTTCGGGGTTATGCCATAAGACTCCTCTTTGCCGTGACCATTTTCATCGCCTGCGCTTCGGTCCTGATGAAACAACTGGAACTCCAATTGGCTTCGTCGGTTCTGATTCTTACAGCCGGAATTGTCATCAGCCTGGTGATTATCACCTTATTGGTTCGCGGTGTAATCCAGGAAAGACGGGCTGTTAAAAACGGCAATAACCTGTCGCTTTAAGGGAGGTACACGATGAAAATTGCAAAATTAAAACTATCGCTTATCTTCGGTATCCTCCTCTTTTTGGCCTGCGGCGAAGCGCCCCTGGTAATCCAGGGCACAGTGGTGGCCTACGACGAAAATTCTCATCAACTGGTGGTTAAGGATGAACTTCCTCCCCAGGACATTTTGGTCTTTTCCCTTGAAAATGCCGAGATGGGCGCCACGCCCATGGAAGGCGATACGGTCCGTATCGCCTATCATCAATCCGAAGGCACTTTAAAGGCGGTCCGGGTGATGGATATTACCCGCCAATCGGAACTCAAAAAAGGGCACTGAGTCGCGTCACTTTTGATAATCACACCGCCGGATTAGCAAATCCGGCGGTTTTTTATATACGGGCGGATATAAATTCAGAATACGGAGCTCATATCCTTCCCCCGGCCTTTAATGATGGGGGATTGGCCGATTGGGACTAATAACGCCGCGTGGACACGTCGCGGATGTCGCCCGAACCGTCGAAAGCGCATCGGACCAGGGGTTACTGAAACTATTAAATTCTAAAACCGTAATTATAAAAAATAATTGTTTCTTTTCTGGAAGGGATCAGTCATGAAAGGCACTCTTATTATTTCTGTAATCTGTATCCAAGTGATGGGTCTTTTTATTCTCGGGGATGCGGTCGCCCGGGAATTTAAGGTGCGGCAACTGACCGACAAATTATTCTCCATCGAAAATACAGATGCTGGCGAGACACAGGTAGTAATTGAAACGGAAAAGGGTCTGGTGGTTTTAAACAGCTTCTGGTCGGAGATAACCGCGCAAGCCTTTAAGTCCGAGATTATCAAAGGGATGAAACGCGAAGATTTCCTGTGCCTGATAAATATGGTCGATCGCCTGGACCTGTTCGGCGGCAATGCCGCATATAAAGATGTTACCATTATAGGGCACAGAGCCTTTTGGAACAAATACAGGGGACAGGAAGATAAGATCTCTACCGAAATCCGCGATCTGATTGAAATGTGGAGAGAAAAAGAGGCTGTGGCGCGGGAACGCCTGGCCGGCCATGCCCCTGGTTCCCCGGAAGCCATCGGCGAGCAACAATGGATTAATACCTGTAAGACGCGGGCCGAGGAATTGGAATCCGGGTTTTCTCTGGTACTTCCGACGGAAACATTCGAAGACAGAAAAAACATAAATGCGGGCGATCTTACCCTTAATCTTATCTGGTTCGGCCGGGCCGGTTATGACGGCATGACCGTAATTGTCATACCGGAATTAAAATTGGCGATCATACCCGGTTTTGTTTTACATTCTCATCATCTCGCTCCCTATCCTCAATCCGAATACAGCAAGTTGGACGTCCCGCGCTGGATCGGGATTCTGGAGGAAATACTCGAAGGCAACAATGCGGTTGAAAAGGTTTTGTGCGGAAGCAATCTTAATGAAATATGGACAAGGGAACGGGCTCAATCTCATCTGCATTATATAAGGGAATTATGGAAGGCCGTCACGAAAGCCGAGGCCGAAGGCAAAAGCCTGGAGGAATTATACTTAAAGTTATCATTGGAGAATGACTTCGCCTTTGTCAAAGAGATGCAGGTCTATAAAGACAATGGCGATGATTGGATTCGTCCCCAGCATCAAACCCATATCAGATTGTTTTATCTCCAGCATAAGAACCCGGCATCCGAAATAATAAAAAACATGGGCTTCGATTCCGTTACCGTCGCGGTGAATAAAATCAGAAAATTATTGGCAGACGGAAGTGATATTTATGTCGAGGAGGCTTCCATAAACGCCACCGGTTATTATCTGTTAAGTTTGGAAAGATATGCCGACGCTCTCGAGGCTTTTCGATTAAATGTCGAAGTATATCCGCAATCGGCCAACGTTTTTGACAGTTATGCCGAGGCCCTCATGAAAAGCGGCGATACCGGGAATGCCGTCATAAATTACAATAAATCACTGGAACTTAATCCCGAGAATAACAATGCCCGGGAAATACTTAAACTCCTTGAAAAATAATGATGTTGACGTCTTTTGCCCGGCCTTGTTGGAGAAAATAAAATTTCGTATATAGATTTCATTACGGCCTCAATAGGAATAAGAAAGCAACTCGAGGGAGAATGAGTCGGAAATCACGCCGGGCAAAATGGATTGGGGGTTTTCCGACGATTCTTGCCACTCTCTATCTGGTCCTCCTGATTCCGGACTCACGGCCGCCGGTACCGCCGCAAGAAAACCGCGCCCCTTTCGCCTGGAATCGCGACGAATACTGGAATCAACTTGAAAACGGCTTTAAGATAGCCCGGTCGATCGGGTGTGATTCCCTGGCTTCCGCCATATCAGAACGACTCCGCGGCCTGGATAGCCTCTGCGAGCCTTTGAAAACCGGGAGTCTTCCACCCGAGGACTCCCTGTTCGACAAAATCGAAAACGAGTTTTTTGAGACGACCGTCCTGGTGGCCGCCTGTCCCGAAAGAATCGACGACATCATCTCTCGTTTCCGCGGTATCAGGCCTTCGATTAAGAATCAATCGCGGCATTGGGATATCAATTCGGGAACGGCCAGGAATCGCATATACCGACTGCTCTATGGCGGCCGAACCGCCATCGAAGAAATAATTCTTCAGGCCCCGGCGAATTCGATTTCGGAAACGATGCGGGAACTCGATGAACCATCGGCCACACCTTTCGCTAATTTTCACGGCGTTACCATTCACAGCGGCGATATCCTTGTCTCGCGCGGCGGCGCCCCGACTTCGGCCCTGATCGCCCGCGGTAATGATTACCCCGGCAATTTTTCGCACATCGCCCTGGTTCATGTCGATGAAAAATCCCGAGTTGTCTCCATAGTCGAATCGCATATCGAGAAAGGGGTGGCCATCGCCGATATCGACACCTATTTGAATGATACCAAACTCCGCATCATGGCCCTGCGTCTGCGCGCGGACCTGCCTGCCATCAAAACTGACCCCCAACTTCCCCACAAAGCCGCCGCCTATTCCTTGTCGCGGGCCCGGAAAGAACACCTTCCCTACGATTTCGCCATGGATACCGAAGAATCCTCCCGACTGTTTTGTTCCGAGGTGGCGTCGGATGCCTACGCCCGGTTCGGGATTGACCTCTGGTCGGGGCTTTCGCACATTTCCAGCCCCGGCGCCAGGGCCTGGCTGGCGGCTTTCGGCGTCCGATATTTCACGACCGAGGAACCCTCCGACCTGGAATATGATCCGCAGGTAAGTGTCGTGGCGGAATGGCGGGATTATGAAACTCTGCTAAAAGACCGCCTCGACAATGCCGTGGTGGACATCATGCTGGAGGAAGCCGACCGGGGCTATAATCTCGATTATGACTTATATTTTCTACCGGTGGCCCGGATAATGAAAGCCTACAGCGTTATTCTAAATCAGTTCGGCGGAGTCGGCCCGGTCCCCGAAGGCATGAGCGCCACCGCCGCCCTGCGCAATAAATGGTTTTCCTGGAAGCATCAGCAGGTAAAAGATCGCCTTCTGATACTCGTCTCTCAATTCGAGGAGAAACAGGGGTATTTCCCTCCTTATTGGGCTATAATTAGCCTCGCCCGAGAGGCTTTCCGGTCAGTCAATGTCGATTATAATGCCCAAATTCCGGTTACTGGCGGCGAAAAAAGACTAAATTAACCTTATTATTATGATCATTTATTGATCATCTCCAAGGTTCTCTATTATACCCGGAAATTAATCATAAAGTAACTTGTCGATTTTCCGACCTTTAGAGTACCATGGATACTCCCGGGGTCAAGATACAGCCACAAAAAAGAGAGGTCATTACCGACCGCTTTCTGCCGATTTACCTGCAGACGCTCTGGATCGACAGCGTTCCCGATTTCGACCTGTATATCTACCAGAACCAGGAGATGATTCTTTACCGCGCCGCCAATGTGCAATTCACTGAAAAAGTGCGATTGTCCCTCCAGGAAAACGGCATCCAGCGGCTTTATGTTTCAACCGATAATCGCCGGGAATACCAGAAATACCTGCATACTTATATGAGCCATATCCTGGCCGACCCCTCTCTCAACGATTTCGCCAAATCCAGCATAGTTTATGACAGCGCCAAAGAAGTTATAAAAGAGGTGTTGAGCAATCCCACCTACGGGGAAAATATCAAGCATTGTCAGGCAATGGTCGAGTCGACCGCCCTGTACATACTCGAAGGCAAAAACGCCTTCCACAATCTGCTGCGCATCATGTCTTTCGATTACACCGTCTACAACCACTCGGTCAATGTTTACACCTTTTCCCTGGCCCTGGCCCAGGCCGCCGGCATACATACCACCCGGGCCCTTATCGAACTGGGCACGGGGGCGCTTCTGCATGATGTCGGCAAGGTTAAAATTTCCGAATCCATTTTAAACAAACCCGGTCCCCTGGATGCAAAAGAGTGGGCGGCCGTCAAGTGTCATCCCCGGCTGGGCGTCGAACTTATCCGGGAAACGGATTTGATTCCGGAAAATTCCTACATCCCCATCGGTCAGCACCACGAGCGTCAGGACGGCTCGGGATACCCCGATGGTATCGCCGGCGGCGATATTCATCCTTTCGGCAAGATCGTGGCTATTGCGGATATGTTCGATGCCATGACCACTGGGCGGGTTTACCGTTCGGCCGTGAGCGGTTTCACGGCCTTGCGGTCGATGTACGATGAGCAGGAAACTCTGGACCAGGACCTTTTGAAAAAGTTCACCAAACTGATGGGCCCCACGCCGCTGGGGGAACTGTGATTCGAAATTTCAGGAAAAGAGCCGGAGTTCCACGGAACCTCCGGCCCGATTTCTTTTCATAAGACTGATTATTCTTACCCGACAGGCACCTGCCATCTAAAAAGCGACGGTCGAAATACAGAACGTCAATTGCGTGTGCTTTAGGTCAAACCCCAGTTGCTCGGTATTCCCAAAGGATAAATTCATCCCGAACTGCCAATGCCGGGCAAATTCATAACCGCCGCCGATTAACAATCCCGCCCCGGGGTCGGCGTCATCGTAGTCCTCGTCCAGCGCCTGCCAATCCTGCATTCCGAGTCCGGCCACGATAAAGGCGCTCTTGCCCTGATTGCCGAAATAATGTAAATACCCCGCCCCCGAGAATCCCTGAACCAGGGTGATATCATCCCCCAGAAATTCTTTTTCATAGAATATGGCATCACGATAATATACAATCATGTTCTTCTCGTCCCAGGCGTAACCGATAAGAAAATTGGATGCGATTCCGGAATTTTCCGCTTCGCCTTCATAACCATCGGCGGCGATTTTGGCCACCGGGCCGAAACCAAGGCCGCCCCCCAAGACAAAGCCCTTGCGATTACCGTCGAATCCTGAAACCGAAGAAACGACCGTGGCAAAGATAACCAAACAGAGAACAAATACTCGCCGCATACAACCTCCTATGATTTAAACCAGGATGAACTGCCTAAACCGACGCCAAGGCGCCACCTCGACCCGGTCGAATTTGTTTACTATTCAAAACTTTTCCATTTCCCCCTTCAGAAACGACTGGGCGAAATAATCCGGACTCCGGTCGTTGTCCATGAGCATATCCAACTGACGGCAGACCATGGTCAACCGGCCCAAATCGATCAACCGGGAACTGATAAAATCCCGGTCGTACTTCTCCAGACGCGCCACCAGCAAATCCCCCCGGCATTGCACCTTGAAATCAAGCGCTTCCAGGACGGTCTTGACGAACTTGATCCGCCGCATCCGGCGTATTTCCGAGGCCGCTCCGCCTTCGAAACGGAAATGGATATAGTTTTTGTTCAGGCTCTTGCCGCAGTACGTATCGACGGTATTGAAATGGTACCCCGCCTTGGTGCTGAAATTCAGGTAGCGGTCGGAGATGATGGCGAAAGACATTTTTCCCACCCCCTTGGCCTCGGCGGGAGGGCCGATGATGCTTTCACCCAGGACGGAGGCGAATCCCCGGGCGGAAACGGTGCGCGGTTTGTCCCAGACTATCCTTGGGTCGGACATCCCCTCCAGAAAAGCCCGCATCGGTATCGACAGAACCGCTTGAATCGGGATTCGCCGTTCTTTGTTGATTCCCTCGGCCAGGCCGCCGCCGACATCGAGTATATGCACGTCGTAAGGAAGATTTCCCTCCAGAAGCGAGGTCTGCGGCGTCTCCACGGGAGCCTTGTCGCCCAGATGGAACATAACCTCGAAAACCTTCTCGTGAATAAAGCGGGTAATATCATGCAAAGTGTGGCAATTGGCCGGTTTAAACGACGGCGAAGCGCTGTCGTAGAGGTTGAGCGGGGTGACATATTTGGCGTATTTGCGCAGTTTCTTTGCCGCCGGCGAGTCCACCAGCGGGGCGGTTTCGACGATTCGCTCGGAAACGGTCAGCATCAGGCCGTCATACACCCGGCAGGCGGAAGCATCGACCGTCACCGAACGCCCCGCCTCCAGTCTGGTCGTGGCATTTTTCATCCCGACCACGGCCGGGATACCGTACTCGCGCGACAGGATGGCCATATGCCCGATCGGCGATCCCTGGTCGGTGACGATCGCCGCGCAACGGCTCATCACCACCGAGAACTTGGGCGAGGAATGCGGAGCGACCAGGACACCATGGTCGGGAAACCGCTCCAGGTCGTCATCGATATGCACCTGGAAAACCATCCCGGCGCCGATCCCGGGGCAGGCCGTGGCGCCGCCCTCCAGGAGCGGGTCGGCGCTGAAACGGATATTGGGCACCTGCACCTGGGCCGGTTTGAGCGCAATCATATTGCGGCATTGGAGAATAAACAGGCGATCGTCTTTGTCGATAGCCCATTCTATATCCTGGGGTCCGCCGAATTCCTTTTCCAGTCGACGGGCGGCCCCGGTCAGAAGGCCAAGATCTCCCCGGGTCAGAAAAGGTGAATCGATCTCCGGGATTTTTCCCTCCGAAACCACGACATCGTAAGCGCTGTTGTATCCGCCGGTGATACCTTCGGATAGTCCCGGGGAGGCTTCGATGACGATATTATCGCCCCCGGGATCGCTGTAACTTCGGGTGAACATAACGCCGCTGGCGCGGGGCTCGACCATGTTGAGACAACCGGCCGCCATGAGGGCATCATCGGCGGTCAGACCATTTTTAAGGCGGTACATGACCGCCCCCAGTCCGAAGGAACTGGCCACTACCCAGAGATACGATTCCAGAAGTAGATTTTCGCTGACATTCAGTTCCGTATAGTACAATCCCGCGTGCGAAGCGGCCTGGTCCTCACCGACCGCGCTGGAACGCATCGCCACCAGAATTTTGCGCCCCTGTGACAATTCCCGGAACGCCCCCAGGATGGCGTCTTCCAGTTCCGCCGGGACGGGAGTCGAAAGAATAGCCTGCTGGACATTGCGGCAGGCCTCGCCGGCCACCCGCGGACCGTAAACTTCGAGCAACTCTTCCAGTCGCATGGCCTGTTCCCACAGGTTGCCTTCGCTCATAAAGCGCTGAAAGGCGGTCGTCGTGATGGCGAATCCCTCCGGGACATCGAAACGCAATATATTGCGGATATGCCCCAGGTTGGCCATCTTGGGACCCACCAGAAAGGCGTGCTCCCGTCGCAGGGAGAACATCGGCAATATCAGAGGACCGGTAACACTCCTCGCCCCGGTGGATAGGTCCGACTCGATGTCGGCATTTATGCGCCGCAATGATTCGTACAGGTCGCCGTATCCCCCGTGAGAAAGCCGGTCGAGATTGCGAACCATGGCGAAGACATCCATAACCGCCCGACGAATGCGATTGGACATGACATTGACTGAAAAGGGAGTTCGACCCGATAATCGGTCTTCGATATCGGCGATCAATTGCAGAATGGAATCATTGGTGTTGAGTATTTCCCGGAAACTTTCATATATGGGCCGGATGCCGAAATCGGTCGAGTCATTCGCGGAGGCCGCTCGGCCGGACCCCGCCTTCAAACCCAGCGCCGCTTTCAGACGGCCGTATATTTGTGATAATTTCCCTGGCGACATAATATTGCCCGAATCCTATAAATCTCGTCGCGCGACCTTCCGAAATATCGTCATTCCCAGTCCAAAGATACAGGCGGATTAAATTAGATGCAACCTGATTGATTCAGCGGAAACAGAATATTTTCACTGTGCAGTGAGAATAACTTAAGACCGAACAAAAATCGCGAACGACCAATTCTATTTCCGCGCCAGGTTTATCTGAAATGATATAACCTGGCCGGATTTTGATTTTCCCGAAACGGTGAATAACAGCCGATCCGGCTCCGGCATTTCATAAATAATATCGTTGGGGAAATCGTGCTCCGGGTTCCGGAAATGGGCTTTCTTAACCGTTGACTTATAATCGATAAGGCGAAACGGCACCGATTTTTCTCCGCCCGGGTAGGGAGTCATGATGACAGCATCGTCGAAGGCTTCGAACTTCTCGAACTCGAAAAAGCAGGGACCATTTTCATTTAATTCCTTGCTCTGGGAAAGGATAACCCCCCCTTCGGGGCTGGAATATATCGCTTCAAAGGGTTTGCCCTGAATGTCTCCGCTCCATTTTCCCTCCAGCCAGTCCAGTTGCCGAATTATTTCAGCCCCCGAAGTGTTATTTTCTTGTGCCATGACTATGCCCGCCGAAAACAGAAGATTTAAGAGCCAAACCGTTATTTTCAGTTTCATTTTTCTGTCCTTTCCCGATTGCCTTTAACCGCAAGAAGTTACAATAAACCGGAGAAGGTCGTGAATGGCAATAAAAATATTCGCCTTTCCCGGACAGGCCGGGCAATAGGATATTATAATGCCATGAGCCACAGGGCCAACCGTTCCTGGGCTATCAATATTTCCGGCATTTGAGCCACCCCCTTGACTAATTGCCCCCGAAATATATCTTTATAGGTATGGAAAATACTTCTCGGCGGTCGCTTTTAATGGGGAGAAGTTATGCCCCGGCTTCGGCCCTGACCACCGCTATTTCGCGTTATCAGCCCAAGAGCTCCTCGGGGCTTCAGGACGAATGAGCCCGGCCTCGTTCACATCTGCCCCCATCTCATCGTAGAAATTTAAATTTATCATTCGAGGTATATATGACCATAGTTTTGAACGGCTCCGGCCTGACCATAGAAAAACTTAACGCCATCGCCCGCCACGGCGAAAAGGTGGAACTGGCCCCCGAGGCGGTGGAGCGGATTAAAAAATGCCGCGCCATGCTGGAAAGAAAAATCGACGCCCATGAAATCATGTACGGCGTCAACACCGGGATCGGCGAATTTTCCGAGGTGGTTCTCAACGACGAACAGGTGCAGGATTTTCAGAAATATCTCATTTACAACCATGCCGCCGGAATCGGCGACCCGGCTCCCCTGGATTATGTTCGGGGAATGATTGCCGGTCGCATTAATGTTCATGCTCACGGCAACTCCGGGGTACGCCTCGAAGTAACCCGGACCCTGGTGGAAATGCTCAACAAGGGCGTGACACCTTTCGTCTGCCAGAAAGGCTCGGTCGGGGCTTGCGGGGATTTGGCCCCCATGGCCCAGATGGCTTTGTTGATGATGGGCGAAGGCAAAGCCTATTACAAAGGGGAGTTATACGACGGGAAAACGGCCATGGAAAAAGCCGGCATACCCATCCCCGGTCTGAAGGCCCGCGACGGCCTGGCCGTGATAAACGGCTCCAACATGCTCACGGCCATGAGCGCCCTATTCCTGTACGACGCCAACAACTGGCTCAAGCAGGCGGAAATCGCCGCGGCCATGTCGCTGGAGGCGCTCAAGGCCAACATGAAACCTTATAATTTGAAAATTCACGAAGTCCGGGGATTTCCCGGGGCGGTCCGTTCGGCCCGGGCCATTTTGAAAATAATCGCCGACGGTGACTTGTACGAGGGAAGAATAAAATGTAAAGTCCAGGATGCCTACTCCATGCGCTCCACGCCGCAGGTGGTCGGAGCCGCCCACGACGCCCTGGCGTACGCCCGCTCCCAGGTGGAAATAGAATTGAGCGGGGTCGGCGACAATCCCATCTT
>Ga0209288_10000375_pt1 | contig 13720 bp, 14 predicted proteins | sample PPLLaktember2015_4_FD_187261 | JGI IMG/M metagenome (GOLD analysis project Ga0209288, IMG submission 187261) | Freshwater sediment microbial communities from Prairie Pothole Lake near Jamestown, North Dakota, USA - PPLs Lake P8 Core (1) Depth... | ecosystem: Environmental > Aquatic > Freshwater...
GAGGAATTGCTGACGCAGCGCGGCGTGTTCCAGTGCCAGGTCCACTTTTCCAGCAGCCAGGCCACGCTCTGGACGGTGGACGATCCGTTCCGCTACCGCATCCTCGACGCCGAGGCACTTGGCGACCCCGACATCTGCCTGGTCTATCCGCCGCGCGCCTATCCTGCCGAGGCAGCGATTGCGTCGCATGACATCAAGCGGATTCTGGCCACACTGCAGGCCTTGCGCCTTACCGATCCGACTTTCTATCTGCGCATGGCGACGATCAATATTTTCAACGGCATGGTGAGCGTGACGTTTTCATGCGACGGCACGCATTACATGCCGCATGTCGAGTTTCTGCTCAAGGACACATCGTTCTGGTTGTGAGCCGCGCCTTGGCGGATCGGAGGTCGAAGACCAACGCAGGCGCGGGGTCAGACCCGATATTCACGATGCCGATACGTCGCGTGTGCCGGTGATCCGCTCGAGCAGCCTGCGGTGGGAGCGGCGTGACAGCCAGGAGGCGCAGCGGGATCTTTCCGCCTGGATCGTCAAGTGGTCGGGTAAATACCCGAAACTGGTGGACTTGGGTGGAGACGAACATCGGCGAGACCCTGACCTTCTATCGCCTGCCGCAGCAGTACCACAAGCATATGAAGAGCACCAACATGCTGGAGCGCCTGAACGAGGAGATCAAGCGCCGTACCCGGGTGGTGCGAATCTTCCCCAATCCCGCGTCGTGCCTAAGGCTGGTGCGCGCACTTTGTGCCGAGACTCACGGGGCCTGGCTGGAGGACAACCGCTACCTGAACATGAGCCTGCTCGCCGAGCAGAAGAAGGAACTGCTGAAGATGGCCGCCTGAGCCGCCAAACGGACAACCTCAGCCATGCCCTCTTTTTGCATAACTTGACGGACACAACCAACGCGAGAGCGATCCCTTGATCAGGTGGAGCGGAGTTTTGTCGGTTGTTACCCGATGTCCGGCCGGTCCGACCTGACCCGGCTGCCGTCGTGAAACGGTACCACCTGTTACTCGGTTTTAGGCGGGACAACGGGTTCCGGAGCCGGAGGTTCCTCGGTGGTGGCGGATTTCTTGAGTGCTTTCTCGGCCTTCTTTTTCTTCTTCTCCATTTCCCGCTGTCGCTTTTCGTACTGATAGTTCGGTTTCAATATCGGGCTCCTCGTTGGCTGATGCTTTAAACGATACTCCTCCCGAGCGCATTCTCGATCAAACTATTGCGTCACGCGGCCAGCTTCGATTAATTTCATCCGGCCAGGTTGCGTGCCCGGCACCCCTCCTGCGGGTCGATCACTACAAAGAATCCATGGCTTTCCAAATGAAGGTCTTTCGTGTTGCTGCAGTGCTACTGCCGGTCGCGATGCTGGGCGGCTGCGCTTTCATGCAGCCCGTGACTGAGACTGTCGTTCGCGCGGTGGTCACCCAGTTTCCCGGAAGCTTCGACCGGCTGGAGGCCCGGCTGCGCTGCTGGGAGCATGCGGCCCAGGTGCACGCGCAGGAAACCGAGGCGGAACGTACCGAGGCGTTGAACCGGGAAATCGACGACTACCGCCCGATGGTGGAGGAGTCGCTGGTCTATCGTGGCGAGACCGTGCGCCTGATCGAACGCCTGCAGTCCGCACTCGACCGCAGGGAGCCGCTGCCGGGCAAGGACCTGGTCGAACTCAACGCCGGTCTGGCCAAGCACCTCAAGCTGCGTAAGCGTCTGTACCAGGTGGGCGAGGCACACGAGTGCTGGCTGGACACGAAACCGCCGGTCAAGGACCTGACGCCGGCGCAGCGTCTCAAGGGCATCATGATCTCGCTGTCCGCGGCTCTGGTGCTGTACGACAACTATCTCCTCGCCATTTCGCTCTATCAGGAGGAGCCGCGGCTGCGGCTGCTGCTCAACAACAAGGACGTCGGCTACGACATCGATTACGGTGAACTCAACCGAATGTCGCTGTCGTTTGCTTCGGAAGACACCCGCAATCGGGTGCGGCGCGCGATCGCCTACTACGAGGAGGCGATCGAGGAACACCGGCACCTGCTGGCCGAGGATGAGCACCTGCGCTTCCTCAACGAGATCATCATCCAGAGTCCTTCCTACAGCATGACCCGGGATTTTTCTCCGCTGGCCTACCTCGGGCGCAAGATCGAGTTCTACGTTCCCTTCACCGTCGAGTCCCTGGTGCGATTCAAGGACGAGGGGCTCAACATGGTCAGCATGATTTTCGGCAACACGATCGGGCTGGTGGAGAGCCGGCGCGGCAAGTTATACGGCCGCAGCGATGTGGCCATTGAAATGGCGGACGCGTTGCGCGCGGGCGACATCCTGGTCGAGCGCACCCCGTTTCGCCTGACCGATTCCTTCATCCCCGGCTACTGGGGGCATGCCGCATTGTGGGTCGGTACTGAGGAGGAGCTGCAGGCGCTGGGAATCTGGGATCACCCGGTGGTGAAGCCGTATCACCGCGACATCCGTTCCGGGCGGCGGGTGGTCGAGGCCTTGCGTTCTGGCGTGGAACTGAATTCCCTGCGCCATTTTCTCAACGTCGATGACCTCGCGGTGCTGCGTCACACCCACCCCGGACCATCGGAAAAGGCGCGGGCGATCCTGCAGGGCCTGCGCGAGATGGGCAAGCGCTACGACTTCAATTACGACGTGCAGACCCGTGATCGCCTCGGCTGTGCCGAGCTCGTCTACCATGCCTATGGCCATGTCGACTGGCCGACACGCAGGGAGTTGGGACGCTCGGCCATCGTGCCGGACGACATCGCGGTTCGCGCCCTCGGCGAGGGGCCGCTGGAATTGATCAGCCTCTATGTCGACGGCGAGCCAGTGGGCAAGGACAGAAGGCAGGCGCTGGCGCGCCTGCTGCAATCAGCGTCGCGGGAACGGAACGGCGAAACCGGTCCTTGAACCTAGAAACCGCAGTTGACCGCTTATCGCCATGAAACGACTGCATGGATAGTGGATTTCCTGCCTTCGATCACACTCACCACTTGGGTGGGACCGCTACGCGCCCGATGACACGCCTGCTCGCGCGCCTGCCTTTGTCGCGCCTCCTTGCAGGCCCCGGCCTGCGGCGTCGTTGCTTCGTGGCAGACACTCGATCAGACGCACCCTCGGGCGCGTCCAACTGCGGTTTCTAGGTTTAATTCACTCCCGCAGCAGCAGCCTGGTCTTGTCGAGGTCGTAGCTCCATGGCAGGCCGATATTCTTCCAGCCGTTGACCGCACGCCGGCCCTTGTTTGGGCCTTCCTTGGCCATGTCGCCCTCGAAGCCGTCGACCACGGACCAGACGTTCGTGTAGCCCTGCTTCGCCAGGAAATCGGCGCCCAGTGCGCTGCGGTCGCCGGAGCGGCAAATCAGCAGGATGGGGTCGGTCTTCTCGGTACCCTTGTCCATCGCCCAGTACTCGAACTGGGAAAGGAAGTCCGGGTTGGGGAAGCGCACATAGGTCTTCTTTTTCTCGTCCCACTTGTTGTAGTTCATGATGCCGAACGGGGCGTTGCCGTCGATGCCCTGCGGCACGCCGACGAACAGCAGTTCCTCGGGCGTGCGCAGATCGAGGAACAGCGCTTTGGGGTTCTGCTTCAGGAAATCCGGCACCTCCTTCGCCTCGATGTAGAGGCCGAGCTTGGTCTTCTTGATGTCGGGCAGGCTGGCAGCGTCGACGGCGAGTGCGGCGAGCGGCGTCACCAGGAACGAAACCAGCAGGGCGGTAAGCAGGTATTTTTTCATGACGGCCTCCGGGGGATGAAAAAGGGAATTCGCCAATCAGTATATGCAGCGTGCGGCGAAAAGGTGAAACCTCTGCGCCTCTGCCGCGCCGGTAACATGCCGTAGCCTTCCGTTACATTTCTCTGCCCGCCGGACATACCCGGCGTACGTCGTCTCCCCACAATGACCTGCATGCCGAATCCGCTTCGGGGCGGCTGTTCTGACCATGTCTCTAAAGGAGATCGCAATGAAATCAAAGCAGGGTTCTTACACTCAACGCGCCTTACTGGCAGGTCTGATCGCGGCCAGCGGCATCCTGGCGGCGTCGGCCTATGCGGTATCGTCGACCACGGCGGACGACAAGCCGCGCTGCGAGGCGCGCCAGCTGCACCAGGGCGAAACCGGGCGCGATGACAGGCGGGCCGCAAATCTGGCCGGGCTGAAGGAAAAGCTCGGGCTCAGTGCCGAACAGGAGGCGGCATGGAATACGTTTGCCGCGGCGACCCAACATGGGGCGCGTCGTTCGGGCATGGAGCGCCAGGCGATGCGTGGCGACCTCGACAAACTTAGCACGCCCGAGCGCCTCGACCGGATGCTGGCAATGTCCGAATTACGGCGCACCCATCTGGTCGAACGCGTCCAGGCAATCAAGGTCTTGTATGCGCAGCTGACGCCCGAACAGCAACGCGTGTTTGATGCCGAGGCGATGCCCGTGCCGCACCGCCACGGACATCATCATCCGCATCATCAGTCCTGAATCGCAGGGTCCAAGCTGGAACGCGGGCGGGTGACCGTCCGCGTTTTTTTGTGGCAGCATGGCGACAGGGGTTCGAATCCTGCTGACTTCAGTTGTCATCCATCCGGGGATCAATCATGCCTGAGCGCGCCTTTTGTTATCTGTCGAACACCACCCAGTTGCTGCCGGGTGGCCTGTCCATGATCAATTGCAAGGCGCAGGGGTTGCCGGGGTGTCCGGCATGAGCGGCGTGACTCCCTACCGCACCCTGCACGACATCGCGCGGGCGCTGCCTCAACTGACCCGGCGCAACGAGATCGAGGCGGCGCTGGACGAGATCGAGTATCTGTTCGAAGTGATGCCGCCGGAAATGCAGGAATACGCCGAGCCGGTGATCGAATCCCTGCGCAGCAAGCTGGCGCAGGCGCAGGACTGATGCCCTGTTATGAGCCGGGAGGGTGGCTTGTCGACTGCTCCTGCCGCAGAAGCCGATCTTCCTTCCGTCAATGAATCTCGCGGTTTCCCAGCAAGGCAGAAGACCGCGTCCGGATCGCAAATCAACCCAGGAAACCACATGCTCCGTTTTGCCACCGTGCTTTTCGCGCTGCTGACGGTGTTTGCCGGGGCTGTGCAGGCGGCCACCTTGTCGAACGCCGCGCGCGGCGAGATCGAATCCCTGATGTCACGGCTCGAGGTGTCAGCTTGCAGGTTCAAGCGCAACGGAGCTTGGCATACGTCCGCGGAGGCCAGAACACACCTCGAGCGCAAGCTGGATTATCTGCAGCGCAAGGGCGCGGTCGCCAGTGCCGAGCAGTTCATCGAGCGGGCCGCCACCCGCAGCAGCCTCAGCGGCCAGCCGTACTGGGTCCAGTGCGGCAGCCAGACGCCGCAGCCGGGCGGGGAGTGGCTACTCGGCCAGTTGCGACAGTTGCGAGCCACCTCCAACACTGCGGCAACTGCACCGCGATGAGTTTTTCCCCTGGCGGTCCACAAGCGCCTGGTGGCCTTATTCGCCGAGAAAGCCCGCAATGGCGGCGATCTGTTCATCGCTCAGGGACTTGGCCGCGGCGGCCATGATCCCGGTATTCGGCCCCATCTGCTTGCCGGCGCGGTAATCCTTCAGGCGCGATTCGATGTCTGCCACAGGCAGCCCGACCAGCTTGGGATTTGTGCCCCTGCCTTCGCCCGTTTTGCCGTGGCAGACTGCGCATTTGGCGCTGTAAATGCCCTGTGCATCGACGATGGCTGTCGCATCGGCGACGATTTCCGCGGCGGCTGGCGCTGCCGGTTCGGCTGCCGGGGGAACAGCGGGCGCAGCGCTACCGCCTGCTGGACTTTCTGCCTGCTGCTCCTGACCGCAGGCTGCCAGCCCCAGAGCCAGGACGAGTGTGAGGAGGAGAGTGTTTGCTTTCATTGCTTGATTCCTTGTGCTTGATTGAAGAAAACCCGCTTGGGTTGATCAAGACCCTGCGTACAGCGCCTTGTTTCAGGGTAACAAACGATGTGGACGCGCTCAAAACAGCGAGGCGTGACTCTGGGACCCATGCAAGGCGCTGGATAGCGCCAACGAACTGCCCGTCTAGCTTGCGTCCGCTGTCTCGAGCTTGCGCCAGTAACGGTAAACCGCCTCTGCAGTGGCAGGCAGCCCGCCGCACAACTGCAGATGCAGCGCGTCCCCGGGCGAACCCGCCGCTCGCAACAGCTGGAATATCGGCGCCAGTAGGCCGTTCAGCGCGCCTCTACCCTGTAGCGCCCATTGTTCGCGACACAGCGACATGCCGGAGAAATAGCCCTGGCACCATGCTGAGGCATCCATACGCGTCGCGCCGCTCCCGTCGCGGATGAAATCCAGCACCGGGCGAAACTCTCCGGGCTGCTTCAGGCTGGTCTCGATTTCCTGGTGGAGCCGCAGCGCCAGGGCCAGCATGGATTCGGCCTGGGTAGCGTTCTCGAATACCGGTTCGTCGAACACCAGCCGCAACCACTCGCCTGGTTCGAGTTGCTCGGGGCCGCTGGCGGCGGCAGTGAGAAAGCCGTGCGCGCGCGAAAGGCTCATGGCTTCGTCGCCGCAGGCGGGGGAGTGGAGAAAGGCGTCCAGCTCGAGCAGGTCGGTCTGGCTGAGGGCATGGACGTGAGCGGGATGCATGCGCCCAGAATGCCCGCCTCGCAGCTGCAGATCAAGTCCCGGAACATTTATTCGGCAGCGTCCCGACCGCTTGGCAGAGGGGTTTCGGGCAACGCCGGAACTGTCGAATAATGACGCAGTCGGGAATAGAATTCGAAACGGTCGCTCGGTCAGCGAGTCGAGCACAAAATCAACGACGCGGCGCTGCGGGAGCAAGCCCGGAAAACTATTAAAGGGAGGAAACCCGATGTCAGAACCGCCCGAATCCGCCATGCCCGAGACACCGGAAAGCAAGCCCTTCGTCGCCCCCTGCCGCACCCTTGAAATGGCTGCACCGCTGCGCTGGCTGCGTCTCGGCTGGCAGGACCTGACCCGGGCGCCGCGGCTCAGCCTTAGCTACGGTCTGGTCCTCGCGGCATTGAGCGCGCTGATCGCCGCGCTCACCTGGCGCTTCGGCGCCATCGCGCTCTATGTCGGGCTTGCCACCGGCTTCGTCTTCATCGGCCCGGTACTGGCGGTCGGCCTGTATTCGATCAGTCGCCAACTCGCCAAGGGACGCGAACCGGTGATGGGCTACTGCCTGCGCGAGGGCTGGCACCACATCCGCGAACTGCTGGTGCTCGGCATCATCCTGCTGGTGGTGCTGCTGGTGTGGGCGCGGGCAGCAGCGACGGTGCATGTGTTCTTCCCGGCCGAATCGAACCCCGAGCTGTCGCAGATGCTGCTGTTTCTGGGCATAGGCAGCGCGGTGGGGGCGGTGTTTGCGGCCATCGTGTTTTCCGCCAGCGCGTTTTCGCTGCCGATGATCATGGACCGCAGGACCGATTCCATCACCGCAGTGGTCACGAGCGTCAATGCAGTCCTGCGCAACAAGAAGCCGATGCTGCTCTGGGCGGCCCTGATCGGCCTGTCGGTAGTGCTTGGCTTCGCCACTGCCCTGATCGGCTTTATCGTGTTGTTGCCAGTGATCGGCCATGCCACCTGGCATGCGTATCAGGAAACCATCGATGCCTCGGAGTGGCCGCTCAACGAGGCGCAAGCGGATGCATGACTGATGTCGGGTTCAAGCTGGCGGGCAGGCATTTTCCGGCGGGGCGGAGCAGGCGAGAGCGCGTGAAACCTTGTCGATGCAAGGCATGCTGTATAAATAAATAAAGAATCCGTTCGTAAGATTGGCGGGGGCGTTTTGATCCGGTTATCATCGTGAAACGGGATCGGTTCTCCGGTGCCTCAAAAATTTCAAACCTGAAAAAGGACGTCACCATGCAAGCAAAAACATTTCTTCAAAGCGTTCTCGGGGCAAGCCTGATTGCTGCAGGATCTATGGGCGCGCAGGCCGCGGAAGGGGTCTTCTATGATCCCTCAAATGCCGCCAGTAACAGCGGCAAGACCATTGGCTTTGAGCTGTACGGCACCATCGGCTGTCCCGGCAAGCAACTGCTCGACGCGCCCTGTCCCAAGCCGAAGCCGGTGGACAGCGACGGTGATGGGGTGGTCGATGCCAAGGACAAATGTCCGACCACTCCGGCCGGGCGCAAGGTCAATGCTGACGGTTGCGAACTCGACGGCGATGGTGACGGCGTAGTCGATGCGCTGGACAAGTGTCCCACCACCCCTGCCGGACGCAAGGTCAATGCCGAGGGTTGCGAGCTTGATGGCGACCGTGACGGCGTAGTCGATGCGCTGGACAAGTGCCCCACCACCCCGGCCGGGCGCAAGGTGAACGCCGAGGGCTGCGAACTCGACAGTGACGGCGACGGCGTGGTCGATGCACTCGACAAGTGCCCGACGGTCTTCGCACAGACCGCTGACGGCTGCCCGCCCGCTGCAGCACCCGCTGCAGCACCCGCGCCGAAGGCCCTCATCCTGGAAGGTGTGAACTTCGACAACAACGAGGCAATCCTGCGGCTGGATGCCTACCCGGTCCTCGACCGGGCGGCCGCCAGCCTGAAGGAATGGGGCGACGTCAAGGTCGAGGTCGCCGGCCACACCGACGACCGCAGCACCGACGAGTACAACGTGGAACTGTCGCAGCGCCGCGCCGAAGCGGTCCGTGCCTACCTGATCGGCAAGGGCGTCTCTGCTGATCGACTGACCGCCAAGGGTTATGGCGAGTCGAAGCCGATCGCCGCCAACGATACCGAGGAAGGTCGCTTCAAGAACCGCCGCGTCGAACTGGTGGAACAGAAGTAAGCACGACTGTTCAACAGCGCAATTGAAAACGGGGACTTCGGTCCCCGTTTTTTTGTGGCTGGCCGGGCCGCTTGCTCTGGTCAGGCGCAACCGATGCTTCAGAGCAGCGGATTGTCCTGGCGTTCGCCGCGTTCGTAGACCACATGCGCGCGCCCGACCAGCAGCAGGTCGAGCGGACCGATGCGCGATACATCCTTGTTGCTGTAGGGCAGACGGTGCAGCACGTAGCGCATGGCGTTGAGTCGCGCCCGCTTCTTGTCGTTCGACTTGATGACGGTCCACGGCGAATCGGCGGTGTCGGTGTAGAAGAACATCGACTCTTTGGCCTTGGTGTAGTCGTCCCACTTGTCTAGCGAGGCCAGGTCGATGGGCGAGAGTTTCCACTGTTTCAGCGGGTGGACTTCGCGCTCCTTGAAGCGGCGGCGCTGCTCCTCGCGACTGACCGAGAACCAGAACTTGATCAGGTGCACGCCGCTCCTCACCAGGTTGCGTTCGAACTCGGGCGCCTGGCGCATGAATTCGAGATATTCCTCCTGGTTGCAGAATCCCATCACCCGCTCGACGCCGGCGCGGTTGTACCAGGAGCGGTCGAACAGGGCGATCTCGCCTGCCGTAGGCAGGTGCTGGACATAACGCTGGAAGTACCACTGGCCGCGCTCGGTCTCGGTCGGTTTCTCCAGCGCGACCACGTGCGCGCCGCGCGGATTGAGGTGCTCCATGAGGCGCTTGATGGTGCCACCCTTACCGGCGGCGTCGCGGCCTTCGAACAGGATCACCACCTTCTGGCCGGTCTCCTTGACCCAGGCCTGCAGCTTGAGCAATTCGACCTGCAGCCGGTATTTCTGCCGCTCGTAGCTCTTGCGCGACATCAGGTTCTTGTAGGGGTAGGCGCCCTCGCGCCAGTCATCCGCCAGTTCGTCGTCCGGATCGATCCCCAGGGTCTTGCCTATTTCCGGACTTTTCATCAGCGCATTGCGCAAGGCGGCCGCATCTTCCGGAGAGGCGCCGGCGAGGATGGCCTTGAGCGACTCGAGCAGTTCCGGGCTGCCGCTGCCGGCGTCATTGAGGATGTCGTTAACCGCGACGATTTTCGATTCCTGCGCGGCTTCGACCGACTCGTCGACGACGAACGACTCGATTCCCTTGCCGCTATGCGCTGGGGAAATATCACCCTTGGCAGCGACCCTGGGCTTGCCGTCCTTGCGGGCTGTCGGCGGACGTCGATGTTTGGAAGTGGCGGAGGTGGGGAGCTTGGTAGTCAAAACGCGTCCTTTCATCAAAGCAGGATGGAACGAATAAAAGCATGACCCGTCGGGGCACAAGCATTACTCGAATTAAACATGATCTCAAAAAAACGGCATTCAAAAAAGACCCAACACTCTGATTGAAGTCCATTCAGCGACTTTTTGAAGTGATCAATGGAGCGCTAAGGACTCAAATCGGCTTGCAGCACGAATCGGCAACAAGCTACGCATTGATAATTGTCAAACCTTTGAAAAAAAAGAATTAAATTCCAGATAATCATGTGTGTTTTTCCTAAAGTTCAGCGACATTTTGTCGATTCCTTCGGCGGACGAACGCTTGCGGCTGTCGTCCGTAACCCCTGACCGGGCGCCCGGCACATGGTCCTGCCTCGCACCCTGACAGTTCCCTTCGGTAATGATGGAGTCCATGATGTTTTCGAAAAAAGTTTCCCGCCGCGAGATGCTCGCGATGACCGGCCTGCTCGCCACTGCTTCCGTTCTGCCTGTGACCAATGCCCATGCGGCCCGACGCAGCAGCACCACGATCACCCTGACTGCCGAGGAGAAAAGTGACCTGATCTTCATGCGCGAGGAAGAAAAGCTGGCACGCGACGTCTACCTGACGCTGTACGAAAAATGGGGCACCGCGGTGTTCGCCAGCATCGCCACCTCGGAACAGCAGCACATGGACGCCATCCTCAATCTGCTCAACACCTACAAGCTGGCCGATCCCGCCGCCGGCAAGCTGGTGGGCGAGTTCGTCAACCCTGAACTGCAGGCGCTCTACGATGCGCTGATCGAACGCGGCAGCCAGTCCGCCCTGGAAGCCCTGAAGGTGGGCGGCGTCATCGAGGAAACCGATATCGAGGACTTGACCGCGGCCATGGACACTTCGCGCCTGAGCAAGATCGACAACGTCTACGCGAACTTGCTGGCGGGTTCCTACAGTCACCTGCGCGCATTCGCCGGAAGAATCGCGTCGCTGACCGGACAGCCCTACGCCGCCCAGGTCGTCGAGCAGGAAGTCGTCGATCGCATCCTTGCTGGCTGATTGCTGCAGTGACGATGTGAAAAAGCCCGCCAAGCGCGGGCTTTTTCGTCTGTGTCGGAATCTTCCCTGGCGGCCTTGATGGTGCCGGGGTTCGGCCCGCCACTCAGGGGCTATCGCTTGGTGGTTCTGGCTGCGTCCGGTTGGTCGGCGGGGAGGGCCGGCGGCACTTTGCCGACCAGTTGCACGGTCACGATGTCGCAACTGCGTCCCGCGCCGTGTTCGCTCCAGATCGGGTAGCGCTCGCCGGGAATCGCCCGCCCGGACAGTTGGCCGGCCGAAGCCAGCGAAAAGGTCGCGCACAACTCGAAATCGGCCAGTGTCGCCGGACCCTCGGCACGTGAAGGTGTGACGATGCGGTACTCGTGTGCCTTGCGCGTCTCCGGGTCACGCATCGCGGCTGCGCAGTCGACGTAGCGGGGGGATCGACTCAGTTCGTCGAGCGAGTCGGGGAGCCGGCCAAGATCACGGGCGTAACGTTCGATGCAATTCGAGAGCTCGTTGAGATTGCTTGCGCGTTCGCTATCGAAGGCTCGCTTGCGTGCGGTCTCGGGCGAGCCGGCGGCGAAAAAGCCGACGACGATGCCGAGTGCGACGAGCGTGGCGACGCTCCAGCCAAACGCCCGCAGCGCGTTGCGGGAAATGTCGCGACGGTACTGGATCTTCAGCCGCTCGAGCGCGTAGAAGCCGAAAATCAGGCTGGCAATGACGAGGATCACCAGGGCCTTGAGCAGGAAGCGCACCGAGTATTCGCCCTGCAGCAGCCTGAACAGGACGGTGATCAGGTCGCCGACGATGGTGACCGAGGCGACCAGAAGCACCAGATAGGTCAGCCACCTGGAAAGCGCCGACTCGGAGCGGCTTTCGTCCTCGCGAAACTTGCGGAACCACAGCCGCAGGGTGACGAGGTAGAGCGGAAAGGCGATGACGAGCGAAGCGATGGCATAGTGGATGGCGCGCGTCAGGCCCCATTGACCGTCCCCGCCGATGGCCGCCAGAGGATCGGGAAACGCGCGCTCGACGATCTGCAACCAAAGCGTGCCGAGTGCGGTGGCGACGATGCCGAGGAGGATGAAGGAAAAGAAGTTGATGACGATATCGACGGTGGACGATTTCTTTTCCGCTGCCAGCCGATTGCCCGCCTCCGGGAGCGGAATGCCGAGCGCCACCAGCCCGTTGCGATAGGCTGCATCGGCCTCCTCTTCGGTCCAGCCGACCGCGAGCAGTTCGTCCCTGATCACCTCCCGTGACACGCCCGCCCGCAGCCGCGACTCGACATAGACAGCCAACGGCGATGTCGCGCTGTTCATGGGCGCAGAAGGTGAGCGGCTGGGACCATCGGGCGCATCACCGCTCAGGCCACTTTCGGCAGACGCTCGAGCGCGGCGCGGATCGCTTCTTCCGGATAGTCGAAGTCTTCCAGCTTGCCGCTGAAGTAGCTGTCGTAGGCCGCCATGTCGAAATGGCCGTGACCGGAGAGGTTGAAGAACAGCGTCTTCGCTTCGCCGCTTTCCTTGCAGCGCATGCCCTCGTCGATGCAGGCGGCGATGGCGTGATTGGATTCGGGCGCGGGAACGATGCCCTCGGCGCGCGCGAACATGACCCCGGCCTTGAAGGTGGCGAGTTGCGGCACTGCCACCGCCTCGACCAGCTTCTCGTGATAGAGCTGCGACACCAGCGTCGAGTCGCCGTGGTAGCGCAGGCCGCCGGCGTGGATGCCGGGCGGCATGAAGTCGTGGCCGAGGGTGTACATCAGCATCATCGGCGTGTGCTTGGCGGTGTCGCCGAAATCGTAGGCGTAGTGGCCGCGGGTCAGCGTCGGGCACGACGAGGGCTCGACCGCCACGAGGCGGACGTTCTTGCCGGCAGCCTTGTCGGCGAAGAAGGGGAAGGCCGCGCCGCCGAAGTTGGAGCCGCCGCCGCAGGGGGCGAAGATCATGTCGGGGTAGTCGCCGGCTTTCTCGAACTGCTTCTTCGCCTCCAGGCCGATCACGGTCTGGTGCAGGATGACATGGTTGAGCACCGAGCCGAGGGCGTAGTTGGTGTCGGGACGCGAGGCGGCATCTTCCACTGCCTCGGAAATCGCCAGGCCGAGCGAACCCATGTTGTCCGGATCCACGGCCAAGGCGTCGCGGCCGGTCTGGGTTTCCACGCTCGGGCTGGCGAACACCTCGGCACCCCAGGTCTGCATCATCGAGCGACGATAGGGCTTCTGGTTGTAGCTGACCTTGACCATGTAGACGCGGACCTCGAGGCCGAACATCTGTCCGGCCAGCGCCATCGAGCAGCCCCACTGGCCGGCGCCGGTCTCCGTGGCGATGCGCTTGATGCCGGCTTCGGCGTTGTAGTAGGCCTGCGCCACCGAGGTGTTGACCTTGTGCGAACCGGCTGGCGAGACGCCTTCGTATTTGTAGTAGATCTTCGCCGGGGTGCCGAGCGCGGCTTCCAGGCGATGCGCGCGGTACAGCGGCGAGGGTCGCCACAGGCGGTAGATTTCACGCACCTTCTCGGGGATCGGGATCCAGCGTTCGGCCGACATCTCCTGCTCGATCAGGCTCGGCGGAAAGATCGCCGCCAGTGCCTCGGGGCCGATCGGCTTGCCGTCCGGACCGAGCGGCGGCGCCGGGCGGTTCGGCATGTCGGCGACGACGTTGTACCAGTGGCTG
>Ga0209288_10000376_pt1 | contig 13719 bp, 14 predicted proteins | sample PPLLaktember2015_4_FD_187261 | JGI IMG/M metagenome (GOLD analysis project Ga0209288, IMG submission 187261) | Freshwater sediment microbial communities from Prairie Pothole Lake near Jamestown, North Dakota, USA - PPLs Lake P8 Core (1) Depth... | ecosystem: Environmental > Aquatic > Freshwater...
CCGTTCATCGTTCGAAATCACTTTCCCCTCGTCGATTCTCTGGGGGTTAATCGCAGTGGCGGCGGCGTTTGGGATATCGGTCGTGACGGAACGCAACCAGGGGACCTTCCACCGCCTGCGCATCGCTCCTATTACGCGGGCGCATATTCTGGCCGGAAAGGGACTGGCCTGTTTTATCACCTGCGTCTTTGTTTGCACCTTCCTCCTGGCGGCGGGCATCCTCATTTTCGGCGTCAGGGTTTCCTCTCCCCTGGTGCTTATCATTGGAGTCCTGGCTTCTTCGTTCGCATTTGTCGGCATCATGATGCTTATCTCGGTGCTTGGCAGGACCGAGGAATCGGTCGCCGGGGCCGGCTGGGCGATTTTAATGGTATGTGCCATGACCGGCGGAGGCATGATCCCGCTCCTGTTCATGCCGTCGTGGCTCCGGCAAATCAGCAATTTCAGCCCCGTTAAATGGGCCATTTATTCCATGGAAGGGGGCATCTGGCGGGAATTCACCATTTCCGAAATGATGCTTCCGGTCGGAATCCTGCTTGGAGTCGGAATAATCGGATATGTTTTGGGCGTATCCATCCTCTCCAAATCGGATAATTAAGGGGTCAGAATCTTCTTGAAACCGAGCATATCGGCTACGGTATCTTTCATGGTCGCCGCTCGCCCTATTTTCAGCATATCCATCCGTCGATAGTAATTCAAACAGGTAGTACAGGATAAAATTTCTGTTCCCGTCGCTTCGAATTTTCTCAGGATCTCCAGAACCGGAGAACCTGCGGTGGTCAGAAATACGCCGCTGTTCAGGCAGCCGATTCTGGCGGGGTAAACACCCGAATTGTATAGCGTATCGAGAAAAGCGGTCATCAGTTTTTCGCCGAGATCCGGCTCACCGTCCCCCAGTCCCGAAGATTTCAGTATCAGAAGCATATCTTTGTCGATTCCCATTATATCCTCACAATCTGGAGCGTATTTATCCGGGAATTAAGGGGAAATTCGATTAATGTAAAGTAAATATTGCCGCTTCGGGAACGACATTTTCGCCGTAGAAAGATATTAACGAAGAAATAACCGAACACGGAAAAATCATGGTCACTCAATGCGTCTGCTTCAAAGTCAGTTTCGAGAAACTTAAAAAAATCTCCGAAAAAACCGGGGCAGTTACAGTAGAAGAACTTCAGCAACATATCGATTTCGGACTCAACTGCAAACGATGCCATCCTTATGTCCGGCTGATGCTCCGGACCGGACAAACCGAACTTCCGGTGATCCCGGAATAGCCTTCCGATCCTATCCCGTATTAATTCGAATATTTTGAATCGTTGACAAGTAAATGGTCAAGGTGTTAGATTCGATGAAACTTATTTCAGCGAGGAATTTTACATGGCAATCATAGTATTTCTGGTCCTGATCATTGTCGTGGGAGCCGTGGTGGCATCCATGTACAATCGCCTGGTCCGCCTGAGGAACACGGTCAAATCCTCCTGGTCGGATATCGACGTTCATTTGAAAAAGAGGTACGACCTGGTTCCCAACCTGGTTGAAACGGTCAAAGCGTATGCCAAGCACGAAAAAGGGGTTTTTACGAAGGTAACCGAAGCCCGCAGCGCCGCCATGCAGGCGACGACTCCTGGCGAAGCTTCGCAACGAGAAAACATGTTCAAGGATACAATCAAGAGCCTCTTTGCCGTGGCCGAAGCGTATCCCGAACTGAAAGCCAACGATAATTTCCTCCGCCTGCAGGGGCAGTTCCAGGAGCTTGAAAACAATATCGAAGCGGCCCGGCGGTACTACAACGCCGTGGTTCGGGATTTCAACACCATGGTCGAATCATTTCCCTCGAATATTATCGCTTCGATGTTCGGCTTCAAGCAGGAAGAATATTTCCAGCTGGAAGCACCGGCCGAGGAACGCAAGGCGGTCCGCGGCGATTTTTCGGACATGTAGCCGTTCGGAGGATGCGATGAAAAAATTTCTGCAAAGCAAACCGGTGCTGACTGCGGGATTGGCGCTGCTGGTCGCGGCTCTGCTGGGTGCCTATCCCCTGTCGGCTCAGTCCCGGTACTATACCGTTGACAGCTTCCATTCCGAAATCGCCGTCGATACCGACGGCAGTATCACGGTTGAGGAGACGCTGGAAGTCAACTTCCACCACCAGCGGCATGGAATCTTTCGTGAAATCCCCTACAAGTATCGCGATGCCTCGGGCGACATGATCAGAACTCCGCTCGAAGTCATCTCGGTGAAAGACAAATCGGGAAAATCGTGGGAATACCGGGTCCGGCACGAGGGGAATGTCGTCAATATCCGCATCGGCGATGCCGACCTGTACGTCGAGGGATACCAGGTGTATATTATCAAGTACCGGGTCGAACGGGTGCTGTTGTTTCTGAAAGACCACGATGAGCTGTACTGGAACGTGACCGGGAATTATTGGGATGCCTCGATTAAAAAAGCCTCGTGCAATATCACCTTGATGACCGACAAGGAAATTGACAATCCCCGAACGGCCTGTTACAGCGGAAAATACGGCGATACCAGGGCCAACTGCACCACCACCCTGAACGACCGGGGGGCCGCTTTTGAATGTTTGATTTCTCTGGCCGCCGGAGAAGGATTCACGGTGGCCTACGGCTGGGATAAAAACATCGTGGCCGCTCCTTCAGATTTCGAAAATTTCCTCTACACGATTAACCTCCGCGAAAACTGGATTTTCATCTTTCCGTTCATATCGCTCTTTTCGATGATCTGGCTCTATTTCAAGCGGGGACGGGATCCGAGGGTCCAGGAAGCGATCGTGGTGCAGTATAATCCTCCCAAGTACGGCGAGAAAGAACTGACCGCCGCCGAGGTCGGGACTATGATCGATGAGAGTATGGACCCCCGCGACATCACCGGAACCCTGATCGGTCTGGCCGTGAAAGGGTATATCAAGTTGGTCGAGGAAAAAAGTGAAGGATTCTTGCCCATTTTCAGCTCGCTCGACTACCGGCTGCTAAAACTAAAAGAGTCCGACACGGAACTGAACTCCTACGAAAGATTTCTGCTCGAAAGCGTCTTCCCCGGTTCCATTAAGGAGATCATGCTGTCGGGACTAAAGAACAAGTTCTATAAGTACATTCCCGGCTTGAATGAACGCCTCTTTGACAGCATGAAAGAAAAAAAATACATGGCGGTCAAACCGGGAACCGTAATAGCCAAGTACATCGGACTGGCTTTCATTATCCTGATTGCGGGAATTATGATCTCTGTCGCGGCTTTCCAGGATTTTGCCGCCAAAGGAATTGCCGCAACGATTCTAACCGCCATCTGGCCGGCCCTGTTCGCCAAGGCGATGCCGGTAAAAACCCGGGACGGAGCCAGAATCCGTATGCAGGCCCTGGGATTTCGCGAATTCATGATGAAAGCCGATAAGGACCGCCTCGAGCGGATGGGAAAGGATATTTTCTACAAGTATATGCCCTACGCCATCGCCCTCGACGTGGTCGATCACTGGGCGGAGGCCTTTGAAGGAATTTTCGGCGAACCCCCGCAATGGTACGTTTCGTCCCGCGGCTTTCACCATTTCAGCCCCCGGGCCTTTTCACAAAACATTAATACCGCCACTTCATCGCTGGCCTCGACCATGTACTCGGCGCCGCGAGGCAGCGGCACTGGCGGAAGAGGAGGCGGGGGTGGAGGCGGCTTTTCCGGCGGAGGTTCCGGCGGAGGGGGCGGAGGCAGCTGGTGATAGCCTCGTCCCGGTTGCCGAGCGTCAATTAGAGTTTAATGCAACAAAAAAACCCGTCTTCTCGCGGACGGGTTTTTTGCTGATAATCGAGGTTTAGCACTGAAATTTTTGTTCGCTATTTCTCGTCGTCGATCGTCACCTGTTTTTCTCAAGTCTTCTATCTATTTCTACGTCCTTGTTGAATTCCGGTTCCATCATTCTCATATCGATTATGAAATTTTCTATCTCGCCTCGATATCGGCCAGGATTAAATCCTCCTCGGTCTGAACCCGAGTCATGACATCCTCGATTTTCCCCCCGAACATCCGGCTCATCAGCCCCATATTCATCCGGGTGATGTATACATTACCGTCGGCGGCCTCAAACACTCCAATCCGGCAGGGCATCATCGAGGCGACCTTCTTGTTGACGTCATCAGTCAGAATATTATAGGCATAATCGGGATGGCAGAGCGAAACCACTTTCATCCGGGTCATGTCGGCATGACCGGCAGTCTGGAGGCTGTATTGCAAATCGTAGATTTTGGGAACCATCCAGCCCCGCCCCAGAGCCTCGGATTCGATTTCCCTCACCGTTTCGTCAAACGCCATATTGCTCGGCTTGGTTTCCAGCATCAAGTCGGGAAGAATATGCCAGACCACCGCTACTGCCACTGCGGCGCCGATCAGAAAGCCCACTAATATCAGGCGAATTTTGCTATACATTAGTTTTTACTCCGAATTTGGTTGCAGAATACTTTCTCACTTAATCGGTTCCTCCGGTTGCTTTTCTTAACCTTTTCTTATTGGATTGATAAAACCCTGAAACGATTCATTAAATATTATAACCTACTGTCTTACTTAATAATACGCTGATCCCGGAAGACGCCTCCCGAATCCCCGCCGACCGCAGAATTCTGCCAAACCCATCCCGGCGACTAAAAATCCCCCACATGACTACATGACAGTCTTTTGACACTAAATAAATAGGATAATATAGATTTCTTACGTCTATTTAAGGAACATCGAAAATAAACGCATTTATGAATAAACTACTCATTCGCTTTGTCTTAATTTCGTTTTTTGCGGCAGGGATTATCGCCCCGGTAAGAGGCGCCGAACTGGCCATCCGGACGGTCGATTCCGAAACCGGACAGCCGGTCAGCAACGCCAATATCAGCCTTTTGGAAATCGGTCAGATCACCACTACCGACAAAAACGGCAGCTCCCGCTTCGATGCCCTTCCTCCCGGCAAATACCATATTTCGACCAGCCATATCGCCTACGAAGAAAGAGACAGCATCGCCATCGAAATCCCTCATACATCTCCCTTCGATATCCCCCTCCAGCCGAAACACTGGCTCTTAAACCAGATTGTCGTAACCGGAACCCGTTCGCCTCACATCCTCAAGGACGTCCCGGTGCAAACCGAAGTGGTCACCAGCCGTGATTTCGCGGAGGTGGGAGCGAAGACTGTCGATGAAGCCCTGAGTTCCTCGATTGGCATCAATATCAATAACGACCTGTCCGGCCAGGGTGCGACCATTCGGGGGATCGAAGGAAGCCGCGTGCTGGTCATGGTCGATGGCGAACGAGCCGTCGGCCGCGTCAACGGGTCGATCGACCTGGGGCAGTTCGCCCTCAACAACGTGGATAAAATCGAAGTCATCAAGGGAACCGGCGCCACCCTGTACGGTTCCGACGCCATGGGCGGCGTCATCAATATCATCAGCCGCAAGCCTTCGGAAAATTCAAACAGAATCAGTTTCTCTTCCGACTACGGCTCCAATGCCAGCATGAACCTGATCGGGGATATGGAATACGGCAGAGACGGAACCGGGCTGGCAATCGGCGGAAAATACTATCATACCGACGGCTTCGATCTCGACCCTTCCACCCCCGCCACCAACGGCCGGGAAGCGATCGACCGCTGGAATTTTTCAGGAAAGGTTTCCCGCCGCCTTTCCCCTGCCTGGCATGTAACCGGCTCGGGACGGTTCATGCAGGAAAATCTGGACTGGATCGAAGCGGAAACCATCAAGCTGAGCGAAATCAAAGACACCACATACATCTACAACGATAATGAAACCAACCGGCGCTACGACGGATCGGTAACCTTCGATTTCCATTCCAACGATCGCTACTGGATGAAACTCCGTTTCAGCGGAACCTACTACGACCATATCTGGAAAAAATACAGCGGGCCGTACTGGACCGATACTTCGAAAACGCAGGAACTGTACGCCGAAGCATCATACACCGCCAATTACATCACGGCCAAAAGCCATATGGCCACTTTCGGGATCGATCTCGGGCGGCAGGAACTCCGTTCGGAAGAACTGATTGCGAATACTCCTCCGGAAAAATCCGCCGCCGGATATTTCCAGTATGAAATATCATTTCTGAAAAGTTTGAGCCTGGTTTCGGGAATCCGGTACGAACATCACAATTCTTTCGGAGACCATGTCAACCCTTCCGTCAACCTCATGTGGCGCCCAAGCAACGCATTCAAATTGCGAGGGTTCGTGGGCAAAGGTTTCCGGGCTCCGTCGATCAAAGAGCAGTACTTCATATTCGACCATACCGCGGCCGGATACATCGTCTACGGAGGGTCGGCGGCCGAGGTGAGCAGCATCGACCTGTCGGGTCTTGATATTCAAGACCTGAAGTCGGAAACCTCCATCAACAGCTCCATCTCGGCGGAAATCCTGACCGGTTCGCTGGGACTTCATCGCCTGACCTATTACTACAACCACCTTAATAACATGATCGACTTCCAGCTGATCGGCTTCCCTGACCCGTACTGGCGCGGCTTGTACGTCTACCAGAATATCGAAACCGCTATTACGCAGGGAATCGAATGGGAATCGCGGGTGCGCTTATCGAGTCTCCTGGAAATCTCGGTATCGTACGATTACCTCCATAGCCGTAACCTCGGGACCGGCGAACGCCTCCTGAATCGCCCCGACCACGGCCTGAAAGTCATCTTAACCGGCTATTCCAATCGTTGGCGGGCAGGAGCCGCTATCTGGGGAGACTGGGAAAGCGACAAGCTCTGGGTCGCCCGCAGCAACACCGGCGAAAACGAAGGGGATGCTGAGCTGGCCCCGAGCCGCTCGACGGTAAATCTCAACCTGTTCAAGCGTTTCGGGAGCGGCACTGAGGCCTTCGTACGCTTCATGAATATCTTCGATGAAACCAATGCCGTCTACGGCTACTGGCCCGGATTCGATATTTCCGCCGGATTTAAATTGACCTTCAATAATAACTAATAAGAGGAGATACCATGAAAATTATAAACGCCTTCGTTCTTTCGAGTCTGCTGCTTTTGACCGTCGCCGGATGCAGCGACAACAACCCGACCGGCGGCGGCGGACCGATCGGAAATACCAACATATCGACCTGGGTCGATATCGGAGGATACTGGTCGAGCGAAATCGATGCTTCGAGTTTTGACGATTTCGTGTACTTCTCGTTTACCGACGCCGACACCACCACACCCGCTAAGCGCTTCACCGGAGCGGAAGGTGACTGGGACATCGCCATGCGTCGTGAACTCATAAAATTGAACGGCGGATTTTCAGCCCAGGAATCGGGCGAATGTGTCGGAACCGATCTCGGGGCGGTCGATTTCGACGAAGTCACTATCGACGATACCGCCGGAGTATCCTGGATATCCGACCATATCGACTACTTCATTGACCAGTGGTACGACTATAACATGAATACACATCAGCTCACGGCTAACCAGTATGTCTTTTCCATGGTCGACGCCGGCGGCGAAAATTACCTCAAGTTCCGGGTCGATTCCATTGTCGGCGCCGGAATGCCCCCTTCGATGGGAACGGTCTACATTTCGTACTTCTACCAGACGACTCCCTCCAGCTTCGACCTCGATGGTACGATACAGACCGGTTCCATTAATGTCGGGAGCGGAACCGGTTATTTCGATTTTTCGAGCGGCACCGAGGTGACTCCGGCCGACCCGGCCAACTCGCTCGATTGGGACATCGCCTTCAACAACTACAATCTGATGATGAACAGCGGCCCCAGCGGCAGCGGAGCATGCGCCGCCTTTTATGCGTACGGCGAATTAACTGACCCCACCGAAATCGAATCCTTCACCATACAGCCCGATGATGCTCCGCTGTTCCCCGATGCCCCCGGATCGGCTTTAACCGACTGGTACAATTACAACGGCCAGACGCATACGCTATCATCGAAATCGCATGTCTACCTGATAAAGAACAGTAACCATGTTTACAAGATGCGCATCGATAGTTACTATAAGAATGTCGGAGGAGTCTCGACCTCGGGACATTACAACTTCATCTGGAAAGAAATCTCGGACCCGCCAACCGAATAAGATCTGGCCACATCGATAGCGCATGGCCTTGAATCATCCGAAATGCACGAACGTTGTGCGGATTTGTGACCCTGCGCTACAGTGGAAGCTGCATATAATGCTAAAAGAAACCGACATTTCAGCCGGTTTCTTTATTTTTATGAACATAATCGCTTAGAAAAACTGCTTTGCCACCAGGTAAGGAATGACAATGTACAAAAGAACATCCCTTATCAGGTAGTACATGAAGATCGCAACCAGCAATTTCCAGCCGTAAATTTTGAATAGATATAGGAATCGTATCCGGATGCGGCCCAAAAATCCCATTTGAGCGGTTCCCGGAAGCGGTCTGCGGAGATCCTGTTTAAAACGCTTAACGATCTCCCTGATACGTCCGAAAAAACCGGGCCGGGTTTCTTTACCGACACATTTGGGGATTGATTCAATTACCGTTTCTTCATTCTGCAAAGACTTCATACCTTTCGACCTTGGATTTCAGGGCGAAATGCCCTTCGGCATTCTTGAATTCGTCTCTCCGACGGTGTCCCTCGATGAATTCCGGGCTGTTGACCCATTCGTTGAAATTATCCTCCGATTCCCAGCGGGTCATAACGATGTAGGTATTCCCTTCGGTTGGCCGCAGAATCTGGGCGCTGATGAACCCCGGACGGCGGTCGACCGCGTGAGCGCGGGTCTTGAAGACCTCTTCGAACCGCTCCCGGTGCTCCTCGGGAACCTCCATCCGATTTATAATGATAAACACGATATTGCTCCTTAGTAACAGTTATTACCTTCCCCGCCGGATGCATCATCCGGTGCGGGTGTGATATTCGCATATCAAAAGCCGCGGTAATAATAATTATACTACGGGAATATTCGCGTTTTCTTTGGATAAACCGGTTGTATGAATGGCTGCCCGAACATGCGACTTTCCGGCGGAAATCTCCCGTTCATTCCGGAAGTAAATTTTTAAAAAGGCCCCGGATTTTACAGTCCGGTGATGATGGCCAGGATGACGAAAACCAGGGCCAGATTGATCGAAATTATCCAATGAAAGAAGAACGGTCCGGTCTTTCCGGTTTCCATTTTGGTGATTCTCCTGTAATCGCCGGCATACTTGGGCGCCATGAAGCGAAGCCAGAGGAAACTTACCGGCTGTCCCCAGTTTTGCAGGGTGACGAAGATGCGGAGGGTCGTGACGATATACCAGACGACACAGGCCGCAGCCAGAGCGATAAATACATATGTGAGAGCCATGTTAACCTCCCGGTTCTATTCAATATACCGGTTTTTGGACAATGAAATTCGGTTTTTGCAGCGATTCGGAAATGCGGCGCTCCGGGACGTTCCTCGTAACGAGTTCTCCCGCATGATAGTACCACAAAATGGGTTTGTTTTGTACAATTGGTATGCCGTTTTTTGTCGGTTTCCCTGGAGGTCTGTGGGCGCGTCGGGTCACACTTGCGCGAAGCGCAGAGGCAAGGCCCACGGAAGCAAGACCTGCCGCAACGGCAAGGGTTACAGCGGATTGGTGGTGATAAGAGTGAGGGTTCATAAGGGGTCCTCCCAATTTTCTCTTCGAGAAAATATTGTCGAAACCGTTAAGGTTTCGACCTACCAAAGACTTCTTTTCTTTGAATTGTAACCTATCTGCCCGGTTTATACCACCCCCTAACCCCCTCCTTAGTAAGGAGGGGGGATGCCGAAACCATAGAGGTTTCGGCCGAAGAATATTTTTACAGGGCACGAGTCTCTGATCTCGTGCCGAAATCACGGCTGGAGTACCCTTCGAGGCTCATGGTCTTCGACAGCACTCCTTCTCTACAAATAGGGGGCGGCGAATTTTCACCATCGAATCGCGAGTGAAATTGCGGGCCGCTTGGCATTTTAGATGAGAGGATGGCGATAATAGAATTGGAAGAGAGGGGTGGACTCCGGGACGGAGCTTTTTATCGGCGGAGAAGCACGCTGAGAAATCGAAAGGACTACTTGCGGCGACGTTTTTTGGGTTTTCCCTTGCTTCGCCTCTCCCCTTTGCCGGGCTCTTCGTCGGACAATTCGGTCTTTTTCGGCTGTTCCGGCTGGCCGTGAAGGCTGTGCTGGTAAACCCGGTCGAGGAGCATGGCCAGAAGCTGCAAGCCGTCGTCGGATTTCCCCAGTTCCTGGGCCAGCCCTTTAAAGCGCTGCATCCGTTCAACTTCGACATTATCGCGGCTCCGCAGGGCGGCCTCGAGAACCACCGTCAGGCGTTGCGAAGCCACTTCGGCAACATCATCATCGGTCGGCAATTTTTCCTCCACTATTTTAAGATTAAACCTTTTGCCTATCCGTTCCAGTTCGATCCGTTCCATCCCGGCTGCCAGGGTGATGGCCCGCCCGGCGGCTCCGGCCCGTCCGGTTCTCCCGGCCCGGTGAATATAGCTTTCGAAGTCTTCCGGCGGCTCGTACTGGATAACCAGCGGCAGATCGGGGATATCTATCCCCCGCGCGGCAACGTCGGTAGCCACGACATAACGGAGTTTACCGTCGCGGAGCTTCTGCATCACTCTTTCGCGGGCCTTCTGAGTGCGATCGGCGGAAAGTTCATCGACATTGAAGCCGAACCGCTCCAGGACGATTTTCACGAAATGGACATTGTCGCGCCGATTGGAAAATATCAGGGCCCCGGAAGGATTTTCGTATTCGATAATGCGGACCAGGCAGCGGTCCTTCTCCATAGCCGGAACGGTGTAATAAACATGATCAGTTTCTGCGACATAGACCCGGTCGGACGAAAGCGACAGGAATTCCGGCTTATTGAGAAATTGCCCCGCAAGGCTGAGCACCTGCGAAGGAAAGGTCGCCGAAAACATATAGCCGCGGATCGGCTTTTTGGGCATGTATCCCTTGATCTGTTTCATGTCGGGATAAAAGCCCATCGACAGCATGCGGTCGGCCTCGTCGAAGACCAGGATTTCCAGTTGGCTAAAATTGAATACTTTTTTAAGGAGAAGGTCGAGAATTCGTCCGGGGGTCCCGACGACAATTTGGCTCCCCTTTCTGAGCGCATCAATTTGCGGTCCGTAGCCGACTCCGCCATAGACCGCGACCGCTTCGAGATCGACCGCTCTGCCGATTTTGGAAGCCTCTTCGTGCACCTGCCGGGCCAGTTCACGGGTCGGCACCAGGACCAGGGCCTGACAGGCTTTTTTGGCGGGGTCGAGCAGTTCCAGCATGGGGAGCACGAACGCTCCGGTTTTGCCGGACCCGGTGCGTGACTGGACCATGAGGTCTCGTTTTTCCAGCAGGTATGGAATTGCCATAGCCTGGACCGGCATCAGCTTAGTCCAGCCTTCGGTGGCCATCCCCTTCTTGATCCGTTCGGTCAGCCGATCGGGGGAAATTTCCGGCAGGGGGTCTTTCGGTTCGATTATTTTAGCAAATTCATCCGGCATAAAGAGAGAATATATGCAATTCAGCAGAAATGCCAAATGATATTCGAAGGGGGCTCGCCCCCCTTCTAAAACGTTTCAGATACCTGCCCGGCGTGTGGGATGTCATTTTTCGAAATTGGCGGTGATCATGCCATAGAGCCAGTAGCCGGTTTCGCTGCCAAGTCCATAGATTTCCCCGGCGGGATCAAAAATCGACATTCCCCCCTCTAATAGAACTCCAGCCATTTGTCTGGTAGTGCCCTTGATGTCGAATTCAATTCCCAATTTTTTATGGGAGTTATACCCGCTATCATATGGTTCGTCCAATCGAAAAGAATGACAGGCTCCTTCAAACGACCAACCTTTGGCAGGTTGTATTTGGGTATAGAAATACAAATCCACCAATCCACGACATACATCATAGTCATATTCGTCGAAATAGCCTCTGAACTTGTGAGCAGAATAATAATTTCCCCGATAGGCGGAAAATCCATCAATAGTTGGATGCAAATCACCCGAGGTGTAGTCAATTCCAACCGCGACTCGAGTCTCGGGATATATTGACAATGTATATCCGGTTTCAAATGCTAGAAGATAAGCACTTATATCTTCATAAATCGCCTGATCGCTTGCCCAATAGGCAAACATATTTCCGAATTGATAAATGATATTCGTTTCGAAATCAAAATTCGCATACTTAGATTTAAGGTATAAACCCGTATTATACCTATCCATGGTATTACGGCCGCCCGCTCTATCATTATTATATTCATAAAATCCAAAGAGGTGCAGGCCCAATTCGTCGAATATTGAATAAATGCCGTATACGTCCATATCTCTGTTATCGTTCGATTCCCTTAGCTTAAGAAAGAATCCGTCTATTCCGATGAAAGGTCTTTGCCAGGATAACATGACACCTTCCCAAGCTCGACCGACATTATCCCAGTCATTTGAACCGAAAACCCGTTGATTGCCATAATTGACTTCAAATCGACCGGCTTTAACGGACGGGCCGTTCTTCCAAATTTCTTTTATCAACAAATACCCCTGATGCAAATCAACGTTTTTGCTATCGTTCAGAGTTCCGGACTGATATTCGCCATACTGATTTTTCCCACCAAGGATCCTGCTATCTTGAAATTGAACATAGGCAATCGTGTTACCATCTATTAACGCAGAAACTCCTACACGTGCACGAAGAATGTAAAAATGAGAGCGGTTAGATACCGGGATCAAATCCTTATCTTCTATTTCAGACCGAAAGCGAACTTCGCCGTCGAAGTGGAGCTCGGTTTCGGCAAATAAGGGAATACCATTGCCGAATAGAAAAAGAAATACCGATAGGACTTTAAAGATTCCGGAAATTCGGCACATAAAACCTCCCTGGCGGTATGTTACCGGCGGCGATTAATTTTCCGGGGCCGCCCCAGTCTTATTAAGTTGTTTCAAGTCTTTGAAAGATGTTGCCTTAATATTGCAGATTGCGGCAAAAAAGTCAATGCCGCCATCCTTCATTATTCCGAAATGGATTTCAGGAATTCGTCACGCAAATACTGCTGCATCTGATATTCCGGATTGGTAGTATCGGCGGTCTCGATATACCCGAACGGCTTATCGTAATCGAAGGCCAGAATGGAATGGCAAAGGGTGCAATCGCTTGAAACGGCTTTCCCGGAATCGTCGACCATACTTTCGTTATGACAGCGGAAACACCCCGAGCCGGTGCCGTATCTATGGCCGATTTGGCTGGGATAGGTCCCCCACTTGATATTCATGCCGTGATGGACATTGCGATAATAGATTTTTGTAAGTGCCGCGACGGCGCTGTCGAGTCTGGCCGCGCCGGTACTCGCCAGAGCGGGATAATTCAGCCGGTAAAATCCTTCGAAGCCATTGGATATGCCTTCCATGGCGGAAACGCTGTCGGCGTAGTTTTTGGTCAGCGCTGCCACCGCTTCACGCTTAATGTACGGCAGCGAGCGATTCAACAAGCCAAGCCGGATAGCCTCGTTCACGGCATCGTGAGGGTCCTTATAAATATGGGTTGCGCGATTATGGCAGTCGATGCAATCGAGCGTCCTGATTTGGTCTTCATCAACGCTCTCCTCGTTCGTATTCGCGTTACGATACCGTTTGTATGATCCGTCGGGCAGCTTGCGCTCGACCCAGATCATGGTTTCGCGGAGATCGTCGACCGAAGCGTAGCGTATTTCGTTTTGTTCGCTCACATGCCAGTGGATTCCTCCTCCCGGATTGACC
>Ga0209288_10000381_pt1 | contig 13646 bp, 10 predicted proteins | sample PPLLaktember2015_4_FD_187261 | JGI IMG/M metagenome (GOLD analysis project Ga0209288, IMG submission 187261) | Freshwater sediment microbial communities from Prairie Pothole Lake near Jamestown, North Dakota, USA - PPLs Lake P8 Core (1) Depth... | ecosystem: Environmental > Aquatic > Freshwater...
TGGCAGAATGCTACGAGGAGGGACTGGTCCCGCTCCTCACTGTGCATGACGAGTTGTGCTTCAACATCGAGACCGCTGAGCAGGCCGCCCGGATCACCAAGATCATGGAGGAAGGGCTGTCTCTCAAGGTGCCGAGCAAAGTGGACCAAGAACTCGGAAGCAACTGGGGAGAGGTTGGATGATCCCTGACGTGAGGTGCGTCGGACTGAAGGACATGGCCCCTGAGCAAGTTATGGCCCTGCTCAGGGTTCTGAACCATGTCCTTGTCCTAGCGGAACAGGTGGGAGACCCGGACATCTTTGACGAGGCCTTCGAGGACGCCAACGACATGGTCATCCTGTTCGGGGGGAGTGGCATCAAGACAGTGCTCAAGGTGGAACTTGAGGACTAGCCCCCAAGGCGCTGAGCTATTTCAGCATTCGCCATCTGTGATGCAAGGTCACCGCCGAGCAAGCTCGGAGACAAGGAGGCCCTATTCGTCGGCGCTATCGGCTGTTGTGGGGCCGAAGGTGCTGGCGCTGGAGCGAATACGGGGGGCGGCGTTGCCGCCCCTTGGCGTTCCGGGACAAGATCACCGAACGGGTTGACCGGTGCCGCTGCCGGTGCCGAAGGAACGAGGTCATCGAACATGCCCGCAGGTGCCGCCGCCGGTGCCCGCGATCTCGGGGCCGCCGCCGCAGGGGACTCCACGATGAGGGGTTGGCGCATCCGCTCACGGGTCATGCGCATGAAATCCCGCGCCGGGATGTCCGACGTGGGCGTGGTGCGGTTGATCTTGTCTACCTTCTCCTGCATCCGGATGTCTTCCAGAAGCTCAGAGCTTGCCTGACCCGGGTAGAACTGCCCGCGCATGATCGTGTTGACTTCGTCGCTCCCGAGCTTGGCCTCTTTGACCAGCTGCCTGCGGATTTCCCTGTCCGAAAGGCCCAAGGTCCGCGCAGCTTGGATGTCCCCGTAGAGCTTCGTCTGCTCGCGGTAGAGGTTGTCCAGATACTGCGACCATGCCGACGTCATCTCTTCGGCGGTACGGTCGGGGGCCCGGATGATCCGGGTGGCGGAAGTCTTCGTCTCCTGACGGCGGGGGCTGTACTCCTTGCCCGCGAACTGGAAGTCGCGGCGAAGGTTCAACTCCATGGGCGTGAAGCCGGTAACCACCCGGGCAAACTCCGTCGGCAGGCTGAACTCCTCGCCTTGCGGACCGGGGGTATCGGTCATGGCCCTCATGATCCGACCCGGACGAAGGTCACCGCCCCTGACCTCGGCAAGCTCTCGAGCGTACCCCGGGATGTACGTTGCCATCAGGTGGTAGATCGAACTCTGCGCTTTGTCAGACAGCGTGTCCGTCTCGTTGTACACACGTGAACCCGTAAGGGTCACGCCGCTGCGCCCGCCGAACTCGCGAGGCAGGATATCTAGGATGCGCTCGGAGCTCATGGACTGAGACGCGAAGGGGTCGGCATAGGATGTGACGCTGGCCCAGATGCCGGAGGAAATCTTGCTGATCTCGCTCTTGCCCAGACGCTCACCCTCGTTGTAGGCCCGAAGGCCCGCCACTGCGGGGTCAACAGCGAAGGCGTATGGCATCGTGTAGCTAAGGTTTATGTACTCGAGCCTGCCCTTCTGGTCGTTCTGGGTAACGACGATGTCGTTACCCGCGAAGAAGGACGGGAGCTCGGCGTACATCGCCTCCATCTGCTCAGGTGTAGTCCCGGTTGCCGCCATAGAAGCTCGGACCGCGGCCTTCGGAAGGATGCCCGCCATGGCGACATAGGCCGTGAGGCGCTGCGCCCCGTGGGCCCGGATCGAGCGCTCGAACGCCACTGCCGTCTCTTCTCCAAGGCGCTTGCGTACAACGTCGGACAGGGTGAAGGACATCTCCTTCAGCCCCCGGTCCACGATGTTGATCGAGTTGCGGATGTTCTCAGAGGCGAAGGACATGAAGTTACCGAAGATCGGGAACTTGTCCAACTCGCGCACGGCAAGGCCGACTCGGTTGTATATCGGGAACATGTCCTTGACTGCGTCCGCGGAGATAACCTCCAGAGGGGTCAACTCCGGGTTGGCCATGCTGGAGAGGCGCTTGGCCAGTCCCGCTTGCTGCATGTCTTCGAGGATGCCGATGACAGGTCGGTTGAGACCGGCGTCGGTAAAGGCCTTCATGAGCTTGTTTTGCTCGGAGATCACGGCCACGCCTTTGAAGAACGAGTCCGAGTCCGCGTATACTTTCTCGAAGGCGCTAAGGAAGGGGACCAAACCTTCAGCCTTGCCTATCAAGCTGCGCACCTTTCCGGAGAAGGCGAGGTCGGCCCCTGCGTCCTTGTATTCCTGAAGGGCCTTGATGACGAGGCTGCTCTCGGTCACGCCCGACAGGCTGATGACCTTGGACAGGCGCGCCAGACCCTGCTCGTTCAGCCCGTCGATGTTGGTGGTGAATAGCTTGAACAGGTCGAAGACGTCGGTCGAGCGCCCAAGGTTCGCGGTCGCACCAAGCATAAAGGTGTTGCCGAGGATGTTGCGGACTTGGCTCTCGGGGTTGGGGACGATGGTCATCTTCTGCGACAGGCCGCGAATTTGGGTGAGAACGGACAGCACTTCGTCTACGAGGGTGACACCGATCCGCAGCGGTGCGGTCAGGGCCTGATAGGTTTCCGGTGCAACGTAGAGCCCGCTCAGTTCACCGTACGATCCAGCGAAAACGTCCGACAGGTTCTCTGCCTCGCCGAGTTTGACGTATCCGCTCTGCACGAGCTCGTCGGTGTAGCTCTGGATAACATCCGACACCTCGATAGACCCGGAAATCTCTGCCGGGATTCCGCCAAGGGCGTCTGGTGCAGTTGTCTGAACGCGGAGCTCCCGGGCCTTTTGCAGGAACGGGGAGATGTCAAACTCTGCGGGGTTCATTGGATCAGGGACGCGCACGAACACGGGCTTCTTCCCGCCGCCGCTAAGAGCGGTCACCCCGTCGTACAACGAGGAGACGGTGCCGAAGCGGGACATGTTCTGGTAGAAGTTCAGGGCCTCTGTTGTCTTGGTCATGTCTCCGATGGTCTGGTAGTACAGCTGCTTCGGATCGGTGACCTCGCCAAGAAGCTCGCGTAGCTTGGGCGAGGTGTCCAGAATGGTCTCTCGCGGGGTCAGCAGGGTAGGGGTAAGTTGCAGCTTGGGCATGTCCTTGGCGAACAGGCCGCCTTGCGGATCGAGGCGTTGCTGTTTGAGGCTGCCGACCAGCTTCTTGATGGCGGAGGCGGGGCTCAGGCCGTTGTTAATGGCTCCGAGTCCGATGAACTGGTTGACCTTGTACCGAGCCAGAGCCATCGACTCTGGGCTATCCCAAGTTTCCCGGGCCACGTTCTGGGAAACCTCTCGGACGGCGGCCTCGTAAAGCTGCTTGTCCTTTCCCGTCAGATCAAGCTGTTTGTAGTATGCGAACGGGTCTTTGTGCACGGCGAAGGACCGGCGAAGGAAACCCTTCTCGGCCTCTTGGTGTTCCTTCATGGCCTTGAGCGCAGTCTCAAGCTTGGTCGCTCGGTCTGTACCCGGAAGGGCTCTGTCCAGTTCCCGCTCCACCGACTCGATGAATTGAGTCCGGACTTTATTGGAGGTTTCCAGCAGGCGGTCTGCCGAAGCGGCAACCTTCTCGCCGTACTTGTCGGGCCGCGGGCCCGCGCCCGTCAGGTAGCTGAACAGGTCGCGCTCGGCCTGCTGTGCAGCCTCCTTGCCCTTCCCGAACAGGCGCATCCTGCCGATGGTGTCGTTCAGGGTCTTTTGGTACTCTTCGTACACCCGGATGCCCCCGGACTCGGTCGCATCGATGCGGGCCCGAGTGTCCATCATCTCTTCGAAGACCCGCGGGTCAGCGCCCCCCGACGGGGTGAGGTACTTGGTGGCTGCGCGGCCCACGGCCTTGGCCCCCGGGATGGCGCTCACGCCAGTGCCGAGGATATCGAAACCTGTGCGGATGCCCCGTGCGGTGGCGGCCCCCGCCTGCGTCCGCCCAACTGCCCCGACCCCTGCGCCGATCCCGACCAAGGCTGTGTCAAAGGCCCCGCTCAGCGCACCCCCCTCAACCCCAGACCGGAGCTTGTTGCGGATACGGCGGAGAGCTTCCTCGCGCCCCGTCATCCCCGTGTCAGCTTCCGTCTTCAGGGGTCCGCTGATATCGAAAGTGTCGGACAGGGTGGTGCGACCGTCAGGGGAGAAGAGCGTCTCGTACCCTGCCGCTGCGCCCGCCGTCGTGCCGATCAGCTTCTTCCGGCTCCCAAGCATAGCTTGCCCAGCCGCCGTCTCGCCGAACTTCTCCGCCGAGCGGAGGAAGCGGCTCGAGGACGGGATCACCGCCCGACCCGCCTTGATGGCCTTCGCCGCTTTGTCCGCCCGCCCGAGCCAGCCGACGATGGGGATGAACCCAATCCCGAAGGCCGTGATATCTTCGACGGTCTGCCCCCCGGCGGTCTCCGGCTTGATGCCAGACTTGACCGTGTTGAAGAACTCGGTGACGGGTCGGGACGTGCTCGTACCCAGTGCGAGGTCCAGCGCCGCAGCGCCCGTTTCAGTCAGGCCTTGGACAAGGCTTACCGGGGCAGTGATCAGGCCGCGCCCGAGCTCCTCTCCGGCGGCAAGCCCCCGCTCCAGAAGAGACCTCTGCTCTTCTGGGACAAGGTCTGCGAAGGGGTTCTGTGCCGGGGCGGCTGCGGGCGCTTCTGGTAAGAGGTCGTCAAAAACACCCATCAGAGGCTCTCCGGATCAATCCCCAAACTTTGCAGCCGCTCGCGGATGGCTGCTTCGTCTGCTCCTGCAGCAATAGCAGCCCGCGCCTGATTAAGCACGTCTTCTCCGGTGGGATTTGCAGCGGCAGGCGGAGGTGCCCCAGCGCCCGACGCCATGCCCTCAAAGGGCGAGCCGACCAGCTGCTCTGGGGTATAGCTCCGCTGGATCAGCGCGGTGGCAACCTGCTCGGCGTAGTCCTCGCGGGTCATTCCGTCAGGAATCTCGAGGTCAAACTCCCCAGCCTTCATGACGGATTGATAGGCATCTTGGAAAGCATCGACAGGGTTGCGGTAGTCGCGAGAAGCTGCGCCATCGACGCCGCCGACGCCCCGCTCCCGCTTGTTGGCCTCCGCCGTCCGAGCCTGAATCTCGGCCAGCTGCAGCGCCCGGGTGTCGGCAAGACGGCGCTCCTCCGTATCCTTGGCACCCTGAAGGCCAATGAGCAGGCCCTTCGAGATGTTCTCTGTCGCCCGGGCCGAGGTCCCCGCACCGATGGCAGCGCCGATGATGCCGCGGTTGAGGGCGTCAATGTTCTTCTCGAACGCCGCCGGGTCGCCCGTCAGGTTCTGGTAGATGCGGGCAAGATCAACCTGCGTGTCGCCGGTGACCTCCGCGCCCTTCGTAGCCGCCGTGTCGATGATCTCTGTCGCGATGGTTTCCGGGTCCTCGCTATCAAGGCGCGGGAGGAGGCCGTTAGCCTTGTCAAGGATGTCGGCGTCGATGGCTTCTTCGGGGGTTGCCGACAGGGTCGGGTCGGCGGCGTCTTCCGCAATGAGGTCGTCCAGAGTAGGGGCGGCAGCCGCCGCCGTATCCTGCTCGGACTTCAGCGAGTAGCCCATGGCCATCCCGCCCGCAGCAAAGCCTTGAGGCTGCACCGAACCGGGGACCTGCGGAGGCATGTATGCAGGCTCCTGCATCATGGGCTCCTGCATCTGCGGCAGTGGTTGAGGCTGCATGGGCATAGGCTGCTGCGGCATCATAGGCTGCTGCGGCATCATAGGCTGCATGGGCATAGGCTGCTGCATCATGGGCTCTTGCATCATAGGCTGCATAGGCATGGGCATAGGCTGCTGCATCATAGGCATCTGCGGCTGCTGCATGGGCATGGACATAGGTCCAAGGTCCGCGGACTGCGGAGCCCGCTCCGCAGTGCGGAGGGCCTCGCGCATGAGCTCCTCAGAGCTCGACATAATCCCACCGAGCTTTCGGAGCTCGTCGCGGGCAGGGCCTTGGCGGAAGAGTTTGCGGTTGTAGACACCCGACATGTTATGCTCCACCCCGATTGACTAGAGAGCCCAAGCCGTACTGCGCGTTGTACGCGCCAAGGCCCATGGCCGTACCGATGGTGGATGAGATCGGACTTGGCGTCGGCGCGCTGGTCACAGCAAGGGTTGAACCCGACGAAGGCACACCCTGAAGGATGTCGGACATGTACGAGAACCGCTGGAAGGGTTCGTACATCTCCTCGATGTCACCTGCGCGCTGAACATCGTACTCGTTCTGCTGCTGCTCTTGCTCGACCCCGCCCAGCGTCATCAGGGTGCTGACGTCGCGGTTTATTGCGCCCTGAGCCGCTTCGCCCATTGTACCCTGCGCCGTTCCGAGCCCTTGGAAAAGCTGGCCAGCGGTTTGGCCCCTGCTCTTGGCATTCTCGAAGACGCTCTGCGCCTGCTGCTGGGCTCCAGTGTATGCCGCAGAGCGAAGGTCTGCACCCATCCGGGCCTGACGATCCTGCGTTGCACGAGCAAGCTCTTGTTCCGCCACGGCCTGCCGGGAACCGCCGAAGGCCCCTCCAGTGACTCCCGCTGCTCCGATCCGGTTGCGCTCGATGTCCGTCTGCCGGTTGATATCTTTGGTCGTGGTGTCAATGACCTGCTCAACAAACGGGTCATAGTACGGCTTGTAGGATTGCGGGTCGTATTGGCCAAGAGAGCCTTCGACAGAAGCCACACCCTTGGCCATCGTCTCGGACCCGGTCTTCATCATAGGGGCGTAGGCACCAATGCCCTTGACGCCCATGTCGATGCCAGCCCTCTGGATGTCGGTAAGGGGGACGATTTCGGGACGCGGAACGCCGCCCTTAACTTGCTGGATAGGCTGCCCGCGAATGTCGAGACGCGGCTGCCCAGTGGCGGGGTCGACCTCATAGACGGGCTTGCCCTGTGCATCAACGACAGGGGTGCCGTAAAGCGGGGAGGTGGCAGCAATACCGGCAGGCTGCCCAGTGGCGGGGTCAATCCGGTAGATGTTGGAGAGAAGGTCTTTCTGAAACTGCTCAAGATGAGCGGGAAGGAGGTTTACACTCTCACTGCGGATTGTTTCGTCGGCCATTACGCCCTCCGCTCGAAGTTGTTCATCATCCGGTACATCTCGGCAGCGCCCCGGGCCCGGTTCCCGTTCCCCGCGCCGCGGACAGCCGCGTTGGTCATCACGAACTCACCGTCCGAGAGCCGAGCTTCGCGGACCGGGCCACCGTTCTGGTAAATCCTCGCCGGGATGGAATCGCTCCGTCCAGTTCCCGGACCCTCGACGAAGCCGCCCTTGGCGTAGCCACGGTAGTCAAAGGCCGGAGTTCCCCGGTAGTCCGGAATACGCTCGCCCGTCGCAAGCTGGCGGCGCTGCTCATCCGTAGCCACTTCGACGTTCTTCGGTTCCGTGGCTTTCAGCAGGGCTGCCATGACAAGCGGGCTGCCGAGGATGCTCATGAGTCCTTGGCCAAGGCCCTGACCCTGACCCGGCGCGCCGCCTTGAGGTTGGCCCGGGGCCCCCTGACCTTGATCCCCGGCGAAGTTCATTTGCCCGTTGCCGCCCCCGCCAAGCATCTGGGAGAGAGCTTCTTGCGGAGAGCCGCCCCCGCCAAGGACGTTCATCACCGCATTGCCCGCTCCGCCACCAAGTTTCCCCGTCAGGAACGACCCAGCGCCAGTCTTGAGAGCCGAACCGATGGACCCACCGCCCAAGAGGTTTCCGAGGCCCGCGCCAATCGCGGAGCCAGCGGGGCCCCCAAGAGCCATGCCGACAAGGCTGCCGATCCCGGAGAGAAGGCCGCTGCTCTTCCCGCCACCGCCACCGCCACCGCCACCGCCGCCCCCTGCAAAAGGAGTTCCCTCCCAAGAATAATTCCCCGGGTCGCTCTTCCCCGCACCGCCGCCATCGAACATGTCGGGGATGTCTTTGAATCCAAGGATTGGCATGGGACGGCCCTTTTACAGCTATTTCCGTACCGTATCAAATCACCCGCATTTGGGCAAGTTACAGCTGCGCGCTAGGTCAGATGACGATCCGCAGTTCGCCGGTAGCTGTCCTGTACACACCGCCCACCGCTAGACCACCCGTCACGGCAGCGGCATTGTTCGCGTATACGGGCAGGTTAGTGAGAGCGATTTCTGTCCCCCGTATCGGGCCCGGGTTGGCTACCTGCTGGGCAAACACAGAAAAGGCCCGAATGACCTGCGCCATGTAGGACTTGTTGTATTCGGTAGGGGGCGTAGGGAAGTATGGTATCGGACTCCCGTAAGACATTATTTCCTCCCATCAGAGCGGACATCGATTCTTGGGTCACCCAGCCTCCACGCTACGTCCAGAAGGTTTGACTCGATCCGAAGAGACAGGGATCGTCCCCGAAGGCGCGTGTAAAGCTGGGTCGTAAACTGCTCGACAGGGAGAGTTGCCGTCTTCGTAACGGGATCATCCTCCTGCCCAAAGTACGCGCCGCCGGGGAAGTTCCGGGCCTTGATGATAAGCGTTACAGCAGGATTTGCCGAGGTGGAGTTGCGGAAAGTCATGTCCGGTATGATCCGGGTAGCGAACATGAAGGCGTCTCCCTCGCCCATGTCCACGGCGCTGGACTCGACATAGGCATTGAGGGGAAGCGAGGGAACGGAACTCCCGTCGTTAAGTCCGCTCTCTTGGTAGTAGATGTACCCGTCAGGGGACACGGCCATGGGATTGCCCCTGATCCCCCGGTCCACCCACGCCGTTCTAGGCATGGCACCGTAATACCAAATCCTCTGCTCGTAGTTGTAGATGACGTACCGGTCGTTTTCTTGGCTCTCGGTAGAGGGGTAAAGCCACCAGATTTCCGAGAATGCGCTGACGTGCCCCGCATAAACCTTGAGGCCCTGAGAATCGTTCAGGCCGTTGAACACGTATTCCTTCACGTCACACGGAATCTGAGCGACGGCACCGTCGTACACGTAGAACTCGCTACGTCCCATCCAGTAGACGGCGTCACCTACGGCTACTGCGGCGTTGGGCCCCATGATCGACACGGACGTCGAGACTTCTTGAACACCAAACGTGAAGGGGTCTCCGACGTACTGCATCGCGTGCAGAGAGGCGTCGGTGAAGACGATGATCTGCTGTTTGGTCTGCACCGCGGAAACAATCCCAGAGCCGGTGCCGATCCGAAGCTCCCCGGCGGTGGTCGTGGAAGTTGTTTCCCACTCCAGAAGGTTTTCTTGGTCAGAGAACCTGATGGTGAGTGGGTCCTGAACCCCCGGGGTAGCTTCAGGATCACAGCCGAAAGCAATGACGTGGCGGTCCCGCTCAGACACAAGGATCGACGTGGCAACTGTGGGAGCTTTGTTGCTCCCTGCCAAGGAGGACAGCGCTACGCCGCGCACAGCCAGACCGGTACTTGCATCCCAGTAATAAATCCCGCCGCCCCGCACACAGAAAAGTAGGTCCTCGCCGTAGTTGTCGTGGGACCAGATACGAAGCTGCGCGCTGGAGTCGCTCGTAGAAAAACTGGAGCCCCAAGTACCGCGAGACCACGGGCCCGTGCCCCAGCCCGTGCCGTACACAGAAGTGTCCAGACCCGTGTTGATCTGGTATGCGCCAACAACAGAAGCACCGCCGTCACCGGTGTCAGAGGCATTGGCCGTAACCGAGAGAGTGATCTGGTAGCTGTCTGGGGACAGGATCGTGGTAATTTGGTGCTCAGCGTTCAGGACAGTTGCAGTGACCAAGCCACCAAGGCTCGCTGCGCCAGAGAAAGTAACGAAGTCGTGAGTTACCGCTCCGTGGGCGACGTCCGTGACGGTGAGAACGGCGGAGCCGTTCGTAGCCGCGAACGTCACTCCTCCCGCGGCGGTCGTCGCCCGGATTGGGGTGATGTCCCGCAAGGTGCTTCCCTGAACGACGTAATACTTTAGGTTCGTGCCAAGGGCCGAGTACACCGTCCCATTAAGCGTGGTCCATGTCATGATCGCGCGGCCCGTCCCAAGGGACGGGGCACTGGTAAATCTAGTCCAGCCGCCAATCGTTTCCGGTTTTCCGGCGCGGAAGCGCACCAGATTGCCATCCCACCAACCGCCTTCGTTGGCGTACGCCGTGGTCTCCCGGTTGATCCCGGGGTTGAAGACGAGTTTGGTCAGTGGCATGGAGAACTCCTCCGGGGGAGCGTTACTTAGCAGGCCGCTTCGAATAGATCGACCACACGGCTACAGCAATCGTGGTGATCGCACCGCCGATGGTCATCATGGTCTGTGCGTCGATAAGGCCCTGACCAACGAAGTAGCCGCCTACAGCCGCCACGATAGCGCGGACGATACCGCCGACTTGATCGTGTGTCATCATAGCAATCTCCTCAGTTACCCGGGTAAACCGCCCGGTTCAGTTCGAAGTGCGGATAGTCTTTGAACTTCCGCCAGTCACCGCCGTAGGTTACGGCGACATTCTTCTCCTTCGCAGCGGCCTTGATAGCATCTGCGATACCGAGCATCAGCCGCACGTTCGCCATCTCCTCGAAGGACACCCTACCATCCTTGTTGATGTCCACCAAGGCATAGAAGTCGAAGGCGTGGCCGTAGCCGTCGGCCTGCTTCAGGTGCCTACTCTTCAGCGTTTTGCTGGCACCGATTCTCTTGAGTTCCTTCTGGCGCTCCAGTGTGCGCAGCCCCTCAGTCACGACGAACATGTGCGGGCTGGTGTGCAGCGCGCGGTTCAGGACGAGGATCAGGTCTGGGTGCAGACCCTTCATGTTATCGAGGCTGCGTTGTGTCCACTGTCTCATGCCTGATCTCCAAATATCTTGACGATGAGGGCGATACCGCCACCGATGACGATCCAGAACACTTTGTCGAGCAGGCCAAATACCACGCCGTTTTTTACAGAGCCGCTCTCTACCTCTGTAATCCTCTCGTCCAGTGCTGCTTGGCGAGCATCAAAGGTGTCCATGCGCTTGAACAGCGTGACCATGCGCTCCTCGATCCGGGCCATCGCGGTGACGACCTTGGTGAGCTCATCGATCTTGTCGCCTAGCTTGTCGATGTGTTTCTCCACACGCTCGAGTCTGGGGTCTTCGGCCATCTTACACCTTATAGTACGCCATTAGTCTGGCCGGAGTTGCGGTAGGTCAGGCTTCCAGCGCGGCGATGCGCACTTCGAGGGCGGCAATCTTGGCGAGGGCTTCTTGAAGTGCTGCGGTCAGCAAGGGAACCATCTTGGAGTGGTCGATGCTCTGGTAGACTGGAGCGCCCTCGGCATCAACCTCGTCCTTCTGACCGACAACCGAGTTTGGTACGACGGCCTGCGCCTCGTGAGCGAGAAAGCCGTCCACCGGGTTGGCGGGGTCGGAGAGGAAGTTGAAGTTGCGAGGCTGGAGCAGCAGCACGCGGTCGGCGGCGTTTGCTACGGGGACCACGTTTTCCTTTAGCCGATAGTCTGAAGACGTCGCGTAGGATGTGGCAGATGCTGTGACGTTAATGGAGCCAACGGCAGTGTTTTGTCTTCGGAATGTTATGACGCTGCCGTCAGAGGTCAGTTTATTAAAATTGCTGGCGGCTACTGCGTTGACGTAGATGTGTCCCAGATCAGACACCTGCAAGCTCGGGGCTGTAGTAACCCCGACGTAAGCCGTAGTTCCTACCAGAAACTGACCGCCGGAATTGAAACGCGCTGCTTCCACGCTGTTTGTGACGAAGGTGATTGAGGCGGCGTCCTGCGCAGTGAGGGTTAAAGCACCGGTCCCGCGATGGTAAAGACCCGACGTTCCGTTGGCCCCAGCAGCACGCAGCATGCGAAGCCCGTAGGAAGTGTACGTTGTGTCGCCGATGAGGTTGTAGTGGACACTGCTATCGGCTGTCCGGCCATTTCCCAGAATGATTGCTCCGTCGCCTCCATCCACCGGGAAGTTGCGGGTATTGCCGTTCAACTGCAGGCTCTCAAAACCGTTCGTCGTGAAACTCAGTCGGCCTTCGGCAGAGCGGTACATCCCCGTGTTTTGGTCGCTGGTAAAAGTGTACGACGGGAGGTCTTCAGTACCGTCTACAGCGCCTATAGTACCCTCGACCCTAAGTTTTGTGGTGGGGGTAGTAGTGGTTCCGATGCCGACGTTTCCGCCAGCGGAGATGCGCATACGCTCAGTGTTGGTCGTATAGAAGTTGATAATGCCCGCATCCTGCGCCGTTATCGCGAGGTTGCCGGTTCCTCGGTGAATGAGGTTGGTAGTGGCATCAGGGCCAGTAGTCCCCCGGATGAGCCTAGCCCCATAATCGGTGTAAGTTGCGTCGCCGATCAGATCGACTATAGCGCCGCCATTGCCCGAGCGCCCAGTTCCGATCTCGATGAATTTCGTCTCGGTCGTTGCCGCAGGGAGGTACACGCCATTGCCCGCAACACGGAGCGCTTCGAGTCCGGCTGAGGAAAATGAGAGAGTGTCTGGGCCGCCCGAGTACACCCCAGTGTTGAGGTCGCCACTAAAGCTGTACGCGGGCGCGGCTGCGCTGCCGTCTGCAGTGCTTATGGCACCATCGACCCCAAGCTTGGTGGCGGGGGTAGTAGTTCCGATGCCAACGTCGCCAGCAGCGTCGATCCGCATCCGTTCAGTATTGGTGGTGCCGAATGACAGGGGCGACGCTTGGATATTGTTCAGACCAACCCCAGACGCAGAAGCGAAGAAGTTTGCGTAGGTTAGATCAGCCACGCTAAGCCGAAGGGCAACAGCCGATGATGCAGCGTTGACCTGAAAGTTGGAGAGGGGGGCGGTCGTTCCGACGCCGACTTCGCCCGTAGAGAGGATGCGCATACGCTCAGCCCCGTTAGTTTCGACGGTCACGGTATCCACCGCAGGGAAACGAATGGAGGTGTTCGTATCGCCTGCGTGGACGATCTTGTCAGGGATAGTAAGGTCGCCAGTGGCTGTAATGGTTGTCCCAGTGATGGCCGCAGCAGAAGACCCACCGATGACTGCACCGTCAACAGTACCGCCATTGATGTCAGCAGTAGTCAGGACAGAAGAAGCAAGAGTAACAATGCCTGTCGTATCCGCAATAGAACCTGCTGAAGTACCATCCTTAGCCTTAAGGTTTGTAACCTCAAGATTTGTTGTATCTACAGTAGTAGACGTTAGGGTGGTGATGGTGGTGGCGTTGATTGTACCGCCCTCGACCTTGTCGCCAGAAATTTGATTGTCTGCAAGGGTAAGTGTACCTGCAGAGACATCCAAGGTTTTACCAGAACCCACAGTGACGTTGGAGGTGGCGATAGTAGCGTTATCAATAGTGCCACCATTGATATCCGTAGTAGTCAATACCGAAGAAGCAAGAGTAACGATGCCTGTAGTATCCGCAATAGAACCTGCTGAAGTACCATCCTTAGCCTTAAGGTTTGTGACCTCAAGATTTGTACTGTCTACAGTAGTGGCATTGGCGGTGGTAAATGTACCCACGGCGGCGGTAGTCCCACCAATCGTAGTGCCATCGATAGTACCGCCCGTGATCTTTGCCGAGCTCATGGCAAAGTCATTACTGAGGTTGACGACTGCGGCACTCGCGCCTGCGCCGTTCGTATAGATGATGCCGCTGTCGCCCGTGGCGATGGTCACGTTGCCGCCGGAGCCTTGGGTAAACACCACGCTCTGGGCAGTCGTGACCATC
>Ga0209288_10000386_pt1 | contig 13577 bp, 15 predicted proteins | sample PPLLaktember2015_4_FD_187261 | JGI IMG/M metagenome (GOLD analysis project Ga0209288, IMG submission 187261) | Freshwater sediment microbial communities from Prairie Pothole Lake near Jamestown, North Dakota, USA - PPLs Lake P8 Core (1) Depth... | ecosystem: Environmental > Aquatic > Freshwater...
CCCGTTCGAGAAGGTAGGCTTTTCCGATGGCAATCCCCATGGACGCACCGATTCCCTTCATTACAAGGTTTGCTGCTGTGGAATCGGACATGGCTAGGTCTCTCCGAACCCCTTTTCTATCAGTTTCGATATTTCGTCCAACACGTTCGAATCCGCAGGATCCGTTATTCTAACCGTCACTTCCGTTCCGGAAGGACAATACAGACCGATGATGTCAAGAAGACTGGTCGCGTCGACTTCCTCTCCATCCTTGCCGACATACACGGCGGCGCGGGCATGTTCAGCCAGTTGAGCGATCTTGCCCGCGGCTCGGGCGTGAAGTCCCAGCGCGTTATGGATCAACAGGGTACGATGCAACGCCACTCCCCATAGCCTCAGCGCGGCCTATATCTTTGAAAAATATGAACTTTAGCATACCACGCCCGGATGTCAAAACGGCAAATGAGTCATGCCTCGGGTGCAGGTCGGTCTCACTTCCGTGTTGCATAGACACCCACCTGGTGCATGAAGGCCTCCACCCGCGTGACCATGTTCGTGCCTTCCTGACCGTCATAGGAGGCATGAAGCACGGGAAGGTGCGTGTAGTCCTTCAACGCATGCTTGAAAAGAGGCACGGACACATTGCCCAGCATGCAGTTCAAGACATAGAGGTTGCAGATACCGGCAACCCCCGAAGCGGCAAAACGCCGGACGCGAGCCGTCAGAGTCGCCAGCACCGGATCAATGTCATGGTGGATAACCGGTTCGACTTCTGAGAGAATCTCTCTTGCCGAGAGGGTCCCCGCCGGGCGTAGCGCCGGGGGCAAGCTCGCCTCGGCCCTCCTCACCCAAGACATGGCCCACTGGTTCCTTGCATAGTAATAAAGGGCCGAACCCACCTTGCCCTCCTTGAGCCGCCTTTGAGGATAGTAATGCCCTGAGAACCAAGCATAGAAGTTGGGCACGGTAAGTCCGTGCAGCCTCACCTCGGCGCCGAGGCCCTCGAGCATACGCACCAGCTCATGATTCGCCCAGCGGTTCAAGACGGTGTAGAATTCTCCCACAATCCCGACGACAGGGCGTTTTTCCGTGCGATCCACCGGGATCGCTTTCAACGGGATATCCAGCGATCCGGATCCGGTCGACAATCCGAGAGGATCCTTCGGTGTCTCCCATCGCATACCGCCTCAAATAAAATCCTGTGGCGCGCGGGTCTTCTCTCAGGTCCAGCACCAGATCGTAGCGCTTTTCTCTCAGGAAGCGGCGGATGATCCGGGCTTCCGGCGAGTCGAATCGGGTGAAGTCGTCTGCGATGTCGACCCTCGCGTGCGTGAAGGGCAAGTCGTGCACCCATCCCCAGGGGTTGATCATCGGGAGAATGTCCATGTCGAAACGCGTGGTCGATACGGGAGTCGCACGCAATCGGTCAATCAGGGATAAAACATACTCCACGCCGGCCGTCTCGTTGCCGTGGATCCCGGCCAAAACCAGCACCTGCTTCAAGTCGGTTTGGAAGGGACGGTAGGCGACCCGCCAGATCGGGGCTTTAAATCCGGGGTGGGCGACCTGTCCGATTTCCGCCACCAGCAGATGAGCGGAAGCGGTATCCGCCGCCTGAAGCATCTTTCGGGTGGATGTCAGGTCCCGGACCGCGGGCGCATCGATTCGCTGCGGTTGGCCCACTGGCAGAAAGGAACAAGCCCCGCCAACCCAACACAGAACTAAAAGAGCAGTGGTCCGCAGCACCGGCATACGCGCGTTCTCTTCTCAAGGCTTGTCGCCTACGATCCAAGCGGTCAGCCGCGGCCCGTTTTCGACATGGGACGTCAGCCCGCTGGCGCACATCATGTCCCGGATGACCTTCGGGTGCAGGAAGCGGCTTCGCATCCGAACGATTTTTTCGGCCAGAGCGATCAAACGGACGGCCCTGCGGCCGGCATCGAATTCTTCAATCACGATCCGGCCGCCCGGCTTCAGCGTGCGCGCAAAGGCGCTGATCGCCGCGGCCTGGTCGGTAAAATGATGCAGCGCATCGACCACCAGGATTCGGTCAAAGGTGCCTTCCCGAAACGGCAGCTGCTCGGCGCGCGCCCGGACGCTTTCGAGGTTCTTGGCAGCCGCCTGGTGGAGCATACGCTCGGACAGGTCGCTTACCACCAAATGTCCGACCCGCGGTCGCAACGGATGCGATGCTCGACCGGTCCCACCGCCGCCATCCAGCAGCCATCCCTCGGAGGGCAGCTTCAGCAGCACCGCCAGGCGCGCAGCATCTGGTGCCCCTAACAGCCGATCGTAGAACGGGGCCAGTATGTGAAAATGGTCGAGCATTCATCGCAGCGCGAGTCGGGACCGTAACAACCGCCGGGATTGCCCGGTATCGAACATCAGCGACCGTACCGCCATATTAACCAGGATGGCCGCCACTTTCAAGGTGCAGCGGGATGCGGGGCTGCCCCGGCCGGGGCCTATATGTTGATTTCGCCGTTATGTTAGGCTATTAAGTTGGGCAATGAGTCCGTGCATCCTCCTCAACGCTGACTATTCGTTTCTCAACCTGGTGAACTGGAAGAGAGCCTTGTGCCTGATGGCCAAGGGGAAAGTAGAAGTGGTCAAGGATTCACATGCGACGGTGCTCAGCTCCGGAGGAACGCGTTTCAAGGTGCCGACGGTCCTGCGCCTGATCAAGTTGATTCGAACCATCTACCGTGCCGGGGTGGCTTTTTCGAAGCGCAACGTCTACGTGCGCGATCGCTTCCGCTGCGCCTACTGTGGAGGCCGGCGCGATCGGCTCTCGATCGATCACATCATTCCCAGATCGCGCGGAGGCAAAACCAATTTTGAAAACTGCGTGGCCGCCTGCAAGACCTGCAATTTGAAAAAAGGCGGGCGCACTCCCAGCGAGGCGGGTATGTTCCTGCGGACCAAGGCCTTTCAGCCCACTATTTCGGAATTTCTTCGGTTGAAATTCCAAAGCTGCGGATTGCAGGAGATATTGAGCGAGATCGGTTTTTAACTCAGCCCTGAGGCTGGACCACCCACAAGGAGGCAGATCCCATCGATGAAAGGAATCATTCTGGCCGGCGGCTCCGGCACACGGCTTTACCCGATCACGCTGGGGGTCAGCAAGCAGCTGCTTCCGGTCTACGACAAGCCCATGATCTACTACCCGCTGTCCGTTCTGATGCTGGCCGGAATTCGAGAGATCCTGATCGTTTCCACGCCGGTCGACCTGCCCGTGTTTCGTCGCCTGTTCGGCGACGGATCGCAGATCGGGCTGGCCTTCACCTATGCCGAACAGCCCCGCCCGGAAGGGCTGGCCCAGGCGTTTCTGATCGGCCGGGAATTTATCGGCGCGGATACGGTCTGCCTGATTTTGGGAGACAACATCTTCTACGGCCCGGGTCTTTCCGAAATTCTGGCGCGCGCGGTGCGGCTGCAAAAGGGCGGGTTGATTTTCGGGTATCCCGTAAGGGACCCCGAACGTTACGGCGTGGTGGAGTTCGACGGCGATTGCCGGGTGGTCGGGATCGAAGAGAAGCCGAAAAAACCCAAGTCCAATTACGCCGTGCCCGGATTGTACTTCTACGACAACGATGTCATCCGCATCGCCGCGCAGATCAAACCTTCCCAGCGCGGGGAGCTCGAAATCACCGATGTGAACCTTGCCTATCTGCGCTGCGGGGACCTGAAAGTGGAGCCTCTGGGCCGGGGGTTTGCCTGGCTGGACACCGGCACGCATGAGGCCCTCCAGCAGGCGGCCAGCTATGTGCAGGCCATCCAGGAGCGCCAGGGCCTCAAGATTGCCTGCATCGAGGAGATTGCCTACCGCCTCGGGTATATCAACATGCGACAGCTGCTTCGGCTGGCCGGTGGCTGCAGCAAGAATGAATACGGCCGGTATCTGTCCGATCTGGCCAACGAAGACGCATTGCCGCTGTGAGCCCCCCGTGTCGGGCCGCCCCCACCCGGGAGCGTGCGCGGGCGTTCGGTCGGAGCTTCAAATCAGGCTGAGTCCGATGCCGAAAGGAGAGGAGGCTTCGTCCTCCGCCTCCATATTCCGGCACCAGATCACTCTACCTGTCATGCTCGTCGACGTCGAGGAATGCAGCGGCCGGTCGAGTTTCACCGTAATGATTTCACCCGGTTTGAGGGAAAACTCGGAACGCAGCATCATGCCCGCGGCGCTGAAATTATGCAATTCGGCATAGCCCAATATGCCCGCGCGTGCTTTTTCGATCATGACCACGGTCGGGCGCTCGTAGCGCCGCACTTTGCGCAATTCTTTACCGCTCAAGGGAGAAGCCGCGGCTTCGCGAAAAGCCGCCAGGCGCGAGTAGGCGCCTAGTGGCTGTCTGTCTTCCGCGGGTCTATCGGGGGGCGCCTGTATGGGCCTCCTCGGAAGCGAGTTGGGGGCGGGGAGGTTGCTGCAAAGCGGGCAGCCCCTGCCGGCCAGCCGGACGCGGACGGTGGCTTCCCATTCGTGCCCCTGTTCGCAGATCCACCACAGCTTGTCCGGATGGTTTATGCAAATATCCCTGGCCTTGAGGTTCGGGTTCCGGGTCGGGTGCCATTCCTTGAGCAGTTCCGGCTTCGTGTCCACCAGGCGCTGATCGTCCAGGCCTTTCAGCTCGCGGCAGTATGTGCATTTCATGCCCCGCACCAGGTCGCGAACGGGAGCCAGCCACCAATGGCCGTTCTCGCAGAGCCACCAGACCTTTCTTCGGGATCCCGGGGTCACGTCCCGCGGCCCCAGACTCCCGTTCCGGGTGGGATGCCACTCTTTGGCGAGATCGGGTCTCAACACATAAAGATTATAAGTTTCCGATGCTTTCGGCACGGCGCAAGACTCCTCGTGTCAATTAGCTAATATGCAGGACCGTCACAAAGTCAATAGCTATCCTGGTTATTCAAGCGGACCGGCTTCCAGTCTTTCAGCAGAGATGCATCATCTCGCGCGTAAACCCGCGGCTCCAGACGCGGCGTCTATCGCGGGGATGGCTGGCGCGATGCCTGGAACTCGGAGATTTCGGCGGCGACCCTCAAGGCTGCGGCGTGCGGGTTCCTTGCGTCCCGGATCGGCCGGCCGATGACAAGGTAGTCGGCGCCGGCCGCGAGCGCCTCGGCCGGTGTGGCCAGGCGCCTTTGGTCGTCCTGGACGCCGGCCGCCCAGGCCGGCCGGATTCCGGGTGTTACCACCAAGAAATCACGGCCCATTTTCGCCTTGATCGCCCGGGCCTCGATGCCGGAGCAGACGACCCCCGCGCATCCCGCGTTCCGGGCGATTTGGGCGCGCTGGAGCACCAACTGTTCAAGATCCCCTGCAGGATTCGCATGAGGGCCGAACGCGGCCATATCCGCCGCGGACACGCTGGTCAAAACCGTTATTCCCAGCACCCCGACTTTTCCGGCGCTGGCGGCAACGGCCGCCTCGAGCATCCGGGGGTTCTCGCCGCAGTGCACGGTGGTCAGCTTCACGTTCAGGTCGACAATTCCGGTCATCGCCCTCGCAACCGTCGCCGGGATGTCGTGCAGCTTGAGGTCCAGGAACACCCCGGCAGTTGGCTGCGAGGTGATGAAATTCACGATTCGCGGGCCGCACCGCACGAAAAGCTCAAGCCCCACCTTGAACATGCCGACGCTGTCCCCGAGAGCCTCGACCCAGCGTTTGGCCTCGTCCTCGGAGGCGACATCCAGCGGGAAAATAATGCGGTTTCTGGGTTGAGTCATAAGTCTATATTTGTCCATAATGCTGTCGCACCCAGGTCTGATATTCACCGCTGCGCACCCGTTCGACCCAGTCCCGGTGGTCGATGTACCAGGAAATGGTCTTGCGCAACCCGCTTTCAAAAGATTCCAGGGGGCGCCAATCGAGTTCGTTTTCGATGCGGCTGCAGTCGATGGCATAACGCAGATCATGCCCTGGGCGATCCTTGACAAACGTGATCAGCTCCCGCCGCGGCCGCAGCGCGGAAGCCGGCAGGATTTCATCGATCAGGTCGCAAATTCGGCTCACCGTGTCGATGTTGGCCATCTCGCAGCGGCCGCCCACATTGTAGACCCGTCCGCGCCGGCCCCTTTGCATCACCCGCCACACCGCGCGGCAGTGATCGGCCACATAAAGCCAATCGCGGACGTTGACACCCTGGCCGTAAACGGGCAGCGGCTGGCCCTCGATGGCATGGAGAATCATCAGGGGGATCAGTTTTTCCGGGAACTGATAAGGCCCGTAGTTGTTGGAGCAGTTGGAGATCGTTACCGGCAGTCCGTAGGTTTCCCCATACGCCCGCACGAGATGGTCCGATGCAGCCTTGGAGGCGGAATAGGGGCTGTTCGGCCGGTAAGCCGTCTCCTCCGTGAAACAACCCTCCGCTCCCAGGGATCCGTACACCTCGTCGGTGCTCACGTGGTGGAACAGCTTGAAGCCCGCCGCCTGTTCACGGGCCACCTCCAGAAGCGTGAACGTGCCTTCGACATTGGTTTTAATGAACGCATCCGGCGCCACGATGGAGCGGTCTACATGGGATTCAGCGGCAAAATGACAGACGGCCGAAATTTCATGGCGGCGGAAAACGTCCCGCACCGCGCCACGGTCGCAGATGTCTGCTCGAATGAGCCGGTAGCGGTCCGGGAACCGGGCCTGGATATCGCTCAGATTTTCCGGGTTGCCGGCATAGGTCAGCTTGTCGATGTTCACCACACGCCCGGAAAAGTCGGATTCCGTCAGAAGATAGCGAATGAAATTCGAGCCGATGAAGCCGCATCCGCCGGTCACCAGGATGTCGGTGGGGATTAAGGTGGGGGTGTCAGGTTCCATAGTGCGACAACCATAGAATATATCGCGCACCGCTTCAACCCCAAAGTTAGATAAAATACATTCCCCCGGCGCGCCTGCCGCAAGAAATAGGTTGAATCCAAAGCACAGGCGTGGTATTAAAATTCATAATGTTTCCAAACTAGTACTTAAATTCAGGAGCGCATCAGGCCGCTTGCCCATGCAACGCCATCACGTCAGCGCCGGGAGCTATTTCGTCGGACCGAAAAAGCCGCTTTTGCTGGAGGCCTACCTGGGGACCTGCGTCGGGGTCGCCATGGTGGATAGCGATGCCGGTGTGGGGGGACTCGCCCATTTTCTGCTTCCCGAACCGGTTTCGCTGCAGGGCGCTTTTCAACCTGAAAAGTACGCCGCCAGCGGTATGCCGATCTTCCTCAAGGCGCTTTACGACGCCGGTGCGCAGCGCGACCAGCTCAAGGCGACCATGGCGGGCGGGGCGCTGGTCGGGCCGCTGGATGATCTTGACCTCAATCTCGACATCGGCGGGCGAACGGCGGAAACAGTTGAAACTATTTTAAAAGCCGAAGGGATCCCGATTAACAAGGCCGAGACCGGCGGCGTTTTTTCCTGCTGCATCAAGCTCGATATGCAGCAATGGGGTTGTTGCATCGACCCCTCCGGCGTGGAACGGATGGAAGCTCTGCAGGCACCGACGCTTCCGGCGCCGGGAGAAATCGACCAGGTCGCCGAAGGGCTTCAGCCCGTTCCGCAGGCGGCCCTGAAAATCATGCGGTTGATGGACGAGGAGGAATACGACATACGCATTCTGGCGGCGGAGCTGCGGAAGGACCAGGTCCTGAGCGCCCGCACCCTTCAGCTGGCGAACTCGGTGATGTTCTCCACCCGCCACCGCATCGAATCCATCGACCATGCCCTGATGCATCTAGGGGTCAATCTGGTCATGAAATTCGTGATCGCCGCGGCGGTGGACGGTTTTTTCGCCCAGTCGGGCATGGGCTACTCGCTCTGCAAGGGCGGGCTTTACCATCACGCCGTGGGAGTTGCGGTGATCGCCGACAAGCTTGCTCGGCTCACGGGGGCGGCCAAGCCGGGGTTGGCCTATGCGGCCGGCCTTCTGCATGATATCGGCAAAGTGGTTTTGGACCAGTTCGTCGGTGCCGCCTATCCGCTCTTCTACCGCAAACTGATCGAGGAGCGGACCGCCGATTTTACGCAGGCCGAACAGGCGCTTTTCGGCACGACGCACCCGGAGGTCGGCTTCCAGCTGGCGCAGCGCTGGTCCTTTCCGGACTCCCTGGGGGAGGCCATTCGCTGTCACCACGAACCGGAGGAGGGCACCCGGCACCGGGGGCTGGACGGTCTGGTTTTCCTGTCCAACCTGCTCATGTCGCGCTTCCGGGCCGGTCTGGAGATCGGACGGCAAGCCTCCCATACGTTGGCCCCGCGGCTGGCGGCCATCGGCCTATCGCCGAGCCAGCTGCCGCAGATCGTTGACATGATTCCCATGGATGTGTTCGAAGCCTCGCCGCTGGCGGCCATCACGCATGGATGAAACGAAACCCGGAGCCCGCCGCTCCGGCTGGACGTATCAATGGCCAAAAACCGAACAGACCTGAGCGAACGCACCCAGGGCCTGTTACGGCGGCTTCCGGCCGTCGATCGCCTGCTGGAGCTCGCCCGGGCGGACGCCTCCTTCGAACTGGTCCCCCTGCCCGTGGTGGTCACCTGCATCCGGGCGGTCATCGACGCCGATCGCCGCCGCCTCCGCGAGGGCGGCGATTTATCCGAGCAGGATCTCCTCGACCCTGCGGTCCTAAAGCGGGTGAAGGACGCCGTGCGCGCGGCCATACGGCCGAATCTGCGGCGGGTGGTCAACGCCACGGGGGTGGTGATTCACACCAACCTGGGGCGCTCCCTGCTGGCCGAGGAGGCGGTCGCGAACCTGGCCGCCGTGGCCAGCCGGTACTCGAACCTTGAATACGATTTGGCCGAGGGGCGGCGCGGCTCACGGTACATGGCGGTGCGGGACCTGCTGTGCGAACTCACCGGCGCCCAGGACGCCATGGTGGTCAACAACAACGCCGGCGCGGTGCTCATCAGCCTGGAGACCATCGCCAAGACCCGCCACGTGATCGTGTCGCGCGGCGACCTGGTTGAGATCGGAGGATCCTTCCGCATCCCGGACGTCATGGCCAAGAGCGGCGCGATCCTCAAGGAGGTCGGCACCACCAACCGCACCCACCTGCGGGATTATGATGAAGCCATAGACCCCGCCGCGGCGCTGCTGCTCAAGGTGCACTGGAGCAATTACAGCATCGTCGGGTTCACCGCTCAAGTCTCCCTGAGGGATCTCGTGGCGCTGGGGGCCCGGCACGGCCTGCCGGTCATGGAGGATCTGGGCAGCGGCACCTTCATCGATTTTTCCAAGTACGGGCTGCTGAAGGAGCCCACGGTCCAGGATTCGGTCGCCAGCGGCGCCGACCTCATCACCTTCAGCGGGGACAAACTGCTGGGCGGACCTCAGGCCGGCATCATCGTGGGCCGCGCGTCCATGATCGACCGTATCCGCAAGAACCCCATCAACCGGGCGCTGCGGATCGACAAGCTCACCTTGGCGGCCCTCGAAACGACGCTGCGGCTCTACCGCGACGAAGAGCGGGCCATGACGGCGATCCCGACGCTGCGCATGCTCACCGAAAAAGAGCCCTCGATCGAGATCCGCGCCCGGGAGCTCGCCGGGTATCTGTCGGCGCTGGCCGATGCGCGCATCGCCTGCGACATCGTACGCCGGCCCTCCAAGGCCGGCGGCGGCGCCTTGCCCCTGCTGGATTTGCCGAGCTGTTGCCTGCAGGTCCGGATCCAGGGGGTGTCGGCGAATGCCCTTGAGCTCCGCCTGCGGCGTAACGACCCCCCGATTATCGCCCGTATCGAAGACGACGCCTATGTCATGGACCTGCGCACCGTTCAGCCGGAAGAGCTGCCGATCATCGCATCGGCGCTGTCCGCCGTGCTGCAAACAATTTGACCGATGGCGACCCGGAAACGACGAAAAATAACCCGCCGGGCCGAGACCAGCCGCCATTTCCTGCTGTCGCAGACCGACAGCCGGAAGGTCGATGAGGTTCCGGACGTCGGCGCCGAGCGTGTCCGCCAATCCCTGGCCACCGCCTTCCCGGATCTGCGCTGCGGGGCTGATTTTGTGACTGCGGCGCTGCAGCCGATGACGGCCGGCCAGCCGTTCTGTGCGCTTTCGATCCGGCCGGACGATCCCCCTGAAACCTGGATGCAAGCATCCGGCTCGGATCTGCTGACGGGGGTGGCGGCTTGTCTGGATGAGATCTGCCGTGGCGCCGATGGCGGCTGGGGAGTTGCGGAGTCCGGTCTGCTGGTCGGAATCTGGCTGTCTTGGACGGGTGCTCAGGGGCTGGATGCGGCCCATCGCCTGCAGGGGCAAGTACGCCAGCGTACGGGTCGCACCGTGACGGTCGGCGTGGCCGTCCACCCGACCCTGGATTACCCCCCCCCGGCGGTTCTGGAGAACGCGCGCAAGGCCGCCGAGCACGCCGCCTTTTTCGGCCCCAACAGCCGGATCGTTTTCGACGCGATCAGCCTCAACATCAGCGGCGATAAGTATTACGAGCGCGGCGAGATCCAGAATGCCATCCACGAATTCCAGCTGGCCCTGCGGCTAGATCCCCAAAACGGAAACGTCTACAACAGCCTCGGCGTTTGCTACGGCGAACTCGGCGACCATGCGGGCGCCCTGGAGGCTTTCGGCCGCGCGCTGGCTCTGGACGGCAGTGACTACATGGCGGTTTACAACACGGGCCTCATTCACGAGCTGCTGGGCCAGCGGGAGGCGGCGCTGGCGCATTTCTTGAAGGCCGATACGCTCCAGGGCGATGTGTTCGAAATCCTTTTTCAGACGGGAAAACTGCGGCTGGAGACGGGGGACCTCCAGGCGGCGCGACCCCTGCTGGAACGGGCCACGCGGCTGCGGCCGCGCTCCGGGAATTCACAACGCCTGCTCGGCGACTGCTATGCGCAGCTCCAGCTGCCGGAAAAAGCCATCGGCGCCTACCAGAAAGCCGTAAAGGCCAACCCGGGTGATTCTCCGGCGCTTTCGGCGCTGGGCGGACTTTTCGATGAAAAGGGCGAGAACCCGGAAATCGCCCTGGTCTTCTGCCGGGAAAGTGTGCGGCTTTCTCCGGACAACGCTCTGTTCCGCAAGCGCCTGGGCAGCCTGTATATTAAACTCAACCGTCTGGAAGACGCGCTGAGTGAGTTCGAGCAGGCCGGGCGGCTCGGCCAGGACTGTGCGGAGGACATCCGCAGGGTTCGCGAGCGCATGGCGGAGCGCAACTGAAATGAAGCCTGATGTCGGGCCCATCGATCTCAGCCGAGTCAAGACACATCCGCTGGCCGGCCGGACCCGCAACGTGGACACGGCGGAGTTCGCCGATGTCTGGGCCGCGGGCGGAACGTTTTCAGCCTTTTTGGAGCGCCTGCCGAAGGTTTTGGCGGCCGCGGACCTCAAAGCGGTGATCGCCGCCATCGTCACGGCGCACCGCGGCGAACATCCGGTGATCTTCGGCATGGGCGCTCATGTCATCAAGGCGGGCCTCAGCCCGCTCGTGGTCGACCTGATGCAGCGCGGAGTCCTCAGCGGGGTCGCCATGAACGGCGCCGGCATCATTCACGACCTCGAGGTGGCCATGACGGGAAGGACCTCGGAGGAGGTCGGCCCGGGCCTCGACGACGGCACGTTCGGCATGGCCGAGGAACCTGCCGCAGTCCTCCGCCAGGCGCTTGCCGCGCCGGCTTCCCAGGTCGAGGGCTTGGGCCGCGCGGTCGGCACCCTCATCCTGGAATCGGGATTCCCGTTTACGCAGAATAGCATTCTGGCGGCCGGTGCGCGTTTGAAAACAGCGGTTACGGTCCACGTCGCGATCGGAACGGACATCATCCACATGCATCCGGGGTTCGACGCCGCCCGGACCGGGGCGGCCTCCCACCTGGATTTCCGCATCCTGGCCGCCCAAGTCGCCCGGCTGGAAGGCGGGGTGTATATCAACGCGGGTTCCGCCGTGATTCTGCCGGAAGTGTTCCTAAAGGCCCTCAGCCTGGTCCGCAACCTGGGCCATCGGCCGCGGGCTTTCACGACCGTGAATCTGGATTTTATCCGGCACTACCGGCCCATGGTCAACGTCCTGCAGCGGCCGACCGCCCGCGGCGGGCGGGGGATCAACCTGGTCGGCCACCACGAGATTCTGCTGCCGCTCATTGCCGCCGGCGTGATCGAAGCCCTGGGGTGAACGGCGGCATCCTTCACCGCCGGCGTGCGACTCGGATCTTGACAACGCCTTGTATTTCACATTTATATCGCTATTTTGAATTCATCGCTCCGGCAATCAACTGGGAGAATCGTCGCCATGCCCATTTATGAATACCACTGTGAAACGTGCGGAACGGATTTCGAGTGCCTCGTCTTCGGCAATGAAAAGCCGGAGTGCAAGGGCTGCCGCGGAAAAAAGGTCCGCAAGCGCATGTCCGCCTGCGGTTTTGTCAGCAAGGGCGGCGGCGGTCAGACTGTCAAAAAGGCGGCCGGCGCCTCCGCCTGCGGCAGCTGCCATGCCGGCAGCTGCGCGGGGTGCAAACACTGATGGCGAAACCCATCGTGATCGGCACCCGCGGGAGCAAGCTCGCCCTGTGGCAGGCCGAGTGGGTGCGCACCGCCCTCATGCAGCGTTTTCCCGGCCTGGCCGTCGAGCTGGCCACCATCAAGACCGAAGGCGACAAGATCCTGGATGTCCCGCTCGCCCAGGTCGGCGGCAAGGGCCTTTTCGTCAAGGAGATCGAGGACGCCCTGCTGGATGGCCGGGCGGACCTGGCGGTCCACAGCATGAAGGACATGCCGTCGGAACTCCCGGCGGCGCTCGTCATCGGAGCCGTGCCGGAGCGCGAAATCCCCGCCGATGTGCTCATTTCCCGGAACGGTCTCACGCTGAGGGAACTCCCGGCCGGCGGCGTCATCGGCACCAGCAGCCTCCGGCGGGCGGCCCAGCTCCGGCACCTGCGCCCGGACCTGGCGGTCGTCCCCCTGCGGGGCAACGTGGAGACCCGCCTGCGCAAGCTCGACACGGATCGGCTGGCGGCCGTGGTCCTGGCCGCCGCGGGCCTCAAGCGTCTGGGCCTGGAGCGCCGTGTCACCGAATATCTGGATGATGAGACCATGCTCCCGGCCGTCGGCCAAGGGGCGCTGTGCATCGAGATCCGGGAGGATGACCCCCGCATCGGCCCCCTGGTCGCCGTTCTGGACCATCCCGCCACTCGTACGGTGGTCGGCGGCGAGCGCGCCTTCCTGAAACGGCTGCAGGGCGGCTGCCAGGTCCCGATTGCCGGCCACGGCCGTCTCGACGGCGCGCATTTCACGTTGGCGGGCCTGGTGGCCGATGTCGACGGAGGCACCGTAATCAAGGACCGCCTGAGCGGGCCGGCGGCGGCGGCCGAGAGGATCGGCATCGAACTCGCTGAAATCCTCCTCGGCCGGGGAGCGGATGAAATTTTAGAAAAACTCACCAGCGCAGCACTGTGACATGATACCACCCATCGTCTATCTAGTGGGAGCAGGCCCCGGGGACCCCGGCCTGATCACCGTCAAAGGCCGGGAGTGCATTGCGGCGGCCGACGTGATCATCTACGACTACCTGGCGGCCCCTTCGCTGTTGAAGCACGCGGCCGGGAGCGCGGAGCTGATCTACGTCGGCAAAAAAGGCGGCGACCACACCCTGCCGCAGGCGGAGAT
>Ga0209288_10000388_pt1 | contig 13535 bp, 10 predicted proteins | sample PPLLaktember2015_4_FD_187261 | JGI IMG/M metagenome (GOLD analysis project Ga0209288, IMG submission 187261) | Freshwater sediment microbial communities from Prairie Pothole Lake near Jamestown, North Dakota, USA - PPLs Lake P8 Core (1) Depth... | ecosystem: Environmental > Aquatic > Freshwater...
TCGAGTCGAGTTTAACAGCGCAATTGGACCGTATAAAGGTGGTCTGCGATTCCACCCTAGTGTCAATTTAAGTATTTTAAAATTCCTTGGTTTTGAACAGATTTTTAAAAACAGTCTCACCTCATTACCGATGGGTGGTGGAAAAGGTGGTTCTGATTTTAACGCTCGAGGAAAATCAGACATGGAGATCATGCGGTTCTGCCAATCCTTCATGATGGAATTATTCCGTCATGTCGGTCCGAATACTGATGTTCCCGCTGGCGATATCGGTGTTGGTGGCAGGGAAATCGGATATTTATTTGGGATGTATAAGAAGCTACGAAACGAGTTTACTGGTGTTCTCACTGGAAAGGGTATCAACTGGGGCGGTAGCTTAATTCGACCAGAGGCGACCGGATACGGAGGAGTCTACTTTGCTTCCGAGATGTTGAAATTGAAAAATGATAGTTTCAAAGGTAAAACAGTAACTCTCTCTGGTTTTGGGAATGTTGCCTGGGGTTGTGCTTTGAAGATTGATGAGCTAGGCGGTAAAGTCGTGACACTCTCCGGCCCAGATGGATACATCTATGACAAGGACGGGATTAAAGGAGAGAAAATTGAATATATGCTTGAAATGCGTGCCTCAAACAATGATCGTGTTGAGGATTTTGCCAAGAAATTCAATGTTCCGTTCCATGCAAATAAGAAACCCTGGGAAGTAAAATGTGATATCGCAATGCCGTGTGCGACCCAAAACGAATTAGACCTTGATGATGCAAAAACACTTGCAAAGAATGGATGTATACTGGTCGCTGAAGTCTCCAACATGGGTTGTACGTATGATGCCGCGAAATTTGCCACAGAGAAAATGATGTATGCTCCAGGCAAAGCAGTCAATGCCGGTGGTGTCGCAGTCTCTGGTCTTGAGATGGCACAGAACAGCATGCGGATGAACTGGACCTCTGAAGAAGTGGATAGGCACCTGCATCAAATCATGAGGAATATCCATGAGGCCTGTGTGAAATACGGAAAAGTCTCCAAAGATAAAGTTGATTATATCAAAGGAGCCAATATCGCAGGATTTGTCAAAGTCGCTGATGCGATGCTTGATCAGGGAATCGTGTAATTACCACGATTTTTTTCTTTTTTTTCCCTCTCGCCATCCGATTCCATCAAATACAAACAAACAATTGGATGGATACTCATGAAAAAAAATACAGTCAAGCTACGGAAAGGATCTGAGGAGGATCTTGATGCTTTTTTTAATTTATACTGGATTTCATCACTGGAACATACCCATTATAGTGGAGCACTTGACAATCTCAAACCAAAAAACCAATGTAAAAAATATGTCATCCGACGGCAGAAAGAAATGTTAAAAGATCCGAATCAATTTTTCTTTGTCGCTGAAGATAAAAAGAAGATTATTGGCATGGCTACCGGACATGTAGGAGAACGAGACGAGGCAGTTATGTATGCAATAGAACGTATGGGATTCGTCGACGAGATCTGCATCCATCCAAAGTATCGTAAGTGTGGCGTTGGCAGGAAACTTATCGATATCTTACTTCGGGAGTTATATGACCAAGGAATAGATTTTATCGGGGTCGGTGTTGCATTTAAAAACCCTGCGTTTCATTTCTATAAGACATTAGGGTTTTCGCCAGAGGGGATGTGGCTAATTCAAGAAAAAAAACCTCAGAAGAAGGAAAAAAAGTAATACTAGAATGCTAATAGTATTTCTTCGAGAGCAATCCAGTTTTTTCTCTATGCTATCATGAAATATTTATTTCAGAGTTGGCTCTGAAGGATAATAGAGATGTTCAATGAACTCTGCTTTTTCATGCGCTTCTTTGTAGGATATTCCCTGAGTGATCATTAAATCAAGCTCAGCGTACTCATGCGCAAGAATGCTTCTTCGTCGCCCGATATCTGCATAGACGTTTTCTCTAATCCATATCTCGTTCTCTGGTATCTTATGTCGTAAATGGATTGGTAGTTCATTTTGAGGGACCAATCCATGCAACGCGATGTAATCGCCCATTTCTTCGTTACTTTTTACAATGACTTTGAAAAATAACCAGGGTTCATGGGTCCATACTGATTTGATAATCTGCTGGCAGACCGCTTTTTGTGTCGTTCCGAGACGTTCCACAGAAGAATCAGGAATAGACGCTTCCTCATCAGTTGTATCTTTCGGCGTATCTTTCTCTTGTGTATCACTTTCAGGATTCATAGAAAATCCTCAACATGGTTTCTATGGAAATTGTGTGAAATTTCTTATATCCCATCTTCTCATAATAGGTATTCCATATGGATTATTTAAAAACATATTACGAGGAAATAGATTCATTTTTTTATTTTTGATAAAATGTATATTTAATAATAGTAGCAGCCAAGTGCCTACAAAAAAATTCTAATAGTATCTTCTGTTTTATTGTAGGCATTATATCTTACTGATGTGACTATATGAAAGCAGAAGAGGCGGGTTTTCACAGTACACGTATCCAAGACGACTTTGAAGGAACCTATGACCAAGGCACTCAAATCTATCATGCCCTCATGCCCTATCGAGTCAAAGACATTCTGATTGTCTCTAGTTTGTATGATGCATTTACAATCGAAGAGGAAGGATTAATTGCAGAGCTTGTCATAGGGCAGTATCAGCATCTCTTGCTTAGTCAACCACCTCGGGTGACCCGTGTTTTTTCAGGAGAGAACGCAATACAGAAAATCAAGGAACATCGGTATGATCTGATTGTCACCATGGCAAAAAATATCGGCATGGACCCCTTTGATTTTGGAAAAAAAATCAAGAAACTTCATCCGGAATTACCGATTGTCTTACTCGCAACGGATCGTGCTGATATCAACCAGTTCCAGGACCGCGAGGATGTCAAAGAAGGTGTTGATAAAATCTTTGCATGGACCGGGGATCCAACACTGTTTCTTGCTATTATCAAATACATCGAGGACAGCATGAACGTTCGATATGACACCGTCAATGGGAATGTTCGTGTTGTTATTATGGTGGAAGATTCCATCTATCATTATTCCATGTTCCTGCCTATTTTATATACAGAGGTTGTGCAGCAGACACGACGATCTCTGTCTGAGGATTTAAATGAGATGCAGCGACAGTTACGTCGAAGAGCACGACCAAAAATTCTCCTAGCTGAGACATTTGAAGAAGCAATGTACTATTATAAAAAATACAAGGATTATATCCTGGGAGTACTTTCTGACGTCAGCTTCAAAAAAGACGGCAGGGTCAATCCAATAGCAGGCTTTGAGTTTGCACAGTTCATTCGAAGGGAGTCTATTCATCTCCCCATCATGATGCAATCTACCGATCTTACCAATCGGGAGAAAGCGGATGTTTTAGATGCATATTTTTTACATAAGAAATCACCAACTCTGGTACAAGACTTCCAACATTTCCTCGTGAACCATCTTGGTTTTGGCGATTTCCTGTTTTTGTTGCCGAAGGACATAAAATTACAGAAAAAGAAAAGTATGTACTCAGGTCCTGAGGAGCAACATGTTCAAACAACGGAGATTGCGCGGGCGTCAAACATGCGAGAGTTTGAAGAAGCACTCCAAAGAATACCCATGGAATCCATCCTATATCACTCAGTACGAAACCATTTCTCAAATTGGCTTATGGCTCGCTGTGAATTTGATCTCGCAAAGGAATTACGACCGAAAAAAGTCTCCGATTTTTCTGATCTGAACGCAGTACGTGAATATCTCATCTCAGTATTTAATGAAGCACGAAAAAGTAAACAGCGAGGCATTATTACTGATTTCGATGAACAAAAATTTGAGTTTGACTCTTCCTTTACGCGATTACGTGGTGATTCACTAGGCGGAAAAGGCCGAGGTCTTGCATTCATGCGATCACTCTTGATGCATTCTAAATTAGAAGACAAATATAAGAACATCATAATAAAGGTACCAAACACTGTGGTGATTGGCACACTTGAATTTGATCGTTTTGTCTCAGATCATAATCTCCACCGTTTTTTTAAAAATGAACAACTCACAGACTCGGAGATAGCTCATGCGTTTCTCGAATGTGACATCTGTGGTGAATTAAAGCAAAAATTAAAAGTGATTTTACAACATTTTAGAACACCGCTTGCAGTACGGTCATCAAGTTTGCTTGAAGATTACCAAAATCATCCTTTTGCAGGCATGTACTCAACACATTTATTACCGAACAATCATGAAGATGATAACGATCGGCTCGATCAACTCTGCCAGGCTATAAAACTTGTCTATGCATCGGTGTTTTTCAGAGAACCAAAGGCCTATGCAGAATCCCTCTCATTGAAAATCGAAGAAGAAAAAATGGCAGTCATCATCCAAGAGCTTGTCGGAAATGAATATCACGGTCGATATTATCCTACTTTTTCTGGTGTCGCCAAATCCTATAACTTCTATCCTATCGCACATCAAACGCCAGAGGAGGGAATCGTAAATATTGCCGTAGGGCTTGGAAAAGCAGTGGTTGGCGGAGAAAAGGTTTTCCGGTTCTGTCCACGTTATCCTGAGAGTAACCCTGATTTTTCCTCACCTGAGTTGGTCCTTGAACATACCCAACGGGAGCTCTATGTCTTAGATACTCACAATAGAGATTTTAAACTTTCTGACCTAAACGATAATCATATCCTCAAACTGCAAACAACAGATATAAGAAATGATGGTCCTCTGGAATTCGTCGCAAGTAGTTATGACCGAAACGATGGCGTTATCAGAGATGGTCTTTCTGAGACAGGGCTTCCATTAATCACGTTTGCTGGTATACTCAAATATGATGCATTCCCCCTCGCACCGCTACTCAGAGACCTTTTGTTGCTAGGTCAGAAAGGCATGGGATGCCCGGTCGAATTTGAATTCGCGGTAAATATCAATCCGCAGAACCAGACATTACCGACTTTTGCTATCCTACAAATTCGACCTTTTGTCGTCTCCACCGAGCAGCTTGACATTGGTTGGGATGACAAAATTGCAAAGAAGCAAATCTTCATCCGTTCAGATCGTGCATTAGGAAACGGATTGATTCATACGATCCAAGATATTGTGTATGTTCCGTCAGATCGTTTTGACTCATCAAAAACCATCGAGATCGCTGAAGAAATAGGCAGCATCAACAAGACTCTTGTTGCATCTGCGTCCCCGTATCTTCTCATGGGCCCTGGCAGATGGGGTACTCAAGATAGATGGTTAGGGATTCCGGTCCGCTGGGGTCAAATCTCCGGTGCGCGAGTGATCATTGAGACCGCTCTTGAAAACTTTAATATTAAACCCTCACAAGGAACCCACTTCTTCCAGAATATGATTAGCCATGGTATCGGATATATCGATATACCGCTGAAATCGGAATGTTGTTATATCGATTGTCAATGGTTAGAGAACCTGCATGTTACAAAAAAAATGAAATATGTAGATCACGTGCATCTGTCAGCACCGCTGCATGTAAAGCTAAATGGACGATCAGGTCATGCGATAATCTTGAAACCAGGGAAAACCTAAGGAAGTTTAAAGAAGCAACATCCAAGGAATACGTATAAAAAATCTGTTTAAAAGGAGATAGACTATCAGAAACTTTTAAAGACGCATAGAAAATACCTGTTAGCTAGATTCATTCTTAGATGTGTTTATATGTATGAAATCATCGATAAAAAAGGATTGTCAGATACTGTAAAACTCATGAAAGTGAAAGCACCCTTGGTTGCTCAAAAAGCATTACCAGGTCAATTCATCATTTTACGCATCAATGAAAAAGGAGAACGTATCCCTTTAACGATTGCTGATTCTGATCCAAAAGACGGAACAGTTACCATTATTTTTCTTGAAGTTGGGAAAACCACAAAGCAACTCGGTGCCCTTAATGTCGGTGATTTTTTGGAGAATTTCGCTGGACCTCTCGGGATGCCGTCAGAAGTAAAAAAATACGGTACAGTTGTCTGCGTCGGTGGCGGGGTTGGAATCGCGCCTCTCTACCCCATAGTAAAAGCATTAAAACAAGCAGGAAATCGCGTGATATCCATCCTCGGGGCAAAAACAGCAAATCTGCTGTTATTAGAAAACGAAATCCAAAAGTTTAGCGATGAATTTTATATCGCGACTGATGATGGATCGAAAGGTCACAAAGGGTTTGTCAGCGATGTGCTACAGCAGATCATCGACAAACACAAGGTAGATATGGTGATGGCGATCGGCCCAATCATCATGATGAAGGTTGTTTCTAATCTTACAAAAAAATATGATATTAAAACCCTGGTGAGTTTGAATCCGATTATGGTCGACGGGACCGGAATGTGCGGTGGATGTCGTGTCTCGATTGATGGGAAGACAAAGTTCGCATGTGTCGATGGCCCTGAGTTTGATGGCCATAAAGTTGATTATGAGAATTTAATGCTTCGGAACCGCCGTTTTGTTCATGCGGAAGGAGAGGCATGTAGGCTGGCTGATGTTCAATGAGCATTCGAAGGACAAAACCCGAGATGCCAGAACAATCGCCACGGGAGCGAATTAAAAATTTTAAAGAAGTCCCCTTTGGGTATGGAAAAGAGATAGCCATTCAAGAAGCAAATCGTTGTATGCAATGTAAAAATAAACCATGTATGAAGGGATGTCCCGTGGAGATTGATATCCCTGGATTTGTCGCATGTATCGCGAAGGGTGATTTTGATAAGGCAGCCGAGGTCATTAAATCAAAAAATAATCTCCCTGCGATTTCTGGTCGTGTCTGTCCGTATGAGAATCAATGTGAAGGAGAATGTACGTTAAAAAAACTCGGAGAACCGCTTGGTATTGGACGCTTAGAACGATTTATCGCTGATTATGAACGGGAGAAAGGAAAAAAACCTCCAAAAAAACCAGAATCGACAGGCAAGAAAATCGCAGTGGTCGGTTCAGGTCCTGCAGGATTGACTTGTGCGGGGGATTTAGCACGCATGGGGCATGCGGTCACCATCTTTGAGGCGTTACATGATCCAGGGGGAGTATTGATGTACGGAATCCCTGAGTTCCGTCTACCAAAAGCAATTGTGAAATCTGAAGTGGAATATATAAAGAGTCTCGGGGTTAATATTAACTATGATATCGTGGTGGGAAAAACCATCACTGTCAAAGAAATAATGAAAGATTATGATGCTGTTTTTATTGGCACTGGTGCGGGTCTTCCAAATTGGTTGAACATCCCTGGCGAGAACCTCGATGGTGTCTATTCAGCCAATGAGTTTCTCACCCGGGTGAACATGATGAAAGCGTATCGATTCCCTGAATATGATACACCAGTGAAATTAGGGAAAATCGTCGTGACATTTGGCGCAGGGAACGTCGCGATGGATTGTGCGCGCACTTCGTTACGACTAGGGGCTGAGAAATCCTATATACTCTATCGGAGAACGGAAGCTGAAATGCCGGCTCGGGCAGAGGAAATAGAGCATGCAAAACAAGAAGGAGTTATTTTCAAGTTGTTGATCGCCCCGATTCGATTCATCGGAGATGAGAAAGGAATCCTAAAAGAAGTTGAATATCTAAAAATGCAATTAGGGGAACCAGATGAGTCAGGCAGGAGACGACCTGTTCCGATTCCCGGCTCTGAAGAAAAGTTAGCGATTGATACCGCACTTGTCGCAATCGGTCAAAGCCCAAACCCATTAATCCCTCAGACCATGAAAGATCTACAAATTGGGAAACATGGGAATATCATTACAGATGAAGATGGGCGGACGTCGATTCCGAAGATTTTTGCTGGTGGTGATATCGCAACTGGTGCAGCGACAGTGATTCTTGCGATGGGTGCTGGGAAACGATCAGCTAAAGCAATTGATGCGTATTTGAAAAACAACTCGTAGGGTGCTTTCTATTTCTTTGAAATTGAGAATCTCCCAAATTTAAATTCACAGTTTGTCTGTATCAACGAGCCGATCAGGTATCCTCCGATGAGATAGACAATCAGTAAAAGGATAGGGACGATACCAGTGTACCCTAAGATCGTTGAGTACCCAAGGATAGCTGCGAAGGTCACATCAAGAAGAATCGTTCTTCGATGATCTTGTGGTTTTTGTTTTACTAAAAAGCGATACATGATATAGATCTGAGAGGGGATCCCATAGAGCACAAAGAAGAGAAGATAGTAGACGTTTCGTGTGTACCAATACGCAAGGAAACTACAGAAAAGAAAACCTAATTTTAATGCACATCCATACAGGAAGTACGGGTGTGTTCCATGGAGCCTTTGATTGTTTTTCACCTGAGTGATGACCGCGAAGCTTTTGACACCAACGCTCCGGTCAGCGTCAACGTCTTTGAGTCCGTTTTCCCATTGTGCGAACGCAGTTGCAGCGAAGATGACCACTCCGATAAAAATCCAGGTATAGGTCGTTGGCGATCCTCCTACTGCAAAAACTCCGAAAAGGACAAAAAAAGAATACGAAATTGAAAATGAGAAATCATAAGACAGTAGGAATTTTTTCCCTTTCCAACCATACCAAACAAGCGACCCAAATGCAGGTAAAACACAAAAAAAACACAGAAGGACCGAGAAATAATCAACGGACAGGAGCAGAAGAAACAGCATTAGCAGACAGATAAGGGTTGCTCCATAGAAAAAAAGCATCGCCTCTCGTTTAGACAATAGACCACCGATCACAGGGTTCCTTGAAGGAACATAGGTATGCGCATCAAGTTCTACGTCACCTAATGCGATATAGGTGTTTAATGCCATATGGGAAAACAGAGAGATAATCGTAAAATAAATGATATAGTACCATTCAACTGGTACCGTTGATGTCAATGCACCGACGATCGCGATAGACGCACTGGTGGTAATCCCTTGTGTCCGACCGATGTCAGCAAACATGCGAAGTTTTTCTAACACAGAGGAAAAAAAGAGAAATCGGTATAAAAAGCTATAGGTTACAAACCGATGGATTTTTATGGACCTCTGGTTTACTTCTGTGTAAATGCTTCGTGATTACATTGAACTAACACGTCTCTTCAACATGGGCTTGACCGCTATCGCTCCAGTCCTTGGCGCGTTATCCATGTGGAATGTTGGCTCATTGTCCCTCTGGAAGTTATTTATATTGTTTATCATAGGAAGTCTTGCTCATATCTACGGATTTGTGATTAACGATGTTATCGATATTCGACTGGATAAACTTTCCAAAGATCTCTATGCAAGACCATTGGTTCGAGGAAGTATCACCAGGAAGCGTGCTGCGGTCTTCGCCATATCATGTCTGATTGGTTCGTTTCTTCTTTCGTTTGTATTTTTCTCCGATCGCCTCAGTTACGCCGTGCTTGTCTGTATCCTTCTTATGGCGTATTTCCTTGCGACGGTGTACGACATTGCCAGTAAGAAATACCCAGGGATGGATCTGGTCGTTGCAAGCGCCATTTTTTTCCTGATTTTATTTGGTGCATCGACAATCGGGACGCCTACCAGGTTAGTCTATGTTGTAGCTCTCATCGGAGGGATACAGGTTCTTTTCATGAATATGATTAATGGTGCGATAAAGGATATCGATCATGACAAGCAAGGGAGTGCGAACACGGTTGCGATCCGTTTAGGGGCAAAGGTCTATGCGGGTGTCATTGCCTTACCAGTCTCTTTTAAGACAACCGGGTATCTGATAGAGATCACCCGGATAGCCTTGATTTTCCTGCCGTTTGTTTTTCTTGGTTTGTCCGCAAGCCTATGGCAGATATCATTTCTTGTGTTGTTTGAGGTTTTGACGTTTTTTTCGATTTATAAATTGTATTCCATAAAGACCTTTGACCGTACACGTATCAGAAAATTGATTGGAATTATCGTTATTTTCATGTACGCGTCTGTACCGATTATGCTTAGTTCATTAAACATCTACATCATTCTTGTTGCGTTGATCCCACCACTGTGGTTCTTCGCAAGTAATTTAGTGTTGCATAAAACGATTTTTGAGCCGAAAACAATGTAATGGTTTTATTCTTTCTTTTTCTTGGCTGCCTTGATAAGTCCATCAAAGAGAGGAGCAGGTTTCATCGGCCGAGATTTGAACTCCGGGTGTGCTTGAGTCCCTGTAAAATAAAGATGAGTTGGTAATTCCATGAACTCCATCAGAACCCCATCAGGGGAACGACCGGAAAATACCATGCCTTTTTTCTCAATGATTTCGATATATTGCGGATTGACCTCGTACCGGTGCCGATGGCGCTCGTAGACCTTATTCTGATCATCATACAATTTCTTTATCAAAGAACCATCAGAGAGAATCGCAGGATACGCGCCAAGCCGCATGGTGGCACCATAGCGGGATTCTGTTACGATTTTTATTTGGTCAGGGATGAAATCAATGACCGGGTATGGCGTGTTTTTTTCAACCTCAGTGGTATTCGCTCCTTTTAATCCACAGACGTTTCGTGCATATTCAACGACAGCAAGCTGCATCCCAAGGCATAACCCAAGATAGGGAATGTTGTTCTCACGAGCATATTTTATCGTCGCAATCTTCCCATCAACGCCTGAAAGTCCAAACCCGCCAGGGACAATGATCGCATCGAATTTTTTCAGATTGACTATCTTGCGAGGATGTTTTTCATAGATTTTGGAGTCGATCCATTCGATCTCCGGTCGGATATTATTATTCCAAGCAGCATGTTTCACTGCCTCTATGACAGAGATATAAGAATCAGAAAGTTTAAAGGCGCCAATATCAAAATATTTACCGACGATCCCGATTTTTACTTTTTTATCCATTTTACGGATTTTCGCGATATAATTCTTCCAGGCGTTGAAATCATGTTCTTCTTTACGTAACCCGAGTTTCTTAAGTATCTTCTTGCAGAGTTCTTGTTCTTCGAATAATAATGGGACTCCGTAGACGTTATCGATATTAGAATCAGAGATGACATCTTCACCAGAGACGTTACAGAACAAAGCGATTTTTTCCTTTCGTACATCATCGAGTGGTTTTTCAGAACGAGTGATGATGAAATCAGGTTGAATACCAATTTCTCGTAGTAATTTAACGGAATGTTGGGTTGGTTTGGTTTTCGCCTCACCAAGAGATTTGAGGACCGGGACATAGGTGACATGGATATAGATGACTTTTTCACCCTCGTGTTTCATCTGACGGACTGCCTCTAAAAACAAGACATTTTCGTAGTCACCAACAGTACCACCAATCTCTACAAGGACGAAATCAAATTTTGTTTCCTCACCGGGTGTACGGATCCGTCGTTTGATCTCATCAGTCACATGAGGGATTGGTTGTACGGTTTTCCCAAGGTATTTTCCGCTTCGTTCTTTTTCGATAACCGCACTATAGACTTGACCAGTGGTGATATTGTTACATTTAGGGATGTTGATATCTAAGAAGCGTTCATAATGTCCAAGGTCCTGGTCGATTTCCCCACCATCCTCTGTGACCCAGACCTCACCATGTTCTGTTGGCCGAAGGGTCCCTGCATCAAAGTTGATGTAGGGGTCGATCTTAATCGCGGTTACTTTGTAACCGTGATTCACAAGGATCTTCCCTATCGATGCGGTCGTAATTCCTTTTCCCAGACCAGAAATAACTCCACCCGTGACAATAATATAATTAACCATCCCGATCAACAGGAAAACAGAATAAGGTAGGTGATTTAAATGATTTTGTATTTAATGAAAAACGAGTTAACCGCTATCATGCTAATTAAGGGTCCCAAAAAAGACGAGCCCACAACCAAACCAGGTGATGCATAGCAGGTAAAACCAGACATTTTCAAATGATACTGTAAGTCCAATTAAGAGGACTATCCATGGGAGGATAAGGAGGAATACCGCCTGTAATAGGCTTCCGACTTTTTCAGAGAGATTCAGCTCCATAGGCCATCAATATCTGTGGTTGTAAGTCGGTTTCGTATATTACATGATGTATTTAAGGTTAACTTGAATCTTTCAGGTCTTTTACCTTACCTAACGATGAACCATCCAGAAGATACAGATCTGCGTTGTCAACATCGATAAGTGAGCGGAACGGCCCAAGCAACGTGTCTTGATTCACCGCAGTCCCCCCGCATAATGGATTAAATGCAGGCATGAGAAGTATCTGCGATGTTGGCGAGTTTGGATATTTTTCTTTCAAGACGTCAGAATGGATTGGACCCCGTACCCAACATTGTTCAAACGTCCGGTATCCAAGACGGTCCATGAGCATGACGGTTGGGTGCGAATGTCCAATGATCACCTGATCACATTGCATGATTTCAAGGGATGGTTTTCGATGACCATGGGTAAAACCTATTCCCTCAAACACGTATCCATCTGAGGGATGCATCTGAATACCTGGTGTGAGTAACCGATCGATGTTCCCATCATGATTCCCTGGCAGTACATGAAGCGTGCTGTAGGATTGAATTTCGGCAAGAAAGTTTTTCACATCGGTTCGTTCTTGATAAGTCGAAGAAGGGATCGTATGTTTAATGTCTCCAAGAAAGATAATATCATTGACTTTATTTTTCGTCACAATCGAGATCAATCGTTCTTCCATCATCCTGGTCTGAGAGGGTACTTGTAGTCCATTCTCTCGTAATTCATTTTCGATTCCGATATGCAGATCCGCGATAACTAAAAGTTTTTTTTCTTTGAGCAGAAGGGCGGGTTCATCGATGAGTGGTTGGAGTGTTGGCTGCATAGGGTCATCCCATTGGAAACAGATTATTAAAATCAACCAGAGAAAGAAGAACGTTGAAGAACAACAAAAGATAAAATCCACAAAACACCCAGATGGAGAGGTCTCCAACTGCCTTCCATAATCCGTTCCCACCTTTTCCAATACCAAGGAAACGCAGTATTGAGTAAGAAAGAAGTTGAAGTGGGATTGCCAAAATAAGATATCCTAAAACCCAGATGATGACTTCCAAGAAGAAAAATACTCCGGTGATCATGGTAAAACCATGTGACAGGAGACCGGTCAGAGCGCTGATGCCAAAGATGTTGTTGACCTCCATATCAAGGAGCAGAAATGCAAGTACGAGAGCAAAGAGATGGATGGCGAGAGCGTACCGTCTGACTTTCTTATCTACCATTATGTCGACTGGAGGCTGTAAGAAGAAACGAACATAGATAAAGACACTCAGGGCAAGGAACCAGATGAAAATCAATTCATAGGGAAACGCGATTCCTTCGACACTTCGTTTCGCTGAAGGGTTATAGAAATGATCTCCAAGATAACACAGGGAACAATCTGCACGGAGTACAGGTCCGGTGGAAGACCCAAATTTCGTGACATCAAGGGTGTTGAAACGGACAAACCCTGTCGAGGAAAACCGTTGCGTCGAATGATCAATCGTCACCGTATCATTCGTCGGTAGGAAAACCATCGCTCCGTTTGCTAAAAAGGATGTCGCCTGAATGAGGCTGTCTAAATCATCAATGTTTTGAAGGAAACCTGAAATAGAACCATCACTAAAGACTGTGAGAACCATTGAGACATCTTGTATGAGTTGTTGAATCTGTACATCACTAGATGCTGCTGGGGAAACAGACATGGTCAACGATATGGTGGATGAGGTAT
>Ga0209288_10000389_pt1 | contig 13527 bp, 13 predicted proteins | sample PPLLaktember2015_4_FD_187261 | JGI IMG/M metagenome (GOLD analysis project Ga0209288, IMG submission 187261) | Freshwater sediment microbial communities from Prairie Pothole Lake near Jamestown, North Dakota, USA - PPLs Lake P8 Core (1) Depth... | ecosystem: Environmental > Aquatic > Freshwater...
ACCGGATGCCCGTCCTCCAGCAGCGTCAGGTTGGCATCGTGTCCGAAATAAAGCGAAAGAATCCGCATGCGAGTTCCGTTCCTCTTCAATGACGTCGATTAGAAAATTCCCCCACCCCCTTTGGCAAAGGGGGAATCGGAAGGAATGGAGTCGATCGGTTTCGTTGGCAAGAGGAGGACGCTGCGCGCCGTATCCCGCCGTTGATGAACCTCGACCGGCGGCGAACTATAGGAAGGCGGCCCTACGGTGTCAACTCAAATCAACCTTCCCGGGCCACCCGATGGTTCAGTTGACAGGTCCGGTGGTTTGGCGTAAGTTAAAGTTAAAGTTTACTTTCAACCCTTGAGGTCCAAGATGAAAACGGTGACCCTTTTGGAATTCAGAAAAAATGCGCAGGCCACCTTGCAGGAGGTAGCCGCCGGACAAACCATCGTTTTAACCCGAAGAGGACGGGCCATCGCACGGATCGAGCCTCTCAGCCAGGAACGAATCGAATCGGATGACCCCATCTATGCTCTGGGAGAGTTTGCGGTTGATGGGAACCCGCTGACCAACGAACAGATGGATCGCGAAATCTATGGCAGCTGAAATCTTCATCGACACCAGCGGGTTTTACGCTCTGCTCGTTCGCGGCGACGACCAGTACGACCACGCCCAGGATACCATGCGAAAAGCGGCCAAGAAAAAACTGCGGTTTGTAACGACCGATTACGTTCTGGATGAAACCGCAACCTTGTTGATGGCACGGGGCTGCTCAACCGTGATCCCGGTATTGTTCCATTCGGTGTCTGCATCCAAAGCGTGCCGGGTTATATGGATGGACACGGAGCGGTTCGAAAAAACGAAAAGCTTATTTATTAAAAACATCGCGAACAGGTGGTCTTTCACCGACTGCTTCAGCTTCGTCGTCATGAAGGAACTCCGGCTGCGGGAGGCCTTGAGCAGGGACGCCCACTTCAGATCGGCGGGATTCACTGCGCTGCTGGCCTGACCCCATTGCACGGCCACAATCACCGCCCCCTCCAGACACCGGCTGCCAGCAGCAGCCATCCGAAAATAAAGGCCGTGCCGCCGAAGGGCGCGATCATTCCCATCCAGCGCTGCCCGGTGAGGCTCAGGGCATAAAGGCTGCCGGAAAAAAGAACGAGCCCCGCCATGATGAACATGCCGCTCCAACGGATGAGCCGCGAACCCGGGACGAACCCAGCCGCGGCTGCAACGGCCAACAGCCCCAAGGCGTGATAGAAGTGATATTGATTGCCGGTTTGGAAAATCACCATCAGGTCCGGCGCCAGCCTGGCCTTGAGCGCATGGGCTCCGAAGGCGCCCAACGCAACGGCCAGAAACAGGTTGATGCTGCCCGCTACCATGAACCATCTCAGCGACTCGTTCGGCTGCCGATTCATCTTCCCCTTCCGTGTCTGCGGTTTGAGTTGCGTACGGCCATTCGGATGATTAGAAATATAAGCCAATGCGGGTGCCGGCGCCAGCCGCTTTGGGCCTGAGTCCGGCTGGAAGCCCAGGCGTCCGCTGCACCATTAGACGCTGAAAGGCTCCATGTCCAAACCCACCCGCATATGGATCGCCGCGGCAGCGGCCGCTTTTATCCTGGGGCTGATCCTGTTCACGCCGTCGATCTGGGCGGAGATGCGCCGTTGGTTGGCACTCATCACCGATCGGGAGTGGATTCGGGCAACCGTCGAATCGTACGGATGGGCGGCGCCCCTGGTGTTCATCGGCGTCCAGCTCGCCCAGGTGATCGCAGCGCCGATTCCAGGGGAGGCCACCGGGTTCATCGGCGGCTACGTATTCGGCACGCTCCGCGGATTTCTTTACTCCAGCATCAGCCTCGGCATCGGGTCGCTCATCAATTTCGGCATCGGACGTTTCCTGGGTGAGCGTTTCGTCCGGCGGCTCATTCCCGAGGAAAAATTCCAGCGCATCGACCGGATGGTCAACCGCCAGGGGGTCATCGCCGTTTTTCTCATGTTCCTCATCCCAGGGTTTCCCAAAGACTACCTCAGCATGGCGTTGGGGTTGAGCACCCTGCCCATAAAGGTCTTCGCCATCCTGGCCTTTATCGGACGCATGCCCGGAACCTTGGTGCTCAGCCTCCAGGGGGCATCGCTTTACGACCAGAACTATGCGCTGCTGGCCGTCGTCGCCGTTGCCTGCGCAGTGCTGGTTCTGCTGGGCTACCGCTTCCGGGAACAGCTCTACCGATGCGTCGAAAAAATGAGCCCACCAAGGGATTCAAACGGATAGGCATGGAAGAGACCGCTTGACAAAAGCCCCCACAATGTATTCAACTTCACAAATTGCCGTTATCAGGTCCCCTTTTCAACCTATTTCGCAAGGAGGTTTCAATGGCTCAAACACCCAGGGAAGAACGCAAGCTGAAGGTCATCGATGTGCTTAACAAGGCCCGCGCGATGGAGCTGCACGCCATCCACCAGTACATGAATCAGCACTACAATCTGGATGACAAGGACTACGGCGAACTGGCCGGCAAGGTGAAGCTCATCGCCATCGACGAGATGCGGCATGCGGAGATGTTCGCCGAGCGCATCAAGGAGCTGGGCGGCGAACCCGTCACCGAGCACGGCGCCGAGGTGCAGAAGGGCCAGAAGGTCGAAGCCATGTTCTCCTTCGACGCCAAGCTCGAGGACAACACCATCGACGTCTACAACCAGTTCGCCGCCGTCTGCCGCGAAAACGGGGACAGCATCAGCATGAAGCTCTTCGAAACCATCATCGACGAGGAGCAGATCCATTACAACTACTTCGACAATGTCGATGAGCACATCGCCGAGCTCGGCGACACCTACCTCGCGAAAATAGCCGGTACGCCCTCGTCCACCGGACTCGCCCCGAAGGGCTTCGCGGTGGGCACCGGCGGCGCCTAGCGCGGATGCGGGGAAAGTATAAGTCCGATAGGGAAGTGGCTTCTGGGTGGGAGTGGTTTCCAGCCGCGATCGCAGCGCGGCAAGATGCCGCTCTCACTAAAATTGACCTGAACGCCGGCCTCCAGGCATAAAGCCGGTTATGGCGTATCGCACCTCTTTTTCGCTGTAAATCGGCCGGCCCGATTCCTTAACTTCCCCCCCCCCTCTTTGGCAACTCGATGCCTTCCTTTTCTTTTCCCCCTTTGACAAAGGGCTAGGGGGATTTTGGAACCGCCTCGCTTAACGCCTCCCGATAAATGTCCGCCAGCCGCCCCACCAGAGCGTGGTGGTCGAAATCGCGCAGCACGCGCGTACGCGCCGCGGGGATCACCCGCTGTCGCAGACCGCTATCCGTCAGCATCGTGAGCATGGCGGCGGCCAGCGACTCCGACTGCCCCGGCGGCACCAGCAGCCCGGTCTTGCCTGGCTGGACCAGCTCAGGTATGGCCGATACCTCCGTGGCCACGACCGGCACCCCCATGGCCATGCTCTCGAAAAGCACATTGGGGATGCCGTCCCGATCTCCGTCGCCGGCGACCTCACAGCCGAGCACGAAAAGATCCGCGCGGCGGTAGTGCTCGATCACTTCGCGATGCGGCTGGGTTCCCAGCCACCGGCACACCGAATCAAGGCCCAGCTGGCGCACCAGCCCGAGGATCTTTTCACGATCCTGTCCGTCGCCGATCAGCGTATACGCCAGCCGAACGCCACGCTCATGCAGCTGCTTCACGGCCTGCAGAACCGTGGGGATCCCTTTTTTCTCAATCAGGCGCGCCACCGTCAGCAGCCGGTAAGGCGGGGCCGGCGCCGACCGGACTCCGCTGCCGTTGGCGAAAAGCTGCGTGTCGATGCCGTGGTAGACGCGGTGAACGGGAGTCCGCAGCCCCTCACCGAGCCTGAGCAGATGCCGGCGGTTGTACTCGGTGCAGGTCACCACGAAGCGGGCCAGAGCGATCTTCTCCCGCAGCTGGCCGACCTCCGACGTGTAGATGTCCTTGGCGTGGGCGGTAAAACTGAACGGAAGCCCGCTCAGCCGGGACGCGTAAAGCGCCACCGAGGTCGGCGAGTGCGCGAAATGGGCATGCAGGTGCACCACCCCCCGGCTCGGAAGGCATCGGTTCACCAGGTAGCCGGCCTGCAGGAAGTGGCGCAGGGATGCCGGGTTGCGGGTGCGCCGGAAGCGCCGACAGACGAGGGCCCATCCGGCCGCGAAGCGCCGCGGGCGGCGCAGCGCCAGACAAAGGGTATGGTAAACGAGTTGGTGGGCATGCCCCAGAAATGTCTCCGGCAGGTAGTCCACGCCGGCTCGGATGCGGGCAACGCTGTCGTGGGTGAAGCCTTCTCGGCCGCGGCGCATGGAGAAGATATGCACCGCAAACCCCAGCTGTTCGAGGAGCAGGATTTCGTTGGAGATGAAGGTCTCGGAGATGCGGGGATAGCCCTTGAGCACCATCCCCAGCACCGGGCGCCCGGCGGCCGTCATGGCTTGTGGCACCTGAAATCCTGCAGCCGCTGCTTCATGGTCTCGATGCCGGTGAGAGCGAAGGCGCCGATGGCATTCCGATGGGACGTGGGGTTCGACAGAAGTTCCATCAGCTTCTCGCGCAGCAACCCGGGGGTCAGCTGGTCCCAGGCGATGTAGTCGATCAGGTTCTGGCGTCGGAAGGTTTGGGCTCGAATGAGCTGCTCCCTGCGCGGCGTTTCGCGGGGGATCACCAGGCTGATGGTCCCCTGGCTCAGGATCTCGCAGAGCGTATTATATCCGCCCATGCTGACGACCACATCGGCGGCCGCGAAGATTTTCTCCATCTGCCGGTAGAAATGGTACATGCGCACGCCGAGTTTACGCGAACGCTTGTTGATGTTTTTGCGTTCCGATTTGGGCATGAACGGCCCGGTGATGAGGATGCTCTTGAACGGCTGCGGTCCGGGCGCGGCCTCCAGCATCCGCAGGTAGGTGTCCATCACGGTGAAACCATCCCCGCCGCCGCCGGTGGTAACCACCACGAGCTTGTCATCCTCCTGGAGTCCGTGTTCCTTGCGGATGCTCTGGACCCCCTCGGGCGATGGTACCTTGCGCGGGATGTATCCGGTGAAATGGATTTTGCGGCTTACCTCGTCCGAAATGCCGTATTCACGGATAGGATCGTAGAGGTCGCGGTTGCCGTAGATCCAGATCTCGCTGTAAAGCTCCTCCAGGATTTGGTAGACGCCCTTCTCCTGCCATTCTTTTCGCGTCGTCTCCGCGTCGTCCATGATGTCCCGCAGCCCCAGGATGGTCCGGGTGCCGGGCAGCGAACGGCGCAGCCACTGCAGGGCCGGCAGCACTTCGCGCTTCAGCCCCAAGGGTTCCTTGTCGACGATGAAGAGCTGGGGTTGAAAGGTCTTGACGGTGGCGGTGATGATGTTCTTGCGGATGTCTAATGCATGGCGGGCGTTGATTTTGATCGACAACGGCAGGTATTCCTCGTTGGTGCGCTTGATCATCCCCGGGATGCGCACGAAGTCGATCTGTTCGGGAAAGGCGAAGCGTCCGGCGATGGGCGAACCGGTCAGAATGAGGATATTCACCCGCGGCCCGAGCAGGTGCGAGGCGATCGCCATGCTGCGACGTATGTGCCCCAGTCCGTACGTGTCGTGGGAATACATCAGGATGTTGTAAGTTGAATTCCGGGCCATGCCCCTCCCAAATCAAAGGCGCTTGAAATAAGCGCCTTTGATTTGATTTTATAGTTAAATTGAATGGAGGTTGTCAAGGAATCCCGCTTCACTCGGATTCACGGGTGATTTGGTTTCACGCTTCACGGTTGGAACCGCATGCGGTGCGGTTAAATCGTTAAGCCGTGAACCGGTGAACCACTGAACCTGAGCAGCCCCCAAGCCTTTAACTGCCGACGCTGTTCTGATATAAGATTACAATACCATGTGAACTATAGAGGAAGTCGATTTCAAAATCCCCCCACCCCCTTTGACAAAGGGGGAGAGGAAGATTGATGGCTCGTTCGGACGTCCATCCCATCCACCGCTTCGAGGCCTGGCAGGTCTGGCCCGGCTCTTACGACAACCCGCCGGCCGACGGGAGCTATCCCGCTCCTCCGCAAAAGGGGTTTCAAATCACGCGCGCCACCCGCATCGCCTCCATGGGCTCATGCTTCGCGCGCGAGATCAAGCGCCGCCTGCTGCAGCGCGGGTTCACCTACATCGCCGAGGAGGTCCATCACCCCGCGGCCGCCCACGCCAGCGCCGCCTGGGAGCGGGTCTACAACACCTTCTGCCTGCGCCAGGTCTTCGAGTACACCTTTGAATCCTGGGCGCCGCGGCAACGCTGGTGGCAGGCCCCGCGCTCCGGAAAGATCCAGGACCCCTATCGCCGCGTGATTATTTACGGCGGCGTGGAGGAGGCCGAAGCCGATTTCGCGCGCCACCGCGAGCACTCGCGGCGCGCCCTGCAGCGCGCCGAGTTGTTGATTCTCACCCTGGGGCTGACCGAGGTGTGGCGGGACCGGCGGGACGGCTCGGTCATCAGTCTGCCGGCCGGCCCCTACGTGAATGAGGGCGGCCGAATGCACGACTACGAATTCCACGTCAGCCGGCATTCGGAAAACCTGGACAACCTCGAGCGCATCCAAGCCATCATGGCGCGGCACAATCCCGGCTGCCGCATCCTGGTCACCGTCTCCCCGGTGAACCTGTGGGCAACCTTTCGGCGCGATCTGGATGTGATCAGCGCCAGCTGCAACTCCAAAAGCACCCTGCGAGCGGCAACCGACGAATTCGTCGCCCGCCACGACAACGTATTTTATTTTCCGGCTTATGAAATGGCGACCATCTACCAGCCGATCACCGGCCGCACCTATTTCGCCGACGGTCGCGAAAATTTCCACGTCAATAAACGGACGGTCAAGTTCATCATGAACCATTTTTTCAAGTGGTACGCGCCGTCGGAGCCTTTCGAGCCTTTCGACGTGAGCGATACGATATTGGGAAGAGATGTTGACATCACCCCATAATCTGGCTAGATGCGGAGATCCTAAATGAAAACTATCGCGCTTTCCGAAATCAAGGATCAATTATCGAAATTTCTTCGTCTCGCCGAAAAAGCGGTAGGGAGAGCTGGTTCTGTGGGAGTGGCTTCCAGCCACGACATTATCGCGGCAAGATGCCGCTCCCACAGGGCGACACTTCAACTTCATTGGACGATCTGACTCAAGTCTATTTTTCTGTGGGAGCGGCTTTCCAGCCGCGATGAGCCGACTTCGCCATAGCAGCCTTGGCAGCGACGGCTGAATCGAGACTGAAAGCCTCTCCCACAAAAAGCAACAAGTCGCATCGGTGGGAGCTTGAATGGATTTTGAACCCGTCATCGGCCTTGAAGTGCACGCCCAGCTCAAGACCCAAACCAAGATTTTCTGCGGCTGTTCGACCCGCTTCGGCGCGGAGCCCAACACCCAGACTTGTCCGGTGTGCCTGGGCATGCCGGGGGTCCTGCCGGTGCTCAACCGGACGGTGGTCGACTTCACCCTGCGCATGGCGCTGGCCACCGGGTGCACCATCGCCCCGGAAAGCCGTTTCGCGCGCAAGAACTATTTCTACCCCGATCTTCCCAAGGGATATCAGATCTCTCAATACGAGCTGCCCATCGCCGAAAACGGCCGGATCGACATCGAGGTCGAAGGCCGGCCCCGGCGCGTGCGTATCCGCCGGATCCACATGGAGGAGGACGCCGGCAAGCTTTCCCACGATCCGCACCGGCCGGTCAGCCGGGTGGACCTCAACCGGACCGGCGTGCCCCTGATCGAGATCGTCAGCGAGCCGGACATCGGCTCCCCGGCGGAGGCCGGCGCCTACTTGAGAAAATTGCGCGCGATCGTCCGCTACCTCGGGATCTGCGATGGCAACCTTGAAGAAGGCAGCTTTCGGTGCGACGCCAACGTGTCTATCCGTCCCGAAGGCTCCTCCGGCCTCGGCACCCGCTCCGAGCTGAAGAACCTGAACTCCTTCCGCTTCGTCGAGAAGGCGATCGAATACGAGATCAACCGCCAGAAGGAGGTACTCCTGGAGGGCGGCGCCATCGTCCAGGAGACCCGGCTCTGGGACGCGGCCCGCAGTCAAACCTTCTCCATGCGCGGCAAGGAGGAGGCCCACGACTACCGCTATTTCCCGGATCCGGACCTCCTGCCCCTGGTGATCGATTCCGATTGGGTCGAGCGCGTGCAGCAATCGCTGCCGGAGCTGCCCGATGCGCGGCGAACCCGGTTCGTGGAACAATTCGGCCTGCCCGCCTACGACGCCGGCGTGCTGACCTCGGACCGCGAATTGGCGGACTACTTCGAGCTCTGCGTAGCGGAGTTTCCCCAGCCCAAACCGGTCAGCAATTGGATCATGGGGCCTTTGCTGGGGCTGCTGAACGCCCAGGGCATTGCTATCGACCAATCGCCGGTGGCCGCATCCGCTCTGGCCGATTTGCTCAAGCTGGCCGACAGCGGCGCCATCAGCGCCAAGATCGCCAAAACGGTCTTCGAGGAGATGGCCGCCTCCGGCAAGACCGCCGCCGCCATCGTCGCCGAGAAAGGCCTGTCTCAGATCAACGACTCGGACGAAATCGAAGCGGTCGTTCATGTCGTACTGGAAAGCAATCCCAAAGAGGTAGAGGCCTTTCGCAACGGCAAGACCAAGCTCATGGGGTTTTTCGTCGGCGAAGTCATGAAAGCCACCCGCGGCCAGGCGAATCCGAAAGCGGTGAATCAACTTTTACAAAAATCTTTGGATAAATGAGCGCAGTTGTTGTTCATGAATTCAAAAAGTGCTGGGTTTAAGGTTTAAAGATTAAGGTTTAAAGCAACCGCCCAATGGCTTCTTCTCCTTAAACTTTAAACCTTAAACATTAAACGAAAAAGGGAGGTTCAAGCTTGAGAACAAAGCTAATCCACATACTTCTTTCAGCGCTGATCCTGTTCGTCTCATTAGGCGGTTATGCCTACGCGGCCAAGCAGGTGGCTATCGTCCCTTTCAAAGTCAACGCCGAAAAGGACATGAGCTTCCTGCGCGACGGGATCTACGACATGCTCGCCTCGCGGCTTTACAAGGAGAACGAAACCGACATTCTCAGCCGCCAAAGGGTCGAAAAAGCCCTCGGGGCCTCAAATGCCGTGGTGACCGAATCCAGCGCCCGCGACCTGGGCCGGCAGTTGGGATCCGATTTCATCCTCTTCGGAAGCCTGACGGTGCTGGGAAACAGCATCAGCGTAGACTCCAAGATGGTGGACGTCACGGGCACCAAGCCGACCATGAGCTTTTTCGAACAAAGCGAAGACGCGGGCGGCATCGTAACGCGCGTCAACCAGATGGCCACTGCAATCAACGACAAAATGTTCGGTCGGGGGGCCGCAGCCAAGACCCCGGCCGCAGCAACAGCGCAGGCGACCCAGCCCAAGCCGCCGGACACTCTCGCCCATCCCGAGAAGATGTTCAAGGAACAGGGCGGACTGGGGCCCGAGGGCGGCCAGGGCTCCCCCTTTGTTTCGGAGGAGGGCGGCGGCGGTCGCGAGCTGTCGCCGAAATTCTGGCGCAGTGCCGGCATGCGCCATCTCTTCAACGGCATCGCCCTGGGGGACGTGGATGGGGACGGGAAAATCGAAACCGTGATTCTCACGCCTCAGTCGGTATTGATCTTCCGCAAGGATCAGGAGCGCTTTTTCCAAGTGGCCGAGTATGCTGAAAGCGGGCAGGGCTACAACATCGCCGTCGATGTCGCCGACATCAACGGCAACGGCACGCCGGAGATCTTCGTCACCAGCCTGACCCCGACCCGCAAGGGCTTGAGCTCCTTCGTCCTGGAGCACGACGGCAAGGCTTTTCGGCGGATTGTGGATAATGCGCCCTGGTATTTCCGGGTGGGCAGCCTGCCCGACCGCGGCCGGATCCTTTTAGGCCAGGAATCCCGCATGGGCAGCCCCCACAGCAATCGAATCTACGAAATGCTCTGGCGCAGCGGCCGATACGAGCCGGAGACGCCGGTCAACGTTGCGATTGACCTCAATGTGCTGGGGCTGACCATCGCCGACGTGATGGACGGCCGTAAGGAAACCGTCGTCGCCTACGACCGCGAGGATCACATCCGGGTGTTCGACCCGTCGGGCAAAGAGGAATGGAAAAGCGCTGAAAAATACGGGAGCAGCACGCTTTATTATGCCGGCGATCGCAAAGACCAGGGCGATGTGGAGAATCCCATTTATCTTCCCATGCGGATGCTCCCCATGAAACCGGACAAAGACGGCAGGACCAAAATCATCGCCGTTAAAAACCATGACGTGGCCGGAGGGCATCTTGAAAAATTCCGGAGCTTAAACGAAGCGCAGATCGTGTCGTTCTTCTGGGACGGCCTTGGGCTGGCGGCGGAGTGGAAGACGCGCAAGATCACCGGCAGCATCCGCGATTTCGCCATCGGCGACTTCGACAACGACGGCGCCGACGAACTCGTGGCCGCCGTCATCCTCGATGAGGGGCGGATCATCACTACTACGCCCAAGAGCACGGTGATTGCGTTGGAGTTCAAATGAAGAGATAGTGTTGGGTGTTTGGTGTTTGGGAGGGAGAAAGCTGACAATTCTTCGTGTAAACTGTTATCCGTTTCCAATTTGAAGTGTGCGATATGGCCTTTTTGGAGTTTGAAGACCTGCGGGTATTTAAGGCTGCAGAGATGTTTGCTGATGAGATACGGGAAGTCGTCGACAAGTGGTAGACTTTCCATAAACTAACAGTCGGCAAGCAGCTTGTGAGGTCGGCGGATAGCATCGGTGCAAACATAGCAGAAGGAGCGGGAAGAGGCGCGCCAAGAGACAACCAGCGATTTGTTCGAATGGCTCGTGGTTCCCTGAATGAGTCCAAATATTGGCTGCGCAGAGCTTCCCGCAGGGACCTGATTGAAGCTGGAGCAATGGAAAAATTCAACAAGATGGTTGAAGAGATCGGTCCCAGCCTCAATGCCTACTTGAAGTCGCTGGACAGGCCTAGTTCTTCGTTAAAAAAGTTATAAGCTTAACAGCCCAAGGCCAAGAACGAAACCATCAGCACCAAACAAACACTAAATACCCCCCAAAAACCCCTATGCATAAGCTTCGGGGTTTTTTAATTGGTTGACTTTTCCAAGATGGATATTTAGTATGCTTTGTAAACATACTAAACCCTGGAGCACTATGATGAAGACTGAAACCGTATCCGCGCGCCTGCCACCTGAAACCGCAAAAAAATTTGCCCTTCTGGCGAAAGCCATAAACCGGTCCAAGTCCTATCTGGCCGCAGAGGCCATTGAGAATTATGTCAACGATCAACAATGGCAAATCGACGCGATCGTTAAAGGACTAAAAGAAGCGGACGAAGGCAAATTCGTGACGGATCGGAAGCTGCGCGATACCCTGTCAAAATGGGGTGTCGATGAAGATTAGGTGGGTTTCCCTTGCTCTGGCCGATCTCGAAGAGGCGGTGGATTTTATTGCGTTAGATAATCCAGAAGCAGCTCGAAAAATGGTCGGGAGAATTTGGAAAACCGTCAAGCTTCTGGCTGAACACCCTGACGGCGGCAGAGCAGGCCGCGTGCCTGGCACGCGCGAGCTGATCATCGGGGGGACGCCTTTTATCCTGCCCTATCGAGTCAAGGACAACACCGTCCAGGTTCTGCGGGTACTGCATTCATCGAGAAAATGGCCTTTGAAATTTGGCGATTGATCACTTCTGCAATCAACAACTTCTCAAGACATCAAGTTAACCGCGTTGTCATTCCGGCGGAAGCCGGAAACCAGCAGAGCAGCCAGCCTTCGGCTGGTTTGAACGTAGGGCTCTGACTGTTGAAAATCAGTAAGAATCAAAGACTTCCATCCAGTGCGTCATTCCGGCAGTCCCTTAGCCGGAATCCATTGAAGTCAGATAAGAGCGGCTTTCTGGATGCCGGATCCGTCATCCCGGACTCGATCCGGGACCGGCATGACAGCACTTTTTCGGGACGCTTAATAAATCCCAGGTAAAACATCGCGGCGCGGCGCCCTGCTCGCAGGCGGTTCACCGGCCACCCCTGCGGAAATGCGCAAGAGGTTCGAGGAATACCTGGACCTGATCAAGGTCAAGGAGCCTATCAAGGTCCGAATGTGAATGGAGCAGATCGAGCTGAATATGGCGCGCGGCTCTTGGAAAATCTCCCATCTTGGCTGGCTTACGGTGGTATGGAAAGAGGCTGATGAGGGCGCGTTTGTAACGAATCAACAGATGAAAAAGGCCCTTTTGAAATGGGGCATTAGTGGTTGATCTTGGGTGCACCCTGCACCCTGGCGCATCAAAAAGCACGATACACATCGCGGCGGGGACGCCGCTCCCACAAAAAACCGGAAACAAGACTGTTTATGGACAAAAAAAACCCCGAGGCCGAAGCCTCGGGGTTTTTTGCGGGAGAATCAGGCAGGTGTTGAACGCGTCAAGACGTCAGATCAGAAATCGATCTGCCACTTGGCGCCGGCATACCAGGAATTGCCTTCGTCGTCGCCGGCGAAGTTATCCATTTTGTCGATGTAGCCGGCTTCCGGGATCAGGTACACGCCCGGGGCCAGGGTGATGACGGTCTGGCCGTAGACCGACCACATCTCGTCCGCGTCGACGCCGTTAACATCCGGCTCGTCGCTGCGGTAGCCCGCGCCGACCTCAAACTTCAGGGTCGGGGTGAACTTCAGGCCGGCGACCAGCAGGGCCTGCATGCTCTCGGTGTCGTTCACGTCGTCGGTGGGGTCAAAGACGGCCAAGCTGCCGGCGGTCCCGCCGAGGAGCGAGTTCGACCAGTTGGCGTTGGTCCAGTTGATGCCGTAGGAGAACTGGCCGCCGACATAGAAGGCGCCGAGATTGAGCATGCTGTCGAGGCCGACCACGTAGGAGTAAATGTCGACGTCGTCGGTCAGGGTGCCGGCAGCTTCGCTGGCGCCGGTCGAGGAGTACTGGAAGTACTGGAAGCCGCCGAAGGGACGGATGTCGAAGGAACCGAACTTCAGCATCCAGGCTGCTTCGATTTTCGGCAAGTTGATGTCAGCGTCGCCGTTGGTCGGAAAAGCAGGGGCACCCGCATAGGAGCTTGTGTTCAGCGCGTTGGTGAGCAGCGCGAGTTCGAACGTGCCGATGCCCAGGGTCAGTCCGCCGGGGCGGCGGCCGTAGAAGTTGCCGGCGCCGAGAAGGCCGGCGTCTTCGCCGAAGACCTGGCCGGAGATGAACCGGGTGACCGGGGAGTAGTCCTTGCCGACCTTCAGCCACGCGTTGTCCGCAAACATCCACACTCCGTAGGCGCGCCGGGTGCCGACGTCGATGTCACTGCCGTCGGAGCCCTTCAGGCCCAGTTCGATCTGGCCCTTGACCTTGTCGGCCTTCACGTTGGCGCCCAGGCGGGAGTTGGTCTGGAAAGCCCATTGCAGGCCCCAGTCGTCGGTCTCGCTGTTGACTTCGAAATCGCCGTAATCGTCGGAGACGTAGAAGGTCGCCACGCGCTGGCTGCCGTAGAAGGCCCAGTCGGCGGCCATGGCCGGGGCGGCCAGAAGCAGAACCGCAAAAATCG
>Ga0209288_10000394_pt1:10000-13486 | contig 13486 bp, 6 predicted proteins | sample PPLLaktember2015_4_FD_187261 | JGI IMG/M metagenome (GOLD analysis project Ga0209288, IMG submission 187261) | Freshwater sediment microbial communities from Prairie Pothole Lake near Jamestown, North Dakota, USA - PPLs Lake P8 Core (1) Depth... | ecosystem: Environmental > Aquatic >...
CCTTATATGTTTTGATACGCGAAATAATCGGTATTTGCGCTTTATTGAAGTAATCTGTCGATTCAAGAGCCAATCCGTGGTCTCGTGTCGTCTGTGTCCAGAAACCTGATTCTCTTTCAACATCTTTCGTTTTGCCAATCACAGCCTGCTTTGAGATTTATCGACTCCGATTCCGTAGATTTAGATTTGTTTAATGCTTTTTGTTGTGTGGATGTTGATCTGATTTCCGGCGAATGTCGTCTAGTCTATTGTCAGTCTCACGCAGCGTTCAAACTTCAAATGCTATTAGTGCCTTTTACACTTATGATCTCCTTTATTTTTATTATAACTGCATATGTAGCGATTGACTTATTGACCTTTGAATTGATGAATATCAAAGGTGCCATCGGAACTGGACAATCTGAAATCCTCTGTTTTCGAAATCCCGTCTCATCAGTTGCTCTTTGGCCAGTTTCACAGTATAGGACCTGAGTTAATGCATGTTCGGCTTACGCACTTTATTAAAGATTTGGAATTCAAGCACTGGCTCGCCCTTCAATGTCGGCTTGATTGAAATTGAGCTCCGTGTCTGACACCAATTCCATCGACTGTTGATCTTGACGCTGTAAGGAAACAAGTAGTTCATCGATGCTGTATTTTTGTAATAAACATTATAAATTTGAATTAGAATACCAGACAGCTATCAAATGATCAGAATTTGGAGGAATAGACCTCGTCCAATATTGGTTGTAATTGAATCGCTGACATTGCAAATTAATCGCTACAATGAATCCATGATTAATCTTCAAGTAACAACATGTTTCTCGCTCATTATGATTTAGAGGAATATTTTAAAATCTTAACCGTTAAGCAGATAAGTAGATTCTCAAAGGAAGTGGGGATACCGATAGTGATCAACAACAAATTTCATTTGCAACTCATTCATTTTCGAAGCATCAATTGAATTGATTGTACTCTCTGCTTCGATAAGTAAGATATCGTTAAATCAAAGTGATAAATAGCATCAGATTAAGCTGCTTTATCAATCACATGGCTTTGTTTGGATTCTGGCACAGTTTGATGCAAATAATCCATAGAATCAGACCAGGTGTGTTCAGTTATTACTGTTAGCTAACAAGAAGGCTTTTTATTAAAAGAAATAAAGCACTGGAAACATCATCAAAGACAATGTCTTGTAATCAGAATAAGATGCAAAGTCGAGCAAAGAGACGTATGATTCTAAATTGTTGATCTTGGATTTAAACTGAACGGGTGCATTCTTGAACGATCTTTTGCACATAGTATTCCACGTCTTTCATAATAATCTGAACAAGATCAATAAGAACCAAATTTAATTAAATTTATGAGGTCTCACCTCTCGACTCTCTCAGGTTTGGAAGCATTACGAGCAAATTAGATCACTTGTTTGAAACACTGGCTGAAGCTCCGAGTCTGATATCTGAACAATGATCCATATCAAGTATATTTTTCGGATTTAATATTATAAATAAATATTTATATTGACGCCATTATTTAGTTTTGTTATTAAGAACCTGGCAATCGAATTGGTCAAGTTGTTTGACGAGTGGAAACACTGAATAGCATTTGAGAGCATCTAGTCGTAAGTGATAATTATCTGTTGATTCTAACATCAAGATTTATTCAGAATATATACCAACTTGTATCATAAGTCATTGGAATTTGATTTGGAGTAACTATGGTATTCAGTCAAGCGATTATCCAATTTGAAGAAAGAACAATCAAACGCTGATCAAACAGAGAATACAATTGAAGGTGAAAGACAATGACACAATACATAAATCACGAATGCCAGTTTAAAGATATGAAAACGGTAGATGATTAATATGGGTGGGATTATATCAAGCCAGTTGAAATGAAAAGAACTCGCGGCACGATTCAGTCGGTCAATTCAAATACTACTTCGTCAAATTAACAAACATAATTATCAAACCAAATGCGGGGATAACCAAATAGAGAACACAGTCATGATTTGGGTGGCATTCCGTGGACAAGAAGAGATTGAATTGAATTTGAAACTTGACATCCGAATCAACACATTTGCTGTCGATACGAATAAAGTCAGAGGATAAAACGACATCAAAGGATAGTCCCTCACAGTAGTATGTACGAAAAAGTGGAATGAGACGAAAGACCATGAAGAAAGGGCAAACCTCGAACTTGATACCTGACAAGCAGAAACAATTGAATTGAATCATCGACAACTAGACGAAACGAACAAACCAATCACAATCAGATATCAAAGCAGCAAAAATTAACGACTTCCAAGACAGTACAGGACACAGGAATGTTGACGGGTAAGTGGAATGGGAGGAATGATGACGATCAAACTTGAGCCCTGACAAATGGAATTGAATCATCGACAAAACGAACAAACCAATCACAATCAGATATCAAAGCAGCAAAAATTAATAACTTCACTTCCACGACAGTACTGGGGAAAGGCAATAAGCAAAGAGAGCATCTGGGCGAATCAGATCCGGCGGGCAATGATGACTAGAAGCTGCAAGCAAAGTATCCATCAGCTCGATTTCGACAAAAGAATAGAGCCATAATAATAAAAAGCAACCTTGAGACTGAATTCGCAGCCAGAGTTCGAAATATTGAGCAAAGCCAGACATGCCAAGTGCGAGCCCAAAAGTCCACGCGGCCGCTATTGACTCGTTTATCGTTAACCATATCCAGACAATCCGCTTCCACCTAACTAAATAACGCAATAACCACAAAGAGAGCCAAATCATTTAAATGGGAGAGACGAGAGAGCAAGTACGGCGGAAACAGAGGAAGGCACGACCGAGTTCAACACACGGGTCAACACAGCACCAGCATCACAACAATTTTCACACGAGAGATCCGCAATGAGAACACCAGATTCAGCCATAAATAAAAGAGAGGCGAGTCTGAACCCGGGCTGAAGGCTTGAATAAGAAAGATAATGACTAGTGGAATTAAATTGAGCCAGTTGGAATCAAAAGAACTCGCATTCTTAAGGACGAACAACGGCACGATTCAGTCGGTCAATTCAAATTCTTCTTCGTCAAATTAACAAACATAATTATCGAACCAAATGCGGGGATAACCAAATAGAGAACACAGTCATGATTTGGGTGGCATTCTGTGGACAAGAAGAGATTGAATTGAATTTGAAACTTGACATCCGAATCAGCACATTTCTTCTATCGATACGGATGACATATAAGCAGAAAGCGATATCCAATGCTTGCATGACACAGTAATGTTGACGGGCAAGTGCCAAGTGAAATGGGAGGAATGATGGTGAACTTCAAACTTGAGCCGTGACAAGCGTACACGCATGGAATTGAAACATTGACCACTAGACGAAACGAACAAACCAATCACAATCAGATATCAAAGCAGCAAAAATTAATAACTTCACTTCCACGACAGTACTGGGGAAAGGCAATAAGCAAAGAGAGCATCTGGGCGAATCAGATCCGGCGGGCAATG
>Ga0209288_10000401_pt1 | contig 13388 bp, 11 predicted proteins | sample PPLLaktember2015_4_FD_187261 | JGI IMG/M metagenome (GOLD analysis project Ga0209288, IMG submission 187261) | Freshwater sediment microbial communities from Prairie Pothole Lake near Jamestown, North Dakota, USA - PPLs Lake P8 Core (1) Depth... | ecosystem: Environmental > Aquatic > Freshwater...
CCAACGTCATGCGCTACGTCGCGGTTCGGGACATCGAGCCCGACGAGGAACTGACGATCAACTACAACGCGTTCGGCGGCGTCCACGAATGGGACGACGACAACTGGTTCGAGCGCGCCGAGATCGAGCTGATCGACAGCAACGACACGAACGACGACAGGACCCGGGCCGACCATGAAGACGCTTGATTTCGACTGCAGCGACGCCCACCGACCCGCCGTCGAATGGGCGGCACGCACGCTCGACGCAGACACGATCGAGACCGTCAGCGAAAGCGGCTGGGCGAGCACGTTCCGCATCGTCGGCAGCGACGGGACCGGCTACCTCAAGGTGGTCCCCGCCGTGCAGCAGCCGTCGATCCGTCACGTGATGGCCGTCGCGGAAGCGTTCCGGGACGACGTGCCGACCGTGATCGCCGCCCGCCCCGAAGCGGGCTGGCTGCTGACCGCCGACCACGGCGGAGAGCCGCCGGACTTCGACGAGCCGGGCGACGACATGCTGGCGGTGGTCCGCCGCTACGCGACCCTGCAGGCCCAGGCGGCCCGCTCGCCGGGGCTGCTCGCCTCCCTGGAGGCGGTGGACGTCGGCACGGTGCTCGCCGAGCTGATCGACTTCCTCGGCGCGGACTCGACCGCGCCCGATCCCGTCACGGGCGAGACGGAGGGTCCGGTGGGGGCCGGATACTTCATCGGCGACACCGACGCCGAGCGCTACCGCTCGCTGCTGCAGGCCCGCGGGGCGCTGCTGAGCCGGCACATCGGTGGCTGCGTCGGGCTGCCGCCGACCCTCAGTCACGGCGACCTGCACCGCTGGAATGTCGCGATCCGACCCGGCGGCGAGGTGGTCTTCTTCGACTGGGACGAGGCGGCCATCGGACCGGCCGGCCTGAGCCTGCATGGGCTGTTCCGCGGCTGCGCCCGCGCGACCGTGCTGCTCGACAAGATCGCCCGCGGGCAGGCACCCGCCGAGTCCCTCGAATCCCGCAGCCTCTCGACCTACATCAGCACGCTCGCCGACGCGGGCTATGCCTCCGAGGACGCGCTGCGGGCCGCCCTGCCCGGCGCGCTGTGCGCCGGTCAGGTCCGCTTCATCACCCGGTTCGGTCTGTATCCCGGCGAGCAGGCCCGCGCGCAGGCGGCCAACACCCTGCGCACGAAGCTGAGCGATCTCCTCGATCTGTGCGACTGGCTCGCGTCCAGGGACGCGCAGTCCGCCGCCGCCTGTGCGGACGACTACGAGCGGCGCGAGGAGTGGCGTCGTGCCCACCGCCTCGTGCAGGACCAGCTCGCACGCGCCCCGCGCGACGTCGGGCTGCTCAACCGGTATGCGTCGCTCTCCTATCGCCTCGGCGACGCCCGGACCGCCGACGAGGCCTATCGCGAGTCGATCGCCATCGAACCCCGTCAGCCGGATGCGCTGGCCGGCCTGGCGCTGACCCGCCTCGCGCATGCCGACATGGAAGGCTGTGCCGACTTCGTCGCGCGCACGCTCGCCATCGATGCGGGGCACGCGCCCGCCCTCGCCGTGCAGGCGCGCATGCAGCGGATGGCGCAGGTCCGGGACATCGCCGCGACGCCGGAGGGTCTGCCCAGGTGGTCGGTCACGGAAGCGGAGCGCGCAGCCGGTCGGCTCGAGCCGGACACGATCGCCCTCCTCGTCGATCTCTTCCGGAAGTACGGCGTGGTGCAGGTCGACAACGTCTTCGATCCGGAGCGGATCGAACAGCTCCAGGGCGCGTTTGCACACTCCCAGGAGCACTATTTCGAGGATGTCGAGCACTCCGACGTCCTGCAGGTCGGCGACAAGCGATTCATGCTCACGATGGAGCTCGACGAGCAGTTCGGCGCACCGGACCTGGTGGCCTCGGACCTGCTGATGCCGGTCATGCGCTCGGTGGTGGGCAAGGAGTGCATCCTGAGCGCCTACACCGCGGTGATCTCGCTGCCGGGCAGCAGCGACCAGAGCATCCACAAGGACCACTCCGAGCTCTTCGAGGAGGACGGCTGGCTGCTCGAGCATCCGACCTTCGCCGCGCAGGTGATCATCCCGCTGCTCCAGCTCGATGCCGTCACCGGCGCGACCCGGATGTTCAAGGGCTCGCAGCGCGTGCCGCTGCGCCTCGCCTCGGATCTGGCGCACCAGGATCCGGAGGTGCCGCTCGGTTCGTGCGTGCTGCTCGACTACTCCGTCGCGCACCTGGGCATCGGCAACCGGTCGGATCAGGTGCGGCCGATCCTGAACCTGATCTACTCGAGGCCGTGGTTCCGGGACTGCCGGAACTATCACCTGCAGCCGCCGCTCAAGTTCGCGCCGGGCTACCTCGATTCGGCACCCGACACCGTGCACAAGCTGGTGGAGTGGTGGGCGCTCGAGCGCCAGGCCGCCGCGCAGGCGGCGGAGTCCGAGCAGCGGTCGGGCGGCTAGACGTCTGGCCCGCGGATCGGGCGGCTAGGCGCCGAGCCGGCGGTTCACGGCAGCCACTGGACCGAGGGCTCGATGCGCCACTGGAGCAGCCGGCCCGGACGGCGCGCGCTGTAGGTGTGGACCAGCGCGCCGCGTCCGAAATCGCGCAGCATCGGCGGACGGGGCGATTCGAACAGCGCCTCGAGATCGAGGTCGCCCGCGGAGGGCGCGGCCGCGATCACGTCGTCGAGGTCGCTGCAGACCGACACGATGCACGGCAGGAAGGTGACGCCGAGCGCGCGGAGGACCCGCGCCCGGTGGTGACCGTCGACCAGCAGGAGACGGCCCCCGAGGCGCACCGCATGCACCAGCGGGGGCGACGTGCCGACCAGCAGGCGCAGGGCCGTGTGGACCGCGCCCGGCGCATCCGGCAGGGACACCGGGGCGCCGGTCTCGATCCGGATGTCGAGCTGCTGGAGCACTTCGTGGTCGTCGCGGATCGACAGGCACCGGCCGTCGAAGCTGACGCGGCTCGCGGGCGGCGGTTCGGCCGTCTGCGGCAGGCAGGCCGCGGCCAGCGCGGCGTCCTCGGGGACCGCGGGCCACGACGTCTTCATGGCCTCGAGCCGTTCGTCGATCAGGACGGTCCGCGCGGTCATCGTCGCATCCAGCTCGATCAGGCCGAACATGACCGGCACGCGCGCGAAGGCCTGCGCGATCGCGGGCGTGGCGATCACCGCGTCGACCTGCGCCGCCATCTCGGGCGGGATCGCCAGGATGCCGGCATCGTCGGCGCAACCCGCCTCGCGCTCCTCGAGACGCGACAGCGTCTCGCGCGCCGTGCGCCAGGCCGTCGCCAGGTCGTCGCGATCGAAGGCGTCCGAGCGCTGCTCGAGCCGGGCGAGGAACTGCTGCTGCGGCATCGCGCCCAGCAGCACGTGTTCGGTGACGCGATCGTTCATGGGCTACCGGAAGGAACCGGTCGGTCGACCGGACTCCGAAATTCTCCCATGATCCGAAGGGCCCTCGGACGCTGCCGGTCGGCGCCAGGCGGCCGATCGCCAGGACCGCCGACGCCCTGTCGTCAGGCCTTGAAGAACGACGGCGCGGCCGCCCCCGAGAAGCGCGACAGGTTCGGGAACAGCGTGGCGAGGTTCGTCGGGCTCGCGCCGAACCAGCGCGCCAGGTGCCCGGCGTACTGATCGACCGCGATCGCGGGAATCATCGAGCCGCGGGCGAGCGTGCGCGGTGCGGTCAGTCCCATCTCCGGGATCACGCCGTGCACCTTGCCGCCGTCCACCGCCGCGCCCATCACCAGATGGTGGGCGCCCCAGCCGTGGTCGGTGCCGTCACCGTTGCTGCCGAAGGTGCGGCCGAACTCGGACGCGGTGAACACGGTGACCGCGTCGGCGGCATCGACCGCCGGCGTGGCCAGCATCGTGTTGAAGTAGTCCAGCGCCTGCGACAGCCGCCCCATCAGGCGCGCATGCTGGATCGGCTGGCCGTCGTGGGTGTCGAAGCCGCCGAGCTGGACCATGAAGACCTGACGCTTGATGCCGCTGGCGGGCTTCGACGCGCCACCGATGATGCGCGCCACGATCCGCAGCTGCTCCGCCAGCGAATTGTTCGCGGCGCCGGTGGTGTCGTTCGGGTTGACGGTGCGCCAGGTCGGCGGCGCGGCGACGCTCGCGGCCGGCAGCATCAGCGCGCCCAGGTCGGCGCCCAGGTCGATCGAGCGCTTGGTGACGGCGGCCTGCTCGCGCAGCAGCAGGTGGTCGTCGGGACGGGTGCGTGCCGCGATCCGCGCCATCGCGGCGCCGCCGTTGGGCGCGCCGTACAGCGCTCCGGTGGTGTTCGGGACGGTGACCGCGCCGGCGGTGGTGACCTGGTACTGCACGGTGGTGTCGCCGGCCAGGAACACGACGTTGCCGGTCGCCGAGATCGACGTGAAGGTCGAGCGCACGCCGTTGCACGACGCGAACAGGTCGCCCAGGCGACCGCCCCAGCCGCGCGTCGTGCCTTCGGGCCCGAACGCCTGCCAGGCCGAGGTCTGGTCGTTGTGCGAGAAGAGGCGCACCGGCAGCTTGCGCTGGCTGGCGAGCGTGTTGTACTCGGCGTTGCTCGCGATCGGATAGGTCAGCGGCCCGACGTTCGGAACGATCGCCAGGCGGCCCGCGTCGAACAGCGCCGCGGCATGCGTCATCTCGGGATGCAGCGCGACCGGGCGGCCGCCGGGCAGCGGCACGATCGGGTTCAGGCCGATCGCGTCGTAGCCCGAGCCCGAACGCGCGATCAGGATCGACGACGGGTTGATCTCGCGCGCCGCCCGGTAGGCCGCGAAGCTCGCATCGTCGGTCGGGATGACCATGTTGAACGAGTCGTTGCCCCCACCCAGGTAGATGCAGACCAGCGCCTTGTAGTCGCTCGCCGAGCAGGTGGACTGCGCGGCGGCGCTGCCGATCGAGGCGAGGTTCAGCGCGAAGGGCGCGACGGTGGGGCCGGCGGCCGAGAGCGCACTCGCGGTGGCGAGGAAGCGGCGGCGGGAGGCGTCGAAGGTGCGTTTCATGATGTCGGTGTCCGTGTCGAAGCGCGGGTCAGCGCTGCAGCATGAATTCGGGCGAGACCACCAGGAGCAGCGTCGCGAGCTTCACCCGGTTCAGGCGCGCCGCGGCGTCGCCGCTCGTCGGCAGCGTGATCGTCGAGACCTCGGCGACGATCTCGTTGCGCAGGCTCAGCGGAATCTGGTTCCCCGGAGCCAGCAGCAGGATCAGACGGTCGACCAGGGCCGACGGGACGTGGGCGATCGCCACCAGCGGCGCGAAGGCCGGCTTGACGTCGTTGCCCGACCCGTAGCCGTTGTCGATGACGGCCTTGGCGGCGATCAGCCAGCCGGCGACCGAGACCTCGTTGGTGATCTGCAGCTCGGGCGCCACCGGCACGCGGTCGGCCGCGCCCAGACGGGTCCGGGAGAGCTCGGAGTTCGGCGGCACGTAGCCGGGCCGGTAGAAGTTGAACACCGACGGCGCACGCATCGCCGACTGGCCGAGCGAGTTCGCCGGATTGTCGGTGAAGTCGATGCGAAAGTCCTTGCTGGTCGAGGTGGCGCCCAGCGCCCGCAGCAGCGCGCTCATGCGCAGCACCGGCTCGCGGATCCGGCCGTTGACGCTCGCCCAGGCGGCCGGCGGGTTCGCCGCCTCCGGGTCGAGCAGGACCGCGCGGATCACCGCCTTCATGTCGCCGCGCACGCCCTGGCCGTTGTTGGCGAAGGCCGCCGCGACCCGGCCCACGTAGCCCGGCGACGGGTTGCTGGTCACCAGGCGCTGGATGAGCTGGCGGCCGATGAACGGGCCCACGTTCTCGTGGTTGAACAGGATGTCGAGCGCCTGCTTCAGGCTGTCGTTCGGCGACGAGGTGTTGATCGTGCGGCCGAGGAAGCTCTTGGGGCCGCCTTCGTGGAACTGCGGATAGCCCTGCATCGGCAGGATGTCGCGGTCGGAGGTTCCCACGAGCCGGTTCACGAAGCGGGCCGAGGAGGTGTCGGGACCGCCCCACGAGAAGCCGGTGAACACCTTGGCCAGGCCCTGGATGTCCGCCACGCCGTAGGTCTCGATCGGCTGGCCGTCGGCGGGGTCGACCTTCACCGTGCCGTCCTGGTTCAGCTGGTACAGGCCGATGGTGAACAGCTGCATGATCTCGCGGGCGTAGTTCTCGTCCGGCAGGCGGCCGGTCGCGAGATCCGTCTTGCGGTTGCCCAGGTGCGACAGGTAGATGCCCATCGCCGGCGACAGGGTCACCTCCTCGAGCAGCGTGCGGAAGTTGCCGAACGCGTTGCGGCCGAGGACGTCGTAGTAGCCGGCGGCCATCCGCACGCCGATGTCCGGGTTCATCTGCGACACGACGAGGATCTGCGACAGCGCGAACGTGACGCGCTGGCGCAGCGCGTCCTCGCCGGTCACCGCGTTGCGCCAGAAGCTGTTCTGCATCCAGCCCGGGCCGATCTGGGTCGACGATTCGGTCAGCGCGGCGGTCATCTGGGCGATGTTCGCCAGATGCGAGCTGTAGGGCTTGGCGAACTGCTCGTCGATCCAGCCCGAGTAGCCGAGCTGCGTCACGCGATCGATGTCGGCCTGCGTGGTGCCGAAGGTCGACTTGGCGATGAACCGCGACGCCTCGGCAGCGTTCGTCGGCAGATCGCGCGGCACCACCGGCAGGCCGGAGTCGGCGGGAGGGGTCTCGGACGGGGCGACCGACAGGGCGGGCACGTCCGTGGCGGCGGGGGCCGCGGCGCTGCCGGCGGGCGATGCGGAGGTCGGGAGTCCGGCGCCGCACGCGGCGAGCGCGAGGCCGAGGGCCACGCCGAGGCCGAGTCGGGATCCGGTCTTGATGAAGGTGTTCATGTCGCGTCGCGCCTGTTCGATGAGTCGGGCTGCCAGCGAGGGCCGCCCGGAACGAAGCGCAGGGTCTCAGCCCGATCTCGTCGGGCATGAGACTAAGTTCACACTCCCGACGCCTCGGAAGTCACGTAGGCGGCGACGGCCGACGAACGGCAGTTGACGGCGAACGAACGGCGGCGTTCTCGGTGGCCGGCACCGGACGGTCGACAGGCGGCGGCTTCGCGACCCGGCACGAAGGCACGTCCCGCGGGCGGAAATGCCCCGCGGACGGCCCCCTCGGCGCCCTCGGCGCCCTCGCTCCGCTCAGCCCGCGACGCGCCAGCTGAGGCGGGGCCACCCGCGCGCCCGCGCGATCGCCTCGAGCCGCGCATCGGCGTCGACGACCGTCGGATGGCTGACCGCCTCGAGCAGCGGCAGGTCGTTGGCCGAGTCGCTGTAGAAGCGCACCGCGGCGAAGTCGTCCCAGTCGCGGCCCTGTCCGGCGAGCCAGTCGCGCACGCAGCCGGGCTTGGCCTCGGCGAAGCACGGCACGCCCGTCAGCCGCCCGGTGAAGCGGCCCTCGCTCACCTCGCAGCGCGTGGCCACCAGCGGCGGATCACCGAGCAGCGACAGGATGCCGGCCGCGAGGAAGTCGTGCGTCGCGGTCACCACCGCGATGGTGTCGCCGCGCTCGCGGTGCGACGCGACCGCGGCCCGCGCGGCATCGCTGATCCGCGGTGCGATCCGCGCCGCGACGAAGGCATCGCGCATCGGCCGCCACGCGGCGACGTCGCGCTCGACGAGCAGCGACAGGTGGAATTCGAGATAGGCGTCGATGTCGAGCGTGCCCGCCTGGTAGCGCGCGTAGAAGTCCGCCTGCTGCGCGAGCCGGACGGGCGACGTCGCGCCGTGCTCCACCAGCCACGCGAGCCACAGCTGATTGCTGTCGCCGTCGAGCAGGGTGTGATCGAGGTCGAACAGCGTGAGGTCGGGACGGGTCGGCATGGGGATCCATGGAAGGGCCCGGGCGGGCGGGACGGGCCTGCGCGAGAAGCGGACGCGGCGCCCCGGATGCTAGCCCATGCGGGGCGCCGCGATCAGACGCAGACGGGTGATCTCCGAGGGGGCGCCGAAGCGCTTGGGCGGTCCCCAGTAGCCCGTGCCCCGGCTCACGTACACCACGAGCCGCCCGAGCCGGTGCAGGCCGGCGGTGTACGGCTGCTGCAGCCGCACGAACCAGGTCCACGGCAGGAACTGGCCGCCGTGGGTGTGCCCGGAGAGCTGGACGTCGAAGCCCGCGGCCGCCGCCCCGGGAGCGCTTCGCGGCTGGTGGGCCAGCAGCACGCGCGCGCCAGCGTCTGCGGGCGCGCCCGCGAGCGCTGCGACCGGGTCGCTGCGCTGGGCCGGGTCGAAGTGGCCGGCCGACCAGTCGGTGACGCCGGCCAGCACCAGCGACGCGTCGCCCGCGCGCAGCACCACGTGCTCGTTGAGCAGCACCCGCATGCCGAGGCCGCGCAGCGCGGCGATCCAGGCGGGGGCCCCCGAGTAGTACTCGTGGTTGCCGGTGACGAAGAAGGTGCCGTGGCGCGAACGCAGCCCGGCCAGCGGTGCCACGTGGGGCGCGAGCTCGGGCACGCCGCCGTCGACCAGGTCGCCGGTGATCGCGACCAGATCGGGCTCGAGCCGGTTCACCGCGTCGACGATCGCGCTCACGTAGGCGTGGCCGATCGTCGCGCCCACGTGCACGTCGCTCAGCTGCACGATCGTGAAGCCCTCGAGCGCCGGCGGCAGGCCCGCGACCGGCAGGTCGACCTCGACCGGCCGCGCCGTGCGACGCGCGTTGGCATAGCCCCAGGCGGTGGCCGTCGCGCCGAGCAGCGGGACCGCGACCGCGCTGCCGAGCGCGATCGCATCGAGCCCGAGCGCGGCCGGCCACACCGCGTCCACCGCGTGGGCCAGCAGCAGCCCGGCATCGCGCAGCAGCGTCAGCACCACCAGCGAGGACAGCGCCCCGAGGCTCACCATGCCCGCCCAGTGCAGCGCCGCATCGCGTCCGCCGCGGCGCCGGCGCAGCGTGCGCAGGCCGAGCGGCAACAGCACCGTGGAGAGCGCCAGGAGGCCGCCCAGCGACACCGCGGCGATCGGCCAGGCGACGAGCCAGGGCAGGAGCCGCAGCGCGACGTAGCCGTGCAGCAGGCTCGACAGGATCCAGAGGACGGGCATTCCGGTTTCTCGTTCGGGACAGGCCCGGCCCCGGGTCGGGGCGGGCCCGCGATCCGCAAGCCGGCTCGCCTGGGAACGGAGACGGGTCGCGCCCGCCCGCGGGGCCTTACCATCCCCGCCGAGGACGACGACCACCGCGACGACCGAGACGACGAGGAGACACGAGATGAGCGCACCCCCGCAAGGCCCCGCGATCCGCCACGAGACCCATTTCGGTGACCGGCTCGTGCGCTGCTACGCGGACCGGCCCCGTTCGGTGCATGCGATGTTCGAGCAGTCGCTGGTGCGTGGACCCGGGCGCGAGGCGATGGTGTTCGAGGGTCGGCGCTGGACCTGGCTCGAGCTCGACGAGGCGGCCGGCCGCATCGCGGCGGCGCTGGCCGCCGCGGGCGTGACCGCCGGCGAACGCGTGGTGATGCTGGTGTCGAACCGCCCCGAGTTCGTGACCGTGCTGCTGGCGGTGCTGCGGCTCGGCGCGATCGCGGTGCCGGTGTCGGTGCGCGAGCAGGCCGACGGCCTCGCGTACGTGCTCGGACAGTGCGGCGCCGCCGCGATCGTCTACGACGACGGCCTCGCCGAGCGCCTCCCCCCGGCGGGCACGCCGGCGTCGCTGCGGCTGCGCCTCGCGGCGAGCGAGGCGGCCGCACACGGCACGGACGCCGCCCTCGCCCCGCGCCGCGAAGCCGCGCCGGTCGCCGAGGAAGACACCGCCGTGATCCTCTACACCTCGGGCACCACGGGGCGCCCCAAGGGCGCGATGCTGTCGCAGCTCGGGATCGTGCATTCGTCGCTGCACTACGAGCACCACATGCGGCTCGGCCCCGACGAGCGCTCGGTGCTCGCAGTGCCGGCGAGCCACGTCACCGGGCTGGTGGCGATGATCACGACGCTGTGGCGCACCGGCGGCACGCTGGTGCTCGTGCCGCAGTTCAAGGCCCCCGAGTTCATCGCGCTGGCCGCGCGCGAGCGGATCACGCACACGATGCTGGTGCCCGCGATGTACGCGCTGTGCCTGATGCAGCCCGAGTTCGGGACCGCCGAGCTGTCCGCCTGGCGGATCGGCTCCTACGGCGGCGCGGCGATGCCGCGCTCGATGATCGAGGCACTGGCCGAGCGGCTCCCGAGGATGACGCCGATGAATGCCTACGGCTCGACCGAGACCACGTCGCCGGCGACGCTGATGCCGATCGGCGAGCAGGCCGCGCACCTCGAGAGCGTCGGCCGGCCGGTCGCCTGCGCGCACATCGTGGTGGTCGACGACGACGGCCGCGAGGTGCCGCCCGGCGAGACCGGGGAGCTGCTGATCGGCGGACCGATGGTGGTGCGCGGCTACTGGGACAACCCCGAGGCGAGCGCGGCCGGCTTCGTCGCCGGCTACTGGCGCTCGGGCGATCTCGGCAGCATCGACGCCGAGGGCTACGTCCGGATCCACGACCGCAAGAAGGACATGATCAACCGCGGCGGCTACAAGATCTGGTCGATCGAGGTCGAGAACACGCTGGTCGGCTTTCCCGGCGTGATCGAGGCCGCGGCGGTCGGGGTGCCCTGCCCGGTGCTCGGCGAGCGGGTGCATGCGTTCGTGCACATGGACCCGGCCGCACGGGCCGCGGGCGGCGACGCCGACGCGCTCGCCGAGGCGATGCGCCGCTTCTGCGCCGAGCGGCTCGCCGACTACAAGGTGCCCGAGACCGTCGGACTGAGCGAGACCCCGCTGCCGCGCAACGCGAACGGCAAGCTGCTCAAGCGCGAGATGCGCGGCTGGGTGCCGGCCGCGGCACCGCGCTGAGCCGGACCCCGCCGGGTCGCGCGCGACTCAGCGGGCCGAGAACTGCCGGTAGGCCGCGGGCTCGAACCAGTCGCGCCAGCCGGCGAGGTACTGCTTGCCCGGCGTCGGCTCCGGCAGCGGCTCGCCGTGGTCGTCCGCGGTGAGCTCGAGCAGCACCCCCGACGGGTCGAACACGAAGAGCTGGTACGGCCGCCCCGGGCGGCATTGCTCGCGCCAGTCGAGCCCCAGCCCGCGCACCCGCTCGCGCAGCGCCGCGAAGCCGCTGACCGTGATCGAGACGTGATCGACCGCGGCGCCGCCCGAGGGCACCGCGCCTTCGCTGCCTGCGGCGGCGGCACCCGCATAGACGTGGATGATCGCCGGCGAGCCGGCCACCGGCGCCCGCAGCCAGACGCCCGGGAACGCCATCTGCGGTCGGCCGGGGTCCTCGACCATGCCGAGCACACGCGTGTAGAACGCCCGCGTGGCATCGAGGTCGGCGGTACGGATGGCGACGTGGAACAGTCCGAGCGCACTCATGGGCGGGCCTCCGGGGGTCAGGCGAAGCGGTAGGGGCCGCCGCGCTCGAGCGCGCGGCGGTAGGCGGGCCGCGCCTGCATCGCGCGGATCCATCGGTCGAGGTCCGGATAGGTGGCGCGCAGGCCGTAGGCGCCCGCCACCTCGCCGACGAAGCTCATCTGCACGTCCGCCCCCGAGAAGGCGTCGCCGACCATGAACTCGCGCCCGGCGAGCGAGCGGTCGACGTAGCCGAGGTGATTCGCGATCTCGCCCTGGATGCGCGGATGCAGCGGCGCGCCGGCTTCACCCAGCCGCGACACGTACAGGTTCAGCATCAGGGGCAGCATCGCCGACCCCTCCGCGTAGTGCAGCCACTGCTGATAGCGGTCGTAGTCGGCCGAGGCCGGATCCGGCTGCAGCCGTCCGCCGCCGTGCCGGCGCACCAGGTAATCGACGATCGCGCCCGACTCGATGACGGTGTCGGCGCCGTCGGTGATGACCGGTGACTTTCCGAGCGGGTGCACCGCGCTCAGCTCGGGCGGCGCGAGCCGCGTCTGCGCGTCGCGCTGGTAGCGGCGCAGCTCGTACGGCAGCCCGAGCTCCTCCAGCAGCCAGAGCACGCGCTGCGAGCGCGAATCGTTGAGGTGGTGGACGACGATCATCGAAGGGGTCTCCTCATGGGGCCGCGGCCGGCCGTCGGCGATCATAGCCCGGGCGGCAGGCGCATTCCCCGCCCCGCCGCGGCGCCGTCGACCATGGCGGACCCATGACGCCGAACCGACGCAACTACTACCGGATCCTGCAGGTCCAGCCCGAGGCGCCCCCCGAAGTCATCAAGGCGAGCTGGCGCGCGCTGATGCACGCCGGCCGGGGCCACCCCGACCTGGGCGGCGATCCGGCCACCGCGGCGCTCATCAACGAGGCCTACGCGGTGCTGGGCGACGCCGAGCGGCGTCGCGACTACGACCGCCAGCTCGACCTCGGACGGATGCGCGGCCGGATCGCCGCGGACGCGCCCGCCGTGCCCGCGCCGCGCGTGGACCCCGCCCGCTGGCGCACCGACCGCTGCTGTCCGATGTGCCGCACCGCCCTGCCCGCGGCCATGCGGGTCGACGCCCGCTGCACCTGCTGCGACGCGCCGCTCACGCCCGCGCCCGAAGCGGCCGCCGGCGAGCGCGAGCTGGTCGGGCGGCGGGCGGCCGCGCGGCGTGCCCGCAGCGACAGCGCGGCGCTGATCTCGGACTGCCGCGGCGTGCCGATCGATGCCCGCCTCGTCGACCTGTCGCTCGGCGGCGCCGGACTCTTCGCCGCCGCGGCCGTGTCGCCCGGCACCGCGGTCCGGATCGTGACCGGTTCGATCGACGCCGTCGGCCGCGTGGTCGCCTGCCACCGCAGCCAGGCGCAATGGCGGGTCAGGGTGCAGTGGCTGACCGCACGGCCGCTGGCCGGCAAGGGCGTCTGGGTCCGGGTCGCGGCCTGATCCGGGCCGGGGAGCCGCTGTCCCGCCCCCGCAGCCCGCCCCCGCAGCCCGGCGGCGCCGGGTCCAGGCCCGCGGACATCGCGCGCCTACTGGATCGCGAGCACCTCGACCTCGAAGGTCAGGGTCGCGTTCGGCGGGATGACGCCCGGCACGCCGCGCGCACCGTAGGCCGTCGCACCCGGGCAGGTCAGCCGGGCCTTGCCGCCGACCTTCACCTTCTGCATGCCCTCGGTCCAGCACGGGATCACCCGGTTGAGCGGGAAGCTCGCCGGCTGGCCGCGCTTGTACGAGCTGTCGAATTCGGCGCCGCCGTCCAGCGTGCCCTTGTAGTGCACGGACACCGTGTCGGTCGACTTCGGCGCGGCGCCGGTACCCGCCTTCAGATGCTCGACCACGACGCCGGAGGGCAGCGCCTCCTTCTGCGGCGGGGCGGTCTGGGCGGCGACGGGCGTGACCGCGGCCGTGATCGACAGGGCGACGGCCAGGGCGGCGGACAGGACAGCGGACTGAAACGGGCTCGGTACGTTCAACGCAGTCACTCCTCGGAGGGGGAACGGGAGTGTGCCAGCGATCGGCCGGTCCGGTTCAGCGCTTGAGCAGCGACGGCAGCATCCGCGCGAGCACG
>Ga0209288_10000402_pt1 | contig 13333 bp, 8 predicted proteins | sample PPLLaktember2015_4_FD_187261 | JGI IMG/M metagenome (GOLD analysis project Ga0209288, IMG submission 187261) | Freshwater sediment microbial communities from Prairie Pothole Lake near Jamestown, North Dakota, USA - PPLs Lake P8 Core (1) Depth... | ecosystem: Environmental > Aquatic > Freshwater...
CGGCGTGAAAGATAATCCTTGGTATTTCCCCAGAAAAACAAAAGCCGGCCATTGCCGTCGGAAAAGACAGCATCTCGAAGTGTATCATGGTTATAATCGGCGTCCCAGTTGATGGAAATTTCACCGGTGGGATTGGGGTGTTCGAAATCGAAACGGAATTCGTATTCGATTCGTTTATCCGGTTCCGCCGCCGGAAGTCCGTTCAACATGGGATAAATAAGCAGATGCAAATCGGTTTTTTTCAACAGAAACATTTTCGAGGCTGCAATCGCCCCCATTTCAATTGCCGGTACGACCACTTCGGGGATATTATCCCCATTAAAATCGGTAATCATGAGATTGCAATGGGAATCGGACAAATTCACTTCCCGGCTCTGGGTATTCCGGATAATGCCGCTATTATCGGCCAGGTAGTATCTCAGGGTCGTTTCGGTATTGGTGATACCTCCGGCGGTGAGAGAAACCGCGATATCGGGGCGCTTGTCGCCATTGCAGTCCACCAGCCGGCTTTGCAGAAATCCCCCCGGCTTGTCGGCAAAAAAGGAGACGGCGGCATCGGGACTTTTTGAAAATCCGCCGGCCTCATTCTGGAAAAAGACACACACTTTCTGGTGCCAGAGCAGGTAAATATCGCGGCGATTATCGCCGTTGCCGTCGAGGACATTCAGGCGGGGGAGTTCCATGGTAACGGAGGTGTTCCGCTTTCCGGAGAAATTCCGGATCCCCAGGCGGTCGTTACGGCAATAGACTCCGGCGTCGAGACGGGCCAGTTCTTTATATCCGGTATTATCGTTCTGTCCATAAAGAACGAAACCATCCGATACCGGGACAATGATTTCCGGTCCGGTATTATTCGCGACAATATCCGAAACGAACGGTTCGGCCACGATCCCGAAAAAGGCGGGCATGGCGAAAACGGTATTTTGATTAATCAGGCGTATCGGACGGCTCAGTCCGGTTCCGGCGCCATAATCGATATAGCTAACCCCCTCGGCATCAATTATGACGATTTCATCCATCTGGTCGCCGTCGATGTCGCCGATATCTATTTGGACCGCCGATGGAGGAAGCGGTTCGAGATAATCGGCTCGGGGGCGGAAACCATCGGTTCCTTTCTGGAGATACAGACCGACATAGCGTCCGGAAGGGTTTTCCAGGGGAGAATAAATTATGGCGAGATCGGTCAAGCCGTCATCGTCGAAATTCCCGCTGACAAAATCATAGATATTCCCTTCGACTTCGAGGCTGTAGACATCGAATAAATCCTGGTCTGCGGCAAAGGCGGCCGCCGCGATTAATAAAATCGATAATCCCATCGCGAAGCTGATATGGGAATAAACCTTACCTCTTTTCAAAATCGTAACCTCAATAACTGATTTGAATTAATAATCCCGAGGGGATTTACCTTTCTCATTCCTTCATCCGGTATTTTATATACGCCCGAAATCCCCAATTGATTCATTTACTCTTAATTAATTAATACATAAAAACTATCAGGGCAAGTGGAAATTGTATTTTGCAGTATTAATAGACCGACGGGCTGTTTAGCCAGAAGCGGGTCAGGCCGAGCGCAGTTCCGACCCAGACATATTCTCCGTCGATAACGACATCTCTGACATCATTGGAGAGAAGACCGTCGTTGGCGGTATACAAGACCGCGCGCGGTTTCGAACCGGCCCACATCAAGACCAGGCCCTCGCGCGTGGCAGCAGCGACCAGGGTATCATTGACGGCAATGGCACGCGCTCCTCCGTAGCGGATCAAATCCGGATAGACTTCCGTTTTCGCGGTGCGGGAATCAATCGAAACCAGTTCATCGGTAGTGGCGAGCCAGATTAAATCGCCCGCCCGTTCGATATCGGTGACTTCTCCGCGAGCAGCGTAATTCGACATATCCATTCGTCCCAATTCACCGGTACGAAGATTAAGGCGGAAAGTGCCGCTGTTGGTTCCGATCCAGAGAAATTCGTTTATCACGAGAAGGGCGTTGATGGCGGTCGGGGAAAGCAGGGTTTCGACTCCTTCGGTGGTACTATCGGGCGAGAGATCGACCAGGCCGAGGCCGAAATCGGTTCCGATGAAGACGGAATCTCCCCAGCTGTAAACGGCCCGGACCTGCGAACCCGGCAGAGCCGATTGTTGATAGTAAGTACGATCGATTTCCCGGCTTTTTTTGTCAGCCATCAGCAAACCGAAATCGGTTCCGAAAAAGATGGTATTTTTGTTCCCGAAGATGCAGTTGATATCTTCGTAGATGGGATAGTTCAGGTTGCTGGTTTCAAGATAATCGAATTTATTATTGCGCCAGTCGAAAATGGTCAGGCCGCTGCGGTAGTAACCGATATCGAGTCCTCCGATCCAGAAGGTTCCATTGTCCGAGAATATGGATGTTACATCGGGCTGCAAAAGCCCGAATTTGCGGAATTCCATTCTCCTGCCCGAGGGATTGGCCCAGAGGACTCCCAGCCCGGCGGTCCCGATCCAGAGATTCCCCCAGCCGTCATCGAGAATATCGGTCAGAGGAAAGCGATTGTTGCCCTCGTCGATGAGGACACCGTCCTGAAGATAGTCATAACCGGGCGGTGCGAAATAATCGAAAGTGGGGCTGAGATGACTTCCGGGGGGATTGATATCGATGGGGAAATCGCTGACCGGGTTCCAGCGTTCGAAGGTGTTGATATATTCGAATTTTCCGAATTCGGTTTGCACCCAGATATTTTCATCGTCTCGCGAGACCTGCAGTTGTATGATGCGATCCCCTTTCAGACCGGGATAGCCGTTGAGCGGGTCCTCCCAATAACCCTCGGTGATGTTGTATCTCGTGACGCCGTTGGTGGTGCCGAAATAAACATAGGTAAAACCTGCGGCGATGCAGGAAATGCTATTGAAATCGCTGTAATTGAGGACGAGGTCTTCCAGGATATCGGCGGTCGCTCCGGAAGCAACGAAGAACACCGAGAGAGCAATCATCAGAATAATTCTGGTTATTATCATGTTTTTTTGCCGTTCAGGAATCGTTTTACCGCATCTATCATAATTGCGGTTCCGAAATAGATGGCATCTTCATCGACCATAAATTGCGGGCTGTGCCACGATTTGTCAGCTCCGATTTTGCTGTTTTTCACTCCGAGACGGAACATGGCTCCGGGGATCTTTTGCAGGAAATAGGCGAAATCTTCGCCCCCCATGGTGGTCGGGGTATCTTTAATACTCCCACCTCCGAAAAGCTCTTTCATGCTTTCGCCGAGAATACGGTTTGCCGAGGCATGGTTGACCAGGACCGGATAATTTGCCACGAAATTGATATCTATCTTCGCTCCCCGGGCCTTTGCAATACCGGCCGCGGTCCGCCGAATCAGGTTCGGCAACTTTTTAAGCGTTTCGGGCGAGAGCGTTCGGGCGGTCCCTTTCATGAACACGGTATCGGCGATGACATTGCGCGCGGTTCCTCCGGAGATAGTGCCGAACGTAATCACGGCGTTTTCCATGGGGTTGACTTCGCGCGAAGCGATTTTCTGAATCGATTCGATCAGCTCGGCGGCGGCCACGATGGCATCGACAGCACGATGAGGCACGGCGGCGTGGCCGGTCACTCCCTTGACGGTGATATCGAAATCGGTCACCGAGGCCATAGTGGGACCGTCACGCAGAGAGAATTGTTTCACCGGCAGGGTGGGATCGACATGCAGTCCGAAAATCATATCGACATCGGGATTTTTAAGGACTCCCGCTTTTATCATCTGGTCGGCTCCGCCGGGAGGCATTTCTTCAGCGGGCTGGAAAAATACTTTAATGGTACCGCCGAGGTCATCCCGCATTTGATTTAGAAGAAGAGTTGCACCGAGCATGATCGACATGTGGACGTCGTGGCCGCAGGCGTGCATGACCCCTTCGTTTTTCGACTTGAACGGGATTTTGTTCTGCTCGACGATCGGGAGGGCATCGATATCGGTCCGGAGGGCCGCGGTTTTGCCATTGCGGTTTTTGCCTTCGATTAAGGCCGCGGTCCCGGTGGCCATTCCCTTCAACGGAATGGTTTTAATCTTTTCTTTTTTAAGGATATTATTGATGAATTCGGTGGTCTTGAATTCCCGGTCGGAAAGTTCCGGGTTCTGATGAAAATGCCGCCGCCATTTCACCTGTTGTGAATGGAGTTCCCTGGCCTTTGCGAGTAATTCCGTTTTATTCCACGCCATAGTCAAATCCTACTAAAAATACGATAAAACTTTTCAAACACCAAAATCTTTCCTTCAGGGATTATCAACAGTTCAGAGGCTTTTTGCCCCTTCCATGCCGGATGTGATCCGGCACATTTTGGCGGCATGAAGATGAGCCAGGCGGAGTGGAATCGGCAGACGATATTCGCCAAGGCAGGCGCGGATGATGTGAAGGGAGTTTTCGATGCCGCAGAGATGTCCGGGAGAAACAAAAATCGGTTTGACTCCGCGACGGCTGCGGATGACAATTCCGGCCTTTTCATTTTCGAAGGAGAGATATGAAATATCTCCCCGTTCGTCGCCGGGGGGATCGAACTGCCCGGCCAGCCATTTTCGAGCACAGCCGATGGAAGGCTTATCGATCCAGAGTCCCAGATGTGAGGCCAGCCCGAATCTTTTGGGATGGGCGATCCCGTGGCCGGGGAAAATGAGGAGGTCCGGTTCCTGTTTTAAGCTCATGAGAGCCTTAATTATAACCGGCCCTTCGCGGAAACTTCGAAGGGTCGGGATATAGTCGAAAGCGGCCTTTTCGGATGCCCAGGTTCGTTCGATAACTCTCAGGTCCGGAAATGAAACTGTCACGGCAGAGGCGTAGAGAATGTCCTTTACCGCATCGTGGGCGGTATCGACGGCGGTGATTTTCACGGGAGAAAGTCTAGATTCCGAAATTTTTACGCGGCCACGGAGGTCTTCCTGTATCTGCAAGGCCTCATTGGTGTTATGCGGCCAGCGGTGGAGTTCCAAACCATGAGTCATAATACCCTTCCCGTCTCCGGTTGATTTTGGGAAAATTACAGGTCTATCGACGGCGATGATATCCCAGGAATCAACAGCTCAAATACGACTTGGATATCGGAAATAAAAGGGAGTTGAACAAAAAGTCAAATACTATTGCGGGAATGGGGGAGGCGGCTAAACCGGGGCCGGAAATGACCGAAAATCATTATGATAGGAGGAATTATTTCTTGGGTCTACGGGTCAGCACAGCGCTGGTTCTGATTATACTGGTAATCGGAGAGGCCGGAGTTTCGGCCTCCGATGATTATCCGCTCTCACTGAGTCTCGGGGTGGGACTGAATACGCTCAATGGCGGCGCTCCCCCCTGGTTCGGAATCAGGCCGCAATTTCAGCTTCGGGCCGACACATACCTGTGGAGGAACTGGCGGGCGGAGGTGATGTTCACCAAATTCAAGCTGTACGACGATATCGACAATAATTCCGAATTCAGCCTGATTACCGAAGAGAACGAACGGACCCGCGCCTGGAAAGGTTTCGATGTCGGCCTGATGGCCAAGCGGAGATTTTATCCGTTCGGGGATCGTCTTTCCCTGTCCGCCGGTTTGGGGGGCGGAATTTCGGTATGGGAGATGGCAGACCCGGCGGTCGATACGGTTCTTCAGACGACCGGGCCGCATGGCGGGGTAACGTCGTTCGACGGTACGGAGTTATTTTTATCCGGCGCACTCGGGATCGAAAAGCAGATACACCGTTTCTGGCGGGTCGGATTCGATGTCCAGGTTAATTACCTGACCGGAGTGGGACTTGCTTTCGATGAAGCGGTTTCCGATGCGTTAGGACGATGGAATCTTAAAGCGGGAATTTCGCTCAGTCTGCTGTTCGGCGGGAAGGATGACGATACGTACAGTTTCGAACCGGTTTCGTTCAGCCGTCCGTCGGTAGTACGGCAGGAACAGATCCGCCCGGCGGACGTGGTTTTTGTCCCGCCCGATTATCCTCGGGAGTACGCAATAGTCGAAAGCAGCAGTGCGGTCGATTCCGACCGTGATGGGGTTCCCGATCTTCAGGATGACTGTCCCGATACGCCACTCAGCGCGGCAGGGTTAATCGACGTGCGAGGATGCCCCATCGATTCCGATGCCGACGGTGTTCCCGACTATCGCGACCGCTGTCCCGATAATTTAATCGGTGCGGTGGTCGATCAGAGCGGCTGTCCATATGACAGCGACCATGACGGCGTTCCAGACGGACTGGACGATTGTCCCGAAACGGATCCGGGGATGCAGGTGGACAAGTACGGCTGTATCGATGTGGCGGCTTTGAAGACCAAGATTACGCTGAATATCAATTACCGGCCGGGGTCATTCGAGCTCGATTACAAGACCGGGCCGATACTCGATTCGCTGGTGATGATTCTCAAAAAGGCTCCCAATATCACGGTGGAAGTCAACGCCTACACCGATAACACCGGGACTTTCGGAGAGAACAAGTCAATATCGCAGAGGCGGGCCAATCGGATTCGGGATTACCTGGTGGAGCGGGGAATTTCGCGCGAGCGGGTGGTGCCGGTCGGGCGGGGTGAAGTTAATTTTGTCGCGAGCAACAACACCGAGGGCGGCCGCCAGCAAAACCGCCGGGTGGAATTGGTATTTTATAAGTAACCGAAGCGGACGGCTGTTATCGTTCGCCTAATCCCGCGCAATTCAAAAACGCGAAAAGCTATAATCCAAAAATGTCCTCAATTTCTTTTCTTCGGGTAGCGTAGGAATCGTCATTTTCGCTATATCTAAGGAATAATCTTGCGGTTTTTTTTGCCAATTCACCCTGGCCCTTTTTCAATATAGTAAGAGACAGGTAATAATAGGACAAGGCAAATGTCGAATCTACCGTCAGCGCTTTTCGCGCATAGTATTCCAGAGAGTCCAGTTCGGCGACGGCGGAATTTATCTGCATGGCAACACTCAGTACTTTTAGACTTTTTGAGTCAATACGCAGAGCCATTCTAACGTCGTCAAGCGATTTTCGATATTTGCCCTGCCCAAGATAAATGGCTCCACGAAGCGAATAGTAATCGCCATCCTGATAGGGACGGAGATCGATTACTTTGTCGATATAAAACAGCGATGAGTCATATTCCTCTGCCACGTAATGATATTCGGCCAACATGTATTGGTAGTCGGCATTGTACTCATCGGGCCGAATCTGTCGAATCAACCGCATCGCTTGCCGTAATTGGCCCTTTTCAATGGTCTTTAGGATCAAACCGTACTTTTCCCCCAAGTATAGATCGCCGTATTTTTCATACAACTGACTTGCCCGTTGCCAATTGTCACTATTATAGTATTGATTCATGATAACCGAATATGCGCCGTACGTCTTGCGGGTATCCAATCCAATCAAATATTCGGTGTATTCTATAGAAGGCTGACAGTTGACATTCACCATAACGTAAGGGAGCGAGGTAAGCAGAAGAATGAGGATTAAGGCAGGAGCGGGAGCTTTAATGGGATTGTCGTTCTTTCCGTAAAATGCGACATAACCGGTCAGGGCCAGGGGGAGGAGGCAGCAGGCAAACAGGTCCCAATCTCTCGCCATCCCGAGTTGCGGGTCGACGAACAAAAAGAACAGCACTCCTCCGATTGCGGTCAGGGCGAAAAACCTCACGACAACCGATTTAACGGGAAGGTATCTTCGGGACACCAGCAGTATTAACAGCAACGGAACTAAAGGAGCTATCAGCAGAAGCTCGTTCACCATATCGAGCAGGTGTTTATAACTAAAGACGAAATAGTTCAGATCAATTGGTTTTCCGTGGAATAGCGGAAGGAATTGGTTTCTGAAGCTGACGCTTTCCGTATATTTATTGAAAAATAGTATTATGGCGACGATTAGAATAATAATACAGGTTACCCAGAACGGCTTTTTCAGGCGATGGTACAGTTTCTTTCCTGATCCTGAGGCCAATAACAAATAAATCAAACCGGGTACGAAAATCACAAAAAGAACATGATAGGCGGTACCTATCAGAAAAAGCGCCAATGGCCAAAGAGGCAATTTATCGGACATTCCGGATTTAATACTGAAATAGAAGTATATCAACATTAGCATCCAGAGAAGCGGATAGAATTCCACGTAACCGAAAAACATCAGGAGCTGCCCGGAAAATAACAGACTCAGGAACAGCAATATCCTGTTCAGCGGTTCGGAGGAGATGAGTTTGGAAATATTGAATATGAACCAGACAGATATAATACCCGAAGCTATCGAGAAAATCCGGAATGCCAGGAGCGACGGTTCATGCGAAAAGCCGCTCAGGAAATGAGACACGGTACCAGCCAGTAAGGCAGCTCCGTATTCGTTACCCCTGAATACGATACTGCCTTCTTTGCCGAAGATATTCAGATATCCGTAACCGTCACCGAGGAAGTGCGTCGTGCCGGAAAAGATTGCGAATAAAGCCCCGAACACGGCCGCGATCAAGATTTTGACGGGAACCCGGTATTGCGATTCGAAAATCAGATTAGATATATTTCTTAACAGGGAATCAACGATTTCTGTCATTTTCCTTGAAAAGCCCACGGCCAAGAACAGAACGGAGATCCCGGCAAATAGGTAAATTTGACTATCCGGAAGAAAAAGGAAATGATTAATACCCCAGGCCCTGAATTCGGGGAACAAATAGACAGCGAATTTCAATGCCATCAGGAATAACAGGTACGCGAACGATATAATCTTGAAGCGCTTTTCCATTTTCGAGAACCGCTTACAGGTTATGATTTAGACGAACCAATAAGAATATAACGAGCCAAAATAACTCAACGGCCCGAAATATCCATAATAAATTACGAAAAAAATTAATTCTACGATCTTACCGTCGGGTGGAGTTTGGCGTGGTGGGCGATTTCCGCCACGGCATTGATTGCCCGGTCGATGTGTTCTTCGGTATTGAACGGGCCGATCGAGAAGCGGACTCCGCCGTGACTTTCCACAATCCCGAGCTGTTTATGCACCAGCGGAGCGCAGTGCAGTCCGGTGCGAACCGCGATATTAAAATCGACATCGAGCATAATGCCGACGTCGCCGGGATCCATCCCTTCGATGGTAATCGTAATAGTGGCCAGGTGGTTTTTCAACCGTTCGTCATCGCAGCAATGCACCGTGACGCCATCCACCTGGTGGAATCCCTCGACCAGTTTGCGGGCCAGCGCCATCTCTTTATTGTGGATCGCATCGACTCCTCCCTGTTCGCGAATCCAGTCCTGCCCGGCATACAGCGCGGCAATACCGACCATGTTGGGAGTACCGAATTCCATGCGGAAGGGATAATCCTCGAGATGGTATGGATAAGCGGAACGGACTCCGGTCCCTCCGGCACGGGTGATGTTCAGTTCCACGTCTTTGCGGATGCAGAGTCCTCCGATACCGGTCGAACCCATCAGCGATTTATGTCCGGTGAATGCGACGATATCGATATTCATGGCGGTCATGTCGATCGGAACCATCCCGGCGGTTTGCGAGGCATCGATGGCGAACATAATGTTATGCTCTTTGCAGATTTTCCCGATTTCCGAAACCGGCTGCACGGTCCCGATGACGTTGGAACCGTGATTGACTATAACCAGTCTGGTATTGGGGCGGATGGCTTTTTCGATATTTTCGGGATCGACGAAACCGTCTTGATCGAACGGTATGAAATCGGCTTTTACGTCTTTATCGCGCACCATATGATTGATCGGCCTGATGACGGAATTATGTTCGAGGTTGGTGGTGATGACGTGGTCCCCCGGTTCCAACGCTCCCTGTATGATGAGATTAAGGGCGTCGGTGGCGTTGTATGAAAAGCAGAGTCGTTCGGGAAAAACGACATCGCCGCCGAAAAAGCGGGTCATGCGGGCGCGGAGTTCTTCGAGCAGGTTGCCGGCTTCGATGGCACGGTCAAAACCGCTTCGGCCGGGGTTGACTCCGGTAGCGCGATAAAAATCGACCATGAATTTGTAGACATTATCCGGCTTGGGCCAGGAGGTGGCCGCGTTATCGAGATAAATCAGTTGATCCACGTCAGAACCCCGCGATTAGTTAATTATTTCACAAGCACCAAGATATAGAATTCCTTCCAAAAGTCAACTACTGTTCGGCGGCAATGTCTTGTTTCGCGGTTATATTCTTTATTCATAGTAACTTACGACCCTAATCCCGACTTCCGAGGCCAGTTTCGTCGATTCTTCCGGGGTCATGGCAATGGCGACTATGCGGTCATTATCGACTTCATCGAGATTGAAATTCCCGATATGCCGCCATTCTTTTTCAGGAAGCCACCAGCTTTTGGCGCTGACCGGTTGAAAAAAGGGGCGGTTTTTGGGCGACAATAGTTCGTACACTTCCGGTTCACCGTAAATGGCCCGGCTGATTTTCAAATTTTCGGCGACATCGATCGGAATTGCGATGCCGTACGGTTCGAAAGTCATTTCGCGGAACCGGGCGCGCCATTTCATCAGGTCGGCGGCTTCTGACGGCGAAGTTTCGCTGAAGGCCACCGCCGGATAGGCTGCGCGATAGTGTTTCACTGACGTGAATATGATTTTATTGCGCAGGATATTTTTCAGCGTTTCGAAAGCGGTGCGGGGATACTGCTGTTGCGATTTCAGAATGGCATGATAATAGTCGTACAGCGTTTCATCGGGCCAGGGACCATTGGGGGTTTTGGTCCAGTGGATGATGTGATCTTTCAGTAACGTATCAATTTCGGGATTTATGCGGCTTTTGTCGATTTTGGTTTTGGCGTTGCTCTTCGGGATTTTATATGTAACGCGGAAGTCTTCAATGACGTTTTTCCCTGATTCACGGGCGTTATCTATTAGTTCTTCGAGATTTCCGCCGGGGCGGATCGAGACCGGGATGATGATACCGGCATCGTTTACAATGGCTCGGTCACGGTTGTTGGGAAAGGATTTATAGTCCGATTTAACGGGATGAAGCGAGAGGTTTTCGTTGTCTATACCGAATTGGACGATTATTTTATCCGATGAAAGCGACTTATCAGATTCATGACAGTACAGATTAATTGGAATATTTGAATCGCTTGCCAGGGTCAGGACTATTTCCCAGGGCTTGGTTCCTTCCGAAACCGAAAGCGAGTTACCCTGCTGTTTGACCAAAGCGACGGCTTCGACGGTGCGGCGAATCCATTCCTCACCCCCGTGCGGTCTTAAGCTTTGTCGTGAATTGAGGATGACGGCCCTTCCCATGGCGACCCCGACATATCTCCCATTAGTACAGTTTGGTTAAATTCACTCCGGTATAATATATTTTTAAAATAGAATCGAATTCCTGTCCGGCGCGGGCTCTTCCGATCGCTCCGCACTGGCACATACCGACCCCGTGGCCGTACCCTCCGCCGACAATATTGGCGGTCCGGACTTTGCCGTCGGGGTTTTTGCTGACCACGACATTGAACCGCGCCGATTGCAGAATCAGATTGGGGTTGGTGGACCTCCGGAACACCCAGCGGATTTTGTCTTTTCCGAAGTGGTAATCTCCCTTGGTGGTTTTGACGACCAGGTCGGCGATTCTCCCGCCGGCAGTCCGCTGCATGATGACGGCATCGGTGATATCGCCGATATCGACCTGCCTCCCCCGCTCGGACGACAGGTATTGTTCAATGCGAGTCTTCAGCTGGTCGGCGGTGTATGATTCTTCCCATTGGAAATACTTCGACCAGGTGCAGTACTGCTCGTCGAAGACCGATTTCAAATAGGGCATATCGGCCTTTTCCCAGACCTCGCCGATTTCATCGGTTAAACCGCCGCAGGTCGAATGGTAATAGGCGTTGATCATTTTATCCCGGTACATGAGGACATAGCCGCGGGTGGCATCGATCGCTTTGGAAACCAGTTTCCGCTCGACTTCGATCCCATTATAAACCTGGTCGGAAACATCGGCCTTGAGATCGTACATTTCGTTGGGGTATTGTCCGATATGGGCCAGGGCGTAGGTCCGGGCGGCGACGGCCTGGGCCTTGATGGCTTCGAAAGCATCCTCGCCGACCCCTCCGATTTCGGTCGGGACCACTCCTTTAAGGTAATCGTCGACGTGGATATTGTTGATGACCCGGAGGTTCCCCCCTTTGGGGGTAATCTGTAACAATCCCCGGTACGGGTGCCCTTCATATTTCAGGTATCCCTTGTTGCGGTCGGGGATGACGATGATTTCGGTGAAGCTGTCGGGGACTTTGGCCCCATTCAACCAGAAATACAGCAGGCCGTACTGGTTGGCGATTTTGATATTGCTCGATGTCCGGTAAACTTTGTTTTCACCCTGAGCGGTACATTCCACGGCGAAAGTCCCTTCACCGTCGACTATGATATCGGATTTGGTATCATCGAGCAGGACCTTGACGTAGGGCAGGCGGACATAAGCTCCCTCGGAGCCTTCCCGGACAGTCGGTTCGACGCCGCATCCTGAGATGAGGCCGAGAGTCCCAAATAGAATGATTAGTGCAGATATGGGACTGAATATTCGGAGCGATGCTATTTTAATGTACATGGTTTTATTGGCTTGCGGGTTGGATGATTTTTCCGGCGATGGCATCATGCTTGGCGCCGGTGATATGTTTCAGGGTTCCGGTTTCTCCGCGGAGGCACCAGGCTCCCATCACGGCGTAGCAGGCGGCTTCGAGGAGATCGGGATCATACCCCAGTTTCCCGGCGTTCAGAAATTTTGCGCCGGGGATGTTGGCTTCGAGGCGTTTCACGAGGTACTTGTTTTTGGCTCCGCCGCCGAAAAGATAAATCTTTTTTATGTCGTATTTTTTGGGAAACTTGCCGATTGTCCCCGCGATGGCCGCGGCGGTCAGTTCGGCGGTGGTGGCGAGAATATCATACTTATTCAGGCCAAGTTTTAAAGAGTATTCGACAATTTTCTCAGCAAAACGTGACCCGAACCGTTCTCGTCCGGTGGAAGGGCCGTACTTTTTCTGAATGAATTTATCAGCGGTCAATAAAGTAAGCAGGCGTTTGGAGATAATGCCTTTCGCTGCGATTTTGCCTTCGTTATCGAATTTTTTATTGAAGTACCGTGCCACGATGATGTCGAGTAGAGAATTGCCGGGGCCGCAATCGGCGGCAAGGGTTTTGTCGGCTTCCTTTCCTTTCGGAAAGAGGAAATAATTGGCGATACCGCCGATATTTACCAAAAGGCGTGGTTCTTTGGGGGAATGGAACAGGCCCCACATCGCTTTGGTGGTGATCGGAGCACCTTCTCCGCCTGCGGCGATATCTCCCTGCCGAAAATCGGCAACGACCGGGAGGCCGGTTCTGGCGGAAATCGTTTCGGGATGTCCCAATTGAGTGGTTCCGCTTTCTTTTTTTCCATTAAGGATA
>Ga0209288_10000407_pt1 | contig 13245 bp, 12 predicted proteins | sample PPLLaktember2015_4_FD_187261 | JGI IMG/M metagenome (GOLD analysis project Ga0209288, IMG submission 187261) | Freshwater sediment microbial communities from Prairie Pothole Lake near Jamestown, North Dakota, USA - PPLs Lake P8 Core (1) Depth... | ecosystem: Environmental > Aquatic > Freshwater...
CACGAGCGAGCGCGACCTCGAGCGCAACATCGGCGGCCCGAAGCTCGAGGGTTTGGACGACAACGCGTCCGGCACCGGCGTCCTGCTCGAACTCGCCGAGGCCTTCCGCGAAGTGGCGCCGACGCACACCATCCGGTTCATCGCCTTCGGCGCGGAGGAGATCGGGTTGCACGGCGCACACGAGGTGATCAACCGCATGACGCCGGAGGAACGGGCCAGCACGCTGTGGATGGTCAACATCGACAGCATCGTGACCGGCGATCGCCTGTACTTCCACGCCGGCCCGAAGACCTACGCCAAGGACCCGAAGGCGGGCCACGCGCGCGACCGGGCGCTCGCCATCGCAGCGGGCCTCGGCATCACCGCGACGACCAACCCCGGCCTCAATGCCGATCACCCGAAGGGCACGGGCTGCTGTTCGGACCAGGCCGCTTTCGACGCGGCGGGGATCCCGGTCGTCAACCTCGAAGCCACCAACTGGGAGCTCGGCGACAAGGACGGCTACCAGCAGACCTCCAAGAGCAAGGCGTTCCCGACCGGCTACTCCTGGCACCTCGTGGACATCGACAACCGCGCCCACCTCGAGGCCTCGCTGCCCGCGGGCCGGGTGGATGAGCGGACGCGCGACGCCATCCGCATCCTGGTGCCGCTGGTGAAGGAACTGGCGGCGGTCAAGCCCTGAGTGCGTGAAGCATCATCGCCGCCACACGGAAGGCACTCGCGAAAACGTGAAGGGATAGGAATCATGAATACCCACAAGACCACTTCTACGGCACTTGCCGGCCTCGCACTGCTCGCGTTTACCGCCGGCGCGGGTGCCGCCACCGTCTACACCGGCGACACGATCCAGGGCAAACGGGTCATCAGCCAGCTCGACGTCGCTGATCTCGAGGCCGGCAAGAAACACAGCTTCTATTTCCAGGGCGTGCAGATGGGTACCGGCCAGCACTGGTACCTGCCGGTGGTGGTTGCCAAGGGCGCCAAGCCCGGCAAGAAGATCCTGCTTATCAGCGGCGTGCACGGCGATGAGGTGAGCCCGGTCGATGCGGTGCAGCGCACGATGGCGGCGTTGGACCCGGCACAGATGTCGGGCACCGTGACCGCGGTCTACGACGTGTCGCGTCCCGCCAAGGAGGGCACCACGCGCATGTGGCCCACGGCGCAGTGGGGCGGCCAGCTCATCGACCTCAATCGCGTCTGGCCCGGCAACGAGGACGGCGGCAACGCACCGGTACGGCACGCGGGGCTCGTGTTCAACCGCCTCTTCAAGCCGAACGCCGACTATGCGCTCGACTATCACACCGCGGCGACGGGCGGCGACTTCACGGCCTTCATCTTCGCCAAGCTCGGCAAGCCCGAGATCCGTGCCATGGCCGAGCTGTTCCCGATCGAGCAGATCAAGAGCGATCCGGGCTATCCCGGCACGCTCGAAACCTCGCTCGTCGAGGCCGGGATCCCGGCGCTCACCATCGAGATCGGCGGCCCGCGCAGCTACGACCGGCGCATGATCCCGATGTTCGTCGAGGGCGGGCTCAACGTGCTCAAGCTGCACGGCGTGGTCCCGGGACCGATGGGGCGGACTGCCAAGGATGCAGGCACGTTCTACGGCGATGCATTCCATACGGTGCGCGCGACCCACGGCGGTTTCCTCGAACTGCTGGTGGACCTGCGCGACAAGGTCACTGCAGGGCAGAAGGTCGCCATCCAGCGCAATTCCTTCGGCGAGGTCGTCCGGGAATACACGACGGAAGTGGCCGGCGAGGTCTCGACCATCCAGCGTGACGCCATGATCGAGCCGGGCACGCGCGTGATGCAGATCCTGCACGACAGCCCGAAGCCCGAATGCGACGGCGATGGTTGCGGCGAGGAGTCGGCGGACTACGTCGAGTGACCTGCGAGGAGGCGGCATCTTCATGAGCAAGACAATGACCGGGAGCGCCGGCTGGCGGCAGCGCATCGCTGCTCTCGCACTCGTGATCGCCGGCACGGCCGGGCTGGCGTCGAACGCCGTTGCCGCGCCGGACGAGGAAGCGCTGCAGCGCGGCACGGAACTGCTCGCGGCTGGCCAGCCGGCCGAGGCGAAGCAGGCCTTCGAGGCGGCACTGGCCGTGGACCCGAGTTCCGTCGAGGCCCACCTCGGGCTGGCGCGGTCCTACTACGCCCTCGGCGAATATTCCCGGGCCGTCCTCGAATTCGAGGCGGTGCTGCGCTACGACAACCTGCCGCGGGACTTGCAGTCGCAGGCGGAGGCCTACGACCGCCTGGCGGCAGGATACGTCGCGCGCGGCTGGGCGCCGTTCTTCTACGGCGAAACTGGCGTCGGCAATTACCGACAGAACAGCACGAAGTCGACCGACATCTTCGGTGGCGCGGGCAACTACGACACCTTCCTGCCAATCCGCGTTGGCGGCGGCTGGAGCACCGCCCTGACGGAGCGGCACTCGTTCAATGGCACGCTGGACTACCGCTTCCGCTGGTACGACGATTCGGACCGGCGCAACGACTCTGACCTGCGCTGGAACTTCAACCTGAGCCGCCCGGTGGACGACGACAGCCTGCGCTTCGGCATGCGCGGGCGCGTGAGCTACCGCGGCGACGGCCAGTACCGCAACGACTGGGGCTTGTTCGCCAGCTACGATCTCGGCTTCGGCCCGAACGACCGTCTCACCATCGGTGGTGAGGTGCGCGAGCGCCGGTATCCGCGCGGACCGCTGCGCAACCGGACCCGAGATGTGGCTGAGTTGACCGTCAACTGGTCGCATTCGCTGTCGAACGGCCGCACTTCCTTCGGACTGGGCGGTAGCGTGGGCCAGGAGTGGGCAACGCAGGGACGAATCGACGGCGACGCCACGATCTGGGGCGTCACCGGCGAGTTCGATCACTCGTTTTCGGACACACTGGATTTGTTCCTCTGGTGGGAATACGCCAGCGAGAGCTTCAACGACGAGCGGCCCGACTTCCCGACCGACCCCGACCTGTCGCTCGCACGAGATGACGATCTCTGGTACGTCGGTGGCGGCCTGGTATGGAGATTTGCGCCTGGCTGGTCGCTGCGACCCACGTTCGAGTACGACTGGGAGGACAGCAACATTCCCGCGCTGACCTACAGCAAGACCGAAGTCTGGCTGACCGTTCGCAAGTCGTTCTAGCGTGCAGGTCGCATCGATGACGTCGAGCGGCCGGGCGTGAAATCGCGGCCATGGACCTGAAGAAGGAGTCGAGCCGGCTCGAGCAGCGCACGCTGACGCTGTCACTGGTCTGCGTCGTCGTGATCGCGATTGGTAGCCTTGCGTGGGGACTGGCAATCGAATCCGACGTCGTGATCCTGAATGGCGTGTTTTCGCTGGTCAGCCTGATCGGCTCGGTCCTGTATCTCACGGCTGCACGACTCGTGTCGCGCCCGGCCGACCGGCGATTCCAGTACGGCTACGCCCACGTCGAGCCGATGGTCAACAGCGTCAACGGGATGCTCGTGCTGGTCATCTGCCTGTATGCATTCATCAATGGCGTCGAGGGACTGCGTGCGGGCGGCTCGGAGGTCGATGCGGCGAGCGTCATCTGGTTCGGCGTCGTCAGTGGCCTGATCTGCGCCGCCGTCGGAACATGCGAACTCTGGATGGCACGCCGCACCGGTTCCCAGTTGCTGCGCAACGACGCCCGCGAGTGGTTGATCGACGCGGCGTTCAGCCTGGTGACGCTGGTGGGATTCGCCACGTTGTTCGTGCTAGAGGATCCGTTGCGCTCGACCTGGGCTCGTCATGCGGACAGCGCGCTGGTCGCGGTACTGGCCCTGCTTTTCCTGCCAATCCCACTCGGCGTCGTGGCGCGCAACGTCCGCGAGTTGCTGCACATGAGCAGCGAGGACGACGCCATCACCCTGCGGGTCGAGACCGCGATGCAGGCGATTCGCGGTGAGCACGACATCCGCAGCCATACGACGCACGTTGCCAAGGTCGGTCGATCGCACCTGGTCGAGGTCAATATCGTCGTCGGCCCGCGCTTCGAGCTGCAGACCGTCGTGGAGCAGGACGGACTGCGCCAGCGGATCTGGAGCGCCGTGGACCGACCGATCGACGCCGCATGGCTCACGATCAATTTCACGGCGGATCCGCGCTGGGCATGAGCGACGCCATTCATGGATTGTGCCGGAAGCGCGGGATCCGTCAGAATGGGGGCGCGGTCCGTGCGCGCCTGCGCCTGCAGCGGTTGGCCGAATTCTTGAGGACGGACGGAAACCCCATGGCGTCGCAGGATTTCGTATCCGCGGCGTGAGCGTCGGACGACAAAGACCTACTTTTCAGGAGTACAGATCATGAATCTTCGTTGGAGAATTCTCGGTTCGATCGCAATGCTGGGTTGCGTCGTAATGGCAACGGATGCCATCGCACAGACCCGGATCGACTACGGTCGCATTACGGCCGTACGGCAGGTCGACCTGCAGAACCAGGGCGCGCAGGCGGCCGGGACGCTGGTCGGCGGAGCGCTCGGCGTCGCATCGGGTTCCGGGCAGTCGCGCAGCAATCGCGCTCTGCGCGGCATCGGCGGCGCCGCGGTCGGCAGCCGCGTCGCGGGCGCGGCCGGGTCGTCGACGGGCTTCGAGTACACGGTACTGATCGGCGGCACGAACACGATCCGGATCGTGACCGAGCAGGCCGGGCTACGGGTCGGCGACTGCGTGTCGGTCGAGCGCGGCCAGTTCAATAACGTCCGCCTGGCACCGGACGAGCGCTGTGCGTCGGCGGCCGCGTCCGCCCCGGGGAGAAGCGAGATCGCCGAGGCCGACGCCTGTGATGCTGCCAAGCAACAGCTGCTCACCGCGGCCACGGACGCGGACTTCGACCGCGCCGAGCGTCGGATGCGCCTGCTGTGCGGTGACTGATCCCTGCGCCGAGCCCGCGACGCAATGGCCGACGAAGCCGTTGCGCTCGCGGGTCGGCGCCAGCCTGCCACCCCGTGACATGACACAATAATAATGATCGCCACCACGCCTGCTGAGACTCGGCCGTTGACCATCACCGAGGCGGCGATCCCAATCGTCGCGCTGATCGTGCTGGTCGGCCTGTCGTTCTTCCTGTTCGGCGACGCGGGCGCGAAGGGGCCGAACCAGGTGGCCCTGGTCCTGGCAGCGATGATCGCGTTGATCATCGGGCGACGGGCCGGCTACACATCCGAGCAACTGCGCGAGGCGGCGATCGCGAGCGTCGGCACCGGTGTCAGCGCGATCTTCATCCTGTTCGCGGTCGGCGCGCTGACGGGCGCCTGGGCGATGAGCGGCACGCTGATGGCGATGGTCTACTACGGCCTGCAGATCCTGAGCCCGCATTACTTCTACATGACCTCGGCGATCCTCTGCGCCATCATCGCCTTCAGCATCGGCAGCTCGTGGACGGTGGCCGCGACGATCGGCATCGGGCTCGTCGGCATCGCCGTCAACATGGAGCTGAGCCCGGCCGTCACGGCCGGGGCCGTCATCTCCGGGGCCTATTTCGGCGACAAGTCCTCGCCGCTCTCGGACACGGCCAACCTCGCGGCCGCCGTCGGCGGCGCGGAACTGTACCAGCACCTGCGCGAGGTGCTGTGGACGTCGATCCCGGCGCTCGGGATCACGCTGCTGATCTTCTTCTTCATGGGTTCCCCCGGTGACTTCGACGCCACCGAGAAGCTGGAAAGCATCCGCACGACGTTCGACGTCTCGCTGGTGCACTTCCTGCCGCTCCTGGTCGTGATCGTGCTGGCGGTGCTGCGCTTCCCGCCGTTCACGACGATCATGATGGGTGCGCTCGCCGGTGCGGTGCTCGCCGTCGTCACGGCGCCTGAGCGTGTGATCGCGTTCGCCGCGGACCCCGACCTCGCGACACCGCTGGCGCTGCTCAAGGGCGCGTGGCTGGCGCTGGCGAGCGGGTACACCTCCACGACGGGCTATGAGGCGATCGACATGCTCGCCTCGCGGGGCGGCATGGAGCGGATGCTCGACACCATCTGGTTGATCATCGTGGCGCTGGCCTTCGGCGGCGTGGTCGAGAAGGCCGGCGTCATCGAGCGCTTGATCGCGCCGGTGCTCGCTGCCGTCAATTCGAACGGCGGCCTCGTGGCCGCGACCGTCGGCTCGACGGTCGCCACCAACGCCGTGACTGCCGACCAGTACATCGCCATCGTGCTGCCCGGCCGCATGTTCAAGGGCGCCTTCCAGAAGCGCGGTCTCGCGCCGGTGGTGCTGTCGCGCTCGCTCGGCGACTCGGCGACGGTGACCTCGGCGCTAATTCCCTGGAACAGCTGCGGCGCCTTCATGGCCGCCACGCTTGGCGTGGCGACCGTGGCTTATGCGCCATTCACGTTCTTCAACATCCTGAGCCCGTTGATTTCGGTTGCGATGGCCTTCCTCGGTATCCGCATGCTGAAGGCGCCATCACCCGAGTCGAATCCCAAGTCCTGACGTTCCAAATGCAATCGAGGATCGCTTTATGAACAAGAGAATATTCGTCGCTTCGCTGGCCGCGCTGATGGTGTTTGCCTCCGGCTGCACCACGACCAGTGGCGGTTCGAGTGACCCCGCGGCTCGGCGCAAGAGCATCGACACGAGCGTCGACGCGGCGCTGGGCGAGTTGTACCGGCAGGTGCCTGGATCGCGGGACCTGGTCGGCCGCGCCCAAGGCGTGCTGGTATTCCCGTCGGTGCTGGAAGCCGGCTTCATCGTCGGCGCGTCGCGCGGCGACGGCGCGCTGCGCGTTGGTGGCAAGACGGTGAGCTACCACGCCACGACGAGCGGGTCGATCGGTCTGCAGGCTGGCGCGCAGTCCACCGCGATGTTCCTGCTGTTCATGACCAAGGATGCGCTGACGAACTTCCAGAACAGCCGCGGCTGGACGGTCGGCGCGGATGCATCGGTCACGCTGCTGACGGTCGGCGCGAGCGCGCAGATGACCTCCGCGACGGCTCAGCAACCGATCGTGGGCTACGTACTGTCGAACCGCGGCCTGATGGCCGGCGTTTCGATCGATGGCGCGCGCGTCACGACGTTGAATCTCCGCTGACGGTCGGCGGTTGACCATCCATCGGCAATCCGGGCCCCTGCGCAAGTGGGGGCTCGGCCTGGTCGCCGGCGTGTTAGCGGCCGCGGGTCCCGCGGTCGCCGGCACGCCCGGCGAATCCTGCGTCGCGATCGCCGACGCTACCGAGCGGCTGGCGTGCTTCGACCGCGAAATCGGCGAAGTAGCGCGGGGCCCCGCCGCGGACGACGACCGTTCGCCGTCTTCGACGAGTCCGGCTGCGGCGGCGTCGGCACCGTCTGTGGCACCGGCGCCATCGTTGCTCGACGCGGCCTGGGGTTTCGCCCCCGACTCAAGGGCGGCCTACGTGCGGCTCTACCAACCGAACTACCTGCTGTTTGCCCGTTACACGGACGACGTCAATAACGCGCCTTACCAACCGCTGTTTGACGCATTCGCGGAAGAGGGCGACTTCGACGAAGTCGAAGCGAAGTTCCAGCTCAGCTTCAAGGGACGGCTGCTCACCACGGACGATCGCCGCTGGGGCCTGTGGTTCGCGTACACCCAGCAGAGTCAGTGGCAGCTCTACAGCGAGGACATCTCGCGGCCGTTCCGCGAGACGAACTACATGCCGGAACTGTTCGGCAGCTATCGGCCGGGCGTGGAACTGGGCAGCTTCCGCTGGAACGTGCTCAATTTCGGTTACACGCACCAATCCAACGGGCGAGCCGACCCGATTTCGCGCAGCTGGGACCGGCTGTTCGTCGAGGCGGGCATCGAGCGCGACAATTTTGCCATCGTCGCGCGAGCATGGACGCGCATCGAGCCGTCGAACTACGAGGACGACAATCCGGACATCACCGATTACCTGGGGCACGGGCAGGTCACGGCCCTGTACCGCTGGCGGGACAACTCGTTCACGTTGATGGGCCGCGGCAACCTGGATACGGGCAAGGGCGCGGCGCAGTTCTCGTGGACTTCCCGACCCTTGCTGGGGCCGCTGCGTGCCTACTTCCAGCTCTTCTCCGGCTACGGCGAGAGCCTGATCGACTACGACTGGAACCAGACCACGATCGGCCTGGGCGTGACGCTGAACGAAATGCTCTGACGTTCTGGCGCGCGCCTCACTTGGCCTGCGGGTAGACGTCTTCCATGGCGCGACGCAGGCTCGAGGCCCAGATGCCGATGGCCCGGCGAGCGTCGGCCGTGTTCATCACGCTGTTGGTGACGGTCCACGTGCCGGTGCCGCGGCCGCTCTGCTGATCGACGGCACGCGCCAGGATTTCACCAGTGACCGAGTCACGCAGTTCGATGACCAGCGTCATGCGACCCGTATTGGCGGTATAGACGCGAGTCCGGCCCGGGCTCATCGCGTCCGGGGCGGTCACGAACAGGTCGACGATTGCAGCCGTGGCCCGCAGCGTCTGTGGTCCCGGCTCGTCGACGAGCTTGAAGCCGCCCCGGCCGAGCTCGGCGCGGAAGGTTTCCTGGAACAGGCGCGCAAGATCGTCCTTGATGCCAGCGACGTCGGCCGCGTTCAGCCGGCCGACGCTGCGGGTGCCCCGGTTCGGGTCCCAGTTGCTGGCGAAATTTACCGACACCGGATCGAGGAGCACGCTCTCGAAAGCCCCAATCTGTGCGCCCGGCCTGAGGAAGACAGCATCGAGGCGGGTTCCCGGTTGGCGAACGAGACCATCCCATTCGGCCGGGCCCTGCGGCGCGGACGTCGTCGCACATCCGGCAAGCAGGGACGCGCCGACGGCAACCAGGGCCGCGAGCAGGTGCTGATTTCGCTTCACTTGGCGTACTCCATGGAGTGGCAGAGGTTGTTCTTGTCCGCCCGCACACTACCGCGGGGACCTGCTCCCTTGCAATCGAGTGCCGCGAGCGCTAGGTTCGCCAAAGACCACTTGAGAGGCACCTGATGTCTTTTGGCTTGTACTGGATCAGACACCGGCAGCGACGGTTCGCGAGGACACTGCTGCCGCTCTTCGGTCTGATCTGGCTGCAACTGGCTGCGATGCCCTGCATCGGTGCCCACCAGGGTGCATTGGACGGCGCCGAGGGGGCGGCCGTGGTTGGTCACGCGGGTGCCCACCATAGCGTGGCAGACGACGGACACTGCCCTTACTGCCCGCCGCCCGGAGCCGATGCGACCGCGGAGCACTGCGCCGAAGGCGGGCCTTGCGCGTATCCGCACGAGCCGGGTGTGGACGCGCGCTTCGCCAGCATGGCCGTGCTGCCCACGCCTGCGGTGACTCCGCTCGCGGGGCTGCTCGAGGCGCCGTGCAGTCTGGCCGCCGCGCAGGCGGATCGTCCGGATCCGCGACCTCATCGCTCGTTGTCCATCAGCTACTGTCGATTCATCGAGTAGACCGACCTCCGATCGCGCCCTGCGGCGATCTTTCCCGCCTGTGTTACCGGGAGGTTGGTCATGTCCGACGATGATTTCAATGCCAGTGCGCGCGGCGCCCGCCTGCTCGCGTTGATCCTGTGTTGCGTGGCGCCGGCCTCCGGTGCTGCGGTCCTGACGCTCGCGGACGCCGAGCGTGTCGCGATCGAGCGCGACTCCGTGTTGCAGCAACTCGAGGCGGAAGCGTTCGCGATGCGCGAGCGTGCCATCGCCGAGGGGCAGCTGATGGACCCGAAGCTCAGGTTCGGGGCCGTAAACGTGCCGGTGGATTCGTTCAACCTGGACGACGAGGACATGACGATGCTCGAGGTCGGCGTCAGCCAGGAGTTCCCAGGCGGGCGCACGCGCGAGCTGGCCCGGCAACGCATGGAAGAGTCCGCTGCGGCCGCGGAAGCCGTTGCCGGGGATCGCAGGCTCATCGTCCGTCGCGAGGTGCGACGTGCCTGGACCGAGCTCGGTTACGTCGCGCGTGCCCGCGAACTTCTGGACTCTCAGACAGACTGGGTCGAGCAGATGCGGGCCGCCGCGCGCGCGCGCTACGCGTCAGGGGAGGGGACGCAACTCGACTTGCTGCGTGCCGGGCTGGACATCGCGATGCTGCGCGAGCAGCAGCTCGATCTCGAACGGGACGCAGCCATGCGCCGCGCCCAGCTCGGCCGTTGGATCGGCGACGACGCAGCCGCGAGGGCCGGTCCGTTCGCACTGCCCGCGCGCAGCGAACTCGAGCCGCTCGCCGCGCTCGAGCCGCGAGTGCTGCATCACCCCGCGCAAGTGGACTTCGAGCGGCGCATCGAGGCTGCGCAAACTGGCGTCGATCTCGCCAAACAGCGCTACAAGCCGGGCTGGATGCTCGACATGAGCTACGGCCTGCGTAGCGGGAGCATGGGCGGCGAGTCCCGGCCCGACATGTTGAGCGCCATGGTGACGGTGGACCTGCCGCTGTTTCGCGCGAACCGGCAGGACCGCGAAGTGGCAGCGGCACGCGCCGACGCGCGCGGACTGCACGAGATGCACGACGATCACCAGCGCGAGATGCAGGCGATGCTGGCCGAGGCGTGGGCGATCGCCGCACGCACAAGCGAGCTCGAGCGCTTCTATGAGCGCGAGCTGGTGCCGCTGGCCGAGCAGTCGGTCCAGGCGGCCTTGCTCGCATTTCGCGCCAATCGGGTCATGGTGGACGAGGTGATCGACACTCGCCGGGTCGCGCTCGAAACCTGGCTCAAGCACCTGCGGCTGGTCGCGGATCGATCGCAGGCCCAGTACGACATCGACTACCTCGTCGGAGGGGCCGAAAGTGAACAGTAAGCCGTGGTTGGCGAACGCGCGCCGACGCGTGAGTGGCGGCATCGTATTGATGGCGATGGCAGTGATCGTCATGAGCGGCTGCGCAAAGGAGCCGCCTGCCGCGCCGGCCGCAGCGGACGAAACCGCCGCCGAGCACGCCCTCAAGCACATCGATCCGCTCTATCGCTGCCCGATGCATCCAGACGTCGTGCGCAACGAGCCCGGCAAGTGTCCGATCTGCGGCATGGCTCTCGTCAAGGTCGAGCCGGAACCTTCAGCACCGTCGCCTGATGCCCCAGGTTCACAAGTGCGGATCTCGCCGGCAGTGATCAACAACCTCGGCGTCCGCACCGAAGCAGCCACTCTCGCTGCGCTGCCGCGTCGTGCCCAGACCGTCGGTTTCGTCAGCTTCGACGACCGCCGTGTCCGGCAAGTGCGGCCGCGCGCCGACGGCTGGATCGAGGGCCTCTCGGTGCGCGCCCTGGGCGAGACCGTCAGCGCCGGGCAACTGCTGTTCACCGTGTACTCGCCGATGCTCGAAAGCGCGCAACAGGAGTATCTCGATGCGATCCGGATCGGTAACGACGATCTCGTTGCGGCTTCGCGCGACCGGCTGCGAGCCCTTGGACTCGATTCCGGGACGGTGCTGCGGCTCGCGAGCTCCGGTCGGGCCTCGGGTCGTGTGCCGTTCCATGCGCCGGTGGCGGGCGTCATTACGGAGCTCGCGATTCGTGAAGGCGCGATGGTCACTCCCGACATGGTGGCGATGACGATCACCGAGCTCGGCAGCCTCTGGGTCATCGCCGAAGTGCCGGAGTCGCAGGCGGGCTGGGTCACCCCGGGCACCGTGGCCGAGCTGCGCTTTCCGTCGCTGCCCGGGAAGAAGCTCGAGGGCCGCGTGCAGCACGTGTATCCAGAACTCAACATGGAGACGCGGACAGTGCGCGCGCGCATCGTGCTCGAGCAGCCCGATGCAGGGATCCGCGCCAACATGCTCGCCAACGTCACGTTGCTCGGCGAGGCGGGTGCCGAGGTGGTGACGATCCCGCGCAATGCGCTGATTCGCGGCGGCGCCGAGGACCGTGTCGTGCTCGCCCTCGGCGAGGGTCGGTTCGCGCCACGCCGCGTCGTCGCCGGCGCGGAGAGCGGCGAGCGCATCGCGATCCTCGAGGGACTTGCGGCCGGCGAGCAGGTCGTCGTGGCCGGCCAGTTCCTGCTCGATTCCGAGGCGAACCTGCGCGCGGGGTTCGGGCGGCTCGGTGACGAGTCGGTGACACCGTGATCAACGCGATCATCCGCGCCTCGCTCGAGAATCGCGCCGTCGTGCTGCTGGTCGCGGCGATGCTGACCGCGACGGGCGTGTATTCGTACCTGCGCACGCCCGTGGATGCCTTGCCCGACCTCTCGGACGTTCAGGTCATCGTGCGCACCACCTACCCGGGCCAGGCGCCGCGGCTGGTCGAGGACCAGGTCACGTACCCGCTCACGACTGCACTGCTGTCGGTACCTGGTGCGACTGCGGTGCGCGGGTACTCGTTCTACGGCGACTCGTTCGTCAACGTGCTGTTCGCCGATGGCACGGACCCTTATTGGGCGCGTTCGCGAGTGCTCGAGTACCTGAGCCAGGCCTCGGCCCGCCTGCCCGAGGGCGTTCGCCCGGCGCTCGGTCCCGACGCGACCGGGGTCGGCTGGATCTACCAGTACGCGCTCGTCGATCGCAGCGGGCAGCACGACCTCGCGCAGCTGCGCTCGATCCAGGACTGGTTCCTGAAGTTCGAACTGCAGGCCCTCGACGGCGTGGCCGAGGTGGCCACGATCGGCGGCATGGTCAAGCAATACCAGGTCGTCGTCGATCCGCTGCGGCTGCGCGGCTTCGGCATCCCGCTGATGATGGTCGAGCAGGCGATCCGTTCGGGCAACCAGGAGTCGGGCGGCGCGGTCGTCGAGATGGCCGAGGCCGAGTACATGGTGCGCGTCACCGGCTACGTGCAGAGCATCGAGGACCTCGAGCGCATTCCCCTGATGGCATCGAAGGACGGCACTCCGGTGCTGTTGCGCGACGTCGCCGAGGTTCGCATGGGCCCGGAGATGCGCCGCGGCATCGGCGAGCTCGACGGCGAGGGCGAAGCCGTCGGCGGCGTGATCATCATGCGCAACGGCGAAAACGCGCGCGACACGATCGAGCGTGTCGTGGCGAAGCTCGATGAGCTGGGCGCCGGCCTGCCGGCGGGCGTGGAGGTGGTCACGACCTACGATCGCTCCGCGCTGATCCAGCGTGCGGTCGACAACCTGAACCGCAAGCTGCTCGATGAATTCCTCGTCGTGGCGCTGGTCTGCTTCGTGTTCCTGTTTCACATCCGCTCCGGCCTGATCGTCGTGATCGTGACGCCGATCGCGGTGCTGGCCGCGTTCATCGTCATGCGACTGCAGGGCATTAACGCCAATATCATGTCGCTCGGCGGTATCGCGATCGCGATCGGCACGCTGGTGGACGCGGCGATCGTGATGACCGAGAACGTGCACAAGAAGCTCGAGCACGGCACCGTCGCGGAGGCCGATCGG
>Ga0209288_10000409_pt1 | contig 13244 bp, 13 predicted proteins | sample PPLLaktember2015_4_FD_187261 | JGI IMG/M metagenome (GOLD analysis project Ga0209288, IMG submission 187261) | Freshwater sediment microbial communities from Prairie Pothole Lake near Jamestown, North Dakota, USA - PPLs Lake P8 Core (1) Depth... | ecosystem: Environmental > Aquatic > Freshwater...
GAAGCGGGTGCCTCGAATACCGATTTGCGCTACGGCGTCGGCACCACCGAGTACATGCGCAGTGTCGGCGGCTACGGACTGACGCTGGAATGCGGCCAGCATGATGACCCCGAGGCGCCGCATGTTGCGTATCGGGCCATTCGCAATGCCTTGGCCCACCTCGGTATCAGCAGCGGGACCGTGCCTGTTCCCGTCGCGGACAGCGAGGCGTTGCGGCTTTACAGGGTGGTCGACAAGCACCATCCGGACGACCGGCTCAGCCGGGATTGGGCGAGCTTCGACCGCATCAGTGCGGGTGAGTTGATTGGCGTTCGCCATGATGGCACGCAGGTTCTGGCCGATTGCGACGGTTATCTCGTCTTCCCTAATCCCAACGCCCAGCCCGGGCAGGAATGGTTCTATCTGGCGAAACCAGGCGAGAGAATCTGAAGCTTGATTAAAAAAGACTAGCGGGTATTATTTGAAAATCGAAAACCGAAAAAAGGATCAGGCATGTTGCATGAAGTAAACGGGGATATTCTTCTCTCTCGGGCAGGTGTGATTGCGCATGGCGTGTCGCCGAACGATGCGCACGATCAAGGTCTTGCGCTTTCGCTGCGGGAGAACTGGCCTTCCATGTACAAGGATTTTCGCCATTACTGCCAGACCACCCATCCCAAAGCGGGTGGTGTTTGGGCTTGGGCCGGTGCCGATGGCAAGCGCGTGGTTTCGCTATTTACCCAGGATGCCGCTTACGACCACGGTGCCAAACCTGGCCGAGCAAGCGGGCAGAACCTCAATCACGCACTGAAAGCGCTGCGCAAGTGGCTGGAGGATGAGAAGGTCGAGAGCCTTGCTATGCCCCGCTTGGCAACCGGTGTCGGCGGCATGGACTGGTCCGAGGTGCTGCCCTTGATCGAAAAGCATCTGGGTGATCTTCCCATTCCCATCTATCTTTATGTGACTTTCCACAAGGGAGAGCGGGCCAGCGAGCCGGTCTGAACGGACCTCTAGATGGGTCAGGAAATAAACCGCACACGCTTCTCGGCCGCGGATTTCCAGGGCTTTCAGCGATGCTTGGCGGATGAGACGGACCTTCTCTCCAGGCTGGCTGGCGAGGGGGAGTTTTCCGACCCGCGTTATGTTGCCGGCTTCGAGCTCGAAGCCTGGTTGCTGGATCATGCCGGGTTTCCCAATCCGGTCAATCAGCGCTATCTGCGCACCCTGAACGACCCGCTCGTCGTTCCGGAACTATCGCTTTTCAATGTCGAGCTGAATGCACCGCCTGTCGAGATGCGCCCCGGGGCGCTGGCCAAGCTTGAAGCCTCGTTGCGCCAGACCTGGGATTCCTGCCAGCGGGTGGCTCACGGCATGGATACGGTACTGGCCATGATCGGTATCCTGCCCACCATCCGTAATGAAGATCTGTGCCTCGCGAACATTTCGGCGATGAAACGCTACGATGTGCTCAACGCTCAGGTATTACAGCAGCGCGGTGGTGCCCCTGTGCACATCGATATTCAGGGCCAGGATCACCTCTCTCTCGATCGTCAGGATGTGATGCTGGAAGCCGCGACCACTTCGTTCCAGTTGCACCTGCAAGTGCCATTCGAACTCTCCGCCCGCTATTTCAACGCCAGTCTCATTACCTGTGCGCCATTGCTGGCAGCAGCGGTCAACTCCCCGCTGCTGTTCGGGCACCGGCTATGGCAGGAGACCCGGGTACCGCTGTTCGAGCAGTCGGTAGAAGTCGGCGGCTATGCCGGCCTGGTCAATCCTGAAATCCGTCGGGTGACCTTCGGTCGGGGGTATGTGTCATGCAGTCTGCTGGAGCTCTTCGATGAAAACTTGCAGCATTATCCGGTGCTGCTGCCCATGCTGCAGAATGAGGCGCCCGGGCGACTTCCCCATGTCCGTTTGCACAACGGCTCCATCTGGCGCTGGGTTCGGCCGCTGATCGGCTTCGATGCGGCGGGGCGCGGTCATGTGCGTCTGGAACAACGTGTATTGCCCAGCGGACCGACTGTGCTCGACATGGCGGCCAACGCCGCGTTCTATTTCGGCCTCGTCCATGCCCTGGCCAGGGCGCCGCATGCAGCGGAATGCGATCTGCCGTTTGCCGCGGTTCGCGCCAATTTCTATGCGGCGGCGCGCCAAGGCCTGGATGCCGAACTGACCTGGACGGACGGCAGACGACATTCGGCGCGTGACCTCATTTTGCAGGAGTGTCTGCCCCTGGCGCGTCAGGGATTGCGTGACTTCGGCCTGCCTGAAGATGAGATCGAGCATGGACTGGGCGTACTGGAGGCCCGGGTGCGCAATGGGCAAACCGGTGCGCAATGGCAGTTGCGGCATCTGGAAAATGTGGGGGGGGATGTGCATCGGATGATGATGGACTATCTGGAAAACCAGCGCGCCGGTGCGCCCGTGCACGAGTGGGAGATCTGATGCTGACGCAATACGACTCGCTGCCCCAAGGTTTGCTCGATTTGCCGGCCGGGCGCCTGCACGAACTGCTTCCGGGCCCGAGCTTGATTCATCTGCCAGGGCGGCGGCCAGAGCCTTTGTTCGTGTCGGTGCTGCTGCACGGCAACGAGGACACTGGCTGGCTGGCGGCGCAATCGGTGCTGAAAAGGTCCCAGTCAGCCGAATTGCCGCGTGCGATGTCACTGTTCATCGGCAACCTCGAGGCGGCGCGTGCCGGACTGCGGCGCCTCGATCACCAGCCTGACTACAACCGGGTCTGGCCGGGCGGCGAAGCCACGAAAAATGCCGAGGGCGAAGTCATGCGACAGGTCGTGGATGAAATGCGCCGGCGCGGAGTTTTCGCCAGCGTCGATATCCATAACAACACCGGGCTCAATCCGCACTATGCCTGCGTCAACCGGCTCGATCCGCACTTCCTCCATCTGGCCACGCTGTTTTCGCGCATCGTCGTCTATTTCATCAGGCCGCAAGGGGTGCAGTCGGCAGCCTTCGCCGAGTTCTGCCCTTCGGTCACGGTGGAGTGCGGCAAGCCGGGTGCCCAGGGCAGCGTCGAGCATGCCGCCGCGTACATCGATGCCTGCCTGCATCTGTCCGAATTCCCGGCACACCCCGTGGCGCCGCATGACATCGACCTGTTTCATACCGTCGCCACGGTCAAGGTGCCGGATGATGTCAGCTTCGACTTCGGCTCTGCCGATGCGGACATCAGATTCATTACCGAACTGGATCACTTCAATTTCCGCGAACTCGACCGCGGTGAACTGCTCGGCCACCTCGCTGCCGGCAGCCAGGCGCGACTGAGCGTGCAGGACGAACAGGGCGAGGACGTCGGGGCGCGCCTGTTCGACTACCGCGAAGGCGAAATCACGCTCAGGCAGGCCTTGATGCCAGCGATGCTGACGCGCGACGAGCGGGTGATCCGTCAGGATTGCCTGTGCTATCTGATGGAGCGGATCGGTCTGCCCTGAAGCTGCAGGTCATCCGCGCGGGTGATGCGCCGCATGCAGCTGTTTCAGTCTTTCGCGCGCGACATGGGTGTAAATCTGCGTGGTGGAGATATCGGCATGGCCCAGCAGCATCTGCACCACGCGCAAATCGGCGCCGTGATTGAGCAGATGCGTGGCAAAGGCGTGGCGCAGGGTGTGCGGCGAAAGCGGACGGGTCAGCCCCGCGGCGCGGGCACGTCGCTTGATCAGGTACCAGAAGGCCTGACGCGTCATGGCGGCGCCGCGGGCGGTGACGAAGAGCTGGTCGCACTGCTTTCTTTCCATCAGCGCCGGGCGTGATTGCTGCAGATAGCGCCCGACCCAGTTCACCGCTTCCTCGCCCAGCGGCACCAGCCGCTCCTTGTTGCCCTTGCCGGTGACGCGCAACACTCCGGCATCGAGGCTGACGGCGGTCAGTCTGAGTCCAACCAGTTCCGACACCCGCAGCCCGGTCGCGTACAGCACTTCGAGCATGGCGCGGTCGCGCAATCCCAGGGGGGGGGCGGCGTCCGGAATATCAAGCAGCGCTTCCACTTCGGTTTCGGTCAGCGACTTGGGCAGGGAGCGCGGCAGCTTCGGGCTGTCAAGGTTGATTGTGGGGTCGCTGGCGATGAGGTTTTCGCGCAGCAGGTGGCGATAGAAGCGCTTCAGCGACGAAGTGTAGCGCGCCGCGCTGCGGGGGAGGGTTTTGCGGGCGAAGCGCCAGGCCAGGTAGGCTTCGATGTCGCCTGGTGCGACAGCGTTCAGTTCACGGCTGCGTTGCTTTTCCAGCCAGTCGCCGAAAGCCCTGAGGTCGCGTCGATACGCCGCCAGCGTAAGGTCGGCGAGGCCGTCCTCGAGCCACAGGGCGTCGCAAAAGCGGTCAATCAGCGCGTCGTTGATCGGTTTGGGCATGACGTTCGCTCCCTCTCCCGCCTGCGGGGGAGGGTGGGGAAGTGGGCGGGGGGCGCTCGTGATCTTGCCGCTCGTGTTGCAGCAGCCAGTTCTTGAAATCCAGCGGTGCGCCCGATGCAGCATGCATGAAACCACCGAGCCCCTGTGCGGACACGACACGATGACAGGGAATTAGGATGGGCAAGGGGTTGGCGCCACATGCCTGGCCGACCGCACGCGCAGCCGTGCCAAGCTGCCTGGCCAACGCGCCGTAGGTAATCGGCTTGCCAGGCGTGATTTCCATCAAAGCCTGCCAGACGCGCAGCTGAAAAGGAGTGCCTGCCAACTGGATCGGCAGGTCGAATCGATGTGCCGGATTGCACCAGTAGGCTGCCAGTTCGTTTGCCAGACGCTGGATGCGTTCGTCCGGCATGGCGGTGAGTTGGGTGGTTGCAGGCAGGAAATCCAGCCGTGTCAGCGACGTGCCGCTGAAGCAGGCACCCAGGTGGCAGAACGGGGCGGCGAGAATCGCGTCATAAGATTGGGGCATCGCACAATTTTAGCTGCGTAAAGCACAACGCCCTCCGAAGAGGGCGTTGCAGGGGCAGGCAGGGAATGTCTTATTCGGCTGCCTTGGCCGCCGCCTTGCGGGCGGGCAGCTTTTCCTTGATACGGGCAGACTTGCCGGAACGCTCGCGCAGGTAGTAAAGCTTGGCGCGGCGCACGTCGCCACGGCGCTTGATCTCGATCGCTGCAACCAGCGGCGAGTAGGTCTGGAAGGTACGCTCGACACCTTCGCCGGCGGAAATCTTGCGCACGGTGAACGCCGAATTGAGGCCACGGTTGCGCTTGCCGATGACCACGCCTTCGTAGGCCTGCAGACGCTCGCGGTTGCCTTCCTTGACCTTGACCTGCACCACGACGGTGTCGCCGGGAGCGAAGTCGGGAATGGTTTTACCCAGACGGGCGATTTCTTCCTGTTCCAGTTGCTCAATGATATTCATGGTGGTTTCCTTTGCACCAAGCGTCATAGGTAGGCCATTTCGGCAGACGTAACGCCATTCAACATTTGGCCCCACATATGGGGGGCCGCTTCTTCCTCGCCGCTGCTCACTGGCGTGAAACAGCGTCGAGCAACTCCTTTTCCTGCGGCGACAGGCCGCGTTTTTCCAGCATGTCAGGACGATGCCGTCGGGTCAGCAGCAGACTCTGCTGCAGGCGCCAGCGTGCGATGTCCACGTGGTTGCCGCCCTTCAGCACCGGCGGCACCGCTTCACCCTGCCACACCTCGGGCCGGGTGTAGTGCGGACAGTCTAGGAGGCCATCGGCAAACGATTCCTCGATGGCCGAATCGGCGTCGTTTAGCGCCCCTGGCAGTTGCCGTATCAGCGCATCCATCAGCGCCAGTGCCGGCAGTTCGCCGCCCGAGAGGACGAAATCGCCGAGCGAAATCTCCTCATTCACGCGGCGTTGCAACAGGCGCTCGTCGATCCCTTCGTAGCGCCCGCACAACAACACCAGTGACGGCTTGTCCATCAATTCCATCACCCGCTGATGGGTCAGCGGGCGGCCACGCGGCGAAAAATGCACCACCCATGGCGTCAAATTCTCCACGGCCAGTTCCTGCTGCACCGCATCCAGAGCCCGGTCCAGCGGTTCGGCCAGCATCACCATCCCGGGACCGCCTCCGTAAGGCCTGTCGTCCACGCTGCGGTGCGGGTCATCGGTGTAATCGCGTGGATTCCACGCCTTGAACCGATACAAGCCGCGATCCAGCGCCCGCCGGGTGATGCCGTAATCCAGTATGGCATCGAACATCTCGGGGAAGAGCGTCAGCGCATCGAAGCGCATCAGTAATCTTCACCCCAGTCCACCTCGATCGTTCCGCCGGCCAAGTCGACCTTGCCGACGATGGCGGCCACGAACGGAATCAGGTGTTCGCGCTTGCCCTTGATCACCAGCACATCATGAGCGCCGGATTCCATCAGGCTGTCGACCTGGCCAAGGTTTGCACCTTCGCGGTTCACCGCCGTCAGGCCTATCAGGTCGGACCAGTAGTACTCGTTTTCATCCGGCGGCGGCAATTCACTGCGTGCCACCGAGATTTCCTGTCCGCGCAGGGCGTAGGCGGCATCGCGGTCATCTACCCCGTCCAGTTTAGCGACCAGGGCATTGCCATGTTCCTGGACCGCTTCGACAGCGAAATGAGTCTGCTGATCACCGCGCCCAACACGCCAGGATTCGAAATCCATCAATGCGCCCGGGTCTTCGCTGAAGGGCTGAACCTTGACCCAGCCCTTGATACCGAACGGGGCGGCGATGCGCCCCATTACGACCCAGTCGCCGTGCGGCTTCAAATCAGGCAGCGACTTTGCCCTGTTGCTTGACCAAGCGTGCAACGGTGTCGGACAACTGGGCGCCATTGCTGGTCCAGTAGCTGATTCGCTCCTGGTCGAGGCGGACGGCTTCGGAGCCCTCGGCTGCAACCGGGTTGTAGAAGCCGACGCGCTCGATGAAGCGACCATCACGGCGGCAGCGCGAATCGGCCACGACCACGTTGTAGAAAGGACGGTTTTTTGCGCCGCCGCGAGAAAGACGAATAACGACCATGATTCAACCCACCGGTAAACGGAGAAAACCGCGAATTATACTCAAAAACATGCGCTTGGCCAGTGGCTTGCTTCAGCGCATGCCGGGCATCATGCCTTTCATACCGCGCATCATCTTGGACAGGCCGCCTTTGCCCATCATCTTCATCATTTTCTGGGCCTGCTCGAATTGCTTGAGCAGCTTGTTGATTTCCTGTACCTGCACTCCGGCACCGGCAGCGATGCGCCGCTTGCGCGAGGCCTTGATGATTTCGGGTTTGCGCCGCTCCAGCGGGGTCATGCTGTTGATGATGCCTTCGATGCGGTTGATGGCCTTTTCGTCGGCACCCGCCGGCATCGCCATCTGTCCTGCGCCGGGCAGCTTGTCCATCAGCGCGGAAAGCCCGCCCATCTTGCGCATCTGCTGGATCTGGCCTTTGAAGTCCTCGAGGTCGAAATCTTTGCCCTTCTTGACCTTGTCGGCCAGTTTCTTGGCTTCGGCCAGGTCGACCGAGGTCTGCGCCTGCTCGATCAGCGACAGCACGTCGCCCATGCCGAGAATGCGCGAGGCCATGCGTTCCGGGTGGAACGGTTCGAGTCCGCTGGGCTTTTCACCGACACCGATGAATTTAAGCGGCTTGCCGGTGATCTGCCGCACCGACAGCGCTGCGCCACCGCGGGCATCGCCATCCAGCTTGGTGAGCACCACGCCGGTAAGAGGCAAAGCTTCGTTGAAGGCCTTGGCGACGTTGATGGCGTCCTGACCCTGCATGGCGTCGACCACGAACAGCGTCTCGACCGGGTCCAGGGAGGCGTGCAGGGAACGGATTTCGTTCATCATGGCTTCGTCGATCGCCAGACGTCCGGCGGTGTCGACGATCAGCACGTCATAAAACTGTCTGCGTGCGTGTTCCTGCGCAGCGCGTGCGATCTTGACCGGGTCTTGCTCGGCGCCGGCGTCGAAGAAGCTCACATCGAGCTGGCTGGCGAGTTGACGCAGCTGCTCGATGGCGGCCGGGCGGTAGACGTCACAGGAGGCCAGCAGGGTTTTTTTCTTGCGTCCCTTGAGCAGCAGGGCCAGCTTGCCGCTGGTGGTGGTTTTGCCCGAGCCCTGCAGGCCGGCCATGAGAATGACGGCGGGTGGAGCGGCGGACAGGTCGAGGTCGGCGTTTTCGCCGCCCATCAACCTGGTCAGTTCGTCGTGGACGATGCCGATCAGCGCCTGTCCCGGTGAAAGGCTGGTCATGACTGCCTGTCCCAGCGCCTTGGCCTTGACCTTCTCGACGAACTCCTTCACCACCGGCAGCGCGACGTCGGCTTCGAGCAGGGCAAGCCGCACCTGCCGCAACGTATCCTGCACATTGGTCTCGGTGATGCGTGCCTGTCCGCGCAGGGTTTTGACGACGCCCGAAAGGCGGTTGCTGAGGTTGTCTAGCATGGTTTCCTTGTTGCCGCTTGGCACGGCATGGATAATAGGTTCGAAACTACCGCCATTTTAACGAATGTCCCTGCTCCTGCCGCTTACTCTCTTCACCTGTGCCCTTTATGGCCTGATGGCATGGCACAACTATCGTCTGCCGCAGGCCCGACCTGTCTGGGTGCGCGCCCTGCTGCCGATCGTCCTGGCGATGCACGGAGCTCTGCTGTTCGACTCGGTGCTGGGGCAGGGTGATATCCGGCTTGGATTTGGCAACTCGCTTTCGACCATATTCTGGCTGACCGCACTGATTTACTGGCTGGCAAGCTATGGTGCGCCTGTGGCGTGGGTACAGTCATGGGTGAATGGTCTGGCAGCCTTGAGCCTGCTGCTGATGCTGTTCTTCTCCGAAACCCACCTCATTCCCAACTCGCAGACCCTGACTCTGCGCGCTCATCTGGTGGTGGCATTTCTGGCTTACGGGCTGCTCGCGGTCGCGGCGCTTCACGCAGTACTGATGACGGTTCTCGAAAAGCGCCTGCACCGGGGCGGCTTGTTCGAGGGCGGTACGCCGCCGCTGCTGACGCTGGAGGCGGTGCTGTTCAGAACCATAGGCGCCGGCTTCGTTCTGCTGACCATGGCGGTTTTTAGTGGGGTCTTCTTCTCGGAAATGCTGTTCGGCCAACCGCTGCAATTCAACCACAAGGTCGTGTTCGGCATTCTTTCCTGGTTCGTCTTCGGTGGGCTTTTGCTCGGGCGGCATTTTCGCGGCTGGCGCGGCCGCACCGCGCTGTACTGGACCCTTACCGGATTCGTCCTGCTGTTGTTCGCCTATGTAGGGTCGCAGTTCGTGCTGGAAGTGCTGTTGAGACGCTGAATGCCAAGTTACGCCGTTCTGCAATACGCGGTTTTCGAGAATAAGTAATTGGAAGACCTGTCCATCTCTGAGCTTTTTGGGCTGCTGGCGGGCCTGCTGTGCATTTCGGCCTTCTTCTCGGCTTCCGAGACCGCGATGATGGCGATCAATCGCTACCGTTTGCGCCATGCCGCCGAAACCGGCCACCGTGGCGCGCTGCTGACCCTTTCGCTGTTGAACCAGACCGACAAGCTGCTCGGTGTGATCCTGCTCGGCAACAACCTTGTCAATATCGCGGCGGCCACCCTGGCGACGATCATCTCGATCCGGCTGTTCGGCGACTCGGATTTAGCGCTGTCGCTGGCAACCCTGCTGCTGACGTTCCTGATTCTGGTGTTCAGCGAAGTCACCCCCAAGGTGTTGGGTGCGTCCTATCCGGAACGCGTCGCCTACCCGGCGGGCTATGTGCTGACCCCGATGCTCAAGCTGGCGTATCCGGTGGTCTGGTTTGTCAACCTGTTCGTGCAGGCCATTCTGCGGCTGTTGCGGATCAGGCAGCCCGAGCCGGGGCACGGCAGCCGGCTCGGGCTGGAAGAGCTGCGCAGCGTCGTTCTCGAGTCGTCAGGGATGCTGCCGCGCGAACACCACCGCATCCTCACCAACCTTCTGGAACTGGAAGACATTACCGTCGACGATGTCATGATGCCGCGCAGCCAGATCGAATCGATTGATCTGAGCGACGATGCGGGACGGATCCGCCAGCAGGTTGCGACCAGTCACCACACCCGTCTCGTGGTCTATGATGGCTCGCCTGACAAACTGCTGGGCATTTTGCACCTGCGGCGTTCTCTGCATGCCCTGTCGGGTGAGGAACTGGATATGGAGCAATTGCGTGAAAGCCTGGAGGAACCGTATTTCGTTCCGGCAGGCACGCCCCTGTTCACCCAGTTGCACAACTTCCAGACCAGTAGACGGCGTCTGGCTCTGGTGGTGGATGAATACGGCGAACTTCAGGGATTGGTGACGCTGGAAGACCTGCTGGAGGAAATGATCGGCGAGTTCACCACCCATGCGCCCTCCGGCATAGGCAGCATCCGGCAGGACAAGGACGGCACCTGGTTGGTCGAAGGAACAGTGCAGTTGCGCTATCTGAACCGCAAGCTAGGGTTGTCACTGCCGCTCGAGGGGCCGAAGACCTTGAACGGATTGTTGCTTGAGCAGTTTGAAGACATCCCCGAAGCAGGGGTGAGCATCAAGCTTGGGAATGTCCCGGTTGAGATCGTGCAGACTCAGGATCGGGCGGTCAGGATGGCAAGAATTTACCTTCCCGGTCAAATCGACACGCCGACTGGCTCGTCCGAGCCAGTGAATGAATCCTCAATTTAGCGAAGTTATCGCCGTAATAAGCCTTGATTCCCTGGCCGGGCGGCCAGCCGGAAATAACGCCGGACCGCCACGGATGTTGAATCAAGAATAAACACGTCCATCCGTGTTGTTTTCTGGAACCGATTTAAATGGCTGCTTTGACGAACACTCTTAACTTGACAGGATTGGCGCGCGCCATGGTCAACCATGGATGGCTGTCCGAGGAGGATGCCGAGGCGGCATGGAGGCGCGCAAGCCAGGCGGGCGAGTCCTTTGTTACCGAACTGATCAGGGGCCGGCGCTTCAAGCCAGGGCAGATCGCCGAGTTTGCCTCCGGCTCCTTCGGTTTTCCATTCCTCGACTTGGGCGCCATGGATGCGGAAAGTCTGCCGCAGAGTCTGCTCGATCCCAAGCTGGTGCAGAAACATCGTGTGTTGGCCCTGCATCAGCGCGGCAACAAGCTGTATGTCGCGACTTCGGACCCCACCCATCTGCAAGCACTGGACGAGGTCAAGTTCCAGACCGGCCAGGCAGTCGAGCCAGTGGTGGTGGAGGACGACAAGCTCGGCAAGCTGATCGAAAAGATTGGCCAAGCGTCGGAGAGCGCCCAGGCCGTGCTCAACGCCGAGGATCTCAATCTCGATTTCATCGACGAGGAAGCCAATCAGGCTCAACCGGATACCGGCGGCGTCGAAATCGATGACGCTCCTGTGGTGCGTTACCTGCAGAAGATCATGCTCGACGCGATCAATGCCGGGGCCTCCGATATCCATTTCGAACCCTACGAAAAGTACTACCGCATCCGCTATCGCCGCGACGGCATCTTGTACGAGGTGGCGCAGCCCCCGATGGCGATCAAGGACAAGGTCGCGTCGCGCATCAAGGTGCTTTCCCGCCTGGATATTTCCGAGAAGCGGGTGCCCCAGGACGGGCGCATGAAAATGGTGCTGTCGAAGAACCGTGCCATCGACTTCCGGGTCAGCACGTTGCCGACGCTCTATGGCGAAAAGATCGTCATGCGGATTCTCGACCCCACCAGCGCCCAGCTCGGTATCGAAGCGCTGGGTTACGAGCCATGGCAGAAGGAGCTTCTGCTGAACGCGGTTCAGCGGCCCTATGGCATGGTGCTGGTGACAGGCCCGACCGGTTCCGGCAAAACCGTTTCGCTCTATACCTGCCTCAACATCCTCAACAAGCCTGACGTGAACATCTCGACGGCAGAGGATCCGGCGGAAATCCAGTTGCCCGGCATCAACCAGGTCAACGTCAACGACAAGGCCGGGTTGACCTTTTCGGCGGCGCTGAAATCCTTCCTGCGACAGGACCCCGATGTCATCATGGTCGGCGAAATCCGCGACCTGGAAACTGCCGATATCGCCATCAAGGCAGCGCAGACCGGCCACATGGTGATGTCCACCCTGCACACCAACGATGCGCCCGCCACGCTGACCCGTCTGCTCAACATGGGGGTGGCGCCATTCAACGTCGCCTCGTCGGTCATCCTGATCACCGCGCAGCGCCTGGCGCGTCGCCTTTGCTCCTGCAAGCAGCCCGCCGATATTCCTGATGAAGCGCTGCTGGCCGCAGGCTTCACCGAGGATCAACTCGCGGGCGAATGGAAACCCTACAAGCCGGTTGGCTGCGACATCTGCGGCGGCACCGGTTACAAGGGGCGGGTGGGCATCTATCAGGTGATGCCCATTACGGACGAAATGACCCGCATCATCCTCAAGGGCGGAAATGAAACCGATATCGCCGACCAGGCGCGGCGTGAAGGGGTGCTCGACCTGCGTCAGGCGGGCTTGTTGAAAGTCAAATCGGGCCAGACTTCCCTAGAGGAAGTCGAGGCCGTCACCAACATGTAAGGAACGTCACACATGGCTACAGCAGCAAAGGCAATCAAGGACGCCACCTTCCTTTGGGAAGGCATGGACAAGCGCGGCAAGAAGGTCAAGGGCCAGATGCTTGCCGGCGGCGAGGCCCTGGTCAACTCGCAGTTGCGCAAACAGGGCATTACGGTCACCAAGGTCAAGAAGCAGAGCAAGCTTTTCAGCAGCAACAAGCGCATCACCGACAAGGACGTGACGATGTTCACGCGCCAGCTGGCGACCATGATGAAAGCCGGCGTGCCCTTGCTGCAGTCGTTCGAAATCGTCGCGCGTGGCCATTCCAATCCCTCGATGCAGCGACTGCTGGCCGAGATCAAGGCCGACATCGAGAAGGGCAGCAGCCTGACCCAGGCATTCGGACGCCATCCGCTTTATTTCGACGCCCTGTTCTGCAACCTGGTGGGCGCCGGCGAAGCCGCGGGTATCCTGGAAGGCGTGCTCGACCGGCTGGCGATTTACAAGGAAAAGATCCTCGCCATCAAAGGCAAGATCAAGTCGGCCCTGTTCTACCCGATCTCCATCATCGTGGTGGCCTTCATCATCACCGCCATCATCATGATCTTCGTCATTCCGGCGTTCAAGGACCTGTTCACCAGCTTCGGTGCCGATCTGCCCGGACCGACCCTGGTGGTGATGGCGATCTCGGATTTCTTCGTCGAATGGTGGTGGGCAATATTTGGCGGGATCGGCGGCGGCATCTATGCGCTTCTTCAGGCATGGAAGCGCTCACGCAAGGTGCAGATGTTCATGGACCGCGTCCTGCTCAAGCTGCCGATTTTCGGGCCGGTTATTGAAAAGGCCACC
>Ga0209288_10000411_pt1 | contig 13206 bp, 9 predicted proteins | sample PPLLaktember2015_4_FD_187261 | JGI IMG/M metagenome (GOLD analysis project Ga0209288, IMG submission 187261) | Freshwater sediment microbial communities from Prairie Pothole Lake near Jamestown, North Dakota, USA - PPLs Lake P8 Core (1) Depth... | ecosystem: Environmental > Aquatic > Freshwater...
TCGGGCGGTACTGCGCGCCCACCGCGACGTGCCAGGTGTCGTCGAACGACAATGGGTTGGTGAGGCTGACCGGGTTCTGCGTGCTATCGATGCCGATCTCGACCTCGCCGAACTCCGACCAGTCCTGCCAGCCGACGTTGCCGAGCAGCGCCCAGCGGTCGTCGATCTCGGTGTAAACGCTCCCCATCAACTGCTGGGGCACCTTGGCGCCGACATCCACGCGCGCATCGAGCAGGCCACGCGACTGCAGCAGCGCGGTCAGGATCGGGCCAATCCCGGAAAACTGCGCCAGGCCACTGAAATCGAGTTCGATCTCCGACGTGTACGTGAGCCCGAGGCGCGTGCCCGGCGTCGGCTCGTACAACACGCCGACATTGCCGCCCCAGCCCCAGGTGTTGTCCTCGATCTCGAGGCGACCATCGCCCAGCGACGGCACTGCGTTGTTGATCGCGACCTGCTGGTCGAACATGCCGTACATGCCGTTGATGCCCGCGCCGAGCGACAGCTTGTCGTGCACGCGATACGCGATCGACGGCATGACGGATACGCCGACGAGGTCGCCGTCCTGCACGCGGTAGCGACCCACCCAGTCGTCTTCGTAGTCCAGCATCGAGCCGAAGTTGCCCGCCACGGCGAAGCCGAGTGCGAGATCGGGCGACACGCGATGCGTCAGGAAGGCGCCGCCGCCCGGGACGTAACCGTTCGAGCCGAACGCGCGGCCGCCGTCGCCGCTGCCCAGGCCGGGCGAGGTGGCGCCATCGACCGAGAACTGCGTGTTCAGCCACATCAGCTGGCCGCCCAAGAGTACCTGCGTGCCGTCGAGTTTCGTCATGCCGGCCGGGTTCGTGAACGCCGTAGATGCATCCTGCGCACGCGCCGCATAGCCGGCCGCGGCGACTCCTGGCTCGGCCGTGCCGAACTCGTAGAGCAGCAGCCCGCCGGCTTGGGCGGTGCTGGCGATAAGGGCTGTCGCCGCGATTGCAGCCGTCGCTGAGCCTCGCAGAACTGCCTTGCGTACCTCGGTCATGGAGTCGGGCCAGGAGATAAAGCGCACGATGTTGAGAGCCAGGAGCCGTACCAATGTTACTTGGTGCCAATACGACGCAGCGCGTCAGGCTGGAAGTCTGACCACTTGCCCTTCTCGCCGAATTTCCACGGCACCTTGACCTCGTTGTCGAGCAGCGAGAGCAGGTAGCTGCCATTGCTGAGGTCGTGCCAGATGTTGGCGCGATACCATGGCACCTTGGCGTCGTAGAACTGAATCAACGGGTGGATGCCCACGCGCCACAGCTGTTTGCGCGTGTCGTAGGCGTCCTCGTACAGCACGGTCCAGCTGTCCTCGTCGAGGTAGAAGACCCGTTTGCCGTAGACGTGCTTGCTGCCCGCCTTGAGGTTGGCCTCGACCACCCAGACCCGGTGCAACTCGTAGCGCATCACGTCGGAGTTGATCGTGCCCTTGCGGACGATGTCGTCCTTGTATCTGAGCTTCTTGTCCGACAGCTTGAAGGAGTTGTACGGAACGTAGATCTCCTTCTTTCCCACCAGCTTCCAGTCGTAGCGGTCGGGCGCGCCGTTGAAGGCGTCAAACTGGTCGGTGGTGCGCAGGCCCTCGGTGCCATCGTTGATGTTGTCGTAGGCGAGGTCGGGTGCGCGGCGCACGCGGCGCTGGCCGGCGTTGTAGATCCACGCCGAGCGCGCCTGCTTCACCTGGTCGACCGGCTCGTGCACCAGGAACACCGTGCCCTCGAGCGTCGCCGGCGCCGTGAAGCGCGACAGGAAACCGAGCAGTAGGTTGTCCTGCGGCTGGTCGAGGTTTTGGTTGAAGATGCGGTACTCCTGCGCGCCGATCTTGTAGAAGTCGGCGTTCGCGCGCACCGGGAAGCTGTGGTAGTTGCGATCAATGCCGCCACCGAGGTACCGCATCGTGTGGTTCCAGATCGCCTCGAGCCCGCTCTTCGGGATCGGGAACGGCACGGTCGACGGGCCGCGGTTGGCGATGCCGAAGCCCTGCAGCTCGACCTTGCCAGCCTGCGCCTTCACGGCGTCGTACACCTCCTGCGGGTAGCAGGCGGTGCGGCGCGTCTGGTAGACGTTCATGTTGAACTCGGGGTACTTGTCGAGCATCGCCATGGTGCCGGGCGTCAATTTGTCCTTGTACTGCGCCGCGCTCGCCTTGGTGATCGTGAACAGCACCTTGTCGTCCGCGAACGGGTCCACGTAACCCTGCGCCGCCGTCCAGGCCGACGGCGGGCTGCACAGACCGCCCGTCCACGCGGGAATCGTGCCGTCCTTGTTGCCGGCTTTCTCTGCGCCGACCGGCGTGAGGTCGGCGCCGAGGCGCGCGATCTCCGCGTCGGAGAGCTTCGCCGATGCCGGCGCGGCCGCCCCGAGGAGCGCCGCCGCGACCGTGGTGGCAAGGACCTTGGCCATGTACTTCATCTGTGATTTCTCCTGGTTCGTGTTCAGAACGTCACGCTGAGGGACGCGGAGTAGTAGTCGCGGTCATGCAGCGGGTCGTAGTTGTTGTCGGCGTAGTCGACCCAGTTGAGATCGAACACGTACTGCTTGTTGTAGGTGAGCTTGAGGCCGAGGCCCAGCACCTCGCGGTCCTCGATGAACGCTGGGTCCATCGACATGCCGTCCACGTCCTGGGACCAGAACACGCTCGGCGTGACCGTGATGCCCGAATTGACGACGTTCAGGTAGTCCGCCGAGACGCGCAGGCGGTAACCCCAGGCCGAGTCGGTGATGTAGCCGTCGTTCTTGCAGCCGAGCGGCGACGGATTGTACACCGAGCTCGGCAGCGACGGCGCGCCCGCAAAGGTCGGCGAGCAGGTGTTGCCGCCCGTGACCGGCACCTGCGAAGCCAGGTCGGGGTTCGAGCCCACGCCGTACATGAAGCCGCGGCCGTAGCGCACGCCACCCTTCTTGTAGTCCTCGTTGATGCTGTTCATCTGGTAGCCGATCTCGCCCACCAGCAGCAGGTTGTCGGCGCCGAGGACGTTGCTGTACGTCTTGACCGTGTTCACCTGAAACTGGGTCTTGTCGTACTGGTCGTAGCCGTGCGATACGACGTCCGCGCCCTGCAATGTGCTGGAAATGCCGCGCGACGCGTTGGGACCCACGAACCCGAGCATGCCCTGCAGCAGGTCGTTGCCGTTGATCTGCACCGGCACGTCCGCGTGGTAGCTCGCCTCGGCCGACACCGACCAGCCAAACAAGTTCGTCGCCGCGCTCAGCCCGAAGACCTGGATGTCCTCTGGGTACTCCCAGAATGCGCGGCCCGGTGTGATCGCGCGGCCGAGCCGCGCGCCAAGCGCGGCGTGCAGCGCCACCGCGTTACGTACCGCAACGTCGTCATTCGGGTCGACCGGGTTCGGGCCCGAACCCGGGATACGCCAGAACGGGAGGCCGTTCGGGGCGATACCGGCAACGACGTACGGATTGGTCTGCTGCGGACCGAGCGTGCCGGGCGGCAGCACGAGCGGCGTGGTAGGTAGCGTGCCGGTGACGGCGCTGATGATCGGCAGGCGCGAGTGGATGTTCATGTAGTACAGGCCGAACTCAGTGTCGAGCTTGTCCACCGGGAAGCGGAACGCGGCGCCGAACTGGCCGCTGTCGCTTGGCTCCTGTCCCTTGATGAGCGGCACGAATAGGCCGTTGCCCTGCGCGAACGGGTTCGAGCCGAGCTGGCCGATCAGCGGGGTCGTTGTACCCGGGGCAGTGCCGCCGACCCCGCTGGTGATCACGGTGGCGCTGCCGCACTTGCCGGGACGCGTCGAGATGACCGGCTCGACCGTTGCCCAGTATGTGCCGCAGCCGTCCACCGAGGTGTTGTTCCACTTGAACTGGTAGAACGCTTCGAACGAGCCCAGGTTGAAGCCCCAGTTCGCGTACGCCATCCACACCGGCAGCAGGATCTCCTTGAGTTCCGCGCCCGCGCGTCGGGCCGCCGGCACGTCGATCGGGTTGATCTGGTTGACGCCCTGGATGAACACGCTCTCACCCCAGTTCACCACCTGGTTGCCTAGGCGCAGCTGAAGGTCTGTGTTGCCGACCGCGAACGAACCGTACACGTAGGCGTCGAGCAGGTAGACGTTGTCGAATTTCTGCTCGTCCTCGAAGCCGTCGTCGCTCAGCTTCCGCTTGGGCCAGTTGTTGGTACCTGGCGGGGAGAAGGGCAGGCAGGGCACGCCCGCCGGCGTGGCCGGGGTGCAGAGTGAGTAGGGGCCCGTCGGATACGGGCCGAGACCGGGGCGCGTACCGTTGTAGTTGTTGACCTGGTTGCCGACGTTCACGTCGCTGCTGTTGAGCGCCTGGTCGTACCAGGCCTTGACGCGCACGAGGCCACCGAAGCGGCCCTTCTTTACCTCGACGTCGCTGATCAACTTGAAGGGCATCGAGAAGACGTCACCCTGGTCGTAGTTCAGGTTCGCACTGGAAGCCGCCTGGTTGCCGGCGATTCCGTCCCTCCGGGTGGGCGCGGTGCCGGCGGGCAACGGCCCCGAATCGCGGCCGAGCAACGCGCCGTCCCCGCGACTGTAGAGCAGCCGACTCTGTTCTTCTGCACGCCAACTCGCGCCCACGGACAGCGTGGTGTTCCAGTTGACCGTCGTGCCGTTCTCGAACTCGAACTCGAGCGCCGTCGCACTGCCCGCGTACGTCGCAAGCACCGTGCCGATCACGGTAGCGAGCGCCGTGTTGCGCCGGCACTGGGCCATGGTTTCGTTCGTCATCGCAAGTCCCCCGGTTGTCGAAAGAAAACTTCCTCGCTCACGCGAGCGAGCGGAAAGCTGCACGTCCCATCTCTTCAGTGACCCGATACGGTCCACTCTGCCGATGCCATCAGTCGATTCGCCGGAGCGAGGGCATTCGATAGGCCCTGAACTCCTCGACCCGAGGCCGGTAGGCACGCAGCAGGAGGCCCCAGCCATCCTCGGGCGTGTGAATCCAGTTTGGCGCCTTGTCCCGGCATGGCTCGCCGCCAAAGACGACGGTGAACGACCCGTCAGGCTCCGTGACCGCGCCGCGGATAGAGCTGACGACGTTGTTCTCGTTGGTCATGAGGAACTTGTCGGGCCCGTAGGCCGTGACCGAAAAGAACTCCTCCGCCGGTACGGGTGGGAAGGTCCCGATCCAGCACTCACCACCCACCGCGCCATCCGGCGTGTAGATGGCGTACATGGCATGCTGATCCATCGACAGGCCGAAGGCGCCCGCAGTGGTGTAGGTGAAGACCTCCCAGTCCTTGACGTCCCTGGTGTGCGCCTGCATGACTCCGAACGTATTGGGGAGCTTGCTGTACTGGACAATCATTGGCTCCCGAACCTTGAGCATCTCCGCGAGGTCCGGCCGCGGAAGCGAGTCGACGTCATTCGCCCCTGTGATTCTTGTAGGAAGCTGAATCGTGTCGACGATCTTCGCGATGTCCGCTGGCGTGCCGTCGGTGCCGATCCGGAGACCGATCCCGACATAGTCGGTTTCGAATTGATCGGCGGTGAACTTGCGTACCCCGCCGCCATAGAGGTGGAACGGCGTGATGTGGTTCTCGTCGGTGATCTGGATCGACAGGAACCGGTTGCCAGTGTCGGGGATCTCCAGGGTGAATCCTTCGGTCACGTTGACGATTGCGATCGAATACAGCGTGTCGATGTTGGGCGACACGACCCAGGTGTCGTCGGCGTTCGCCAGCGTCTTGAAGTGAAAGAATTTGTTGATCCCGGCGCGCCCGATGAACTTGGCGAAGAACGCATGCGCCTCGGCGTTGATGTATTCGGCCGCAGTCATCCCGTAGTCCACGGGATCTGCAGCCCAATCGGAACTGTCGATGTCGGGGAGCTTCGCGTGGGCAACGCCGAGGCTGCCAGCGATGGTCGCAACGGCAATGACGGACAGGCAGCGCATGGTCAGGTCTCCGTTCTGTTGGTGGTAGCGTGGTCAGCACCACGGACAGGGATCAGCGGGCGACGACCGGCGGTGGCAACCAGTCGCCCGTCACGATTGCCGGAAGCGGCGAGTAATGCCGCAACACGAGGTAGAACGGTCCGGCAGGTGCGGGCAGCCAGTTCGCCCGCTCCTTCGGATCGCTCGGTATCTCATGCTGGATGAAGACGTCGACGTTTCCGCCCTCGCCATAGACGATGCCGGGCGTTCTGTCGCCGACCGAGTAGCGGTTGACCGGGTTGGGCACGAGGCGGGACGTTTCGGCCGAGTACATCGTCACCGACCAGAAGGCCTTGACCGGCGGCGGCGGGTCGAGGCGCAGGACGTAGCGCTTGCTCCCGTCGAGCCGCGCTCCGCTGCCGTCGAAGAAGGTGATGTCATAGCCGTTGATCTCGACTGGGTTCCAAAGCAGTCCGAGCATGGCTCCACTCGCCGCGATCACGGGCTCGCCGCTCATTCGCCTGTCAAGGCGGACGATCTGCCACTGGTTGATGACCGGCATCACCCGCTGCTGGCGCCGGGCGAGGATGCGGTGCGCGTCGACCGTTGCCCGTTCGAGGCCGCGACGAGTCTCGGTCGACAGCGCCTCCCAGTCGAACCGCGCCGATGGCTCCATGCCGATTTCGCGGAGCCAGCCCCGCATGGCCTCGTCCGACGCGTTGCCCTGCCGCGGTGTCGTTCGCAGCAACTCGTTCAGCGACGTGAAGTAGGTGCGGGCATCGGTTAGATCAGCCCGCGTGAGCCGGAGATAGCCGGTAGGATCGGGCCTGGGACGTGTGACCTGGTCCGTGCCCCACAGGTTGAGCGGTACCAGGCGGGTCTGCCGCTGTAGGGCGACCGCCGCCGGAACATCTTCGGGCCCGCTCACGGCGAGCCGGCCAAGCGTCCAGATGAAAGGCGTTCCCACATCCACGCGCTTCACGCCGTCCGGCAGCACGCCCTCCCAGCCGGGCGGGCAGAAGGCAAAGGCACCGCCCCGGGAGCCGACCGTGTCCCAGGCCAGATTGGCGTCGATGTCGTGGTGCATGTCGCCGATGGGAAACCAGTACGGTCGGTCGCCCATCGGCGGGATGACGAGAATGATCGGCTCCTTGCGGAGATCCATGAAGGCCCGCAGGAAGATGGTGTCGTTGTTCGGTGTCACGACCCAGTCGTCGTCGCTGGTCACGAGGCGGTCGAACATGAAGAACTCGTTCAGCGTGCGATCGTGCCCTCGCTTGGGGTCGAACGAGGTCTCCCACATCGTCCGGTAGAGGTCCATCAGCGGGAAGCTGTTGATATAGGACTGCACTCCGATGGCGTAGGCGAGATTCTCGTCTTGCGCCGGATCTGTCGCATCGGCCGGCGTCTGCCATGCCAATGAACCTGTCAGCACCAGCATGATCGTAGTGACGTAGCTTCGAAACATGCGCCCAAGCGTGTTCTTCATGTCCTCCTCCCTGGGTCAGGACTTCAGCCGCAGCATCAGGTTGAGCAACTTGAAAGCCCCCTTCTCATAGGGCGGCAGCAACATGCTCAGCGGCCGGATCGGCCCCTGCGTGAACACCGGCCGCATCTTGGAAAAGGTCGTGAATCCCTCGTGCCCGTGGTAGTGGCCCATGCCGCTGTTGCCGATGCCCCCGAACGGCAGCGCGTGCAGCCCGGCGTGGATCAGTCCGTCGTTGACGCTGACCCCGCCCGACATGATGTGGGTGACGTACCAGTTCTGCAGGCGCCGGTCGTTCGTGTAGATGTAGAACGCCAGCGGATGCGGGCGCGCCCGGACGTAGTCGCGGACTTCCTCCTTCGTCCGGTAGGTCTTGATCGGCAGCAGCGGACCGAAGATCTCGCGCTGCAGGATCTCCATGTCGTCGGTGGGGTCGAGCACGATGTGCGGCGCGAACTTTCGCAGGGCTCGGTCCGGCACCTGGCCCTCGACGAGGTTCACCAGCCGGGCGCCTTTGCGCCGTGCGTCCTCGAGCGTCGTCTCGAGCCGCCGGTACGAACGTTCGTCGATGATCGACGTGTAGTCGTTGCCGTTGAGGTCGGGATAGCGCTGCTGCACGACCTCGCGCGCGATGCGCACGAAATCGTCGACCTTGTCCTCGGGCAGGAACAGGTAATCCACGTTGGTGCAGATCTGCCCGGCGTTCAGCATCTTCACCCACATGATCCGCTCGACGGCCGTGCGGATCGGGTAGTCCGGTGCCACCACGGTCGGCGACTTGCCGCCGAGTTCCAGCGTGACCGGCGTGAGGTTGCGGGCGGCGCTGGCCATCACCGCCCTGCCCGTCTGCGGCGACCCCGTGAAGAAGATGTGATCGAACGGCAGCGTCGTGAACGCGGGTCCGCGCCCGCCGCCGTCATCGAAGAACCTGAGCTTGTCCTCGGGCAGGTACCGGGGCGACACCTCCATCAGCAGCCGCGCGACGTGGTTGGAGTTCTCGGACATCTTGACCATCGCGCGGTTGCCGGCGGCGATGATGCCCGTGAGCGGAGCGAACGCCATGGAGATCGGGAAGTTCCATGGCACCACCACGCCGACGACGCCCACCGGTTGCGGAATCACCCGCGCGCTGGCGAGCGGATACTGCGTGATGTCGAGCCGTCGCTTCTGCGGCTTCATCCACCGGCGCAGGTGCTTGATCGCGTCGAGGATGCCTTCCTGGTTGAGCAGGCACTCGGTGAACAGGGTCTCGAATCGCGAGCGGTTGCCGAAATCGCGGTGCACGGCCTCCACCAGCGCAGCGCGATTCTCGACCAGCAGCCGGTGCATGGCACGCAGGTCCGCGACCCGCTCTGCGTAGCTCGGATACGGGTGCGCGAGAAACGCGCCGCGCTGGCGCTCGAAGCAATCGATGAATTCGGACTGGGACTCCACCAGGTCGTTGTCACTGGGGCCGGTGGCGGACTTGGGCAGGGCGTACATCAGCGTTCCTCCACGAGCGAGCCCGGCAGCGGCACGCGCGCCGGCACCTGGCTCATCGCGTATTCGGACAGGGCGGTGATCGTCAGGGCCGGGTTCACGCCGGGGTTGGCAGGCATGGTCGAGCCGTCGCAAACCAGCATGTTGCGATAGCCGAACACCCGGCTCGCGGCGTCGACGACGCCTTCCTCGGGGCTGCGCCCGATCACCGCGCCGCCCAGGATGTGCGCGGTCGTCGGGATGTTCGCCAGCGCCTCGAGAATCCCGCTCTGCGCGATGCCGCCTGTCTTTCGGGCCAGCACTTCGGCTGCCTCATTCGCGACGGCGATGAAGGTCGGGTTGGGTTTCTCCGGGTCCTGCTTCGTCGCGAGCGATACGCGGCCGAGTAGCCCGCGCTTCGCACGGAACGCGATGGCGTTGTCCCGCGTCTGCATCACCAGGTAGACGACGCTGCGCTCCGACCAGCCCTTGGGCCAGCTCGCCCGCGCGAAGTCGAGCGGATGCCGGAGGACCTGGCCGAGCCACTTGAGCGGGCGCGTGAGGCGCGTTCCCTCTCCGGTCAGCAGCGTGTACAGGAAGGACATCGAGTCGGCATTGCGTCCGAAGGTATTGAACTCGATGTGCGTGTCGGGCCGCGGGTGGATGCTGGAACTGATCATCACGTCGTTCCAGAGGTTCTTCGTCCCCTTGGGCAACGTCACCGCGAGGATCGACTCGCTGTTCGTGCGCACCAGGTGCCCCAGCCTGTCGCTGAGGCGCGGCAGCGAGCCATTCAGCCTGCATCGGGCGAGCAGGGTGTTCGTGCCGAGCGCACCGGCGGCAAACACGATGCCGCGGGCGCGGAATGCCCGTCGCTGCTTGCGGAACCAGGCGCCCGGCCGCTCGGTGACGACCTCGTAACCCCCGCTGCCGTCCTTCGCCCCGATCGGCCGGACGTCGACCACCTCGCACTCGGGATGGATGCGCGCACCCCGCTTCTCGGCGCACCAGAGGTAGTTCTTGGTGAGATTGTTCTTGGCGCCCGTGCGGCAACCCTGCATGCATTCGCCGCAGAAGATACAGCCCGTGCGCTCGGGGCCATCGCCGCCGAAGTAGGGATCCTTCACCTTCTCGCCGGGCTTGCCGAAGAAGACGCCACAAGGGGTGCGCGTGAACGTGTGCTCGACACCGAAATGCCGCCCCACTTCCTTCAGCAGTTCCTGTCCCTTGCTGCTGCGCGGCACCTGCTGCACGCCCAGCATGTACTCTGCCGTGTCGTAATGCGGCCTCAGCGCCCCCTCCCAGTCCTGCAGGTCGGCCCATTGCGGATTGCGATAGAACGCGGGAGCCGCGCGGTAGAGCGTGTTGGCATAGACCAGGCTGCCGCCGCCGACGCCGGCGCCGCTCGCGATGAATACGTCCTTGAACGGCGTCAACCTCAGGATGCCGCGCAGGCCGAGCTGCGGCAGCCAGTTGAAGTTCTTCGCGTCCCAGGTCGTCTTCGCGAAATCCTCGTCGCGGAAGCGGCGGCCGGCCTCGAGCACGCCCACGGTGTAGCCCTTCTCGGCGAGCCGTAGCGCAGAGACGCTGCCACCGAAGCCGGACCCGATCACCAGCCAGTCGTAATCAAAGCCGGCGGAATCCGGGGAGCCAGCATCAAACCGGGCCGACCTGGTCGGCGCGGTGGTGGTGTCGAGAACGCTCGTCAACGACCTGCCCCCTTGAATCGCGTTGCCGTTCTTCTTCGCTAACGGCTACCGACGATCGTCGCAGGGGCGCAACGTTGTCGTATTTGCTTATCACGCCATTTCTTGGCATCTTCCGCCAGGTCTCCGCGACAACTGCCTTGGCCTTGGTTCAACGTAGTCCCAACGACTCAGTTCGCAGCGCTGCCCTGGCCGGCATCCCGGGGCTGATCACGCGCCTGGGCGGCTCGGCGGATCGAATGCTGCGGATGCACGGCTTTTCGGCGACGACGGCCGATGACCCGGAACTCCACGTTTCCTATGCCGATTTCATACGGCTTCTCGAGGACTGCGCCGAGGAGATTCCCTGCGCGGACTTTGGGCTGCGCGTGGCACGCATGCAGGATTTCTACGTGCTCGGCCCGATCTCCATCGTCATGCGGCACTCCCCGAACGTGGCAGAGGCGGTCCGATCGGTCAGCCGATACCTGAGTTTTCACACCCCCGGTGCGGCGGTCGAACTCATCGACACGGCCGGCGAACCACCGGGCATCACTCTCGAGATCGTCCTGCCAGATCTGCGCCTCGCGCGGCAGATCAACGAGCTGAGCATGTTCCTCGGCCAACGCATGCTTGAACTGCTGCTCGGCGAAAACTACCGGGCGCTCGCAGTTCAATTCGTGACTGAACCGCCGCCGGAGATCGTTGCCATTGCCATGCAGCGTGTCTTCGGTCAGCGGCTCGAATTCAGCATGCCCATCAATCGATTCGTCCTGCGCGACGACGAGCTGACGCGGCCCGTGGCGAGTGCCGACGCGGCGCTACGCCGGCTGATCGCCACGCACATCGATCTCGCGCGACACGACTCCTCAGTGTCACTACTTGACCGCGTCAACCGAGCCATTCGCACGCTGCTACCCTCCGGCCGCTGTACGCTGCCGGCCATTGCCGATCACCTCGGCACTGCGCCACGGAGCCTGCAGCGCGATCTGCAGCGCTGCGGCACCAGCTTCCGCGCGCAGCAGGAATTGCAGCAACGGCAGTTCGCTGAGCATTTGCTCGCGAATCCGCGACTCCCGCTGCTGCGCGTCGCTACGCTGACAGGCTTCGCCGAGCAGAGCACGTTCAACCGCGCCTTCACTCGCTGGACGGGCGAACCACCGGGCCGCTGGCGACGCCGGCACAGCTGAGAGAGGGATCGCGGACCCGTGATTTCGTGCCCCTGGACGATCATCGTGCTTCCTCCAGCAACTCTGTGTGTCTCCGTCGCGACGCATGCCTGTTGGTACGCGTCAGGCATCGATCAGTTCCGGTCCGACATCGGCGATTCGTGAGACGCCCGTGAGCGCCATCGCCGTCCGCAATTCGCGCTGGAACGTCTCGAGCAGCTCCATGAGCCCCTGCTGGCCCGCCCCGGCGACCGCCCACACCCAGGGCCGCCCGATCAGCACGCCGCGCGCGCCGAGCGCAACGGCCTTCAGCACGTCGACACCGCTGCGCACACCGCCGTCGAGCAGGATTTCGGTCCGGTCGCCGACGTCGACCGCATCGCGCGCATCGTCCGGTTCGAGCACGCCCTTGATGTAGAGCTTGCCGTCCCAGATCCGCCGCAGCCACGCGATGTCCTGCCAGGTCACGGACGGATCGAATTACGCGTCGATCCAGGCCTTGTAGGCGTTCAGGTCGGTGGGATCCGGGACGACGTCCGACAGGTTGCCGATGGTGTGCGGCTTGCCGAGCAGACCGACGTCGCGGATCCACGCTGGTCGCGCGAGGAGCTGGCGGAGCTTGCTCAGCCTGGCCTTCAGCGTCGGCCGTCCGATCATGCCGTTGCGGATATCGCGATGGCGCAGGCCCGTCACCGCGAGGTCCACGGCGAACAGCAGCGTGTCGCAGCCGGCATCGCGAGCCCGACCGAGCAGCCGCTGCACCACTGCGCGGTCGCGCATCATGTAGAGCTGGAACCAGAACGGGGACGGCGACGCGGCCCGCAGTTCTTCCATGGTGCACACGCCGAGCGTGGACAGCGCGAACGGGATGCCCGCGTGGTCCGTGGCCCGGACGCCCGTGACCTCGCCACGCCTCGAGAACATCCCGGCCATGCCCACCGGTGCGAGCGCGAGGGGCATCGCGACTTTGCGGCCTGCGAGCACGGTTGACATGTCGACGCCCGACACGTCGCGCATCACGCGCTGGCGCAGCGTCACCGTGGCGAAATCCGCCAGGTTCGCCGCCATCGTCCGCTCGTCGTTGGCTCCGCCGTCGATGTAGTCGAACAGGAAGCGCGGCAGCCGCCGCTCGGCCAGGCGCCGGTAGTCAGCCGGCGTCACAGGGGCCACGTTGTAGGTTCCAGCCATCTCCGCACTCTCCCCCGCATCGCTGGACGCTCAGGCCGCCGCGCTCGCGGCCGGCATTGGCCATTCGAACTGGCACGAAGGGCTCAGTGACTTGTCAAAGAGCCCGCGGCTCCCGCGACCGCGTGCAAGCCATACCCCGACATGACGCTGGCGGCCCGTTGCAGTTCGGGTTCCCACGATTCGCGCGGCGGAGCCACGAAGTCCTTCATCGGATAGGGCATGCCGAGGGCCACGTACTTGTCCTCGCCAAGCTTGCGGAACGGCAGCAACTGCACCTGCGCAACCCGTTCGCCGAATTCCTCGGCGATCAACCGGGCGGTGGCACGGAGGTCGGACT